>Ga0209800_10001606_pt1 | contig 22788 bp, 15 predicted proteins | sample Higcelweek8metaG_FD_187174 | JGI IMG/M metagenome (GOLD analysis project Ga0209800, IMG submission 187174) | Freshwater pond sediment microbial communities from the University of Edinburgh, under environmental carbon perturbations - High... | ecosystem: Environmental > Aquatic > Freshwater >...
AGAACAATATCTTGATTATCCAAAACAGAATATCAGGGAATTTCTCGGGGAGAAACATATTAAGGCTCTTTTTATCCCTTATGCTGCAGTGACATTCTCATACGATGATTATGAACAAAAGGTCCGCGACAGGTTCAGGGAGGCAGGTCACGATATAATTTCAATCCATCATTACACAGATCCTGTCGTTGCGGTAAGGAAGGCATCGGCCATAGTGGTTGGCGGCGGCAACACCTGGATGCTTTTAAAGCTTCTGCACGATCACAGGCTGATTGAGCCCGTCAGGGAAAAAGTTCTTGCAGGCACACCTTATATCGGGTGGAGCGCCGGATCGAATGTGGCATGCCCGACAATAATGACCACAAACGATATGCCTGTTGCCGAACCCTCCTCATTCAAGGCATTTAACCTTATTCCCTTTCAGATCAATCCCCATTACCTTGATGCAAATCCTGCCGGCCATGCGGGTGAAAAAAGGGAACAGCGTATCGAGGAGTTCATTGAAGTAAACCCCGGCATCTGGGTTACGGGTCTCAGGGAAGGAACGATGTTCCTGATTGAAAACCGGGATATCAGTTTGATCGGAGGGAGAAACGTCAGGATATTCAAGAAGGACCATCAGCCGCTTGAGCTTGGAGAAAATGATGATTTCCGCTTCCTGTTCAAATAAAAATATTTTTTGCTTCAAATAATATAACTTTGCCTCCCGTTAACTACCCGTGTGAAGGAAATTTACCTGATGTAAATGAAACTGGCGGCAAAGATTCTCAAAATAACATCAATACTTTTTGTTTCAGTATTGGTTTTACTGTTTTCCCTGTCGCTGATAATGCAGAACAAGGTTGCGGGGATATTACTGAGAACGCTTAACAATAACTTCTCAACTAAAATAGAAACAGGTTCTTACAGGCTCTCTCTGATAAGGAAATTCCCAAAAGCAACGGTCGAACTTAAAAATGTACTTGTTCATTCTTCCCCGGATTTTGACCGGGCTGCATTCAGGGGAATCAATACCGACACACTTCTTACGGCAAAATCAGCATACATCGATTTCAGGACTCTCGACATGCTCAGAGGAACCTATACTTTTACAAAAATAAGTGTCAGATCAGGTAAGCTGAACCTGTTTACGGATACATCCGGTCATTGTAATTATGATCTCTCAAAAAATAAAGATAATACAGATGGTGCCGATAATGTGAGGCTTAACCTGAACAGGATCAGTTTGTCTGATGTAGGATTTGTCTATAACGACCTGAGGGTTGATCTTATAATCGGGGGAATGTTTAAAGATGGACAGCTAAGGAGCAAAATCAGGGGTAATAATATTGACTTCGATGGAAATTCAAAAGTGATATTCGACCTGTTTCAGCTTGGCAGCTTTTCAATTCGGCAAAGTATCGCGGCGGAGCTTGAGGTAGGGCTGAATCAGAATGAAAAGGGAACTTTTTTCAGAAGAAGCACAATGAGGATTGAGAACTGGGATTTTGTGCTTACCGGTTTTGTTGCATCCGACAATTATCTTGACCTTAATGTCGCAGCAGATAATATTGATATCTCAAAAATAACCAGATTCCTGCCTGAAAAATACAGCAAAGCAGCCACAGCTTATCATCCTTCAGGCACACTTAAGTTTAACTGGGCAACCAAGGGGAAGCTTACAGCGAATGAAGATCCCCATTATAACATAACATTCTCCATTAAAAATGCTCATATTGAAAACTCCAGATCCGATCTGAAGATTGAAAAATTTTCATTTGACGGTGCATTTACAAATGGTGCAAAAAACCGACCTCTGACAAGTTCATTCAGTGTAACCAATTTTACTACCCGGCTCGGATCGGCCGACTATAAAGGATCATTTTCAGTGTCGGATTTCACAAATCCGAAGACCGAATTTATTTTTAAAGGAAGACTATTACCAGCCGAGCTGCGGGAATTTCTGAATCTTAAGAATGTCACCATGGCGGAAGGATCGATCGATCTGAACCTTAAATTTTCAGGAAGGCCGGGGAAAAAAGATTCTTACAGGTTTTCTGATGTTTTTAACCTGGATTCACAATCGGAGGTTGTTTTTAGCTCGGTTGGGATAAGCCTTGAAAACAAGCAGTTGGATATAAGGGATGCAACAGGAAGTTTCATTATCAACGAAAGCACAACTACCGACAATTTCAGGCTGACACTTAATAAACAGAAAATATTATTCTCAGGGAAATTTGTCAATTTTCCGGGCTGGCTCACAGGAAATCCTGTTAATCTGCTGGGATCAGCAACTATTTCAGCATCATCTTTCAGGCCCGAACTGTTTATGAACATCTCAGAAGAAAATGCAAAAAAGAGCAAAGAGAATGCAGCACAGGCCCCGCTTTCACTTCCAGATGATATAAATCTCGATGTAAATTTCAAGGTCGATACTCTTGAATACAAGAAATTTGATGCCAGGAATATTGCCGGTACCCTCAGCATCAAACCAAAAATGTTGAATTTCAGAACCTTCAGCATGAATTCACAAAAAGGCCGTGTCTCCGGGAACGGCCTGGTTGTGCAGAACCGCGATAAATCCTTTATCGGCAGGGGAAGTTTTGCGATTGCCGGAGTTGATGTAAATGAGTCATTTGTGACATTCAATAATTTCGGGCAGGATTTTCTGAAAGCTGAAAATCTTGCCGGAACACTTTCAGGGAACATAACACTTATTTTACCTGCTGATTCATTATTGAATCCCGATATCAGGTCAATTGTAGCTGAAGGGAAATACATTCTGACTGACGGAGCTTTGATCGATTTCAATCCCATCAAGGCTTTATCTTCATTCATTGAGCTTTCAGAGCTGGAGAATATAAAATTTGACAGGCTCGAAAATGATTTCTTTATAAGGAACAATGTTTTTTATCTGCCCCAGATGGATATTAAATCTTCAGCTGTTGATCTCTCGGTGAATGGAGAGCACAGCTTTGATAATGATTACCAGTATCATGTTAAAATGCTGCTTTCCGAGATCCTCAGCAACAAAGCAAGAAAAAACAGGATCAGTCCGGATGAGTTCGGGGAAGTTCAGGATGACGGACTCGGCAGGACCTCTTTATTGCTTAAAATCGTCGGAAAGGGAGAGGAGGTAAAAGTCAGCTACGATATGAAGGCTGCCGGTAACCAGATCAGAGAGGATCTTAAAAAAGAAAAACAGACCCTTAAAACAATAATTAATGAGGAGTATGGGTTGTATAAGAAGGATTCTGAACCGGTGCAAAAAAAGAGTTCAAGGCCCAGATTCAGGATAACATGGGAAGGATCGGATTCGACTTCAACTGAAACAGAACCTCCGGTTCAAAGAAAAGAGAGTTTTTTAGACAGACTTTTTAAAAAGAAATAGTACTTTTTCACCTATAAAAGATAAACACTTGAATATTTTCCGGAACAGAAATAACTGGCAGGTCTTTTTATTCCTATTTGCCATTCTAATCGGTGTTGGCTCTCTGATTTATACCCAGTTCCTCGTGCGAAGCCTTAAAGTGGAGGAACGTAAAAAAGTTGAAATGTGGGCAGAGGCTACAAGACTTATCAATACGGCAGATTCCACACAGAACCTTGATTTTCTTCTTACAATTATAGAAAATAACAATACGGTGCCGGTAATTCTGACTGATGGTTCTGATAATATAATTGCCACCAGGAATATTGAACAGGTGAAGATCGAAGACTCAGGGCTTATGGGAGTTAAGCTGGAAAAAATGAAAAGTGACAATGACCCTATAATCATTGACCTTGGAAACGGAACATCGAACAGAATTTACTATAAAGACAGCATCATACTCAGCCAGCTGATGTATTATCCCTTTATTCAGCTTGGATTTATCATTCTGTTCATCCTTGTTTCATATCTGGCTTTAAGTTCATCCCGCAAGGCTGAACAGAACCGTGTATGGGTCGGGATGTCAAAAGAGACCGCCCATCAGCTTGGAACACCAACCACTTCAATGTCGGGCTGGATTGAAATTCTTCAGAATAATTATCCCGACATACCTGTAACAAAGGAGCTTGCACTTGATGTCAAAAGGCTTGAAAAAGTTACGGAAAGGTTCTCAAGGATCGGGTCAAAACCATCGCTTACGCAGGAAAATATTACAAGCCTTATCCAGAATTCTGTTAACTACCTGAAGACAAGATCATCATCAAAAGTGCTGTTTGTTTTGCCTTTCTCGGCTGATGAGGAGATTAATATACCGGTTAACCCTCCTCTTTTCGAATGGGTGATAGAAAATGTATGTAAGAATGCAATTGACGCAATGGAGGGAGACGGGGAAATCACAATCAGGGTGGAGGAAGCTGAAAAACATGCAATCATTGATATCTCCGACACAGGTAAGGGAATGCCCAAATCGGCCTGGAAAAAAGTATTCAATCCCGGATTTACAACCAAAAAAAGAGGATGGGGACTTGGTCTATCGCTTGCTAAAAGAATAATTGAAGAATATCATCACGGAAAGATCTTTGTCAGGTCTTCGGAGATTGGCAAGGGCACCTGCATAAGGATCATGATGAAAACCGGTATTGTCTGATTCCGTCTCGTTATACTTAATTCTATTCCCGGATGAACCGGAAAGATATTGAAATTATGGCACCCGCAGGATCGTATGAGTCGTTGATGGCTGCGATCCAGGGAGGTGCCGATTCGGTTTATTTCGGAGCTGAAGATCTTAATATGAGGGCAGCCTCATCGGTCAACTTCACACTGGATGATCTCCGGAACATCGCAAAAATCTGCAATGAGAACAGCATTAAAAGTTATCTTACCGTAAATGTGGTTGTTTTTGATCATGAAATAGAGCAGATGCACCGGATAATTGACTCTGCGGTTGAGAGTGGGATTTCAGCGATAATAGCATCTGACCTTTCAGTAATAAATTATGCGTTCCGTTCGGGAATTGAGGTTCATCTTTCGACACAACTCAACATTACAAACATAGAAGCACTTAAGTTCTACTCACAGTGGGCTGATGTTGTTGTTCTGGCAAGAGAGCTGAATCTTGATCAGGTTAAAAATATCAGTAACAAGATCACTGAACAGAATATAAGAGGACCTCGCGGAGATCTTGTAAAAATTGAAATGTTTGTTCACGGGGCTCTCTGCATGGCAACATCAGGTAAATGCTACCTGAGTCTTCACGAAAACAACATGTCGGCCAATCGCGGGAAGTGTTATCAGACCTGCAGGAAATCATACCTGGTTACTGATAAGGAATCAGGATACCAGCTCGAGATCGATAATGAATATATAATGTCCCCCAAGGATCTCTGCACAATTGGATTTGTAGATAAGCTTATGGAAGCAGGTGTGATGGTTTTCAAGATTGAAGGAAGGGCAAGATCGGCTGAATATGTAAAAACAGTGTCATCATGCTACGATGAAGCAGTCAAAGCAGTATCGGAGGGTTCATACAGTGATGAAAAAATAATGGAATGGAAAACCAGGCTTGAACGTGTTTTTAACCGTGGTTTCTGGGATGGATATTACCTGGGACAGAAACTTGGTGAATGGAATAACCGCTACGGGTCATCTGCCACAAAAAGAAAAGTCTATCTGGGAAAAGTCACTAACTATTTTTCAAAGCTTAATGTGGCTGAGATAAAGCTTGAGAACGGAGATCTGGAAAAAGGGGAAACAATCCTTATTACAGGACCAACGACAGGAGTGATCGAATACACCGCGGGAGAGATACGTGTTGATCTCAAAGAAACAGATAAGGCATCGAAGGGAGAGTTTTGCTCCGTAAAGATGTCTGATGTGGTAAGACGTTCCGATAAGGTCTATAAATGGGTTGATGCCTGATTCATCTTTCTATCCTGCCAGCTGCTTCAATCACAAGGCGGGCATTTGTTTCAATATCATCGGTGGCGGCATTAACATAGTAAATGTTTTTGCCCTGCTTTTTTCCAAGCCCGAATAAATAGGTTTTGTCGTAGTAATGAAGTGTAATCTCAATGGCTTTTGTGTAATCTCCTCTCCGAACAGCTTCAGTTGCTTCTTTTGTTCTGTCTCCTCCCAGACGCCTGCTTATCTTCATTATGATTGATATAAGTACATCTGAAGAATAACAGGAATACTCTTCAATAAGGCGCGGAAGTCTGGTTTTGACATCCATCAGAAGTATGATTACGGGATTCTTCTGCATATTGAGATAAAATTCCTCCGGCATGAATATATTGCCAATATTCCTGCTTTCGTCCTCGAGCCAGAGAGGCTTATCCGGGTCATTCTGTTTCAATTCTTCAAACAGCAGATTGGCAAAATGTTCCGATGATGGCTGAGGATGCTGTCCAAGAGAACCGAATGCCGAACCTTTATGACTGGCCAGCTTTTCAAGATCAATGACCTGATGATTTTTTCTTTTCAGGTAATCCAATATATGAGTTTTACCGCTCCCGGTGAGGCCTCCCAGGATTATCATATTCCTGTTCACTGAAAGATTTTCAAGGATGAAATGCCTGTAAGCTTTGTACCCGCCCTCCAGAATATTTGTTTCAATCCCTACAAGGGAAAATAGCCACGCCATGGCTTCAGATCTCATGCCGCCTCTCCAGCAGTGAACAAGAAGCCTGCCCTCTTTCGATATTTCAAGTGCCTTATCAAGCTTCAGATGCATTGAGGGACCTGACAGTTTCAATCCCTCAATAATGGCTTTTACGCGTCCTTCTTTTTTATATCTGATACCAACAGCTTCTCTTTCTCTGTCATCGAATAAAGGTATGTTACAAGATCCCGGAATATGTCCCAAACCGAATTCTGAGGGCGACCTCACATCTATTACCGGTGTTTTTCCTGCCAGATCAAGAAATGTTTTGATATCTGTTTTTACCTCCGGATGATATATCATGTACATTCAATCATTTTGATTGTCAGTGCAAATAACTCATCAAACTTAATAAGTAATCTTAATTTCTGATGAAGTACCTGGAGAAGAATTTTTTCAGGTCGTCTATTCTTACAGGCTTGGGGATGAATTCCCTTATCCCTGAAAGTTCTGCTTTCCTTTTTGAATCGGGCATGTTATCAGCGGTAAATGCCACTATCAGAAGGGTGTTGTCGTACTCGAGGATCTTGCGTGCCGACTCAAAGCCATCCATCCCTGGCATTATCAGATCCATGAAAATAACATCATATCTGCGGGTTTTTGCCTGTATAAGTCCTGCGAAGCCGTCATCGGCAAAATCGAAGGAGTAACCCATGCTCTTAAGCATTGTCCCGATAACCTTCTGGTTCATTTTGTTGTCCTCGACTACCAGTATCCTGAGATCTTTTCTTGATTTTTCCTTTTCGGTTTCCGGGGCAATTCTGTCAGTTTGAGGGAAGCTCATCCTGATGGTATCGTAGAGTTCCTTAATTTCGTAAGGCTTTACAATATAGTGATCGATCCCCATAGTGATACATTTGAGCAGATTGCCTTTTACATCGTTAGAGCTTATTACAATAATTATAAACTCGGTCAATAGTTTGTTTTCCCAGAGATCCTTTGCAGCATCAAATCCGTTGAATTCCTTATCGTCCAGAATTACTACAAGAGAATACCTGTTTTCGGAATGATTCAGATTTGCCTTTATCTGGTTTATTGTAGATTTCTGGTATGAGGTAACTGTAAGTGCCAGGCCAAGCTTGTGAAGTGAACCAAGTATTTCCTCGTCGCGTACCTGGGTTCCTGTTATTGCAAGTGTCTTTATCTGTCCGAATGTCATAATGTTGTTAAAATGCAGAGCCTTGTCGGGTTTTTCGTTCGAATAAAGGGTTATAGTGAAATTGATTTTCGTACCCTTATCGCCATCCAGTCCCGAAGGAGAATCAGCAGAAAAATCCCCGCCCATCAGATCAATAATCTGTCGGGCCAGTATAGTGCCAAAACCTGATTCATCAGCGTCCTGATGTATTTTTGATTCGATATTCACATTTTCACCGAAAATCTTTTTCAGTGTCGCCTTGTCAAAGCTTTTCCCTGTATCATTCAGTTCAAACCCAAGCTGTATCTTTCCGTCACTTATGCTTTTCAGGCTGCAATTCATGATTATTTGACCTTTTGCAGTATTTTCGACTGAGCGGTTTAGAAAAATAGTCAGTATTTGTCTCAACCTGTAAGGATCGCCAATTACCTTGTCGGGCACATTTTCATCCACCTTACAGAGAAGGTCAACCATTGCCCCATCAATTCCTGTTCTGGCAAGATCATGGCAGTACATTATCTCTTGTCTGAGGTTGAATGGTATTTCGTCAAGGATCATCCTGCCTGATTCTATCTTTGTAAAATCAAGGATGTCGTTGATGATATTCAACAAAACCTCGGCGGAACGGCGCAGCAGGCCAAGAACATCCCTGGCCTCATCAGGGAGTTTTTGTTTTTCAAGAATATCGGTCATCCCGATAATTCCATTAAGCGGGGTCCGTATCTCATAGCTCATCCTGGCAAGGAATTCAGATTTTGCTGAACTTGCCATTGCCTCCTGCTTCCTGGCTGATTCAAGCATTGTTACATCGACAAGCATATCCATTGTAGCGTTTTCGCCCTGAAATTTAACAGGGATGCTTGTCCTGAACATGACAATTTCACCGATATCTTTTTTCAGTATTACAAACTGATCGGGGCTAAATGTGCCTCCCAGATGTTTGGAGAAATAGTTGTTCTCATCGGTAACAGCAGTCTCAGGAAATATTTTACCTTTCATTTCTGTTTCTCCCTGAAAAGAATATTGCTCAGCAGCTTTCCTGTTTGCCTTTATTATCTCACGGTTACTTTTATAAATAATCACTCCTACCGGCATCTCTTCGATCATTTTGAACAACATTTTCTCAGTAGAACCAAGTCTTTCTATTTCAGACTTATGTGTTTTCAGGAGTTTCAGGAAGAAATAAACAAGAGCCAAAATGATCAGAAGGGTTCCAAGCACCAAAAGAACCGAATTCCTGAAAATGTATTTTCTGAAATTATCAGTCGGAGCTGAGAAAACAAGACCGATATTCTTCTGTAGAAGATTTGTAGAATAATATGAGGATATTATCTCCTGCGAAAGATTATCACTTTCCGCCCGGTGAATAAGGTATTCAGATGCACCTTTTTCCAGCCCCGACACGATCTTCCGCATCTCCGAAAACCTGAGTTTTTCTCCGCTGTTATTAAAGACAATGACCCCGGAATCGCTTACCACCCATTGCCATTGGTAATCCTTTAAATTGAAAGTGTTGAATATCTCTTTGAAATACTTTTGATAGTCAATTTCGACGACAATGTTACCTACCGTGACCTCATTTTTAAAAACAGGTAAATAATATCCAAAATTCCTGCCTTCTCTGATCAGGAGCTCTCTCGACTTGATTTCGCCCTGTACATGAAGTACAAAAATCTGTTCGAGCCAGTTGATACCGGTCTCATCTTTCTTTAAAGTGAATTCATTTTTGTTGTTGTCATAGAGCTTGATCCCAGTAATGAGGTCATCATACCTTGAGAAAAATAATTTCATCCTGTCAATTGTCCTGCTCCTGCTCTCCATGTCGGAGAAAAAAAACGGGATATCGTCCGAAGAGATTATCTGGTTTATATCGGTGTTGAAACCTTCATTGGTGCTGTCGACAGATAATCCAACAGCCTGGGCCTGCCTGTCCAGTAGTGTTACTCTGTAGTCAATCTGCTTATTATACAAGCCATTATAATAGAAATAATTCGCCATTATTATCATCATAAATGCCGATATGACAATAATCAATATCTTCCTCATATTATAAAAGTTGTTGTCAGACTAAGTAAACTAGCTTATGCTAATTAACTCAATTTCACCTGTATTTAGTATTTTCATCATTCAATATACTTAAATAACTCCGGTACCTCAGGGGATCGACCTCGCCCTGGTTTACCGCTAGTCTGACAGCGCATCCTGGTTCATCAAGATGCAGGCAGTTGTAAAAACGGCACTCTTTTGATACTTTGAATATTTCAGGAAAAAAATGGTATATCTCATTTCTATCCATATCAACAACTCCAAAGCCCCTTAAACCAGGAGTGTCAATTGCAAATCCGCCAAATGGCAGTCTGTGCATTTCCGGAAAAGTTGTAATATGTTTGCCCTGTTTGTGGTAATCTGATATTTCAGCGGTTTTAAGTTTCAGCCGGGGATTGAGTATGTTCAGAAGTGTGGTCTTACCTACCCCTGAATTTCCTGAAATAAGGCTTACCTTGTCTTTCATCAAGCTGGCTACATCTTCAAGACCGGTTCCCTCATCTATTGATAACCTGATGCAATAGTACCCTATCCGTGAATAGACTGAAATAAGATTCTCCATCTTTTCAAGTTCATCCTGACCATACAGATCGGTTTTGTTGAAAATGATCCGGGCAGGGATACTGTATGCTTCCGCAGTAACGAGGAACCTGTCGATGAATTCAACAGGAGTCTGCGGAAGTATTATTGTAGCCATTAAAAGAAGCTGATCGATATTTGCAGCAATGATCTGTGATTGTTTTGACAGATTGGATGCTTTTCGCAAAATATAGTTCTTCCTTTCAAGAATCCCGGTGATTATTCCGGCATTTTTGTCGTCCCCGGGATCAACTGTTACTTTATCACCTACTGCAACCGGGTTAGTGGTCTGTACCTCTTTTTCTCTCAGCTTGCCCCGGAGAACACATTCAATTATGTTTTCCCCGCCGATGAGTACTTTATACCGGCTTCCGACAGATTTGATGACTATACCCGTTTTCAATAATTCTGATTTTGGGTAAAATTATATAAAAAAAACAAGTGAAGATCTACTCCCGACTTCATCAGGAAATTACCCCCCACCCCCCAAGGGGGGCTCTAAAAGCTAAGATTTTTAAAGTCCCAGCCAGCTGGCGGGGATTTAGGGGTAAAAAAAGAGGGCATCCGGGATGTCCTCTGTTAATAATTTCAGCAATTCAGTTAGTTATCAGAAGCCATAAGCAGGAAAGGCTTCATTTCGAAGCTGTGGTAATATGGTCTGAGTCTTTCTGTATTATAATGTTCGGATACTTTCACGACTTTTTTAGAAGATGTTACAACATCAATCGGAACATTATCATATCTTCCGTTTTTCAGTACCACGATCCTGCCATGCAATCCTTTAAGGATTAAATCGAGTGCAAGATTACCATAAGCCATCGGGACGATTGAGTCAAGGGCATCAGGATCGCCGCCACGTACCATATAACCAAGTTTCTGAGTAATTGTGTTTATTGTTTTCCCGCTATTGTATTTGGCAGAGAGTTCTTTGAGCTGATCCGATACAAGATCACCGATACCGCCAAGTTTTGCGTGTCCGTATGCATCCTTTTCCTGACCTGCAAAGATCATTTGACCGCCTTTGAACATTGCTCCTTCTGAAATAAGGACTATTGAGTATTTACTGGGATTATGGTTTCTGTCCTCAACAAGCAGCTGTGTAAGCTGATCAATATCAAACTCATATTCGGGTATAACGCATCTGTTAGCGGCTCCGGCCATGGTCGGGAGCATTGCAGTAAACCCGGCATACCTACCGAATACTTCCAGCACAAGAAGTCTCTCATGCGATCCGGCTGAAGTCCGCAGACTATTGGTCATCTGAATTGTCCTTGTGACACAGGTGCTGAAGCCAATACAATAATCTGTACCTGGAACATCATTATCCATAGTCTTTGGAATTGCGACAACTTTAACACCCTTTTTATAAAGATGTACCCCATAGCTTAATGTATCATCTCCTCCGATCGGGATCAGATAATCGACTCCAAGCCAGTCGAGGTTCTTTATTACTTCCGGGGTAAGATCGTTTATTTCTGCATTATATGTATCGCGCAAATGGTCAGGGACACTTCCTTTTGTCATATGGCTTGGTCTTGTACGAGAGGTATGAAGAAATGTTCCTCCGGTACGGCCTGCTTTGTTCACTTCATCATCAGTAAGGATCTGATAACAGTTACTGTTGTCGGCTTTATTATCCCTTATCAGTTCTGTTATTCCGGCCCAGCCTCTGCGGAGTCCTATCACTTTAAATCCTTCCCTGTTTGCCCGGATCGTTACCGCCCTAATTGCAGGATTAAGTCCCGGAACATCTCCTCCCCCGGTAAGGATTGCAATCACACCTTTTGTTTTTTTAACTTCTGCCATGATCTTCTGCTTTTTATTTGAAACCATTTTTTAAAATTTTAAGACCTCTAAAATATATCTTTTTGCTGAATTCAAAAAACAATCTTATTTCCCGCCGATCTGCATTGCAGCAACCCTGACAGTCGGAGCTGAATAGCTTCTGTTCATGTCAATATCATTTCCTGTCATGTCGATGGAATTGAGAATATCAAGAGCTCTTCCAGCAATTGTAACACCTTTTACCGGATGGGCAATCCTTCCGTCAACTATCCAGAGACCGCTTGCCCCTCCACTGAAATTCCCGGTAACAGGATCCACACCATAACCCGTAACCTCCTTCAGCAGAAGACCTTTTTTTGTATTTTTTATTATCTCGTCGGGTGTAAATTTCCCGGGCTGAAGATAGACTTTATGGGTTCCAATCCCGGGGAGGCTGCTAAAACCACCCCTTGATGCGCTTCCTGTACTTTCTACACCAGCACGTTTTGCGGCATTTGTATTATAAATAAAGTTTTTAATTACCCCGTTCTCAATCAGAACTATCTTCCTTGTCGGCACCCCTTCACCGTCAAAAGGTGCACTTCCGAGACTTTTGGATATTGTTCCGTCATCCACGATCGTGATCAGTGGTGAAGCACACTGTATGTTCATAAGATCCTTCAGGAAGCTTGCTCCCTGCAGTATTCTCTCTCCGTCGAGGGCTGAGATAATTCCGCCGAACAGTGAACGTACGACATCCGGATCAAAGATAACCGCTGCCTTCTGTGTGCTTATCATTACAGGATCGATTAATTCAAGTGCTTTGGCAGAAGCAGAAGAGGCGATCTTTTCGAGTGGAAGGAGATCAGAGAAGAAAACTCTTGAGCAATATTCGCCGCCAGTGTTTTTTTGCTCTCCCTTTTCGGCCACTACCGAAACTCCCAGCGAACATCCTGTGGATTTGTAATTCTTCAGTATTCCGTTCGAATTGCCAATAAAGATTTCCGATTCTCCTTCACTGTAACCGGCTCCCGAGCTTTTTGAAATACCCGGATCCTTCATTGCAAGCTTTTCAAGCTCAAACGCCATTTTTATTTTTTTGTCCATCGCCTCAGCGGCTATTCCGGAATCGTAAAGACCGGCCACCTCGGTGATCCCTTTATTGTCAGTAAGGACATTGTTTTCATCAGGGGTCGATAATTTTGCAAACCCTATCGCCCTTGAAATTGTATCTTCGAGCGATCTGTCGCTGAAATCATTACAGTGGCTGAATCCCATTCTCCCGCCAGTGAATACCCTGAATCCTACTCCCTGTGAAGAGGCTTCTTCAATAGTTTCAATCTCTGAATTTAAAACCTGTACCGACAGGTTCCTGACTGATTCCAGATAAACTTCCGCTTCATCGGCTCCCAGGCTGATACATTTTTTTACGAGTTTTTCTGTCAATTCTATATAATTCATATTCTTTTCTTTTTAAATATCTAAGCCTTACTCCCTCCTACATTTATTCCCCTTATCCTAACAGTAGGCATGCCAGCAGTTACTTCAGCTGCCTGACCTTTCCCGCATATGCCTGGTCCGAAATCAAGGTCATTACCTACTGCATCAATATTGGAAATAACATCCATGCACGAACCGATCAGTGTTGCTCCCTTTATCGGGGATGTTTTTTTACCATTTTCTATCAGGTAAGCTTCGCGGCATGTAAAATTGAATACTCCGGTAATCGGATTTACACTTCCTCCGCTCAGGCTCTGAACATAGATGCCTTTTTTTGTTGATGAAAGAATGTCTTCGGGGGTATCTTTCCCGGTATCAATAAATGTATTTGTCATTCTCGGGATCGGGATATACCTGAAAGATTCACGTCTTCCGTTTCCGGTTCGTGCCATCGACAGCTGCTTAGCACTCAGAACATCTGTCATGAATCCCTTTAGCACTCCTTTTTCGATAAGTATGTTCCTCTGTGCCACGGTTCCCTCATCATCAAAATTTATTGTACCACGGTAATTTGGTATTGTTCCGTCATCAATCATTGTAAAGCAATCGGCGGCAACTTTCTGTCCCATTTTTCCTGTGAAAGCGCCGATCCCTTTTGCGATATTGTCAGCTTCGAGAGGATGACCAACAGCTTCATGTACCAACACACCTCCCCACCCGTTCTGCATTACAACATCCATTATACCAGCAGGGGCATCGCCGGCAGAAAGCATTGCTATAGCCTCCCTCGCGGCATGTTTTGCCACAGTTTCGGGAGTGACCTGATCAAATATTTCAAAGCCCGAATGCCGGCTTAATCTTTCACGCGACATGTGTCTCGCCTTTCCGTCATCGCTCATGGCCTGGACTATAAAGAACAGGAGAGGTAGTTCATCTTTCAGATATAAACCTTCACTGTTGACTATCACTCTGCTTCGCACCTCATCATAGTAATCAATTTTAGCCATTTTTATCCTCGGATCATAATCCCTGGCTGCCTGATCAGCCCTTCTTATAATCTCGATTCTTTTCTCATCAGCTATCTCACCGAGAGGTTGTTGAACAGTGATAAATGATGGACGGCTGGTCACAGAAATCCCTGCAGGAGAAATCTTGTTTCCGGCTGTTGCAACATATGAAGCGACTTCAGCAGCTCTAAGAAGCTTCTCTTCAGTTATTTCATCAGTATACGCATATCCTGTTTTATTACCTGATATTACCCTGACTCCTGCACCCTGACTGATACCATAAAGGCCGCTCTTAAATTTGGATTCTTCCATTATAATCTGACGGGAGATCCTGTTTTCAAGGTATACATCAGCAAAATCACCGCCTTTTTCCAGGGCTTTTGCAACGACTTTTGAAAGAATAGCAGTGTCAATATCCAATGCTGAAGATGCTTTAACCCCTTTGCTGCACGATACCAGCTGGGTAAAAAGAGCCGGAGTTGCTGCAATAAGAACTCCTCCCTTCAGGCTCATTTCAAGGAATTTCCTGCGTGGAATGTCCCTGACTCTGTCTTTTTCCATTTTCATTTTGATTATTCCGGTTGAATATTTATTTAATCACAAATTCCTTGTTTTTCAGAACGCCTCCCCTGGTCGAAAACATGCTTGCCTTACCCTTGAGTTCTTGTCGGTTGTAAAGCCTTATGGTAAATACCGCCTCTGTTACCGACCCTCCCTGTGTAAAGGGAATATTCTTAGTTGCAGTAATAGCCGGGGATGATCCATCCATATCATCAAACATCCCCCTGCCGGACCTTCCCGGTGTTTTTTTCTTTTCTTCAATCACCTTAAAAGCTGGCTTGCCCTTTACCGATCCTGTTGTATCAAACTCCAACTCGATCCTGTCTTCTCTGACTATTTTTACCAGGTATGCCTGTTTAAGGGCTGTTGGCAGCTTTCCCCTGTTAATAATGCCGATCTTAAACTGGTAATCTGCAGAATCTGTTTTATAAGCTTTGATTCGTTTTGTTTCAACTTTCGTCCAGTCAACCTCAGGCAGGTGCTTTACCATTTCGATATTGAACAGGGCTTCATTCTTTACCCATGGTTCAAGGTGCTTTGCAGGAGGATTCTGGGAGAAGAATTTCAGATTGAATCCCCCGGTTTCGATGTCGCCGTAAACAGGATGCCTGGCCGGCTTCCATTCAATAAATCCGGCTCCGTCATTCTCTTCATCATCCCATCTCAGCATGTCGAGCTGGTTTGTGTCTCCGTCATTATTGTAATCTTTGAATCGGGCCCCGTTCCATATTTCGTCACCATACCAGATTGCCCCGTAATACCAATAACCGAAATCAGGTCCATGACCGAAGAGAGGATTTCCGTTTCCATAATCATTAAATACATCGCCGGCTTTTTTATATCCGGTAATCTTTCTTCCGATATCATCGAAGATCTTATACCATGCCAGATCTTCCGGATACATTCTTTCCTCCGAAGGTGAAGTGGATGGCGGCCTCAGATGCATAGGCACACTGGTGTCCATCGAATTGACGACGGAAATATTCGGGTGACTCATGAGAAAATCAACCACAGCCCTTGTTTCGGTCTCGCTTAACGGGAATTCCCCTGAACCGCCTTGTGTATATCCCCTGCCGGTCTGTTCAGTTTCAGGCCTCCAGTTCTCAGGATAATTCCTGTGAAGGTCAAGACCTCCGATCCCGTCTTCATTTATGCGGCCATCGCTGTCATTATCGATCCCCTCTGAGGATGAAAGATATATGCCCTTTCCGGCAGGTACTCTTTTCATTATCCTCCCTGTTGAATCTATGGGATCAGGGATCAGGTTTCCTTTCTTCTCATCCTTCCATCTCATTGTAAGAATCATACCGTCATTGTCAAGATCTTCAGGGGCATCTTCATCTAAAAGCCCGTCGCTGTCATTATCTTCAGGCCTGACAGCGCTTCTGTTGCTTTGAGCGGTGTTCAGGTAAAGGTTATGCCCGTCGGGGTTATTTACAGGCTTTAAATAAATTGTTTTTGTATCGAGGAGATGAGTGACTTCAGGATCTGTTCCGTAATGTAAAAGAAGATACTGAGCCAACCATAACACGCATTCCGAACTCGTGACCTCACCACTATGCCTTCCTCCCTCGAAAAAAGCTGCTGGTTTGTCAGTATCTTTTCCAGTTTTCTTGTTAGTTACTGTCATCTGTAAAACAGGCCTCCCCTCATAGCTTTTCCCGACCTCATAGAGATCGACAAGATCCGGGAAATCTTTTTCCCACTTCACGAGCCAAGAGTAGATAACATCCAGTGAATGGTACCGCTCAAACCCAAGTGTGTCAGTCGATTCATACTGAACTCCATTAAATTTCACCTCGGGGAAAAAGCTAACTCCGTGCCTGAATCCGGTGAGTGAATATTGTTCTGTCTTTTTTTCCTTTTCGGCTGATGGGCCAGGCCCGCTGCGTTGAGCAGAGAGTAAGGTTGGTATCAGAAGAATTCCTGTAAAAAAAAGTTTTGTTCTCATTAATTATTATTGCACCCTGTTAAGAGTTTATTTACTCCCTGCCTCTTTACCCCCTGCCCCCTAAAGGGGGTTCTTTTCAGCCCCCCTCACAGGGGGGATTGGGGGGTTTTAACACAGGGGGGCTGGGAGGTTATCCTCTTTTTGAAATTATTTCAAGCTTTTCAATATTCACTATTTCTATTGTCTTTCCGAATACCCTGATAATTCCGTCGCGTTTGAAATCCGAAAGGGTCCTGATTACATTTGCCGTGCTCATTCCAATATAATCGGCGATCTCTTTTCGTGATACAGGAATATCGAAAATCCTTGATTTGTAAATATCATTCGTGAAATAGAGCAGAACAAAAGCAACCCGGCCAGCCAGGTTCTTCTGCCTTATGTCAAGCGTCTGGGTGATGATCTTATCATTTATTGTCGAGATCTTGGTAAGCAGATTACTTGCAAACCCACCGTTTACAAGGAAAAGTCTTTTAATATATTCCAGCTCAACAGTACAGACAACAGAGTCTTCAAGTGCCGAAACCGAATACTTGTATTTCTCATCAGAAAATATGCTCATGTTACTGACGAACTCAAATGGACGGGTTATAGTTATAACCTGTTCATCGCCATTTGAGGTTCTCCTGTAAAGCTTGACCAGGCCCGACTTGAGATATTTGAAATCGGTAATTTTCTCCCCTTCGTGGTTAATTATTTCACCCTTGTTGTATGAGCGCTCCTGCTTATGATTGCATAATTCCTGAATGCCGACATCATCGAGTGTAGAAAACACCACGTCCCTGAAATCACATTGCTCGCAGATGCATACGCTGATTTTTTTATCCACTCCGCTGAGATTTTTACAAAGTTATTATTTTCCCGATTACTTTAATATCACATTATTTGTTTTATTTGGAAATTTGAACCTACTTTGGTGATACGATTTCCTGACCCCGTAACTTATTAAAACAAAATGATTTACAGGACTGATTATCATATACATTCATCCTTCAGCGATGGCAGGGCCGCCCCCGAGGATTATATTGCAACTGCAGTGACTGCCGGTTTAAAAGAGATTGGTTTTTCTGAGCATCTGACCCTTTTCAGGGGATCGCTCGACTGGAGTATGGATGCTTCTGATATTGAACCTTATCTTAGGTACATAAATAAGCTTGTCCGGAATGTAACAGGAATTAAAGTAAGAAAAGGCCTTGAAGTTGATTTCTTTCCCGGAAAGGAAAAAGATATCTGGTCGCTCCTGAAAAAAACAAAACTTGATTATGCAATCGGATCGGTACATTATCTTGGAGATTTCTCAGTTGATACTGGTCCCGAATTCTATGACGGAAAAAACATTGATAATCTTTTTGAAACCTATTTTGAACAGGTGACTGCTGCAGCCGAATCAGGACTATTTGACATTATAGCACACTGCGACCTTGTAAGAATCTACGGCTTCAAACCATCCACTGATCCTGAAAACCTCTACAGGAAACTGGCAAGAAACTTTAAAATTCATGATGTTGCATTTGAGCTCAACACAAACGGAAGGAACCGGCCTGTTGGCGATTTCTATCCCGACAGGAAATACCTTAGGATCTTCAGGGAAGAAAACGTTCCGGTGTGTGTTAATTCTGATGCTCACATGCCTTCAAGAGTTGCACAGCATTTTGATGAAGCTTATGAACTTCTGAAAAGCGCCGGTTATACAGAAATGGCAGTATTTGAAAACAGGGAAAGGTTTATGATTCCGTTCTGAGCTTTTATTAGGTGTATGTTTAACCCTTAATCTAGTAAATCAATGAATATAAAAATTATTATTGTCTTATTCTGCTTCGCATTAATCCTGGCGGTCCAAAGTTGCAATCCGCACGGTGAGAACAAAATAAGTACAAATGGTCAGGAGGTTGTAACCTTCACTGCATTACCTTTTTCCTTAACTGATGTTAAGCTTCTTGAGGGACCTTTCAAACATGCAATGGACCAGGATGTCAAAACCCTGCTTGATTACGAGCCGGACAGGCTTCTGGCCAAATTTTACACCGAAACAGGACTGAGACCAAAAGCTGAACATTATATGGGATGGGAAAATGAAATGCTGGCAGGTCACAGTCTTGGGCATTACCTGAGCGCCTGCTCAATGATGTTTCAGTCAACCGGCGATTCACTTTTCCTGAAACGGGTCAATTATATTGTAGACGAACTCACCCGGCTTCAGGAAGCCGACGGAGACGGGTATATAGGAGCATTTACGAACGGGAAAAAGATATTTGAAGAGGAGGTTGCAAAAGGCAATATCCGTTCGCAGGGTTTTGATCTGAACGGCATCTGGTCTCCATTTTATACCCACCATAAAGTGCTTGCAGGATTAAGGGATGCATACCAGTTATGCGGCAACCGGAAAGCGCTTGAGGCTGAGAAACGGTTCGCCGGCTGGATCGAAGGGATTGTTTCACCATTAAATGAGGAACAGGTACAGAATATGCTCCGATGTGAATATGGGGGCATCAGTGAAACTTTTGCGGATCTCTATGCTGACACAAAAGATGAAAAATATATGAAGCTTTCGGGGTTGTTTTATCAGAAATCATTTCTCGATTCCATGAAGGCAGGGAAGGATATCCTTCCCGGAAGACATTCAAACACCAACATCCCAAAGCTTATTGCCTTATCGAGAGTTTATGAGCTTACCGGTGATACTGATTCCAGAAAAGCAGCCGAGTTCTTCTGGGAAAGGGTTGTCAATCACCATTCATACGTTACAGGAGGCAACGGTAACAATGAATATTTCGGGCCGGCCGACAAACTCAGGGACCGGCTCGATGAGGGGACCACTGAATCGTGCAATGTGTACAATATGCTGAAGCTTTCGGAGCATCTGTTTGAATGGGAAGCGAGGGTAGATGTCGCAGATTTCTATGAAAGAGCGTTGTTTAACCATATCCTGGCTACACAGAACCCGCAAGATGGTCATGTTGTGTACAACCTGTCACTCGACATGGGCGGATTCAAGGCTTTCCAGGATCCCGGAGATTTTACGTGCTGTATCGGAACCGGCATGGAAAACCATTCAAAATACGGAAGGAATATCTTTTATCATGGTGAAAATGAATTGTATCTTTTCCAATATATAGCATCAGAGCTTACCTGGAAGGAGAAAGGAATTAAGATTGTCCAGAGAACAGGATACCCCGGGGAGCAGGGATCAACCCTGGAATTTACTACAGAAGATCCAGTGAGGCTGGCAGTAAAGCTCAGGTATCCTTCATGGGCCAGAAACGGGATGGAGGTACTGATAAATGGAAAAAGAAAACAGGTAAAGCAGGAACCTGGTTGCTTTGTGTCTATTGAAAGAACCTGGAAGAGTGGTGATGTGATTGAGGTGAAACTACCATTTTCGCTCAGGCTCGAACCAATGCCCGACGACAGTACCAGGGTGGCTGTAATGTACGGCCCGCTTGTCCTTGCAGGGGACCTTGGACCACTTGATGATTCAGTATCAAAGGATCCAATGTATGTTCCGGTTCTTATGACGGGAAAAAAGGATCCCTCCGAATGGTTGAAACCGGTAGAAGGCAAAGTGAACACTTTCATGACTATCAATACAGGAAGGCCGAGGGATGTTGAGTTGAAGCCGTTCTATTCTTTTTACAACAGGAGATACACGGTTTACTGGGATCTTTTTGATGAGGCTGGATGGAAATCCCGTGAAGACGAATACAGGGCAGCTCTCGAAAAAAACAGAAAAATCAAAGAAGCAACAATTGATTTTGTTCAGCCAGGGGAAATGCAGCCGGAAAGGGATCATAATTTCAGGGGTGAAAAGACCACACCCGGAATTTTCAGGGAGAGAGCCAACAGAGAATCAAGGGGCGGATGGTTTTCTTTCGATTTGAAACTAAAGCCTGACCTGGCTTCGGCTCTGGTTGTTGAATACTGGGGCGGCTTCCCCGGGGCAAAAACATTTGATATCCTGGTAAATGATAAAATGATAACAACTGAAAATATCTCGGGTAAAAAAGATGGTCAGTTTATAAATATTCAGTATGACATACCTGAGGAGATCTCCCATGGTAAGTCATATGTGACAGTGAAATTTAAGGCACATCCTGGCAACATGGCCGGACCGGTATTTGGGGTGAGAACAATAAGTATTAAGCCCCCAACCCCCTAAAGGGGGCCAAAACAGGGAATAGAACCCCCCTTCAAGGGGGCAGGGGGGCGATTATACTCCCAGAATATGCTCCAGGAATATTTTAATCCCTATAACAATCAGGATTAGACCACCAATTATCTCTACCTTATTCCCCAGCCTTTCCCCTGCTGATTTGCCGATCCTGATTGCGGTCATTGAAGCCAGGAATGTGACGGCTCCGATAATCACAGCCGAATACCATATCCTGATGCTCAGCAGAGCAAAACTTATTCCCACTGCGAATGCGTCAATGCTTGTCCCGATTGCCATTGAGATAAGAGTCATTGGATTATCGTAATCTCTTATTTCGTTATCTTCTTTTTTCCTGGTTCCTTCAATTATCATCTTGATCCCAAGCACAGAAAGAAGGATTAAAGCTACCCAGTGATCAGCTGTTTTCATTATATCACTGATGAATGAGCCTAAAAAATATCCGGTTACAAGCAGTCCTGCCTGAAAAAACGCCATAACAATGGCAAGCCTGACAGCCTGATTGAATATGATCTTGTTTTGAATAACACCATAAGAAAGGGAAACTGCAAAGGTGTCAAACGATAATCCGAGAGCGACAGCGACAATAGTGATAAAATCCATGAAATTTGAGTATACCGGGCAAATATAATATAAAACATCCTTTTGCGGATTTGTAAACTGAATGTATATATTTGAACACCTAAAATACTGCAGACATGAGAACTGTGATCCAGAGAGTGAGCAGGGCATCGGTTTCAATAAATAATCAGAAGAAATCTGAGACCGGGCCGGGAATGCTTGTATTTCTGGGTATTGAAGAATCAGATGACCAGAATGATATTGAATGGCTCGCCAGCAAGATTGTTCAGCTCAGGATCTTCAGCGACAGCAATGATGTTATGAATTTATCGGTTCTTGATACGAATGGCAGCATAATGGTTATAAGCCAGTTCACCCTTTATGCTAAAACAAAAAAAGGAAACAGGCCTTCTTATATAAGAGCGGCACATCCCGACATTGCTATTCCGGTTTATAACAAATTCATCAGCAGGCTTTCAGCCCTCCTGGGTAAAGATGTTGCAACTGGTGAGTTTGGTGCAATGATGCATGTGGAACTTGTTAATGATGGTCCTGTGACAATAATTATTGATTCAAAGGAAAAGGAATAAAAATCCCTTTGTTAAATACCGAATTTGTCCAATGAGTGAAACCCCTGAAACTGCTTCCGAAAAAAGACTCAAACGATCCGTTTTGATCGTCGCGGCGTTTGCTGCATTCTTAACACCGTTTCTTGGTTCTGCGGTTAATCTGGCATTGCCTGCAATTGGAAGGGACCTTAACGCCAGTGCCATCGGACTCGGTTGGGTAATAAGCAGTTTTATTCTATCATCGGCAATGTTTCTTTTACCATTCGGACGGCTTGCTGACATTGTTGGCAGAAAAAAAGTCTTTTCGGCCGACATCCTTTTATTCACAATTTCAACTTTCTTTATTGTCTTTGCCTGGAACCTCCCTGTTCTTATAATTCTGAGGCTCATTCAGGGCATCTCCGGGGCAATGATCTTCGGCACAAGTCTTGCTATCAT
>Ga0209800_10001607_pt1 | contig 22786 bp, 9 predicted proteins | sample Higcelweek8metaG_FD_187174 | JGI IMG/M metagenome (GOLD analysis project Ga0209800, IMG submission 187174) | Freshwater pond sediment microbial communities from the University of Edinburgh, under environmental carbon perturbations - High... | ecosystem: Environmental > Aquatic > Freshwater >...
ACCAGCTCGACGCACCAGCTCGCCGATCAGCCCTCAGGCCAGTGCTTTTGCCTTGTGCTTTTTGATGTCCCATCGCCAGCGCCGAGGCCAGTCCAAACCCTCCCCCCACGCCGCACGCGCCCGTGCGCCGTCTGCGCTTCTTCTCTTTTTGTGTTGAATAATCCCGCCACGGGGGGTAGGGACATACTATGAATCCATATCGTTGTTTCTGCCGCGGCAGCCAGGCCAGCCCTCCGCGATAGAAGGAGCCCCATGAGCGGACGGAAGCCGCCAGAACCCGCACCAGGCGGGCCCCAGGACGCGGACGCGGCCAGACCGCGCGCGCCCCTGCCCTTCCCCGTGGTGGCGCTGGGCGCATCGGCCGGCGGCATAGAGGCCCTGCGCATCCTGCTGCACAATCTGAAAGAAACCCCTCAAGCCGCGCTGGTGGTCATCACCCACCTCCCAGCGGACAAGAAAAGCCACATGCCCGAGGTGCTGGCGAGCTTCACCGCCATTCCCGTCGTGGTGGTGCGCGAAGTCACGCCCCTCCGGCCCGGCCATATCTACACCGTGCCCTCCGGCTGGGACCTGGGCATCGAGAGCGGCGTGCTGCGGCTGCTCCCGCCCGGACACGACCTGGGCTACCGCATCATCGACCGTTTTCTGGACGCGCTGGCCAAAGACCAGGGCGCGAACGCCGTGTGCGTCATTCTCTCCGGCTCCGGCACGGACGGCACCCGGGGCGCGGTGCACCTGGCCAAGGCCGGCGGCCTGGTGCTGGTGCAGAACCCCGCAACGGCCATCCATTCCGGCATGCCGGCCAGCGTTCTGGAATCTGGCGTGGCCGACGCCGTGCTCAGCCTTGAGGAACTGGGCGAGCGCCTGCCCCGGCTGCTCATCCATGTGAACCCGCGCGGCGCGGACAGGACGGCCCAGATACAGAAGGTGCTGGCCCTGCTGCGCCAGCAGACCGGACAGGACTTTTCCGGCTACCGGCAAAGCACCATCGTCCGGCGCATCAACAAGCGCAGGCTCTTGACGGGCCACAGCAAGCTGGACGCCTACCTGGAGGAGCTGGAGAACAACCCGGAGGAACGCCTCCAACTCTTCAAAAGCCTGCTCATCGGGGTCACCTCGTTCTTCCGCGACCCGGAGGCCTTCGACCTGCTGCGCGACAAGGTCCTGCCGGGCATCTTCGCCGAACGTTGCGGCGACGAAGCGGTGCGGGTCTGGATAGCCGGATGCTCCACGGGCGAGGAAGCCTATTCCGTGGCCATGCTCATCGACGACTACATGGAAAGCACCGGCCAAGCCTGCGCCGTTAAAATCTTCGCCACGGACATCGACCAGACCGCAGTGGACGCCGCACGCCGGGGCGCATACTCCCAGCGCGCCATGCAGCACGTTCCGGCGCAGAGCCTGGAGCGCCACTTCCATTGCAACAGCCGCGAGTGCACCGTGCGCCAGCGCCTGCGCGAGCGCATCGTCTTCGTGCACCACAACCTGCTGCAAGACCCGCCCTTTCTGCACATGGACCTGGTTCTGTGCCGCAACCTGCTCATCTACCTGACGTCCCAGCTACAGGAGAAAGCGTTGACGCTGCTCACCGGGGCGCTCAACCCCGGCGGATTCCTGTTCCTGGGCTCGGCGGAAAACGCGGACACGACCTTGCTGCAGTTGGAGCCCCTGGACAAGAAATGGCGGCTGTTCCGCAACCGGGCCACCATGGAGCGCCCAAGCCTGCACAAGGTGCTGGGCCTTTTCCGCCCGCCCGCCATGCCGGAACAGCAGGAGCCCGCTGGAGGCGCCCGGTCCAAAAGCTCCGCAACCATCGCGGCCGAGGCGCTTTTGCGCCATTACGATCCCCCGGCCGTGCTGGTGAGCCCGGAATTCAACGTGCTGCACATAAGCGGCGACACAGCGCCTTATCTTTCCCTCACCCCGGGCGCGCCCAGCCTGCATGTGCTCAAGCTTGTGCGCAAGGACCTGCGCCTGCCCCTGCGCGGCGCGCTGCAAAACGCCGCCTCCTCCTGCCAGCAAAGCCGCGCGCCGGGCCTGCGCCTCTCGGGCGAGCCCGCCCGCAAGGTGGACCTGTGCGTGGACCCGGTTCTGGACGAGGCGGGCATGCTCACGTCGCTGCTGGTGGTGTTTGAGCCAAGCGCCAGCCACGAGACCCAGGCCAACTGGCGCGACATGGAGCGCCTCACGGAGTCCGGCCTGGTGCAGCGCTACGAGGACGAGCTGCAGCTGACCCAGGAGCAGCTGCAAAAGGCCGTGGAGGAATACGAGAAGCTCAACGAGGAGCTGCGCGCCTCCAACGAAGAGCTCATCAGCATGAACGAGGAGCTGCAGTCCTCCAACGAGGAGATGGACGCCTCACGCGAGGAGCTGCAATCGCTGAACGAAGAGCTTTCCGTCAAAGTGGAGGAGCTGGCGCAGGCCCACGGCTTTGTGGAGAACCTGCTGCGCAGCACCAACGTGCCCACGGTGTTTTTGGACAACGAGCTGCGCGTGGTGCGCGCCACCCCCACGGCCACGGAGATCTTCCACCTTGCGGTGACGGACCAGGGCAGGAGCATTGCGGATGTGAAGCCGCGCGTGCTGGACGAACACCTGGTGGCCGACGCCAAGCGGGTTTTGGAAGAGTGCCGCGAGATGGAGCGCGAGGTGCACGACAGCGAAGGCCGCAGCTTCATCAAGCGTGCCTTCCCCTACCACAGCCCCCGCGCCGATGTGGAAGGGCTGGTCATGACCTACACGGACGTGACCAAGCTCAAGGCCGCGGAAGAAGTGCTGCGCCTGAACAACGAAGAGCTGGAAGGGCTTGTGGCCGCCCGCACCCGCGAGCTGGATCTGGCCCGCAAGGAGTCCGAGCGGCGCGCCTCCGAGCTTGAGGCCATCATGGAGCAGGTGCCGGCCGCGGTTTGGATAACCCGCGACACCGAGGCGCGCACCATCATCGGCAACCAGGCCAGCTACCGGCTGCTGCGCATGCCGCCGGGGGCCAACGTCAGCAAATCGCAAGACCGGCTGCCCTACACGTTCTGGAGCCACGGCAAGGAGCTGACCTACGATGAGCTGCCCATGCGCGTGGCCGCGCGCGGCGAGCTTGTGGCCGGCCTTGAACTCGACCTGGACTTCGCCGACGGCAATCCCCGCACCATTCTGGGCAATGCCGCGCCCCTGCGCAATTTTCTGGGCGATGTCTCCGGCGCGGTGGGCGCCTTCCTCGACATCACCGACCTGAAGCACGCCCAGACAGAAGCCCAGCGCTGGCAGCACGTGTTCGAGCGGGCCGAGTTCGGCATCGCCATCTCGGACGTGGGCACCAACACCCTGACCTCCGTGAACCCCTCCTTCGCCAAGGAGCGCGGCTACACACAAGAGGAGCTGGTGGGCTTGCCCGTGGCCGAGCTGTTCCCGCCGGAGGAGCGCACAGCGCTGTTCGAGCGGCTCAATGCCCTGGAGGCCGTGGGCCACGGCGTGTTCGAGTCCGCGCACCAGCGGCGCGACGGCAGCACCTTCCCCGTGCTGCTCGAACTCACCATCCTCAAGGACGATCAGGGCCAATCGGTTTCGCGCGTGGCCTACGCCCTGGACATCACCGAGCGCAAGCGGGCGGAAAAGACCCTGCGCGACCAGGAGCGGGACCTGCGCGAGGCACAGCGCATCGCGCACATCGGCTCGTGGCACTGGGACGCCCAAACGGACGCCACCACCGGAACCGAAGAACTGCTGCGCATTTTCGGCCTGGACCCCACGGGATCCATGCCCGACTTTGCGGACCAGAAGGGCAGCCTCTACCCCGAGGACAGCTGGGAGCGCCTCAACGCCGCCGTGCAGGAATCGGTGCGCACGGGCGTGGGCTACGAGCTGGAGGTCGTGGCCCTGCACCAGGGCCGGCCCATCTGGATCAACAGCCGCTGCGAGGTGCTCTGCGACGGCGCGGGCAAGGTGACGGGCCTGCACGGCACCGTGCAGGACATCACCGAGCGCAAGCGCCTTGAAACCGAGCGCGCCGCATACCTCGGCGAGGTTGAGCGCCAAAAGGCGTTTCTGGAAAACCTCATCCGGCACGCGCCCATTCTCATCGGCGTGGTGGAAGGCCCGGAGCACCGCTTCGTCCTGGCCAACCCGGTGTACGAAACCGTCCCGGCGGACAAGTCGCGTCCTGTGGTGGGCAGCACCATCGCCGAGCTCTTCCCCGAGGTCGCCACGCAGGTGACGGCCCTATTCGACCACGTGTACGAAACGGGCGAGCCCACAAACGTGCGCGACTTCCCCGTGCCCATCGGCGACAGGCAGACCTGGTGGGACGCGGACTACATTCCCTTGCGGGGCGCTGCGGGCGCGGTGGCGCAAATTCTCGTCCTGGCCTTCGAGGTGACGGAGCGGCACCTGGCGAGCGAGGTGCTGCGCACCAGCGAACAGCGCTTCCGCACGCTCTTCGAGTCCATGATCGAAGGCCTGTGCGTGCTGGAGCTCTATCGCAACGCCAAGGGCAAGGCCGTCGACTACACCGTGCGCGACGTGAACCCCGCGTACGAGCGCATCATGGGCGTCCGGCGCGAGGACGTCCTCGACCGCCGGGTCACACAAATTTTCGGCCTCAAGCAGCCGCCGGACCTGGAGACCTACACCAAGCTCGTGGACACGGGCGAACCGGTCTCCTTCGAGAGCTACGTGCCGGAGCTGAAGAAGCACTTCCGCGTCTCGGCCTTCCCGGCCCAAAAGGGCACTTTCGCGGTCATCTTCCAGGACGTGACCCAGCAGAAGCAGGCCGACGAGGCGCTTCGGGAAACCTCCCGCCGCCTGGGTCTGGCCTTGGAAGCCGCCAACGCCGGCACCTGGGAATGGGATGTCGAGACCAACGAAAACATCTGGTCCGAGGAGCTGTACCGCCTGTACAACGTCGACCCCACGCAGCAACCGGCCTGTTACGACACCTGGCGCGAGTCCGTGTTCCAAGGGGACCGCGAGGCCGCCGTGCAGGCGGTGCAGGACGCGGTGCGGGACGCGGGGCCGCTGGGCATGGAGTACCGCGTTCTGGCGGCGGACGGCACCCTGCACTGGCTGCTCACCCGGGGGCAGCCGCAGCTTGTGGTCAAGGGCCGCGTCAAGCGCTACCACGGCATCGTCATCGACATCACGGACCGCAAAAAGGCCGAGGACAGCGTCCGCACCAGCGAGCAGCGCTTCCGCGACCTGTTCAACTTCTCGCCGGTGCCGCTTTCTTTTGTCGACCGCGAGGGCCGCATCCTCGACCTGAACGCGCGCTTCACCTCCACCTTCGGCTATGACCTGCGCGACGTGCCGACCCTGGACGAGTGGTGGCGCGCCGCCTATCCCGACCCGGAGTACCGCGGCTGGGTGCTTAAGACCTGGAACGGCGCCCTCGACGACGCCGCCCGGAACCACACCGACATCGCCCCGGGCGAATACCGCGTCACCTGCAAGAACGGCGAGGTGCGCAACGTCATCGTCTCCGGCATTCCCGTGGCCGACGGCTTCATGGCCACCTTCTTCGACATCAGCGAGCGCCGTGCGGCCGAGGACGCCGTGCGCAAGAGCGAACTCAAATTCCGCACCGTGGCCGACTACACCTATGACTGGGAATACTGGCGCGACGCCGCGGGCAATCTGGTCTGGGTTTCGCCCTCGTGCGCGCGGGTGACGGGCTACAACGCGGAGGACTTCCTCACCAACGCCGAGCATCTCGTCAGAATCATCCACCCCGAGGACAGGATTCTCTACGAGGAGCACCTGCGCGATGCGGACATCGACCGCTCCAAGGGCACCAGCCTCGACTTCCGCATCATCCACAAAAACGGGCATATCGTCTGGATAAGCCACCACTGCGTGGACATCCGCTCGGACGACGGGCAGGCCCTTGGCCGGCGCATAAGCAACCGCGACATAACCGACCGCAAGCTGGCCGAACTGGAGGCGCAAAGCTGGGCCCAATTCCCGCAGGAGAATCCTTCGCTCGTGCTGCGCCTAGGCCCGGACATGCGCATAACCCATGCCAACAAGGCCAGCGAAGCGTTCCTCAAATTCTTCCACAGCGACGCAGGAGACCTGTTTCCGAAGCAATTGCGCCAGCATATATCCGAGGCGGTCGGCCTTCGCCGACGGATGACCTTTGAAGTGGTGTTGCACAACACCATTCTAGACATGGCCGCTGTGCCCATCGCGAACAAGGACTACGTCAACATCTACGGCATGGACGTGACCGAGCGCAAAAAGGCCCAGCTGGCCATGCTGGCCGCCAAGGAGGCGGCCGAGGCCGCCAACCGCGCCAAGAGCGAGTTTCTGGCCAACATGAGCCACGAGATACGCACCCCGCTCAACGGCGTGCTGGGCATGCTGCAGCTCCTGCGCGACGGCGCCTCGCCCTCCGAGCAGGTGCTTTACTCCCGCATGGCGTTCGACGCCGCGCGCAGGCTGCTTTCGCTATTGAACGACATTCTGGACTTCTCGCGCATGGAGGCGGGACGCATCACCCTCACCAACGAGCCCTTCCATCTCAAGGATATTTTCGACTCCGTGACCAACGTGTTCAAGCTGGCCAGCATGTCCAAGCGGCTGGAGCTCTCCTGCGAGGCCGAGACGGGCATGCCCGGCCGGTTCGTCGGTGACGAGGCGCGCATCCGCCAGATCCTCTTCAACCTCGTGGGCAACGCCATAAAATTCACCCCGGCCGGCTTTGTGCGCGTGCACGCCTGGACCCGGCCCCACGCCCAGGATTCCGGCCGCGCGCATCTGTACATCTGCGTCAGCGACACGGGCATCGGCATTCCCGACGACAAGATCGACCATGTGTTCCAGCGCTTCACCCAGACGGACGCCTCCTACACGCGGCAATACGAGGGCGCGGGTCTTGGCCTCGCCATCGTCAAGCGCCTCATGCACGTCATGGGCGGCGACATCGCCGTGGACAGCGCCATAGGCCTGGGCACCGCCGTCTACCTGCACCTGCCCCTGCGGCTCGAACAGCGGCCGCCAGCGCTTTCCGCCTCGGACATGGCCGGTTCCGGCACACCGGCCCGCAAGCTCAGCATCCTCATCGCGGAAGACGAGACCATCAGCCAGCTGGCCCTCAAGACACTCATAATCCGCATGGGACATGAGGCCGTCTGCGTCGGCAACGGCCGCGAGGCCGTGGAGGCCGTGCGCCGCCAGCGCTTCGACTGCGTGCTCATGGACATCCAGATGCCGGAGATGAACGGTGTGGAGGCCACGGAGCAGATACGCAAGCTCGGGCCGGAACACGCAGCGGTGCGCATCATCGCCCTCACCGCCTACGCCCTGACCGGCGACAAGGAGAAGTTCCTGGCCGCCGGGCTCGACGACTACATCAGCAAGCCCGTGCAGGAGGAACAGCTGCGGGAGGCCCTGGAGCGCGTCATGCGGCGCGGCGGAAATGAGGGTGAAGAAAAAGAATAGACACAAGGGCTCCGCCCTTGCCCCACGGGGGGGAAAGGTCCCCCCGAACCGCATTGGACAAATCAGCGGCCTTGCGTGCCGCCGCTAGGCCTCGTCCAGCACCTGCAGCTGCTTGTGGATCTTCTCCGCGCTGTGCAGCAGCTTGGCGCGCTCCTCGTCGGTCAGCTCAATCTGCAGCACTTCCTCCACGCCGTTGGCCCCAAGCTTCACGGGCACGCCCACAAAGGCGTCCTTGATGCCGTACTCGCCGGTGAGGTAGGTGGCGCAGGGCAAAATCTTGCGCTTGTTCATGATCACGGCGGCCACCATCTGCGTCACGGCCGAGGCCGGGGCGTAGAACGCGCTGGTCTGCATGAGGCGGATGATCTCGGCCCCGCCGTCGCGCGTGCGCTGGATGAGCGTCTCCAGCTTGTCGGGCGGCAGCAGCTCGGTGACGGGAATGCCGGCCACTGTGGAGTAGCGCGGAATGGGCACCATGTCCTCGCCGTGCTCGCCCAGGACCATGGCCTGCACGTTCTCCACGCTGACGCCGAGCTCTTTGGCGATGAAGTATTGGAAGCGGCAGGAGTCGAGGATGCCCGCCATGCCGGAGACGCGCGTGCGCGGCAGCTGGCCCGCGCGCATGGCCACGTGGCACATGACGTTCAGCGGATTGCTGACGATGATATAGAAGGCGTAGGGGCTGTATTTGGCTGCGTTGGCCACGCACTCGCCCACGATCTTGGCGTTGATCTTGAGCAGGTCGTCGCGGGTCATGCCTTCTTTGCGCGTGGCCCCGGCGGTTATGACCACAACATCGGAGTTGCGGGTCTCCTCCAGGTTGTCGCCGGAAATGCAGGCGGGCTCCAGCAGGTCGATGGGGCTGGCCTCAAGGATGTCCAGGGCGATTCCCTCGGCCTTGCCAGGGGCCTTGTCCACCAGCACCACGCTTTTGCACAGCTTGCGTTCAATGAGCCTGCGCGTGACCGCCCCGCCGACGTTGCCCGCGCCAAACACCGTAATTTTGCCGTTCATTTCTGCGCCCTCCGTTTTCAATCAGGGACCTGGTTCCGCAATATTCATTGCGCAGTCGGGGCGGGTTGTCAAACATCCGTCCCGGCCAAGGCGCCCGGCCAGGAACTTCATCCGCATGCGGGGCAAACATTTCCGGCGATCGTGTTGACTCCCTTTGCGCTGGGGAGGTATAGGAAAATTTCTGGGACCCTCACTTTTTAGGCAACTTGCGCCGCATACGCCGGGATTCGCCCTTTCGGACTAGGGCTCACCCTTCTGGATCTGGTGCCGCTCATGAGCAGAACAACCATACTCGTCACGGCCGCCGCTGGCGTACTGCTCGCCGTTGCGCTCGGCCTGCACGTCATGCGCGGCGCTCCCAGCCCGCAAGACGATCCTTTCGGAGGGGCCCTGCGCGGCGGCGTGTTGCGCATCGGCTACGCGGTGGAGGCGCCCCACGCCTTTCTCAAACCCGCCGGGCAGGTCACGGGGCAGTCGCCGGAGACGGCCCGGCTCGTGGCGGACCGCCTGGGCATCGCGCGCATTGAGTGGCGCGTGGCCGAGTTCGGCGCGCTTCTAGACGAGCTGGAGCAAGGGCGCATCGACGTCATCGCCGCAGGCATGTTCATCACGCCGGAACGCGCCCAGCGCGTCAGCTTCTCCGAACCCATCTTCCACGTTTCCCAAGGGCTTTTGGTGACCGCGGGCAACCCGCACAAGCTGGGCTCCTACCAGGACGCCCTGCGCAAGCCGGGCGTGCGCGTGGCCGTGCTCTCCGGCTCGGTGGAGGAAATGCTTCTGCGGCGCATAGGTCTGCCGGACACGCAGCTTGTGCCGGTGCCGGACGCGCAGACCGGACGCATCGCCGTGGAGGCGGGCATGGCCGACGCCCTGGCCCTTTCCTCTCCCACCATCGAATGGATGATCCGGCACGCCCAGCTGGGCCGCACGGAAAAGGCCCGGCCCTTTGAACAGCCCGACCCGAAGCTTATACGCCGCACGGGCTACGGGGCTTTCGCCTTCCGCAAGAAGGACGCGAAGCTCCTCGGCGCGTGGAACGCCGCGCAAAGGCAGGTGCTCGCCAGCGCCGCCTACACGGAGCTGATGCAGGAGTTCGGCTTCACGCCGGAGGACTATCCCGGCGCGATCAGCGCCAAGGAGATACTCGCGCCATGACGCCCGCGGAACAGACACACTTCCGCCCCGCGGAACGCAAACCCCGCCAAGGCCATTGGGAGATATGGGGCATCATCGGCCTGTCTCTCCTGGCCTGCGGGCTTGTGGCCTGGGTGCATCTGGCGCACCAGGCGCGGCTCACCGAGGCCACCCAGCGGCAGGACGCCTTGCGCCAGGCCCGGGTGGAGCTCGCCAGGGGCCTGCTCGCCCTGAGCCTGGCCGGAGGAGCCGACTCCCCCTACCAGCGCGACCAGGGCATGGCCCTCATCGACCAGTCGCTGCGGTCGTTCCAGGAATCCCTCGCCGCGCGGAGCGCCACGGACGAAGCCTCCGCAGCGCATTTTCGGCAAAGCGCCCGCGCCTTCCAGAACGCCTTGGCCGACCTGGGCGATTTGCACGACACCCGCGCGGACAAGGCTGCGGCCCTGCGCATCGCCTTCCACGACTTGGAGCAACAGGCCGAGCGCCTGGACGCGGACACGCGCCAGGACATGATGCGCCTGCACGAGGACCTGACACGGGAATACGGTTTGGCGCTGCTGTTTGCGGCCATGCTGCTTTGCGGCGGCGGCATCGTGCTGCTGTTCGCCACGCGTGCGCGTGAGAGCGCCGAGGCACTGCGCCGGGCCCAGGCCAAGCGCCACGAGACCACCCTGCGCAGCATCGGCGACGGCGTCATCGTCACCGACGAACAGGGGCGCGTGGAGCTGCTGAACCCCGTGGCCGAGCAACTGACCGGCTGGACCGACGCCGAGGCGCGCGGCGCGCCGGTGAGCCAAGTATTCGGCATCATCAACGAGCGCACACGGGAGAACGTGCCCAACCCCGTGGCCCAGGTGCTGCGCGAGGGCGCACAGGTGGAGCTGGCCAACGGCACGCTGCTGCTCGCCAAAAGCGGAGAGCAGCGGCCCATCACCGACAGCGCCGCGCCCATCAAGGACGAGGACGGAGCCCTCATCGGCGCGGTGCTGGTGTTCCGCGACCAATCCCATGAGCACACCTTCAGGCAGGCCCTTCGGGAAAGCGAGCACCACTACCGCACCCTGGCCGACAACGGCCAGGCCCTCATCTGGACCGCCGGGCTCGACAAGCTCTGCAACTACTTCAACGAGCCCTGGCTCACCTTCACCGGCAGACCGCTGGAAAAAGAACTGGGCAACGGCTGGGCCGAGGGCGTGCACCCGGACGACTTCGACCGCTGCCTGGAGATCTACGTCACCGCCTTTGACCGGCGCGAGCGCTTCAGCATGGAATACCGCCTGCGCCACGCCAGCGGCGAATACCGCTGGATTGTGGACCAGGGCACCCCGCGCTACGACAGCGACGGCGTCTTCACGGGCTACATCGGCCACTGTTTGGACATCCACGAAAGCAAGCGCGCCGAGGACCGCCTGCGCAAGCTCTCGCGCGCGGTGGAGCAAAGCCCCACGGCCATCATCATCACCGACCTCGACGGCCGCATCGAGTACATGAACCCGGCCTACGAGCACATCACCGGATTCACCGCCGCGGAGGCCTTGGGCGCCCGCGCCCATTTCCTGGAGCTGCAAGACCTTGCGCCGGAGCTCGCCGGAGACTTTTGGCATGGCATCATCTCCGGCACGGACTGGCACGGCGAATTCCGCAACAGGCGCAAGAACGGCGAGCCGTACTGGGCCGCCGCCAGCCTTTCCCCCCTGCGCGACGCAAACGGCAAGATCACCCACGTCATCGCGGTGATGGAGGACATCTCCGAACGCAAGGCCGTGGCCCAGGCCCTGGAGGAGAGCGAGGCGCGCTTCCGGCGCATAGTGGAGACCGCCAACGAAGGCATATGGACCCTGGGTCCGGACGACAACACCAGCTACATGAACCCCACCATGGCGGCCCTGCTTGGCTGCGAGGTGGAGGAGGCCATCGGCCGGCCCATGACCGACTTCATGTTCCCCGAGGACCACAAGGACTATAGAAACCGCATGCACGCGCGCCACAGCGGCCAGGCCGAGCGCTACGAGCGGCGCCTGCGCGCCAAAAACGGCGCCGAGATCTGGGCCCTGGTGAGCGCAAGCGCCATCATCGGACCGGACGGCGTGTTCGGCGGCAGCTTCGGCATGTGCGCGGACATCACCGAAAGCAAGCGCGTGCAGCGCATTTTGGAAACGCGCCTGGAGCTGGCCCGCGCCGCCCAGGAGGAAGGGCTGGACGCCGCCCTCACCACCGCCCTGGATCAGGCCGAGGCCATCACCGGCAGCGCGGTCGGCTTCTTTTACCTTTCGGACGAGGACGGCAAGCCCCTGCCCCTGCACTGGTCCACCCGCACCAAGGACCAGTGCCAAGCCGAAGGCGAGGGCATGCGCGGCTGGGCCAAGGGCATGCGCTCCAGCAAGCCCGTTATGCGCAACACGCCGGAGAGCCTGCCCAGCGGCTTGCCGCCGGGCCACGTGCCCCTGACGCGCGAGCTGCTGGTGCCCGTGCGCGAAAAGGGCCGTTTGGTGGCCTGCATGGCCGTGGGCAACAAGCCCCTGGACTACGACGAGCGCGATGCGGACACCCTGGCCACCCTGGCGGGCATGGCCTGGGAGGTGGCGAACCGCGAACGCGCCCAGACGGCCCTGGTGCGCAGCAAGGAGCTGGCCGAGACCGCGGCCAAGGCCAAGAGCGAGTTTCTGGCCAACATGAGCCACGAGATCCGCACGCCGCTCAATGGCGTGCTGGGCATGCTGCAGCTGCTCAAGGGCGGCGCCACGCCAGAGGAGCAGACGCGCTTTGTGGCCATGGCCCTAGACGCCGGCCGCAGGCTGCTCGACCTGCTGAACGACATTCTGGACTTCTCCCGTCTGGAGGCGGGCGGCACGGTGCTCGCGCGGGAGCCCTTCCAGCTGCGGGAGGTCTGCGCGGGCGTGATCAACGTGCTTGGGTTCGTCAGCCGCAGCAAGGGGCTCTCGCTGCGCAGCGAGATAGACGACTCCGTGCCCAAGGCCTTTTTGGGCGACGAGGCCCGTTTGCGCCAAATCCTGTTCAACCTCGTGGGCAACTCCATCAAGTTCACTCCGGCGGGCTTCATCCGCATTGGGGCCTGGGCCAAGCCATGCGCCACCAATCCGCAGGTCTCGCACCTGCACCTGTGGGTGAGCGACACCGGCGTGGGCATCGAGGACGAAAAGATCGGCTACCTGTTCGAGCGCTTCACCCAGTGCGACGCCTCCTATGCGCGGCGCTACGAGGGCGCGGGACTGGGGCTGGCCATCGTCAAGCGCATCGTCTCGCTCATGGGCGGCAGCCTCTGCGTGGAAAGCGACCTGGGCGCGGGCACCACCATCCATGTGGCCCTGCCCATGACCATCGCCCCGGTTCAAAACACGTTCAACCAGGCCGCGCTTGGGCCGGCGCAAGAGTCGCCCCGGTTCGCCGTGCCCCATGCGCCAGCTCCCGGCCTGCGCATTCTGGTGGCGGAGGACGACGAGATAAGCCTGCTCTCCACCCAGGTGATGTTGCGGCGCATGGGCCACGTGTGCGTGGCCGCGGCCAACGGGCGCGAGGCCATAGAGGCCCTGGAGCGCGAGGACTTCGACTGCGTGCTCATGGACGTGCAGATGCCGGACATGGACGGCGTGGAGGCGGTGCAGCTCATCCGCTCCATGCCGGAGCTGGGCGAGCGCGCCAAGGTGCCCGTCATCGCCCTCACCGCCCACGCCATGGCGGGCGACCGCGAACGCTTCCTCGCCGCGGGCATGGACGACCATGTGGCCAAGCCCGTGCAGCAGGACGAACTGGAGGCCGCCCTGGGGCGCATCAAGCGCAAACTGATGCAGTAAGGCCCGCGCGCAGGGTGGTCATTTCCCTTGAGCCCGCAGCCATTACGGCATAGACAACAGGTATTGCTTCACAACTTTTGCACCGCTGCGAGGAAGAGACATGCACACAAAAATCGTCGCCACCCTTGGGCCAGCCTCCAACAACTACGAAACCATGAAGGCCATGGTGGGGTATGGCGCGCGCATCTTCCGCCTGAACTTCTCCCACTCCGACGCCGCCACCTTTCTGCCCACGGTCCAGCTCATCCGCAAGCTGGAGACCGACCTGGACCAGCCCCTGACCATCATGGGCGACCTGTGCGGCCCCAAGGTGCGCATTGGCGATGTGGACAACTCGCCCCTGCAGATCACCAAAGGCCAGCGCCTGGCCCTGGGCCTGCCCGACGAGCGCGGCGCCATACCCGACATGCCCTTTGTGAGTCTGGACATGCCCGAGCTGCTGCTGGGCCTGGCCGCGGGCATGCCCGTGTCCCTGTCCGACGGCATGCTCCAGTTCACCGTCACCGAGGTGCGCAAAGCCGACAAGCTCTTCGTCATGCAGTCGAAGAACAGCGGCGTGCTGACCTCCAAAAAAGGCATCGCCTTCCCCGGCAAGTTCCACCCCCTGCCCGCGCTGACCGCCAAGGACCGCCGCGACCTGCACGAGGGCATGGACATAGGCCTGGACGCCGTGGCCCTCTCCTTCGTGCAGACCCTGGACGACATCCGCGACATCCGCGCGGAGATAGAAAAGCACGGGCGCTTCATTCCCGTGGTGGCCAAGATTGAGCGGCAGAACGCCGTGGACAATCTGGAGTCCATCTTGAGCCTCACCGACGCGGTGATGGTGGCGCGCGGCGACCTTGGCCTGGAGTGCCCGCTCTCCGCCGTGCCCGTGATCCAGAAGCGCATCATCCGCGCCTGCCGCCATGCGCAGAAGTCCGTCATCGTGGCCACGCAGATGCTGCTCTCCATGGTCAACAACCCGCTGCCCACCCGGGCCGAGGCCGCGGACGTGGCCAACGCCATGCTCGACGGCGCGGACTGCGTCATGCTCTCCGAGGAGACGGCCATGGGCAACTACCCGGTCGAGGCCGTGAAGTTCATGAGCGAGATCGCCGAGAACGCCGAGCCGTATTACATCGAGCGCATGAAGGGCCCCTTCGCCCCCAAGATCGAGAAGAACCCGGCCAAGTACCTGGCCTACGCCGCCTGCCTGCTGGCGCAAAACGCGGAGAGCGAAGGCCTGGTGGCGCACACGGAGTCCGGCTCCACGGCGCGCTTTTTGTCCTCGCGCCGGCCGGAGCACATGATCCACGCCCTGACCCCGAACCAGCCCACGGTGAAGCACCTGAACTTCTTCTGGGGCGTGGAGCCGCGTTTGGTGGACACCCGCCTGGAGAACCACGTGCAGCGCGCGGAAAAGTACGTGCACGAATCGCCCAAGTTCACGCCGGGCAAAAGCGCCATCCTCATCGCCGGGCAGCCCACGCCGGGCCAGGTGGAGGCCCACACCAACGAGCTCAAGGTCTATTACAAATAGCGGCCCCCGCCGTCAGTCTGCGAACGCAACGAAAAGGCCCCGCGAGAATGCTCACGGGGCCTTTTGTTTGGCTTGTCATCGTGGTTTCACACGAGGGAGACGTTGCGGCAATCCGCACCGGCGCATGGCGGGCGGCGGCTCTGAGAGCCGGAGCGCAAGCCCTTGCCGGGCTTCCTTGAGCCCAGCGGCAAGACCGGCTGGCGGCTTGGCGCGCAACTCGGCTGTCAACTCGACGGCCAACTCGGCCGCCAACTCGGCTGCCAGTTGCGCCGCCGGTCAGCCAGCCAGCAGTCAGCCAGCAGCCAGCACGCGCCGCGAGGGTCAGGCGGGCGCGGCAACGGGCGGGACACGCCGCCCTCACTGCCCTGATGAGCGCCGCTGTGAGTGCCGCCGTTACTGTCCCAGGCCCGGCTCGATGGGCCGGGTGCTCTGGCCCTCGGCCTGCAGGGTGGCGCGCACCTCGCGCTCCTTGCCGTCGCGCTTCACGGTCAGGCGCACCTGCTCGCCGATCTTGAAATCATCCAGGCGGGAAAGCAGCGCGGCCACGCTGTCCACCCCCTTGCCCTCCACCGCGATGATGGCGTCGCCCGGGACAAAGGAGCCGTCCTGGGCGAAGCGCGCGCCCTCCAGCCCGGCCGCGGCCGCTGCGGAGTTGGGCAGCACGCGCAGCACCAGCACGCCCTTGAGCCCCAGGTGCATGGCGGCCAAGTCGTTGGTGCGCTGGTCCACCTCTATGCCCAGGGCCGGGCGCACGTACTTGCCCTTGCTGATGAGCTGCGGCACCACGCGGTTCACCGTATCCACCGGCACGGCGAAGCCCACGCCCGCCGAGCCCCCGGAGGGGCTGAAAATGGCGGTGTTCACGCCGATGAGCCGCCCGGCGGAATCGAGCAGCGGACCGCCGGAATTGCCGGGATTGATGGCCGCGTCGGTCTGGATGAGATGCTCCACGCCACCGGCATCCTCGCTCTTGAGCGAACGGTCCAGGGCGGAGACGATGCCCGTGGTGAGCGTCCAGTCGAGCCCGAAGGGATTGCCGATGGCGAAGACCTTCTGCCCCACCTTGAGGTCGGCCGAGGTGCCCAGGGGCAGGGGCTGGCGCTTGCCCGCGGAGTCGATGCGCAGCACGGCGAGGTCGTGCAGGGGGCTTGCGCCCACCAGGGTGGCCGTAAACTCCTTGCCGTCGGAGAAGCGCACCCGGGCCTCCGCGGCGCCTGCCACGACATGGAAATTGGTGATGATGTGGCCCTTGTCGTCCCACACGAAGCCGGAGCCCGCGCCGCGCGGAATGGTCATGACGTCGCGGGTCCAGAACTCCATGACGCGCTGGGTGGTGGTGATGAACACCACGGAGTCGCGCGAGCGCTCGAAGAGCTCGATGGTGCCCTTTTCATCGGCCGCAAGCTCGCCGCGCGGGGTCACGGCGCGGGGCGCGGCGTTCTCTCGGCCCAGCATGCGCATCACGTAGGGCGCGGCGTTCCACACCGCGATCACGACGATGGCGGCCAGAGTGATCCACTTGAGCCGCCGCAAAAAGGTGTCGCCGCCAGTTTTCGTTTCCATGCACGCCCCCAAGGCCTGAGTATTTTGCGGAAGACGGGCCGCGCAAAGCGGGCGTCCAACCGCCGCCCGTTTTGTACTGTTTCTGTCAAGATTTTCAAGTGCCCAAAAGGCCCCCCGGATTTCGGGAAACAACCGGTTCCGCCAGTTCGTTCCCTCCCCCCGCCAAGCGCCGGGCTGGACAAGTTCCATCACTTTACCTATCGGCCATACTGATGTATCCTGATGGCATGCGCCGCTTGCCTCTGTCGACCCGCCTGCTTTTGATCAGCCTGCTTTGCGGGGCTCTTGCCTGCGGCGGCCTGCTCTACGGCGCGTACACCGTGGCCCGGCAAGAGGCCCTGGACAACCTCAACGCCCAGCAGTCCATCCTTGCCCGCCAAGCGGCCCAGGGCATTCAGGACTATTTCGCCAACATCAGGAACCTGGCCTGGTCCGTTGCGCAAAATACCCATGTGGTAAAGCTGGACGACGAGGGCGAAAAGTACCTCTTCACCGTCCTGCGCGAAAACAACCGCGAGGTCCTCGGCATCTCCCGCGTCACCGCGGAGGGCGTCATCCAGTTCTCCACGCCGGACAACAGCGTGGCCGGGCGCAGCATCGCCAACCAGGAGCATGTGGCGCGCATCCTCTCGTCGCACAGTCCGGTCGTCAGCGATGTCGTCACCTCCACCCAGGGGTACCGCTCCGTCATCCTGCATGTGCCTGTGTTCAAGGGCGAGGAGTTCCGCGGCACCCTGGGCCTGCTGCTCAACTTCGACGCCATTGCCCGGCGCTACCTGGAGGGCGTGCGCGTGGCCGAAACCGGCTATGCCTTCCTCTACAGCCAGAAGGGCATCCTCATCTACAGCCCGGTGCCGGGCATCGCCTCCAAGCATTACTCGGAAGTGACGAAGAACTTTCCGGAGCTGCGGGCCGTGGTGGAGCGCATGCTGGCGGGAGAATCCGGCACGGCGAGCTTCACCTTCGACCGCGTGCGCGACCAGGCCCCGGAGCTGGTGCGCAAGCATGCCGCGTTCATGCCCGTCAAGCTGGGCGACACGTTCTGGTCCGTGTGCGTCACCACGCCGGAATCCGAAATTCTGGCCACGCTGGAGCGCTTCGGCCTGTACCTGCTGCCCCTGGGCACATTGGTGCTCCTGTTCACGGCCCTGGGCGTGGGCCTTGGCCTGCAACACTTCGTGCAGGAAAAGGAAATAGTGCGCCGCCGCATGACCGAAGCCGCCCTGCGCGAAAGCGAGGAGCGCTACCGCTCGGTCATTGAGAACATCTCCGACGTGTTCTACCGCACCGACGCCCTCGGACACCTGATCATGGTCAGCCCCTCCGGCGTGGCCCTGGCCGGCTACGACTCCGAGGAGGAGATCCTGGGCCGGCCCAGCGCGGCCTTCTGGCGCAACCCGGCCGAGCGCGAACGGCTGCTGGCGGAGCTGCGCAAGCACGGCTCCGTGCGCGATTTCGAAGTGGAGCTGATGACCAAGGACGGCAAGGCCGTCCATGTGGCCACGTCCTCCAGCTTCTACCACGACAAGGACGGGGAGGTGCTTGGCGTGGAGGGCACCTTCCGCGACATCACCCAGCGCAAGCGCGACCAGGCCGCCCTGGAGGAAAGCGCGCGACGCTTCCACTCGCTCTTCGACAACATGGCCGAGGGCGTGGCCCTGTGCACCCTGGTGCGCGACGAAACGGGCAGGGCCGTCAACTACCGCTTCGAGGCCGTGAACCGCAGCTACGAGGAAATCTTCCGCATCAAGGCCGAGCACGCGGTGGGCCGCACGGTCGTGGAGGTCTTCTCCCTGCCCGAGCCGCCCTTCCTGGCCGAGATGACCGAGGTGGTCGAATCCGGCCAGCCTTACAGCGTTGAGACCATGCTGCAGCCGCTGGACAAGCATGTATCCCTTTCCGCCGTGCCCTGGGTCGACGGGGGCTTCGCGGCCATCTTTGAGGACATCACCCAGCGCATGCGCGACCAGGCCGCCCTGGAGGAAAGCGCGCGCCGCTTCCACTCGCTCTTCGACAACATGGCCGAGGGCGTGGCCCTGTGCACCCTGGTGCGCGACGAAACGGGCAGGGCCGTCAACTACCGCTTCGAAGCGGTGAACCGCAGCTACCAGGAGATTTTCAACATCAAGGCCGAGGACGCGCCGGGCCGCTTGGTGACGGAGATATTCTCCCTGCCGGAGCCGCCCTACCTGGCGGAGCTCAGCCAAGTGGTGGACTCGGGCGAGAACGCCCACGTCGAGGCCCTGTACCAGCCCCTGGGCAAGCACCTGGCCCACTCCGCCGTGCCCTGGGTGGACGGCGGCTTCGCGGCCATCGTCGTGGACATCACCGAGCGCAAGCAGATGGAGAGCCAACTGCGCTTCCGCGCCCTGCACGATCCCCTGACCGGCCTGGCCAACCGCACCCTGTGCCTGGACCGCATAGCCCTGGCGAACGAGCGCGCGCAGCGCAGGCCGGGCATGCGCTTCGCCGTGGTGTTCATGGACCTGGACCGCTTCAAGGTCATCAACGACAGCCTGGGCCACGAGGCGGGCGACATGCTGCTGCGCGAGGTGGCGAGCAGGCTTCTGACCTGCACAAGGCGCATGGACACCGTGTGCCGCTACGGCGGCGACGAGTTCGCCCTGGTGCTGGAGGAGCTCTCCCAACGCGAGGTGCTGCGCACCCTGCGGCGCATCCGCCAGAGCTTGAAGGACCCCATGGACATCGGCGGGCACAGCATCCAGGTGGAGGCCAGCTTCGGCGTGGCCTATCCCCCGAACGAGCCCATCGGACCAGAGGACATTCTGCGCAACGCCAACATTGCGCTGCACCGGGCCAAGCACCTGGGCCGCAACCGCGTGGTGGTCTACAAGCAAAGCATGCACGAGGCGGCCATCGAGGTCATGAGCATGGAGAACGACATCCGCCGGGGCCTGGCCAACGGGGAATTCTACATGCTCTACCAGCCCACCTTCGACTTGCGGAAACGCTCCCTGCGCGGCTTCGAGGCGCTGCTGCGCTGGCGGCACCCTTCGCGGGGCATGGTGGGCCCCACGGAGTTCATCCCCGTGGCCGAGGAGTCCGGGTCCATCTTTGAGCTGGGCAGCTTCGCCCTGGACCGCGCCTGCCGCGAAATGGCCGATTTTCTGCTCGCCAACCCGGAAGCCGGGCCGCTGACCCTGTCCGTCAACCTCTCGCCCCGGCAGTTCTCGCGCCAGGGCTTGGCGGAGCAGATAGACCGCACCCTGGCGACCTCCGGCCTGCCGCCCCGGTGCCTCATGCTCGAAATAACCGAGTCGTCCATCATGAAGCACCCCGAGGCCTCGGCCAACATCCTCTCGCGCATCAAGGCGCGCGGGGTGGGCATCGCCATCGACGACTTCGGCACCGGCTATTCCTCCATGAGCGCGCTGCAGCACCTGCCGCTCAATTGCCTCAAAATCGACCGCAGCTTTGTGGCGCGCATAACGGAAAGCGCGGAAGACCGTGAGATCGTCCGCGCCATCATCACCCTGGCGTCAAGCCTGCATCTGAGCACCGTGGCCGAGGGCATAGAGACCGAGGCCCAGCGCCAAGCCCTGGAAGACCTGGGCTGCGAGCTGGGCCAGGGCTACCTCTGCGCCGAGGCGGTGCCCCTGGAAGACTCCCTGCGCGTCATCAACCAGGCCGTGTGCAGCACGTCCGGCAGTCCGCCCGCATAGCCGCCTGGGGCAGCAGTCCCGACAGCGGGGGCCCGAAAGCTGGCCCGGCGTTCCTTCCTGCGGACCGCTGGGCTGCCCCCTGCGCGCTGGAAGCTAGGCCCCGGCCAAAAGCCGCGTCTCAATCTCCTCCACCTGTCCGGGCGTAAGGCCCATGAAGCGCAACCCCGCGCAATGGCGGCTTCTGCCCTGCTGGCCGTGCTCGCCGCGCCAGCACACGCCCGCGGTTATGGGCGCCAGGTCCGAAAGCCCGCCGATGCGCAGGTTCAGCAGATCGCCCTTGCTGAAGGACTCCGCGCCGAGCACCAGCCCGCCGTTGGCGGAGACATCCAGAATCGTCGCCTGGCTCGCGGTGTTGAAGCCCGGATCGTTGGCGTTGGCCAGCAAGGCCTGAAGCACCACTGGCGTACGCGGCGCAAGGCGCGCCCGGCGCGGGAAATACCGCAGCACCTGGGAGACGAAGTCCTGGGGCTTGTCCATAAATTCAAGAGCGTCGTTCGCATGCGCGCGGTGCACGCGCAGAAGCGGAAAGGCCTCCGCCAGCTGGAAAAGGTGCTCGCGCTGCAGGCCGCGGGCCTGCCACACCTCGTCGAGCTCCAGCACAAAGCCGCTCACCGCCTGCTCCTGCAAGCGTTGCCCCAGCTCCCGCATGTCCGCCGCGAACACGGGCGTCAGCCCGGAGGCCTGGAGCGTCTGGATGTAATCCTCCGGATGCTTGGTCAACACCAGAACAGGACGCGTCAGGGCGTCATCCAGATCCACGGAGGAATAGTCTGTTGCGCGCATGGGTGCCTCCAAGAACAAAAGAGTGCCGATTGCCACCACGTATAGCATTTTTTCCAGCGCGCGCAAGCATGGCGCAAACCAACAGCGCCCACTGGATATTATTTCCAATAGGGGCGGCAATGACTACGTATTTTTCGAACGGCTGGCAGGTTCATCGCCGGCAGGACGGGCGCGGGGCAAGGACTTCGCAACGTGCGGTGGGGATTCAGGCGAAGGCCCGTAACGACGCCCTTTCCAACAGCACGTAAAACGCCGCGCGGAAGAACGCGGAGGAGTCACGCCCGGGAAACGGGCAGGAAGACTGGACCGGCGCGAGGCCGGAGCGGGCACCTATTTGATCTTGGTTTGGGTCAGCACCAGGGCCTGCAGCACGCGCGTCCACTCCGGATCATAGCCGGGGTCCTGGGTCAGCGCGGCCGTGGCCTTCATGGGCTCCATGGCGGGCGCAAAAGAGCGCTTCACGGTCATGGCGCAGTACGAATCGACCACGGCGCACAGCCGGGCCAGGGTGCCGATGGCCGCGCCGGATTTCTTCTGCGGGTAGCCGGAGCCGTTGATGCGCTCGTGGTGGTCCTGCACGCACTCCTCCACTTCGGGGAAGCGCAGGTCGAGCTTGGTCAGCATTTCGTAGCCGGACTGCGGATGGCGCTGCACCTTGCCGCGCTCGTCCGGCGTCAGGGGCTTGTCCTTGTCGCGGATGAAGGCCGGGACCTTGCTCATGCCCATGTCGTGCAGAAACAGCCCGGTGGTGAGGTGGTTCAAGAACTTGCGCTTGATGTCGCCCGCCTCGTACTGGGCGGTGTGGGCCTTTATGTGCACGGCCAGGCCCAAAACGCCGCAGTTGAAGGAATGTTTCTCCAGGCTGTGCTCCTGGTGCAGCCGCTTGGTCAGCGCGCGGATGCGGTGCGGGTCCTGGGCCAGGTATTCGGTGAAGACCATGAGGTCGGTCCAGAGCTTGGCGAACACGAGCGCCACGGGCTGGTCGAAGAACTCCGCCAGGCGGCGCGTCAGGGCCTGGGCGAAGATGTCGGCGATTTCGGTCTCGTGCAGGTTCTTGTCCACCAGCACTAGGTCGAGCTGGTAGCTGATGTGCTTGACGTAGACGGGGTGGTCCGCGCGGGAGACGAAGACCACGCCCTCGTCCACAAGCTGGGCCAGCTCCTCAACCTTTTCGTTGGTCAGGCGCTCGCCCGCCTTGCAGTAGGGCAGCACGCGGGCCACGTCCTCCTTGAACCGAAACAGGTCCAGGGGCGGCCGGTATTTGCTGAAGCTCTCCAGAATATCCAGGTTGATCTGATAGAACTGCTCGTCCAGGGCATCGGCAATGCTCGCCTTTTTTTCCGCTGCGGCCATTTTTACGCACCCGCCCCGGCCATGCGGCGTCTGGAGCCCTGACCGTTTCCGGCAAGGCGCGTCACGCCGGCTGCAAAAAAGGCGCTCATCGCGGTGCGCTTGCCCTGCTCTCCTCGCATTCATCCCCCGTGCCGGCCCTGCGCCGCCGCCGCTCCGGCGATGGCCAACATTCCAGCATTATTTATTGTTCTACGGGAAGCACTCACCCGCCCCAGAACTGGTTCGATTACTAACCGCATTTCTTAGGGATGCAAATGTTTTTTGTATTGACTTTCCCTTGGATTTCATAAAAAGGTGGGTCGAAGTGGTAATTCGTGGTAAATAGTGGTTTGAAGAGGGGAATAAGTGCGACTTCTAGGCCATGCTCACCGCAGTCTCGATCCCAAGGGCCGGCTCATGCTGACCCCGGAGTTCCGCGACCAATTTTTGGCGGAATCTCCAGACGGGCGGCTGGTTCTGACCATCTACCAGGGTCAGATCATCGGCATCAC
>Ga0209800_10001608_pt1 | contig 22766 bp, 19 predicted proteins | sample Higcelweek8metaG_FD_187174 | JGI IMG/M metagenome (GOLD analysis project Ga0209800, IMG submission 187174) | Freshwater pond sediment microbial communities from the University of Edinburgh, under environmental carbon perturbations - High... | ecosystem: Environmental > Aquatic > Freshwater >...
CTATATTTTTTAATATGTTTTTGTCCATTTTTCTGTAATAATATTTAAACCAGGTGCAATTATAGAATAAATTTCGAAAATATGCCAGAATATATATACAACTGCCTATGAATGCTAAACAAAAAGTTCTAATGATAGTCTTAGATGGTCTCGGCGCAGCCCCTAAAAACAACGGTAACGCGGTTGTTTTGGCCAACCCTCAAAATCTCTCCACCCTTTGGAATATATACCCTCATACATACCTTTTAGCCTCCGGGGAGGCCGTTGGTTTACCAAAAAATGTCAGAGGAAACAGTGAAGTTGGACATTTGAACCTTGGAGCTGGGAATATCGTTGCCCAGACATTACCAAGAATCAATAATGCTATTAAGAAAGGATTGATTTACAATAACGCTACCCTAAGGGCAGCGTTAGCCCATGCACAAACATACAAAAGCAACATCCATATAATGGGGCTATTAAGTGATGGTTCTGTACATTCACATATTGACCATTTCAAAACTGCCATTGATTTCTTAACCAAGTCTAACTTCGAAAACAATGTGTATATACACGCATTTACAGATGGTAGAGACACCCCAACAAATGCAGCACTGAAATACCTTAATGACATAGATAAATATTGCATGGAAAGAGGAATCGGAAAGATTGGGACAATTATCGGTAGATACTTTGCTATGGATAGAAACAATCAATGGGATAGAACTCAAAGAGCATACTATCTTTTGACTCGAAATATTGGACAAAAATTCTCAACCTATGGAGAGGCCATAGATACATACTACCAAAAGGGCATAACAGACGAATTCATGGAACCTATTGTCATTAATGAGAGTAAAGTACAACCAAATGATGTGATCATCTTTCTCAATTACAGACCGGACAGAGCACTTCAACTTGCACAAGCATTTGATGGCCCTAATTTCAGCAATTTCAAAAGAGATGATATACCTAATCTCTTCTTCGCAGGAATGGTTGAATACAGCAAGGGATTTCCAGCAAAAGTCATATTCCCTAAACAATATGTCAATCTCCCCCTCGGGAAAGTAATAGACTCCGTTGGATTTAGACAGTTGAGAATCGCTGAAACTGAGAAATTCCCTCATGTCACATACTTCTTTAATGGAGGCGCATCAGTCGTATATGCCAATGAAGATCAGATAGCGATACCTTCACCTCAGGTTGCAACATATGATTTAAAACCTGAAATGAGCGCTCCCCAGTTGTTAAGTGTACTCTCTAAGGCCATCTCCGGGAAATCATATGATTTCATATTAGTGAACTTTGCAAATGCAGATATGGTTGGGCATACCGGAGTGTTAAGTGCAGGCATAAAGGCTGTTCAAACTGTAGATTACTGTGTTCACCAATTAGTTAATCAATTCCTAGGACAAGGCGGAGCGGTAATAATAACCGCAGATCACGGAAATGTTGAAGAGATGGTTAACTTGGAGAATGGAACTGTCGATACTGAGCATTCTTTAAACCCCGTACCTTGCATAATTGCAGGCACAAATATAACGAATAGATTCCTCCCCTACGGCGCATTGAAGGATGTAGCCCCTACCGTATTAGATATAATGGGAATCACAAAACCAAGTGAGATGAATGGACAATCGTTAATTAGAACTACTTAGATTGGTTTTGCTTTCTCTTCACAAGATCATAAATCCCCTTTATGACGAAAAGCGCTACAAATATTATCCCAACTACAATGATTACCTTCTCATATTTTGAAATGTATCCCCCTACTGCATCCCAATTATCTCCAAGAAGATAACCCGCACCTGCCAGTAATGAAGACCATATCAAAGTTCCAGCAAGAGTGTAAGCACTAAACAATCCAAAATTCATATCAGCCACACCTGCAGGAAAAGATATAACTGTACGAACAATTGGGATTAATCTGCCAAAGAAAACCATCTTACTTCCATGCTTTGCAAAAATCGCATACCCCTTGTCTAGATCTTCTTCTTTAATAAAAAGGTATTTCCCCCATTTTCTTAGAAATAAATCCACCTTCTCCTTCCCCCACCTCCCTATAAAATAGAAAGGCAATGTCCCAAGATATGCCGCAATTGAAGCCAATATTATTGTTAAATATATGTTTAAAGCTCCACTTGAAGCTACAAACCCTGAGAAAGGAAGTATTAACTCACTTGGGATAGGCGCAAAGAAGCTCTCAATGAACATTGATAACATTACTCCTGGATACCCAATCGTCTTTATTATATTCACTAACCAATCAATTAAAGCCTGTATCATCTATTTCTGAGTATTAATTTAAAGATTCAATATGTAGTACCAAACTTCCCCCTTCAACAATAGCATTCTTTTCCACAAACCCAGAATTTACTTCAAGGACATATAAGTAATTCTTTTTTGAATATATGGATGGGCAATATGTGGCTGTACAAGGTGCTTGGGCCTCTTTAATATCTACAATAAACCCTTGTGCATCAAAGAATATCATATCAAGTGGTATTTGCATATCCTTCATCCAGAAGGGGGTATTTACCTCAGTATCAAAGACAAAAAGCATTCCCTCGTAGTCTCCAAGGTACTTCTTAAATGACAACCCCAATCTTCTCTCATCCTCAGTATCTGCTAATTCTATATCTACCTTAACAGCATCATTTGCACCTCTCACTATCTCAACCGAATTTGTTAGCTTTGCAGTTGAGTCAGCAACCTCGTCAGCTTTTGTTTCTTCCGTCTGATTACCATCACCAAACTTAACATCAAATATATGGAATTTTGTTTGTACAAACCAAAATATTGCCACAACAAATACAATGTAAAGAAAAAGCTTTATTTGGTTACTCATAATTAAATATATCCTATTTAGAAAATATTGAGAAGGGCGTGGATTCTGATGTCTGTTGTGATATAATTCTCCACACTATGAGTCTAATAGATAAAGAAAATTCAGAATGGTATGCCTCCTTTGGGTTCTCCCCAGATGAAACACAAATGCTTCTCGAAGAATGTGGCATCGATGGAGAACAAATGCTATATCAAAGCCCACAATTGGTAAATATCCCCATTGAGGAACTTCAAAGAAGAATAGGTATCCTCTCTGCAAGCACAAAGATAAATACTCTAACGCCAAATACTACAAAGGAATTCTTAATGCTTGGGCAGAGACGCTTGGGTCAATTAGCAACTCTTGCTGTCGAAAATGATCTCACGGAGGTTGCACTCGTTGAAATTCACTCCTCTCCTGTTGGTATTAATGCCGAAATACTATTAAGACACATCGCTTGTACAATTGAGAAAAACCCATATGACAAATTCTTACTTGGAAAAAGAGATGAACAGCTATTGATTTCTGTCTTGCAATATTCAAAAGAGAAAGAAGATGTGACCAATATAAAACGAATAGAACAGATACTTTCCAAAGTCCAGAAATGTTCTGAGAAAAAAAACCTAAATACCTCTAGTTTCAAGCAACCGACATTAAACATATAGATTTGACTCCTGACACCATATCCTGTATGATTTCTCCTTGTAATTTCTAGCCCAAATTTCGAATGCAATCATTCAAAAAATATCTAAATCCTTTACACAAGGATCTGGATGAAGTGGCTTCATTTTCCGACCTCTCAAATATATCCCCCCTTGAACAGGAGGAATATCCTAAGTTACAAGAGGTAACCAAAAGGAAAGCATTACTCATCAAACAATTAATCCCACGACTAGAGAGATTAGAAGTCGAACTCGAACATCAGATCGAAATCATAAACATGGAATCCGGTGGGGATGATATTGCTGAGGCGAAGGGAGTATACAATCAAATTCTAAGAGAAATAGACATACTGGTTAATAGAATAAATACTGAACTCATCGCGTTAGATTCACCATATTTTGGAAAAATAGTTTTCATCCCATATGATAGCACTACAAAAAAACCTCTGATGCTTTACATTGGGAAATTCGCATTAATGGATGAAGAATCTCACATCCCCATTATCACCGACTGGAGAGCTCCAATTGCAAACCTTTACTACGAGAATTCTGGGCCAACAGACAACGTTGCTTTTGTAGCACCGGTTGGAAAAAGAAAGGGAGACTTAAAGCAGAAGCGCCAATTTCAGATATCAAGAGCAAGGATTAGAGGAATATATGATGCTAAATCTGGGAATGCCGCAGCAGATGCTTTTCTTCTAGCACAACTAAATGAGAGATTAGGACAGAAACTTCAAGATATTGTGTCCACAATCCAAGCTCAACAGAATGAAATTATTAGAGAAGAGATAAATAGGCCTGTGTTAATACAAGGAGTCGCAGGTAGTGGTAAAACCACTATACTCCTACATAGGCTTGCCTACCTCTTCTATGCACACAAAGAAAGTATCAGAGCTAACAATTCTTTAATCATCGCCCCAAACCAGATGTTCATTGACTATGTCTCTGATGTTCTCCCTGATTTAGGTATTGAAAGAGTGGATACTCAAACATATATGTTCTGGGGAAAGAAGGTATTGGGCTGGACAGATAATTACATGGTATCTCCTTTAGAAGAGAATCTTAGGTTTAAAGAATTTAAGGGTTCTGTTGAATTTTTAAATATCTTAGAAAAATATTTTGATGAATTTGAATCTAATCTGTTAGACCACATCCCCTATTCTAGAAAAGAAAGAATTGCTAAGAGGTACTACGAACTTAAAGATCAATTCCCTAATATTGATATGGAAGAAAGACTTGGACTTGCTGTAGACTTTGCGTTTGCACAAAGACAATTTGATCAGGCCAAAACAGGATACGTAGATACCTATTTTAATGATGATGTTGAAAAGAAAAGAGAAATACTAAGTTATTTCAACAGAAGTGTAAATATATATGCGCTTTACAAAAAACTTTTTAGAACCAATCTTGTGGATAATGAATGTGGTAAATATACACTCCAAGCTATGGCAGTGTTAGGAAAGAATACATACTACAGAATCGAAGATCTTGCTCCAATGGTTTTCATTCATCAAAAGATATATGGTACCAAAGCAATTGAGAGAGACTATATCATGGTAGATGAGGCTCAAGATATCAGTTATATACAATTAGCTACTCTCTTGAATGTAGCTAAAAACGGGAATCTAACCATTGCAGGAGATTTAGCTCAATCAATCATTCCTCCTTTCTACATTAAGAATTGGCAAGGAGTTATTGAGCTTACTGATCAGATGACTAAGAAAGAGACTTCGTACCATCAACTTCAGAGATGTTACAGAACTACTGTGGAGGTAATTGACTATGCTAATGAGATATTTAAGAACAGATTCCCAGAGGGGTATAAACTTCCTGAAGCAGTACTTAGACACGGAGATCCTGTCGAAAATATCTATATTGAAAATGAGTTTAGTAAATCTTCTGAAAAAGATATACAGACTGTGGTTGAGAAGATCAAACTACAATTTGAAAAAGGGGCTGTTACTTGCGCGGTGTTGTGTAGAGATAGAAACCATGCGGTAGAGATATACAATATATTGGATAAGTATGAAGAATATATTGGTAGAGATGTGGTCAACTATACTGAAAGTGATTACAAGGAGGGCGTTCTCATCCTCCCTATTGAACAGGCTAAGGGTTTGGAATTTGATTCTGTAATTATTATGGATATGAATGATACTTTTTACCCTGATACTGAATTAACATGGAGACTTCTCTATGTTGGTATGACTAGAGCTTTACATAGACTCATGATCGTCACTAAGAGTTCACAATCTTAGGGTATTGATTTCACATTCCGGAAGTTATATTATTATGGGACAGGGGCATTGATACTTGATTCCGTTTTGGTCGCTATATGAATCAAGAGGAGCTAATGGCGAAACCGATCTGTACAGAGAGGTTTTGCGGCGACTATTTTCAAAGTAAAACTTCTTAACATAAATTAATGTCTTTTTAATTCATGAAGAGATCTTCTACTTTCGGTTTGCGGTTGTTTACCTCTACGTTCCTCATTTTGTTTACATTCGCTCAACCTCTTTTAGCTATTGAATCCCTTTTGCCTGTGGAGGATGTTGCTTCAACTGAATCAGTTGTTACTGATACGCAGGGAGATATTCTTGATGAGGGTATTTCAGATCCCGAGGAGATTGCTAAGGGAGAAACAGTAGAAGAAGTCTCTACGGCAGTATCTACATGGATGACTTCAGGCGAATCTGCGACTACTTCTTCCCCTGTTGTTGTTGGAGAGGTGTACACCTACCCTATTAATCCTGCTGTAACTGTTACCTTCTCAAAGTTACCAACCGTTTCTGATACTATTACAATTAAAACAATATATCTAACTGATGAGCAGGCTAAAGCAACTAACGCAGCTTCAAATGTGGCATATGATATTACAACGGATATGGTTGATGGTACTTTTGAATATGATCTTACATTACCTAAGGTTGGAGATAATACTAAGGTTATATATGCTGAGAATGTTAGTGGTTTAGTAGATGCAAAAGATATTAGTAATGTTGTGGAGAATGGGAGTTCATTAAAGATTGATAATTTAAATCACTTCACAGTGTTTGTGGTTGTTGATGATGGAGATGCAAGCTTTACTACGACTGGGCAAGGTTGGAGCACTCATGCTTCTGGATATAATGGAGATCATCAATGGGTAACCGAGGACCATAATGGCAGTGAAGCAACTTGGAAATATTCCGGTTCAACAACAATTAGCAATGGCGCCGTATTTGTAAGTTGGACTCAATGGGATGATCATGCTACTAATGCTAAATACGGATCTACAATAGTAGGACTCTCGGATTTCGTGGTAAACCAAAAACTAAATGCTGGGCAGACAACAACAAATGGCAATGGCGAATGGTCAGGATGGTACAGAGTACCTGGAACTTACAATATCAGCCAAGATAAAAAGATGACTCTTAAGGTCAAAAATAATACAGATGGAAACCTTTCTGCAGATGCAGTTGCATTTGTCGATTTAAATGAAGCTCCTATGACTGTTTGGGTTGATGATAATTATTCAGAAGATAATGCAGGATATCATTTCTGGGGATATGATGCTTTTAATAACTTACAAAGTGCATTGGCTGCTGTTGCGGTAAATGGTGCAATTATTCTTGAAAGCGATATATCTGTAACTTCAAGATTCAATATTAATAAAGCATTAACATTGAATGGCAATGGTCACACAATATATAGTACATTTACAAAAACCGACAATTCAAATAACGCTGCAATTTCAATTGCTCATGACGATATTACACTTAGAGACCTAACTGTTGATGGTATCAGCTCAACAAATCTTCATGGAATAAACATCTACGTTGTAAAGAATATTCTTTTAGATAATGTAACTGTTCAAAATAATGATAGCGCAGGAATTGTTGTTAATGGATCTACAGTTACCGTGAACAATATAACAACCTCAAACAATACATGGGGAGGAATAGATGTTGACCTTGGAGGAGGAGTAACTACAGAAGCAAAGTTAACCGTCTTGGGAACAAGCCATCATTCAGAATTCAAGGCCATATGGATGGATGATGTTAGGAAATTAGTCTCAGTTGTTGATACTGCAGGACAATATGATTCAGTGGATAATGGATTTACCAGAATACTCTATCTACGAATTGGAACACCTACCAATTTAGGATGGAATCTAAGTTCTACTTCTTCTACACCTAATGAATTACCTTTAGACTTAGTTTGTACTTCAGTTGGCTCAGTATATACAAACGAAAATAGTGTTGCCCAAAACTGGACTTCCGTAAGTGGAATAAATATAAAGTATCAAAGAGAGGTAACATTCCCAACAGGTGGAATTAGTTTCTTTGATGCTGGGAGTCTAACAAATACCCCATTTGCGACCTTTGGCTCTAGTACTGGTATTGAAGGGCTGTGGAAAACAAGAGTTAGAGCATACATAGATGTGAATGCAAATAATACATTAGACAATTATGAAGGAAGGTCTCAATGGAGTAATTACTGTAATATCACATTAGATAGAACAGCACCTGCAAAATCAACAGGCTTAAGTTTCTCAGATAAAGGAAGTAGCGAAGTAAAAATGTGTGGTGCAAAAACATCCTCTCACATCGGTGCAGTTATACATTGGGATGCTAGTACAGATGTAAACTTCGATCACTATGAATATAGATCATTCAATGCAGACGGATCTACAGGCCCATTAAGAACATTTACAAACAATGAATTCGATGCTTCATGGTGGACCGTACCTATGGAAGGGACATACGGATTCCAAGTAAGAGCTATAGATAAAGCAGGAAATGCAGGAGAATGGACAGAGACTTGTAACATAGTAGAGGACTGGACAGCTCCAGACGTAACAACAACAGGAATTAAATATCCAAATAGCGCAGTGGTTAACAAATTTGTCACAAGTTACAACACGCCTACTATCGTAGGGCAAGTATTAAGTAGCGATACAGCTTCAATAAAGTTGACAATAAATGCACAAACATATGATGCAACAATAAATGGGATTACATGGGAAGCTAATGTTACGAATGTACTCACAGATGGAACATATGAAATACAAATTGTAGCAACAGATGATGTTGGGAATAGCAAAACAACAACGCAAGCGATAACAATTGATACCAAGGCATCAACAGCAGTATATACACACTACAATAATGGTGTAGAAGTATTAGGCGCACAGGCATTTGTACAGAACGTAAACCAATTAACATTCACAGGAACATATACAGACGTTACTCCTTCTTCTGAACTATATTGGGATTCCTTTGTCATATTCCAGGCTCAAGATGATGGATCATTCGCATTCTCACAAAATGGAAAGCAAGCATATTGTAGCTGGAGGCAAAATCCAAATCTTGTAGAACTCTCTGGGAATCCATTCACATTAACAACACAAAGACAGTTTACAGATTGTGTAGCTACACTCCCAGAAGGAACATACTACATGACACATCAGGTATATGATAATGCAACAAGAAAGGATATCCCTACAATAAATCAATTTAGGGATGTATTAGGATTAAAGTTTACAGTAGACACAACAGTACCTGCATCACACTTCATCGGAGATGATCTTTCAGATTCGTATAACAACTCCCCTATTGTTATCAGTGGAACATCTACCGATGCAAATGGAGTTGCAAGTGTAGCTATCCTCTCAAGACCAGTTGGTTCCTCAGGAGATTGGACAATCATAGAGACAATTCCAAACCCTTCAGTAAGTAATACCTTTACATGGTCAACTACATGGGAGCCAGCAGAAGGAAGATATGACATAAAAGCAGAGGCAACAGATCAAGCAGGAAATACAGAACATAGCCCAATGATGACCAATATCGCCTACGATACAACAGCTCCAAGAGTAAGAAATGTAGATATTAACGTTGATTACTTTGGGAAATATGTAAATGGACAAACTGGATTCTTAATTTCAGTACCAGTAAGCGATACATTAAGTGGGATAGATCGAAATACATGTGAATATACCTTAGATGATGGAGCAAATTGGGACAGAGCGTCATATGCTTTGGGTAATTGCGGCATTTGGATTGATAACGACAGATTAATGGACGGAGATGATCTCTCAATGTCCTTAAGAGTAAAAGATAGAGCAGGAAATATCTCTACAGCAAATGTCATGAACAGAGAAGTTGATAAAGCAGACGCAACATCATCTGTAAATCCTTTAAATCCATTCTATGGACCAAATAGCTTACCAACAATTAGTGGTACAGCTTCTGATACTGTAAGCGATATTACAGATGTAAAAATCAGAATGACAAGAAGTAGTGATAGTAAGAATTGGATTGGAACAAGCATGTGGAGTTATATCCCAGGGCTTCAAAATGTAAACGGTACAGATAACTGGGTATTAAACAGAGCTCTACCTTCAATGAGTAATGGTGTAACATACACGGTAACCCCATATGCTTCAGATGAAGTGCATGGATTAAACGCTGGCAGATCAGATTCATTTGTATGGGACAACGAAGTACCACAGAACCCAACAAGGATATGGTCTACATCACACAATACAACTCCAAATGATGACACCACTATAGATATGCGCTTCACAGGTGCATCAGACAACTTAAGTGGAGTAAAAGGATATTACTATTCATTCTCACAGACCCCAGAAACACCTTCAACGAGTCCTCTAAACTGGTTAAGTAGTAGTGCAAACCGTATAACAAGCAGAAGACTTGCAGATGGAATATGGTATTTCAACATAATTACAGTAGACAATGTAAATAATGTATCTAATGTCGTAAGCTCGATTGCATATACCATAGATACACAAGCACCAAACGCAAGAATAACAGCACCAACAACAACATATCTTTCTGGAGATGTTGAAGTTAGAGGAACCGTAACAGATGTAAATCCCCATACTTATTCATTGAATGTATACAACATCTGGAACAGAAGAGTTGCAGGAACAGGCAATGTATTGGAGACAAATTCATTCATTGATACAACAATATTTAACCTTGATACTACAGAGCTTTCAGACGGTATTTACACTCTAAGATTGGAATCTAGAGATGCTGCTGGTAATCAAGATCTCGGATCTATAGATTGGAAAATAGTAGTTATAGATAATACACAACCAACAGTTGACTTGGTTTTTGAAGCACCTGGAGAAAGTAATAAAGGATTCAAGGCAGTATTCAGTGAAAATGTTAATGAGGCAGACGCAGAGAATCCTGCAAACTACTTCCTGAACAACTGGCCAACAGCTGGGGGAAGTGGAGATTTAACGGGTGATGCAAATATTACATATAACTGGAGAACAAGAACTGCAACTGTTACTTTCACAAACCCAAGTTGGTATATATCTCCAGAGCAACAATGGGGAGTACAGAACATTCATGACTTTGCTGGAAACATCTTAGCTATAACTCCATACACAGAATATTCAACACCTATGGTAGCTCCAGTAACCACAATTTCTGAAACAGATTCTGATTGGTACAACACAGACGTAACAGTAACCTTAACATGTGCCGATATTAATGGCAGTGGATGTTACCAAACCCACTATTCATTAAATGGTGGCGAATCATTTGAGACAGGAAATCAGGTAATAGTTTCAGCTGAAGGAGAAAATACCATAATCTTCTACTCTGAAGATAGAGCTGGCAATGTTGAAGAAAGACAAACATCCAAAGTTATAATGATTGATAAAACAAATCCAGATTTAGCAATCCTAAATCCATCAGTAACGCTACCAATTGCAGGAACATTCACAATTGATGGAACCGTGTCAGATACTCTTTCAGGAGTAAATAAGGTCACAGTAGATTTCGGAAACGGAACAACAGCAGAAGCAACTCTCGGATTATCCTCAACATGGAGTTTAGATGTTAATGATGGAGTACTAGACCTTGCAGATGGAACATACGATGTAACAGTAACAGCAGAAGATATCAGCGGAAATACAACAGTAGAAACACTAATGGATTTAGTCATAGATAACACCGATCCAACTGCACAAGTACTTTCTGCATTGTCATTCACAACAGGAGATACAACTCCAAGATCCCTAGCATTAAGTGATAACACCGAGCTATCCCAAGTCTGTTATGTTATAGATACAAACACACAAACATGTTTACCATTGTTTGGAATAGGATTCAGTTGGGATATTACTGACTTAATCAATACATTAGATGTAGGAACACACATATTTACATACTATGTAGTTGATACTGCTGGTAACAGAAGTGACTCCAACACAATAATAGAAGGAAATGACCCATATGCAGCAAGTGTCGTTGTAGCAGCAGTACCTCAGCAAGCAGTAAGAGGTGCAGCAACAGTAGCAGAAGTAACACCTGAAGCTGTACAGGGAGTACAAACCACTGAAGAGGAAACCACAACACCTGTAACTCAAGAAGAAGTTAAAGGTACACAAGATACCACAGAAGAAGAAACCAATGGGAAATCAATTCCATGGTGGGTATATGCACTTGGTGGAACAGCACTTCTTTCCTTCATCATCTTCTTAATCGCAAGAAGAAGAAAAGAAGAGGAAGAAAAAGAGAAAAATATACGATAACGGATATATATATTTAGTCTCAGAAAAGGCACAGGCATCTGTGCCTTTTTTTGTGCCTCCATCTACGCTACAATGGTTAGATATATGAAAAAGAATATACTACCCAAAATAGCAAGAATAGTATCAGAAATATTCAATGGCTTCTTAACCATGATTCTAGTACCAACCATTGCCTTTGCTATCTCCGATGTAAACATATTTTACAAACTTCTCTTCCCATTCCTCTATTTCTTAACTACCATCGCTCCATTCGTCATATTGAGAAAAATGGGAAGGATCTCCGACTATGAATTTACCAAACGAGAAGAAAGACCCCCCTACTTCACCATAACCACAGTAGGATACCTAATCCTCTTCTTCCTAACACTCCTACTAAAAGATACAATCCTAACACAGGTCACACTCGCTATATTTGCTACCACCTGCGTGTTAACCATCGTCACCCTGTATTGGAAAATGAGTGGTCATATGACATATTCAACACTTCTCTTTTTCACATTACTCTATCTCTTCCCGTACGCTGCAGCTTTACCATTCATATTCCTCTTCACACCATTCATTGCAGCATCTCGAGTTATCCTAAAAAAACATACCGTTATGCAAACCATTGTAGGAACACTAGTATCAGCAACCATATCCATTCTCATTTTGTGGGTTCTCTGATAGAATTACATAGTAATTAATATATTCTTACACAACAGGTGGAAAATCTTAGCATTACAGAACTCAGAGCAAAACTACTTTCAAAAGATATATCCGCAACAGAAGCAACTAATTACTACCTCCAAAGAATTGGTAATCTGGACAAAGAATTAAACGCATATATTACCGTAGATGCAGAAAATGCATTAAAAAAAGCATCCAATTTTGACAACAATTTCGAGACATTAAAAGACAAAAAACTAGCAGGAATACCTATTGCAGTTAAAGATGTATTCTCTACAAAAGATGTCCCTACTACAGCTGCATCACATATATTAGATGGATATACCCCAGTATATGAATCAACTGTAACCAAAAGAATACTAGACGAAGAAGCCATAATCCTTGGCAAAACCAATCTTGATCAATTCTGTCATGGATCATCAACAATTACATCCTACTATGGACCTACTAGAAACCCTTGGAACAAAGAAACACTACCTGGAGGATCAAGTGGAGGTTCGGCTGCTGCAATAGCTGCAGATCTATGCACAGGCTCTTTAGGAACTGAAACAGCGGGATCTATAAGACTACCATCCTCATGGTGTGGAACTGTAGGATTAAAACCAACATATGGAAGAGTACCAAGGTATGGAGTATTGGCAATGGGATCATCATTGGATTGCCCAGGACCAATAGTTAAGACGGTTAGGGACGCAGCATATATGCTAAGTATAATTGCAGGATATGATCCACATGATTTTACATCTTCAAAGCTCCCGATACAGGATTACTTAGCCCAATTAGATGTGAACAAGATAAAGGGAATGAGATTAGCATTACCAAGGGAATATTTAGATTTAGATATTGAAGAAGGTGTTAGAAAGAATTTTGAAAATTCAATAAATATATTAAGAAATTTAGGTGCCATAGTGGAAGAGGTAAACATTATGGATCCCAAGTATGGTATAGCCGTGTATACCATTACTTGTAGGAGCGAGGTATCCTCAAACTTAGCTAGATATGATGGCACAAGATATGGATTAGAAGGTAGTAAGAATGAGAATGTAAAAATATTCTATGAATCTACCAGAGGAGAAGGATTGGGAGAAGAAGCAAAGAGGAGAATAATGACAGGGACATTCTCACTCTCTGCAGGATATGCAGATGAATATTTTAAGAAATCAGAACAGGTTAGACAGTTAATTAGAGAAGATTTGGAAAATGTATTAGGTAAATATGATGCAATTGTTGCTCCCACTACTCCATCCGTTGCTTTAAGGGACAAGGATGCAGATAACCCATTGTTTGGAGAGATAGCAGATGTATTAGCAGAGGGTAGCTCTGAGGTTGGATTACCTGGATTAACAGTTCCTTCTGGTTTGTCTAATGGTATGCCTACTGGTATACAGTTCATTGGCAAACACTTTGATGAGCAGACCATACTTGATTTAGGTCAAGGGATAGAGGAGAATATTGGTAGGTTAATATTACCTATCTAAGTTTTTATATTTATATATATGGAAGCAATAGGATTAATTTTATTCCTAGGTTTTCTATTCCTCATTATTGTTCCCTTCACCATCCTCATTGTAGTAATAATTGTCAAAGGTCGTAACCAATCGTGGAAAGGAACTATCGTCGACAAATTGGAAAATACACATACAGACATGGATGATCATACGACCACCAACCTAGTTGTAGTTGTGCAAATAGATGGAGGAAGAGAAGCGAAGATTGCTGTAGATAGAGGAAGATATAACGAATGGGAGGTTGGAGATAGGTTAGAAAAAGCAAAGGGAGAAAGTTGGCCTAAGAAGATTAACTCTGTATAATTAACCCCTCAACAATTCCCTTATTCTTTCCAATATATCCCTGAAACTTAGCAACATCCCCTCTTCTGTTTTTCTCTGAAGATTCGAACCCTCACTGTTGGTGCTTTCTACTTTCGTCTCTTCTTTCTCTTTTGCAAACATCTGTACAACCAGTGTAACATCTTGACCTTCTAATGTTCCATCTACTACAGCTACCCCGATAGATTGATATTCAGGTTTCAATATATTGTCTCTATGTGCTTGACTATCTAACCATGCTTGATTCATTTTCTTTGCGTCCGTATACCCCTTAGCTAGATTCTCCCCTGCTATTTTGTATTCATATCCTTCACCTTTTATAAATTGCCATGGCGTCTCTCCATTAGGGCCATAGTGATCCCAATACCCTTTCTCAAACATATCCTTTGCCTTATCCATTGCCGCCTGCATTAACTTCTCATCAGCATTTAATGGCTCCAAACCTAATGTAGCCCTATCTTCATTTGCTAAAGCTATGACCTCTTGGGAGGTATAGTTTGCAGCATGCAACTTACTTGTAGAAACCATACCCATGATCATAGTAAAGACTAAACTCATGAGTGTAGTGCTTGACGCTTTCCCCCAGAATTTAGGAATCTTTTCTTCTGTCTGTTCTCTAAGTAATTCAAAACCTTCGATAAGGGATATGTATCTATCCTTACTGTAATTTCTTTGTAATTGGTCAATGCTACTAAATGATATTGCACTTAAACTATCTGCAAACCATAGGACGGTATCTAACTGGGATATCTCTTTATCTGTATCTGGGTAACCTTCTTTAAAAAGATTACTGTAAATGGCGTGGTAGTTAGTAGCAGCATCTACAATATATCCATTTAGTTTGGTTTGCTTTTCTAAATATTCTCTAGTTTTAGATGGGTATTTCTTTAATGCCTTAGCTATTTCATCAAATCCTTTTTCCCCCTTTTTTAATGGTGAGGTTATATATTCATATGCCAATGCTTTATTTCCATCGCACATATATATCTTACCTATGTCTTGTACTAAACCTGCAATATATACATTTGAGAGTTCTTTTTTATCTAGGCCTATTAGTTCTCCAAATTTGTAAGCTAGGTATCCTACTAAAATAGAATTGTTTTTTAACTTTGAAAAATTTTTATTTCCATATGCAAGTTCCCACAGTTCTATTTCAGTAAGCACACCTTTGGCTATCTTGAAATCTTTTTTTTCTATTTCTTTTGGGATATGCAAAAAGAATCTAAGTGCTCCTTGAAATATGAGCTCTTTAGAATACAGATCTGTTTGGGCGGTTTGAGATTTAATATCATTACTTTCGAACCCTACCTTAGATATCATTGGTATATGGGTTAGATTAATACAATATTATATGGCAAGGGTGTGGATAAGTCTATGGGGTAAAATGAGCCGCCTGGAAAAGTTTTGCAACAAATTACAGAAAGGTTATTAAGCCCAGGCTCTTTGTTAAGACGATTAAGCGCAACACCTACTAGTCTGGATATAGATACGGTCTGGGAATAGAAATTCACTCTAGTAATATTTTAATTTTGGAGTTAACATACCAATATATAATTTAACAATGTACATTAAATGGTGGAGAAGAAGAAAAGAAATATCGGAAAGATAATCCTATTTATAATATTCGGTATTATCCTCCTTTGGATAGGTGAATTCATAATTATAAATCCCTCAATTCGTGAACTTTGTTCAACAGGAGAACCTTTCAATATCGGTTGTGATAATGAGTTGGTAAAAATCTTAACATATTATCCTACACACTTGATTAAGAGAGCTTTGTGTATTCTTTCTGGAAGTGGAGATTATAACTATATCTCATCATTCTTTGCAGAAGGAAGTTTTAGATGTTTGCCTAAACTAGTAGCTCCGCTAATAGCGGACTAATAATTGATAATTTCTAAGAATTTGAGCCGCCTGGGACTCGGACCCAGCACCTACTGCTTAAAAGGCAGTTGCTCTAACCGGATGAGCTAGCGGCCCATGTATATAAATACATGAATAACAGAGAGATTATATCCTTGATATCATCTATTGACAATACCCTGGGCATTTAATTAATCTATATCTGTAGTCTCATATTTCCCCGCTTTAACTAATAAAAGAAGAGCTTTAACAAAATTAGCCTCTTTCATAGTCATCTCTCCAGTTGGGCATGGCTTAGGAGCGAAGAAACCATTGGATATAACAAACCACGAACCTATACTATCAGTATAAGCTCCAATATACCTTGAGTCTTGGAGTTCTTCACAAACCCCTCCTGGCAAATAGGCTAACGGACTCGTCTCCTCCAATGTTAAGAAAATCCCCTGTGCTACTTCAGTTTTATATGCAAAAATTCCAATTGGTTTTTCTGTTGTAAATTCTTCAACCTCTGGAGGAATAGCCATTCTATCTTCATTGTAGATACCCATCTCTTTTAAACAATCAAGCACTGTGGCAATCTCTTCTTTGTTCCTAGGGTCTGTCAGTGGAATAAAAGTACATGTCCCAGTTTCAAACACCTCAAGAGAAATTGTACTATCTTTTTCTAAACTCATAAAGCATATATATTAAGATTATACTAATAAGTATATCGCGTCCTGTAATGTCAGACAATAGGATAATCATTCGCGAGAATCTTACTTTTCTTATAAAGAAAATGGCGCAAAACTCATCCTATGTATCTCACATGCACCATATTTCTTAATCATCTCCATATGTAATTTAGTACCATACCCCACATGCTTCTCGAACCCATATTTAGGAAATTGATTAGCATACTGATTCATAATCCTATCTCTCGTAACCTTGGCTAATACTGACCCTGCCGCTATGGAATAGTGGTTTAAATCCCCCTTATTTATACTCTCCATCTTATATCCTTCAATCAACATAATACCTCCATCTGCAATAATATATTCTGCTTTCTGTTTGAGCATTTTCTCTGTCTCTTCTACGGCCTTAGTCATAGCTTCTAATACAGCTTGTCTAATACCTACCTTGTCTATTCTCTTTGCATCAACTATACCAACACCATATCCTATGGATTTTTGAAGAATCAGATCATATGCTTCATTCCTTTGTCTTTCAGTCATCTTCTTACTATCTCTTACAATCTCTACAACCTGATCTTTTGAAGTAACACATACACATCCAGCAACAACTGGCCCTGCTAAAGGTCCTCGCCCAGCTTCATCAATACCTACTACAATCTTAAAACCTTTTTTCCAAAGTTTCTTTTCTAAATCTAATGTTGGATATACCATATCCATTATGTTACCATATATCCATGAGCACAATATCTTTTGGAACAATCTTAGTAGCAGTAGTAACACCTTTGCTACTTTTAGTCATTGCTTACCTCATTATTAAAATGACTAAACAAAAAAAGTAGATATTTTTTTCTCCTTGGGCTAATATGGAGATATATAATTTTTAATACGTATATATCATGGACGGAGACAAAGCATTTTCATTTTTGAAAGGACTATTCTTAGGAGCTATAGCTGGAGCTGCAGCAGGTATTCTTTTAGCACCAAAATCTGGTAAAGAAACACAGGCGGATTTGAAGAAATTAGCTAAAGAATATCAAGAGAAAGCAATGGATATGTATGCAGTTACTAAGAAGACCTTAGAGAAGAAATTAGACGCACTTAAAAAAGCTGGATCTAAGATTGATGAATCTAAGTATATGGGATTGGTAACAGAGGTTGTGGAAGAGATTAAGAAGGATGGTGCTGTAACGGCAGAAGCTGCTAAGAAGTTAGGTAATCAATTAAGAGGTGATTGGGATATTGTTAAGACTGAGTGGTCTAAATAACCAATAGATTAATATTGATTTAAGGAAGGGACTAGAAATAGTCCCTTTTTATTTGTAGAATAACAATATTGTGCGAGAGTAATTCAGTTGGTAGAATGTCTCCTTCCCAAGGAGAATGTCGCGAGTTCGAATCTCGTCTCTCGCTCCAGATTAGAAATTTCCAATGTGAATATAAAAGAAAAAACGACCACTTGGTTTATGTATTACATATTTAACCAATTGGTCGTTTTGTTCTTAAGAAAGGTGCTCCTTTTCCAATTCTTTTTTGAATATCATTGAGAAGCTTTTTAGTCGAGCATTGATGTTTTCGGTACCCGAAGACAGCATCCTCTGAAACTCAGGTATCTTAACTCCCCCGGAAGAATCTCTCTCTGTTTGGAGAAATAGAGGACTGTGATAGGTACGATCCATGAAAATATCACGGCAATGGTGTTCACCATAAGCTGCGACTATCCATATTCCGCACTTCTCACGCATTGGCTCCAAGCCAATGATTCCTCCGGCGATACCATTTTCGACGACAGTAGTGGATTCAACAAATCCCCAATCATCTCTTTTTTCAGAAATTCGTTGAAGAATTCCACGTAATGTGGATCCTAATACCTCCCCATTGAAATCAATCTTCCATGAAATCTGTTCCATCGTATATTTCCCTTCTTAAAGAACTATGAAAGCACTTGCCTTCAATTGGACCATATTATATCAACTCTATAGGCTTGATTCAATCTTGCTCCTATGGGCATAAAAGAAAAAACGACCTCCTGGTTTATGTATTACATATTTAACCAATTGGTCGTTTTGTTCTTAATTGATGTAGGACAATGCTTTTTCCAATCCATCACGGATATTTTGGCATTGAGAGACAATATCTCTCGGCCCGTTTAGATCCTTAAGAAAATCTTCTTGCTTGATCCCCGGAAGTTTTGTAACTTCAACCCAGATTGCTTTGTACGATTTATTCGCACAAATCAAAGGTTTCGGGGTCTTTCCGACAGAAACAGTCATAATGAGATGAGCCCCAAATTCGGGATAATGAATTCGAAAATTCTTCCCTATTACGACACCACCTTGATCCTGTTGCTCGATACAGGTCAGATTCTCAGCTGGAATGATGGCCCTAAGAACTCGTTCGAGTTCTTTCCCCCGAATCGGCTTTCGAACCGATACTGTTAATTTCAGTGCATCCATTTTGCCTCCTCTATTAAGAACAATATGAAAACCATCTTGTTTTCTTGCCCTCATTATACTAACCCCATAGTCTTTTTTCAACTAAGTATTTTCTTGCCATCCCCCATCCTCTTTGTTACAATATCGTTACATTAAGCTGATGTAGCTCAGTTGGTAGAGCAATCCCTTCGTAAGGGAAAGGTCGGTGGTTCGAGGCCACCCATTAGCTTTCTAAATATATATACAAAGATGAAAACACCACAGTACACAATAACAAGCCTCATACTCAATTACCTCATCAAATATGAGCTAGCGGTAGCAGATATAAATCATTTTCCATTACCAGAAAAATACAAATCAGTACTACATGAGAAATATGATGCAGAGGACACAGAGAAGTTGGGAGAAATAATTGGATATCCTGTTGGTTACAACAAAGCATTACAAATCCAAAGAGGACAGGAGCAACCATCACAAAGAAAAAATCTTAAAATATTCACAAACTTCAGAAACGTAAAAGACTTCATAAACTCATATGGATTAACCAATGCACTAAAACCATCCATAGAGTTAAGTACACACATAAACAAGATCCTGATGAAGAATATCTCAGATGATTGGGATCTAGCAAAACTCAGAGGATTTAGTGAAAAACCAAATGAAATATATGACACATGGTACAAATTTAGAGATTTTTACCCAAATGTTGATCCCCACGACTACTTCAACGATGTATTCGAATGGGTTAAGAATGGAAAAGATCACAACCACTTCCTCATAAAGTTGGGGATATTACTCTACGAGTTCATAGACAAAGCACCATTCCTTGCTGGCAATCAAATGACTGCAATACTCACACTGGAAATATTGGCAAAGAACTACGGCTACAACCCAGACAACATATTCCCATACGCAAAAGCATTAGAATATATCGGAGAAGATCTAACATCAGCATTCAAGCTCTCTAAGGGCAAACACGATCTCACCATGTTCTTGGAAGCATTTTTGTATGCAATGTCATACTGTGCGATAGAAGTGTCTAAGGAATACAAGGATGTACATATAAAGAGAGTAAGAAATCAAGGCGCAATAGAAGTCCTTCTCAATCCAAGACAGATAAAGCTACTAGATTACCTTGATGTAAACTTTAAGGTAACAAGAAACAAATATACCAAGATGATGGGAATATCATTCATGACCTCATACAGAGATCTTCAGGATATGGTAGAAAAGGGATATATCAAAACAAAGGGACAAGGGAGAGGTACATACTACATCTCTGCAAAGGAATCTTCTGAAGGAGATGTTTTCCTTGATGAAATCGCATAAAGCTGATAACATTACTGACTATGGAATACGACACAATCATTGGGTTAGAAATACATGTGCAGACTAAAACCAAGTCTAAAATGTTTTGCACATGCCCTACTGGATATTTTCAAAAAGAACCAAACTCACATGTATGCCCAGTATGTATGGGATTACCAGGAGCATTACCCGTACCAAACAAACGAGCCATCGAGCTATGTATGTTAATGGGATTAGCTACTAACTGTACTATTGCAAATGAAATATACTTTGACCGAAAACATTACTTCTACCCTGATCTACCAAAAGGATATCAGATTAGTCAGTACAAGAATCCCATCTGTTCAGATGGGTCAGTAACTTTACCAAATGGCTTTGAAGTAAAAATTGAAAGAATTCATCAAGAAGAAGATGTTGCTAAATCAACACACCATACCTCAACATCAGAGAGTGATTACTCCCTAATTGATTACAACAAATCAGGAGTTCCACTAATCGAAATAGTTACAAAACCCTGTATTAGAACAGCTAGAGATGCAAAAGATTTTGCAACACAGGTAAGGCAGATAGCTAGATATTTGAATATCTCAGACGCCGATATGGAAAAAGGTCAGATGAGATGTGAACCAAATATCTCCATACAGGAAAAAGGGAGATGGGAAGAGAAAGATGGGAAGATATTGCCAATTGGAGACTATGAATTAAATCCAAAGGTAGAGGTTAAGAATATTGGGTCTATTACCGCAGTAGAGAAAGCAATCGAATTTGAAGTAACAAGGTTAACTAAAGAACTTGAAGAAGGAAAGAAACCAATACAACAAACCAGAGGTTGGAATGCAAACAAGAATGTAACAGAATTCCAAAGATCTAAGGAAACTGCAGATGACTACAGATATATGCCCGAACCAGATATCCCCGTTATCGAAGTTTCTAATGATGATATTGAAAGAATTAAATCCGAATTAGTGGAACTACCACATGAGAAGATAGCTAGATATATGAATGATTGGGGGATTTCTCAGTATGCTGCAGAAGTAATATCTGCTTCTAGAAAAGATGCTTCCTACTTTGAGAAATTACAAACCCTACTCTTTGAGAAATTAGAACCTAAGGTCGCTGCACAGGAAGCTGCCAACTGGTTGATGGGTACTGTCTTTGCATTAGAAGGAGACAAAGAGATTGATATGAATGATCTCTCTTTACTAATTATGAAATTTAAAGAAGGAAAGATTACGAAGGGTAAAGCAGAAGAGATGTTAAAGGATTGTATTTCAAACAACAAAGATATTTCTGATGAATTAGATATGTTTGAAAAGGATGCTTCCCAGAATGCTGGAAATATACAAGATATTGTTAAGCAGGTATTAGACAACAATCCTAAGGCTGTGGCTGATTACAAAGGTGGTAAGGAAGCAACAATGGGCTTCTTGGTTGGTCAGGTCATGCAAGCTACAAAGGGGGCATCGAATCCTAATGATGTTAAGAATATATTAATAGAATTATTGAAATGAAAATAGACGTTAAACATACAGCAGAACTTTCTAGAATTACTCTTACACCTGAAGAGCTTGAGAAGTTCACACCACAGATGGAAACCATCCTTGAATCTGTTAGTGTACTTCAGGATGTAAATACTGATGGTGTTCAACCTATGAAAGCTCATGTCAAATTTGATGAACTTAGAGAAGATATCCCTCAGGAGTCATTAACCCAAGAAGAGGTATTAAGAAATGCAAAGCACAAAGAAGCTGGATTTGTGAAAGTATATGGCAAAGTATTTGGTGACATTGAAGAAAGTTAACATCTTTAGTAGAATATCCCTTGTAAGTATATATGCCGAGGTGGCGAAATTGGCAGACGCGCCTGCCTTAGGAGCAGGTGGGAGTAATATCCCTTGCAGGTTCAACTCCTGTCCCCGGCACTTATTTATAATCTACTAACACATGTTTAAGTCCATCATACGACCCTTCCA
>Ga0209800_10001609_pt1 | contig 22753 bp, 24 predicted proteins | sample Higcelweek8metaG_FD_187174 | JGI IMG/M metagenome (GOLD analysis project Ga0209800, IMG submission 187174) | Freshwater pond sediment microbial communities from the University of Edinburgh, under environmental carbon perturbations - High... | ecosystem: Environmental > Aquatic > Freshwater >...
GGCCCTTTTTTACTCTCCACATCAATTACTTTAATTAGTCTCACCAACTTAGTTTTTGCCGCTTCGTTGTTATCCCATTTAGGTAAAAAAATTATCGGTTTCAATCCTTCATTTTTCCATCCGGCTGACGCAATTTTCAGTTCTCGACCGTTGTCTCCTAGTCCCGCTACAATAATTACTTTCCTCATGGTTATATTATATCTTTTATTGTCAGCTATTCCTTTTGTCATCGTATTATAATTGCATCACTTTATAAATTATCTTCTTTATGTCTCACCATTGTGACGCTCTGGTTGTTGTTTGTATTGATTTTCGTTTTCAAAAATACATCCGTCGTTGGACCGACGATAACCTTGTCCACAAAACGTTTGATTTGGTTGGATTTGCTGGTAGCACCAAAGAACTCGACCTCATCCTGGGACAGGTTGATATTTCTGTCAACTTACATCACATTAGTCAGGCGATTTTAATTCATCACCAGGAATGTGGCGCTTATGGCCATGAAAGTACTCCTCAGCGCCATATTCATGATCTCCAACTAGCCAAAGAAGCTATTCTAAATAAATATCCCCAGCTCCAAGTCGATCTCTACTATCTTCATCTTGATGGTACCTTTGAACAGATCAAACCGTAGTCAATTTTATTAGTGCAATCATGGACGATGAAACCATTTAGGCTTCTAAATCACTTCTTGGGAGACAACGATTCTTCTTCGAACCGTCAGGTCCACGGGGATTCGGCCATCACCATTTCTTGTAGTTCGAAAAATATCAATTCTATCTTTACTTCCAATTATTCGGTGAGTGGTAATTACTATTTCCCCATCAGTTACTGTCTTTTCTGGTTTGTAAATCATTCGGCAACTCGGACAAACTGGTCTACTAATTGCTAAACCGACACTTCCACAGTTTAAACACTGCTCTCCTTGGCAATCTAAATATGGGTGTTCATTTCTCCACCACCTTGGTATTTCCATGTTATTTGTCTTTCCTTATTACCATTAAAATCCAATAGCCTAAGTAGATAAAAATTATCATCTGTACCATCCCCATCCCCAAAAACACTTTTCCGGTCAACATTAACAATCTCTGGTATTTAATTAAATCCCAAACCAGCCTCGCCACCACATAAACTACTACCGGTGAAACTGCTGTCAGTAATATCAGAAATATCTGCGACTTATCCTCCGAGTCCTTGATTTGTTTTACTGTTAAGTATGGTTGTGTCACCAACAAATACCAATTTCTTCCCAACAGATAGATCTGTCTAGCGCTTATCAATACGGTCAACTTCCATAATTTCTTTAGCCTTTTTTCGATCATAAGTCCACAGGATTTGGAACTGCCTCCTTGCCCTAATCAGTCTTGATTCAACCGCTTTAACGCTAATTTTCATCAATTGGGCAATTTTCTTTGTTTTCCAACCTCCTACATACTTTAGTCGTAATATCTGTCCATATCCCTTCTTTAGCTCCTTGAGTGTTCGTCCAATTTCCTGCTTAAGTTCGTTTTTCAACACATCTCGCTCGGGACTCAGTGATTTATCAGCAATCTCTTCAAAAATCGGGTTAGTTGAAAATAAAATTGTTTTTAATTTCTTCTTTCGGTAGTAATCAATCACCCGGTGCTTGGCAATACTGCAAATAAAACTAAACTCCGAACATTTATGATTAAAGTTGGGTAGGGAATTGTATCCAGCCAATAGCACATCATTTGTCAGTTCCTCGACCACTCCATCATCATCAATTTTTCTTTTTATAAACGATCTTATTCCAAAATAGTATTTATTATAAAAATCCCGCATCGGTATCGATAGACTATCATATTTTTAATATAGCTGTTTACTAATTAGCGATAACTAACATATACTTAAATATGCCTTCTCCGGTTGCGCCTTATCAACAACTTGCCCGCGAATTTCGTCTCGACATTCTTAATACCATTAATCAATCTGGATTCGGTCACATCGGCGGTTCTTTTTCGTCCATCGATATCCTGACGGCTGTATATTTTTCCTCTCTATTCAATTTTCAACGTGATCATTTTATCCTATCCGCCGGACATCTTTGCCTTTCTTTGTATGTTATCCTCGCCAAACTAGGTAAATTTCCCCCCCACCTATTGGCCAGTTATTCTGATTTGGGTTCCATTCTTCAGGGCCATGTTTCCGCTGATGTTCCCGGGGTCGAATATAGCTCAGGATCACTTGGCCAGGGGCTATCCTTTGCTGCCGGACTTGCTCTGGGCGATCAGTCGCACCCCACCGTCTGTCTTACTACCGACGGTGAACATGATGAGGGTCAAATTTGGGAAGCCATCGCCTTCGCTAAAAAGTATCAGCTAGGTAATCTGATTAACATTGTTGATTGTAATAACATCCAGATTGGTGGTAGTGTTCAAAAAATAATGCCATTAGGCAACCTGGCTGCCCGATACGTCCAGCTTGGATGGACTGTCACCACTGTTAATGGCCATAATTTTCCTCAGCTTGTCCGAGCTCTCAAAAAAGCCATTGTCCCTTCTGCTTATCCTACCTGTATTATCGCCAATACTGTTGCTGGTAAGGGTGTTCCATACATGGAAAATGATTATCACTATCATGACGTTAAAAAATTAACCCCTGAGTTATTTTTACAAGCGACTAATGCCATCTCCAAAACCTAAAATTCGCTCTATTCGTCAGGCGTTTGCCAAAACCTTGGTTAAATTAGCCCTTAAAAATCGACAAATTTATGTTGTTAGTATGGGGCTAACTCCATCTCTTTATCTGGATGAATTCGCCAAAAAATTTCCCCATCGCTTTATCGAGTGTGGAGTTGCCGAGTCCAACGCCGCCGCTGTCGCTGCTGGATTGGCCAAAACAAATAAAATTGTTTTTTTGGCAACTTATGCCTGTTTTTCCCCGGGTATAAATTGGAGCGTTATCAAACAATCCATTTGCGAAAATCATGCCAATGTAAAAATCATTGGTTCCCATGCCGGTCTGCTTACCACCGATTTGGGAGCCACACACCAAATGCTTGAAGACGTCTCTCTGATGCGGGCTTTGCCAAACATGCAGGTTTTTTCTCCGATTGACGCCAATGAAACCCGTAAAATCATTACCACCGTCAGTCAAAGCCCTCTACCGGCTTACGTCCGCCTGGTCAGAGCCTCAACTCCGGTTGTTTATCAGTTCTCTGGCCCATACGTCATTGGTCGTTCCCAAATACTCAAAGTTGGTCGAGACGTCACCATCTTGGGCCATGGCCCAATCCTGACCACTACTCTCAACTTACCCACCTCACATTCACTGGAAGTCATCAACTGTTCATCAATTAAACCTCTCGATATCGATACTATAATTAACAGTGCCACAAAAACCGGACGAGTCCTTTGTCTTGAGGATCATCAGAAAAATGGTGGTTTTGGCGAAGCCGTTGCCTCCCTTCTACTCTCTCACCAAATCAATTGTCGTTTTATTCATTTGGCAGTCGACAACCAGTTCGGTCAATCAGGACGTGATTATCACCAACTCTACGATCGGTACGGTCTTGGGGTTGACAATATTGTCGACGCCATTAACTCATTACTATTATGAAACAACTTTCTCAAGTCCTCTCTGAGTATTTTTTAGAACACCGCGCCTTACCGGCTTTTAACATCGATTGTTTTGAAATTTATCAAGCCATCGAGATAGCTGTTTCTGAAACCAAGTTGCCCTGTTTGATTCAACTATCTTCAAACGAAGATGTATTTATCCAGGCAGAACGATTATTTATGTTGGTTAAAAAAGCCCAAATTGATGGTTTACCCATATACCTTAATATGGATCACGGTCAAGATCTTCTACGACTCCAGCAATTGGTTAATCTCGGCTATGATATGGTTCATTTTGATGGTTCCACTCTCGATTATCAGGACAATCTTCGTCAGGCCACTGAATTTATCCGTCGGATCAGGGTAATTAACCCAGCTGTTATTGTTGAGGCCGAATTCAATCACATCAATTTGGTCAATGCCGACATCGCGCCGGATAGTTTTACCAGTCCAGATCAAGCCAAGGAATTTATAGATACCACCCAAGCCAACCTTTTAGCTGTATCTATTGGTAATTTTCATGGGGTAAATTTAGATCGTCCAGAACATCTCGACCTTGACCTCCTCTCTCAGATTCATCAACAGCTACCCAATAGTTGGCTAACTCTTCACGGCGGTTCTGGCGTCAACCTACCAGAAATTAAACAGGCAATCGACCTTGGAGTGGTAAAAATCAATATTAATACCGACCTTCGCCTGGCTTTTCGCCAATCACTTACGGCTAACCTCACCAACTCTTCCTCTGAAAAAGTATATGATTATCTAAATCCTGTTATCTCCGACCTAAAAAATATTATTGTTAAAAAGTTAACCCAATTTAGCCACAGTTAAGTATGTACGACATTGTTTCTATCGGCGCCGCCACCACCGACATCTTTATTAAATCTGATCAGTTAACCGTTAAGGCCGATTCTGAAGTAGAAGGTGGCCAATCTCTGTCATTGGCATATTCTTCGAAAAATGAAATTTCAGACAGTCTTATTTGCTCAGGTGGCGGAGCCACTAATTCTTCAGTCTCGTTTTCCCGACTTGGTCTTAAATCCGCCTGCATTTCCTTGTTTGGCACCGACCCTCTCAGTCACTATATCCTCCAAGATCTTGAAAGTAATGACGTTGACTCCTCCTTACTAGTCCGATCAGATCAAGAGAAAACTGACTTCTCAGTCATTCTAGTTGCCAGCGATGGTGGTCGAAGCATTCTCACTTCTCGTGGCCCTAGTTGTCTTCGGGAAGACAATATTAATTGGTCAACCCTTAAGCAGTCTGAATGGTTATACATTAGCTCTCTTGAAGGTAATCTCGATCTTCTGGAAAAAATAATCGGTTTTGGTTTTGAAAACAATATTCGCATTTCTTTAAATCCAGGTAATCGTGAACTTTCAGATCCCTCCCGGCTAATTCCCTTGCTCTCCCACGTCGATTTTCTCCTTCTAAATAGAACTGAATCTCAACAACTTACTCAGCACCCCGTAGATGACGATCTCTTTTGGAAAAAGCTGACCTCCTTTGGCTCCAAAATCACAGCCATTACTGATGGTCGACATGGTGCCTACGTTCTTTTTGAAACCCAAAAGTTATTTTCTCCAATTATCAACGTTCATCCGGTCGACGAAACCGGAGCCGGTGATGGTTTTGGATCGGCCTTTGTGGCAGCACTGGCCCACCAACTAACTCCCAACGATGCTCTTCATTGGGGGATAAAAAACTCCGCCTCGGTTGTTTCGCGTCTTGGTGCCAAACCAGGTCTTTTAACCCTTGATCAGATGAAATCATAATTATGCTTCCCAAGCCAGAAAAAATTCGCAAAAATGTCTCAGCTGAGCAACTCGACTTAGTCGAATCTATAGATGGTGAAAAAAAAGATCGTCATCGCAGAACAACCCTAATTGTCTCTTTGTTTTTAACCATTGGGCTCAGCATCATTTTTTGGATCTTCTCCAATTTTAAAAACTTTAATTTTTCAGTATCTTTACCAAAGATAAATGTTCCTACCCCTAATCAATCATCAGTCTCAATTTCCCAAATAAATCTTGACCAAATCAGTGGTTTTAATCCCAATTCTTGGTCGATCCAGGTTCATGATCTAACCAAAAACCAATCAATTTTTTCCCTCAACTCACCCTTACTCTCACCTCCACAGCTAAAAGCCATTACCGATTCACTCATCACTTCCAGTGACTCGCAAAAAGACGGTATTGATCTCATTCTTCCTCCTGGCGCTAATATCAAGATTCAGCACTTATCCACCAGTCCCTACGAAGCCAACCTTCTAATTGATACTCCTCAAAAAATTCTCTATTTTTCCTTAAAAATAAACAATCCTGATCATAATCAGCAACAATTAATTCCCCAGATTATTGAAAATATTTACTGGGCCGCCCTCAACAATCCTACCTAGTTGGTGTTTCTGTTGGTCTAATCGGACACTTCACTTCTTTTTCGGTACCATCAATAAAATACTCATCCCTTCCGCAGATATTTTTTTTGTTTACCATTACTGGTTTCTCCCATTTTTCGTCCGCTCCGATGCTTTTACTAAGTATTCGGTTCCAAATCGGTGTTGCTCCGGACACTCCGGAAGCTACCCAGCTCATCGGCGAGCTGTCATTGTTGCCCACCCAAACAGCCACCAAAACACTCGGTGTCCATCCGATACACCAATTATCCTTTAATACATTCGTTGTTCCGGTTTTTACCGCCACCGTTCTGCCCGGGATATGGAGCTTGGAATTTAAGCCAAAAATTGGCGCTCTGGCCACATCATCACTTAGAACATCATTTATCAAATAAGCATATTCAGCTTCAACAACCCTGGTTTTTTCAATTTGTTTTTGATAAACAATCTCCCCTAGATAGTTTTTAATTTCTAATATTGGATTAATTTTAATTTTTTCTCCCATATTGGCAAAAACACTATACGCCTCAACAAATTCTGTCATCTTAACTTCGCCTCCTCCCAAAGCCAAAGCTAAACCAAAACGACTTCTGTCATTCCAGGTATTTATACCCATAGTTTTAGCCAAATCAATCATATTTTCAACCCCGTTTTCAGCTAATAATTTTACCGAAGGAATATTTAATGATGAGGCTAAAGCTGTTCTCAAGGTTACTGGCCCCATGAATTTTCCGTTGTAATTTTGGGGATTATATGGCTTCTGGCCCTTTATTTGATAACTAACCGGACTGTCGTTAACTAGTGATGCCAGTGTCTTGCCGTTTTTTAGGGCCAATAGATAGTTTATAGGCTTGATAGATGATCCTGGTTGCCTTAATGCTGTGGTCACATTAAATTTACCGTCGATATCATCAGCATAATAATCCTTGGAACCAACCATTGCTAAAATATCACCATCTTTAACTCCGACCACCATGGCCGCGCCATTTGTTATGTGAAGTTTTTTTACTCCGGCCACTTCTTTTTGCACTATTTCCTCAGCCATTATCTGAGTTGACAAGTCCAGGCTAGTTCGAACCGTTAATCCCAATCGACCAAAATTAACATAACCATATTTACTCTCTAATATATTTTTAATGTAAAAAACAAAGTGAGGTGCCTTGATAATTTTTTTTTCTGGTTTTAGTTCTAATTTCTCAGCTTTTACTTTTTCCCCAATTTCCGGGCTTATCATCCCACTACTAATCAGTTGATTAATTACTTGCTGGTGGCGGTCATAGGCAAACTGTTTGTTTATCCCATAGGGCGAGTATGATGTTGGTGATGCCGGTAACCCCGCCAAAAAACTTGACTCAGCCAGGCTTAAATTTTCCACATCTTTACCAAAATATTTTTGGGCTGCCTCTTGAACACCATAAGTGTCACCCCCATAGGCTACTTGATTAAGATATCTTTCCAAAATTTGATCCTTTGACAATTTATTCTCTATTACAATTGCCAAAATTGCTTCCTTCAATTTCCTCTGCCATTTTTGTTCGCCACTTAAAAACACCACCTTCACCAACTGTTGAGTAATTGTCGATCCACCCTGAGGCCTTACTCCGTCTTCTTTTGTAATATCAAATATCAAAGCTCTAACAATTCCCCTAATTGATAAGCCGTGGTGTTTGTAGAAATCTTTATCTTCAATTGCCAGAGTTGACCAAATCAAGCTTTGGGGAATTTTGTCCAATTTTACCCAGCTTCTATCTTCTCCGTCGTAAAACTTATACAAAAGTTTTCCATTTCTATCCACAATCTTAGTGGACATCATTGGTGGGTTATAAATTGCATTCACGTTCGGCAGCTCCTTGGTTACGTCCTGATATATCCCAATAACCGCGACACATAGTCCGATTATTACCAAAGTACCAACCCAATACGACCATCTCAGTACAAATGACATAAATATCTGGGTAATTAATTTGCCCAATAATAGAAACGGTTTCCCCAGGCTGATTAACAATCTTCTGATAAAAGAGAATATAAACACTAGTTTATGTGGTAAACAGGTGTTTCTCCGTCGGTTATTGGGGGGCAATCCAAACAAACCATTTGGCCGGAGATATCTTTAATAACATTGTGGTCTTGCCATTCTGTATTGGTCGCAGTATCTCCCGCTCTCACCATTTGGTTGTTGTCCTTATTTATTTGGACATTCATTTTTAGTGGCACTTTTGATGTTGGCATAAACTCTTTTTTAAAATACTCATAATGAAGATCACAGCCTTCCTCCGGAGGTAATTGGCCGGTTAGATTACAGACATTAGTACCAACTACATTCTGAGGTCTCACCACGGCCTTAACTGGCTTATCTGTTAATAGTTGAGTCATCACCTTACTCCAAATTGGAGCTGCCCCCGATATCCCTGAAACTACTCCTCTCATTCGGGAGTTGTCATTATTTCCCACCCAAACCAACGTCACATAATCAGATGTATATCCGATCGTCCAATTATCTCTGAGATCGTTTGTGGTCCCAGTTTTAACCGATACCTCAGGATGTTTCTTAATATTTAATAATGAACCAGCTCCAAACACCATCCGTCTCGCCCCATCGTCTGACAATATGTGAGAGATAATATAAGTAGTTTCCTTTGACAACTCCCGTTCTCCTGGAACATATTTATACTCTTCCAAAATATTTCCCTTCGAGTCTTCAATCTTGATTATTGGTGTTAACTCCTGCTTTAGGCCCTGGTTTGCCAACACCCCAAAGGCGACTGCCATATCAGTCATCATCACTTCGCCACCACCCAAGGTTAAAGACAATCCATAATTTGATGCGTCCTTGAATGTTGTAATTCCCATGGCTGACGCCGATGCCACAAACGCCTCGACTCCATTTAGTTTCAAAACCTTAACCGCTGTGGTATTAATCGAATTACCCAATGATGTTCTCACATTTTGCAATCCAAAATACTTATTACCATAATTTGTTGGACAATAATCTCTTTGATTCTCAGATTTAAAACAAGTCGGACCATCATAAGTTACCGAAGCTGCAGTAATTTTACCGGTCTCAATTCCGACGGCATAATTTAGCGGTTTGATAGACGAACCTGGTTGTCTTAAGGCTGTCGTCACATTAAACTTACCCTCTATGTCGTTTGCAAAGTAGTCTTTTGACCCAACCATAGCTAAAATTTGTCCAGTTTTTGGTTCAATCACCATGGCGGCTCCGTTGGTAACGTTAGACTTTGCTAATTTTGCCACCTCAGAGGCTACGGTTGTCTGGGTGTATTCCTGTAAATCAGAATCCAGAGTGGTTGTTATTCTGAGTCCTCCCTCATTTACTTTTTTTAATCCAAACTTTTCCACCAGATTTTCTTTGATATAAAAAACAAAATGAGGTGCCAAGACATCATTTTGGTTAACATAATAATTTAATTTTTCAGCCATCGCTTCTTCTTTCTGATCATTTGTAATCATCTTCAGTTCCTCCATTCGGATTAGCACCATTTCCTGTCTCTTTTTGGCTGCGTCCGGATGGGCAAAAGGGGAGTATCGTGTTGGTGATCCTGGTAGTCCCGCTATCAGGGCTGATTCTGCCAAATTAAGGTCACTAATTTTTTTGTTAAAGATACCTCTGGCTGCTGCCTCTACTCCCCACATAGTTCCTCCGTACGGTATTTGATTAAAATACATTTCCAAAATCTGATCCTTTTTATACAATAATTCAGTTGCCACCGTCAGGATTGCCTCTTTTACCTTTCTGGAGATCGTTCTTTCTTGTGTTAATAGTGCATTTTTAACCAATTGTTGCGTCAAAGTCGAACCACCTTGCAATCGCTTTTCAAATATTGTCCGATACAATCCTCGCAATATTCCTCTTAAATCAAACCCGCCATGGGTGTAGAAATCCTTATCTTCAATTGCCAGCGTTGCCTTCTTAAAATTGTCTGGTATTTCAGATAATTTGACGGGCACCCTTCTTTTATCACCATAAAACTCGTAAAGCAATTTACCATTTCTGTCAAAGATTCTTGAGGATTCAGGATACTCGCCGGTGGTCAAATTTCTTGGATTTGGCATATCCTTGACTGCATACAAAGTTAGTCCGGTAACTATTAATCCCACACCAATAATTGCCAATCCAGCAACTCTAAATAATGATCTATTTTTTGCTTTTTTGCGTTTCATTCCATTGATTAATTGTTTCTGTTAATTTATTAAGATTCTCATTATTAATAGATAATTGTTTAATATCCTCTCGGAGAATCTCTTGATATACATAACCAGCCAAATATATTCTCTGATCAGTTTCCGGATTATTATCTAGACTATTCTCCCAAACCGATTTTGCATATTTTAGTTTATCCAACGCTTCTATGCCAGCCTCAACTGCCAACTCAATCTGACCTTGCTTTAACAGATAGTCCGTTTCCGCAATTTTCTTATCAGCCATCAGCATCAGTAAGTTGGTTTTATCCTGTGCTTTATTAGTAATTTTAACCCAAATCCAGTCCCTAAGCTGCTTAAGTCGATAGCGTTTATCAGTCGTTAGCATTCCAAAGTCGGGCAATTTATAAAATTCTGACTTTTTAATTCCATTACTTAAGATCACTATTTCAATTTGTTTCTTTCTGATTTCACCCCTCCGATCATCGGTTAATGTTTTATCCAGACTAAATCTGGTTAGTGATACTAAAATAATCATCATTCCGAATCCGAAAACTGCCATCAACATCAATCCATACCCAATATCTCTCTTTTTGACAATTTTTTTCATCGTTGTCATTCTATCAATTTTATCTTCATGGTGGAAAAAAGCCACCCTTTCATTAATTAATTCTCCTCGAATCTTACCTTTCATAAACCAATATTGGCCTCTGAAAAAAAACAGGTTTAGCCAATCAAGAAATCGATTGCTTGATCGAGATAGTTTTGAAGTCGTCCTGATTTTACTTATCACTCGCTCATAACCAGTAGCAGTATATTTTGTCACCCATTTGTTCTTTTTTATAAATTGTCCGTAATATCCACCCTTATTCAAAACTGGGATCATCATCATCAAATCCAGTGCGTTTCGTAGATTCTGTCTTTCTTTAGGCAATACTATCGCCCTCTTTTCTAACCATAAATTAAAACAGAATTCGTTTCGACCTTCCTTTTTACCGTATCGACGATGTGGAATATTATTCCACCAAACATACATCCTCAGCCAAAACCTGGTCCACCACAAACGATTATTTTCGGTAATTATTAACAGGTCAATATCGTCATCTTTCTGAGGGTGAAGACTAGCCACCGATCCGGTAATCCCTACCATCAGTATTGACGGAAACTTAATTAAATGGTCCAAGACCATTTTTTTAGCTAATTTAGTTTTTATCGTCAATGATTTATTCGTTGTCTTATCCAGCTCAATAGCGTGGCTACTTAAATAAGCATTTATCTTCTTTCTTGAATAAGTCCGATTAGATATCAGTCTAGTTCCCAGTTCCTCTCGACTTATTACGGTCTTATATTTTTTTGAATAAGCCACTGTTTTATTTATGGCCATTCCGATAGTCATTCGTTCTATTTTATCTCATCTGCGTGTTCTATTTTGTTATAATCAATTACTTTATGAGAAAATTTCTAAACTCCAATCGTTTTCTCGAAATGATACCTGGTTTTTTTGCTTGGTCAACAATATTGTTTCCCATTTGGGGTTCATTTTTGGTTCCCAAAATCGTCGCCTACTTTGTCATCGCTTTTCTGGTCTACTGGTTATATCAATCCTTTAAGTCGTCTGTCCTCGCTCTAATCGGTTATGTAAAAATCCAGTCCGCTAAAAAAAATAATTGGCTTGAGGCGTTTAACGACAACTTTCGAGCCGATTGGTTAAAATATAAAGATATTGGCCACGTTATCGTTATCTCTTCGTACAAGGAGCCGGTAGCTGTCATCGACATGGCGATGGGTAGTTTAGCCAAACAGATTGATATTGATCTTAAAAAAATTCATATCATTCTTGCCCAGGAACAAAGAGCCGGTCAGGAAAATAATCAACAAACAATCGATTTTTTTCAAAGTAAATATGGCCATGTTTTTGGTGATCTAATTTTTACCGAACATCCAAGTGATATTGTCGGCGAAACTGCTGGAAAGCACAGCAACGAAGCCTGGGCAGCAAAATATTTCAAAAAGCACTATATTCTTACCGGCAAATATAATCTTGATAACTTAACTCTCACTAGTTGCGACGTTGACACCATTTTTCACCCCAAGTATTTCTCAGCCTTAACCTATTATTTTGCCTCATCACCTGAACGATATTTCCGTTTTTGGCAATCACCGATTTTTTGGCATAATAATATTAATTCGGTTCCTGCCCCTATTCGAATTATCGGGACAATGGGAAATGTTATTCATATTGCCAACATCCAAGAACCAGACGGGATTTTCTTCAATTACTCGTGTTATTCCTCTTCATATCATCTTATTGACGCCGCAGGGTACTGGGATCCTGATATGATACCCGAGGACTGGCATATCTTTCTGCAGACTTTTTTTCAAAGTGGCGGCAAGACATCAGTTGAGCCAATCTTTCTCCCCACCATAGTTAATGCCCCTGATGGAAAAAATTATTTTGATGCCCTGAAAAACCGCTACCACCAATGTGTTCGTCACGCCTGGGGAGCAATCGATATTCCCTACGCCATCAAGCAGGCGATAACACATCGGGAAATCCCCATCTTGACTCGCTTACTTCGGGTCTTCAAACTAATCGAGACCCATTTTATCTGGTCAAGCAACTGGTTCATATTGACCCTTGGCACCAGTCTCCCCACGCTTCTAAATCCCCACTTTTTTCAAACCTCTATTGGTTATAATCTTCCTCGCATTTCTAATATCATTCTCACAATTTGTCTACTACCCTTAGTTGTCTTAATTATTCTTGATTGGCAACTACGCCCCATATCTCAGAAAAAAGGGGTAGTTAATTTCTTAAAAAACATGCTTCAGTGGCCTCTTATGCCTGTCGCCACTTTAACCATGTCAGTTTTACCTGGTCTGGATTCTCATACCCGCTTACTTTTGGGTCGTCGACTTGAATACAAAACCACCCAAAAAAAGGCAAAATAATATTAATGCTAGAATAATAAAATGATCCGGGTTTTTATCAGAAAGCATCGATTGTTGCTGACTCTCTCTGTTTTGTTTATTATTCTCCGCCTGCCTTCGCTCTTTGAACCTGATTGGTACGGAGATGAGGGAATATATCTAACCTTAGGTCAGGCAATTCGTCGTGGATGGGTTGTCTATAGCCAGATTCACGACAATAAACCACCCTCTCTGTATTATTTGGCCGCCATTTCCCAAACCGTTTTTGGTTTCCGTCTTTTACTACTCATCTGGATGATACCAACCATCTATTATTTCTATCAGCTTTCATGCCACTTTTTTTCTCATCGTCTCAGTGTGGCCACCACTGTCATATTTTTAGTTCTCACCTCAATTCCTTTATTGGAAGGAAATATCGCTAATGCTGAAATATTCATGCTCCTCCCCACCATACTTGGTGTTTATTTATTTATTAAGTATCAAAAATATTTTCTTTCCTCCTTGCTTCTAGGCTTTGCTTTTACCATCAAGATCCCGGTGGCAATTGAATTTGCCTTTCTCTTTGCCTGGTTAATTTTTATTAAATCAAAACTCAAAATATCGCAACTTCTTATTCTTACCCTAGGCTTCTTCGCCCCCATTATCATTTGGGGGATATATTTTTATTTCCACGGGGCCTTACCACAGTTTCTTTTTGCTGCCATTTTTCAGAATTTTGGCTATCTATCCTCTTGGGCTACCGGTTCCCACTCAGGATCAGCCTCTGACGGAGGATTACTTAGCCGCACAATTATGCTCTGTATTTTTTTTGGGCTTATCTATCTGGGGTATCGATTTAAAAAAATCTCTGCCCAAACAGCCTTTCTTCTTTTTTGGTTTATTTCAACCATTTTTGGAACCCTTCTGTCGTCCCGGCCTTATCCTCACTATCTAATTCAAGTCCTCCCTCCTCTTTGTTTGCTATTCGGATTACTTATATCGGGTAGATACCCCACCATTCTCGCCTTTTTATTTCTGGCAATTATTATTATCCGATTTAAATTTTATTTTTACCCTGTAGTAACTTACTACGTCAATAGCTATTCCTATCTATTAGGATTTAAATCACAGCTCGACTATCAATCATTTTTCGGTCAAAACATCGATAATAATTATCAACTATCTTCATATCTGAAAAAAAATACTACTCCCAATGATCGACTTTTTGTTTGGGGTGATCAACCCTATATTTATCCGCTCTCTGACCGCTTGCCAATTGGCAGATACACAGTTGCCTACCATATTATCGATTTTCGTGGTTACGATGAAACAATTAATGCGATTAAAATTTACCAGCCTAAATTTATTATCATCTTTCCTATGGCCAACCGACCTTTTCCCGAACTTGACCGAATCGTAGATAATTATTACATTTTTGATCGGAGCTTTAATTCAGCTTCTGTCTACCGCCTCCGTTAATTTCATGTCTATTTTTACCACCCTATCAATTCAGCTCTCCACACTAGGCAAATTTTGGCAAGAAAAAATTAACGGTCAATTCTTTCGTTGGAATTTAACCCTTATTTTTCTCCAAATTCTCTATCTGGTCTATCGATTCAACAGTCTCCCCCCTCAAGTCCCTATATTTTTTTCGCTATCTTGGGGAGAATCACAACTAGGTCCTGCCTCAACTCTATTTATCTTACCCACTCTCTCAATAATAATTAGCCTGATTAATAATTCTATCGCCACCCTAATTCACCGAAATTGTCTACTCTTTTCCAGATTATTGGTTATTTTTTCACTTGTATATTCAATTTTCTCAGCGATTTCATTATTTAATATCATTAATTTGATATCTTAAATGATAATTACCTTCCTTTTGTGCATTGCATTTTCTGCTTCCATTTCTGCCTTATTGACTCCGCTAACTAGAAAATTCTTTATTTCTCGTTCTTGGATTGAAGATCCAATCAAAAAAAACCAAAAAACCCATAATGCCACTGCCCTTTCTGCTGTTCCTCGGGGTGGTGGAATCTCCATTTTTCTATCCATTATCATCACTAGCTTGGTTTTTTTATCCCTAGACAAACACTTGTTGGGAGTTTTATTGGCGGCGTTAATTACCATAATTATTGGAATTATCGATGACGTCAGTGATCTAAACCCAATAACAAGACTTATTACCAACACTCTGGCTGCACTAGTGGTTGTCGGCTCCGGCATCGGAATTGCTTATGTTTCCAATCCCTTTGGTGGGGTTATTGATTTTTCTTTTTTAACTATTAATTTTAATTTTTTTGGTCCCCACTCTATCTGGGTAATTTCTGATTTGTTGGCCATTATTTGGATTGTCTGGTGTATGAATGTTGTTGGTTGGTCGTCAGGTGTAGATGGTCAACTACCTGGTTTTGTTTCCATTTCTGCCTTCTTTATTGGCGTTCTAGGATTCAAATTTTCCCAGGACATTACTCAGTGGCCGGTCATTTTACTATCCGCTACCGTCGCCGGTGCCTATTTGGGTTTTCTCCCGTACAATATTTTTCCCCAATCCATCATGACTGGCTACAGTGGCAAAAGTCTGGCTGGTTTTTTTCTTGCCGTTTTGTCAATTCTTTCAGGAGCGAAACTGGCCACAGTAATTTTGCTCCTCGGTATTCCTATTATCGATGCAGTATATGTCATCATTCGCCGACTTCTTTCTGGCCGTTCTCCTCTTCTTGGTGGTGCCGACCATCTTCATCATCAGTTACTTAAAATCGGCTGGTCACGCTCTCAAATAGCTGTTTTTTATTGGTCTATTAGTCTGGTCCTTGGGATAATATCTCTATTTTTAAACAGCCAACAAAAATTCTATGTTTTTATCGGCATAATATTACTTTTCACCGGTTTTATCCTCAAAGTTTCTCGGCGTACTTAGCTGAAATCCAACCACTGTCTCCTTTTCCCAAGTCAATCTTATACCAATCGTTTTTCTCTTCCAAATATTTATATTTTTCTCCAGTATTTACTTTTTTTATCTCCACTCCCTCGCTCCCGGCTATGTCTCTTACCCTCAACCAACCAGTCTCTGTCTCCTTTATTTCCACCCACACTTGATTAATTGTTGGTTCGTCGGATGTCTGGTCGTTGGTCGATGGCGTTGGTGACAATATTCCAGTATTAATCACCGTCTCTTTTGCCAATTCAGATTCTAATATCAGCTGGTATCCATTTATTGCTTTTACAAAAACGATGATGCTTTTATAACCCGGAAAGGAAACTACAACCTGTTTATCTCCCTCACCAAAATCATCAATTTTACCTGGTGTTAATGTCTTAATCTCACCATCAATTGCCACCGCAGCTTTATCGGGAGTTGAGCTGACCAGAAATCCAGCTTTTTCTCTGTTGCCTGTCGGTTCTAAATATAAAACATAACCACCAGCCATTTGATTTTCTTGACTAAAATCCCAATTTACTACCGTATTGGCGTTGTTTTCCAAATGAACCTTTCGGCTCCACTGCTTTTTGCCCTGTGTTAGTTTAATCTCTATTTCTCCAGGTTTTAGTGAATTGTTTTTATAAGGGGTCATTCCCATTTCCTTACCATCAATCATCACCTGAGCGCTGGGGTTGCAAATTATTTCTACACCTGATTTCGACATATCCAATCCACATCCGCCCAGCACCAAGCTAGCTACGATTATTAAATAAAACTTTTTTACCATCCTTTTAAGTATACTAAAGCCAGTGGAAAAAATATTTATATTTATAATTTCTCTCTTCTCTTCGCTATTTTCTTCGGCCAGGAACCTATCACCTATTCCAATTACCACACCCATCCCTTCGGTTATTCAGAGATTTTCCCCAACTCCCACCCCAACCCCCATTGTTATTGTTGGCTTGGTTGGTGATCTCGGGCTTGGTCGTCACATCACTTCAACTGCCAGACTTAAAAATGATTTCTCATGGAGCTTCAAAGAAATTTCTCCCTGGCTAAGTTCTAATGATTTCACCCTTGCCAATCTCGAAAGTCCGATTATTTCCCAATGTCCAAAAGGGGAGACTGGTACCTTTACTTTTTGTGGCGATGAACAATTCATTCCTTTTCTTCAGTCTCACCGATTTATAGTTAACCTAAATAATAATCACATTCTAAATTATGGCCAAGATGGTCTTTCTCAAACCAAAAAATTTTTATCCCAAGTTCCCAATTTTTATGATGATTTTCTGATTCAAAACATCAATGGAATATCTTTTGGATTTATTGGTTATGACTTTATCACTTATCCCCAGACTGACAAAACAGCCATCATTTCTCGAATTGTCCAGCTAGACTCCAGAGTCGATTGGTTAATTGTTTCAGTCCACTGGGGAAACGAATATCTACCCCATCAGGAACAGTGGCGGGTGGATTTGGCTCACCAAATGATTGATGCTGGAGCCGACATTATTCACGGCCATCACCCCCATGTCTATCAACCTCTTGAAATCTATCAAAATAAATATATTTTTTATTCACTCGGTAATTTTATCTTTGATCAATCCTGGTCTTATGAAACTTCTCATTCTCAAATTGCACGATTAACATTGTCAAAAAATCAAGTTATTGAATCTAAAAACGTTCCCATTGAAATCAAATTTAATTCCCAACCCGCCTTAATGTCTTCAACACCTCCTCAGGTTTCCGAACCACCGTCACCACCTCTTGTTCATCCTTAGTAAACTCCATCTTCTCAATAATACTTCCGACTATTCTGTTCCAAAAACTACCGTAAAATACTAGCGGTTCATGGTGCCCATAATCAAATCTCGCCAATTCCCAGGCAATACCTATTTCAGCCAAAGTTCCGGTACCGCCCTTAAAAATGACAAAAGCATCGGCAATTTCTATCAGTTTCTCCGTTCTTTCACTAATGTCGGGCATTTCATATATCTTGTCGGCTATTAATAAATTATTTTTATCAGTCCCTTCATAATTACCCGGCTCGTCTTCTTTTTTTAAAATTACAATTTCTACTTTTCCTTTTGCCTCTTTGGCGCCTTGCGTACTGGCCAACATCACCCCAGGTCCACCACCATTGCAGATAATATAACCTTCACTTGCTAGCAGTTTTGCAACCAGAAAAGCATCTTTAAAATGCTGATCATTAGCTTTTGCTTCGGCATCTCCAAAAAAAGCTACTCTCTGAATTTTTTTGCTGGTTTTTTTCATTTATTTTTGAAAGCAGATAGTTTCTTGGCATTACTATTTGAAAAATAACCATTTGGGAGCAGTTCGGTCAAATCCTTTATCAGATACTCACCATTCATTTTTGCCGAGATTATCTTTATCATTTCTTTTGAACTTTGTTGGAATTGGCATATAAATTGCAAGCATGTTCCACAAGGATAGACAAATTCTTCTTCATCAATTACCAGCACTGCCTTAATCTCATATTTTCCATGAGCCACGGCGTTGTGAAGAGCTACTACCTCCGCGCATGATCCCAGACTAGAAATGACTCCATCAATATTACAACCACCAAATACCTGACCTTCAGTTGTTAATACCGCTGCTCCAAAAGCATGATGTGATTTAAAAATATAGGCATTCTTTTCGGATAAATTTGCTACTTCAATTAATTTATTTATCTCATCCTTGGTTATCATAAAGTTCTTTCAATTTAAAATAATTAGTTTCTGAGTATACAATTTCCACTCCGTTTTTTTCCAACTCTTTGATATTTGTTACATCCACTCCACCGTCAATGGCAATCTGGTATGTTCCACCAACCTGCCTAGCCTCTTTAATTCTGGTTAATACTTTTTTATCCAGTTCGTAATATCCAAATCCAGCTTTTCTCCCCATCAAAATCACTTCATCGGTTTCGTCTGGAATCTGGTCAACTATTGTCTCCACATCAAAAGCTAATCCCGCCTCCAAACCAGTATTTTTCACCTTATTAATAAAATCATTCCTGTCTGTCATCATTTCCACCTGTCCAACAATTCTGCTGGCTCCAACAAACATACATTTTTCTATCCAATCAATTGGCTCCTTAACCATTAGGTGAATATCCCAAAGCACATTATCAGTATTAAAATCCACTTTCTTCAACAGTTCCAGCTCAAATGTTTTACCGGGCGCAAACACATTATCACAGACATCCACCTGAATCCACCGTGAATAGTCTTTTATTTGATTCAGCCTTCTTTCTGCTTCATCAAAACTTTTACGTAGTCCGGTGGTTGGAATTATGCGCATATTCGGATAGCCATCTCAATCAATCTGCAAGAATAGCCATATTCATTATCATACCAAGCCCCGATCGATACCATATCATCAGCTAAAACCTTGGTCATCCTGGTGTCTATTACGCACGAAGCATTGTTTCCTATCACATCCGATGATACCAATGGATCGTAAGAAATTTTCATCTTTCCCACCAGCTCCGGAGTAATACTGGCTTCCTCTAATATCGAATTAACCTCTTCAATATTTGTTTTTCTAACCATCTTAAACGTTAAATCGGAATATGAACCACAAATCACCGGTACTCGGATTGCGTTCCCTCCAAATCTTCCTTTGGCTTCGGGATAGCAGGCAATAACCGCCTCAGCCGCCCCGGTTGTTGTTGGCACAATATTTATTGCTGCCGCCCTTGCTCTTCTTGGATCTTTTGCTGCTCCGTCAACAATATTTTGATTGGTTGTATAGGCATGAATTGTTGTTAACACTCCTGTTTGAAAACCAATCTTCTCGTCAATCAATTTTACTATTGGTGCCACACAGTTCGTCGTACACGAACCATTAGAAATCAACTCCTCTCCGTGGTAGTTATCCTCATTTACACCCATAATATACACCGGTATCTTCGGGTCTTTTGCTGGCGCTGAAATAATTACTTTCTTCGCCCCGGCTTTAATGTGACCCAAGGCTTTATTGTCAGTAAATGCACCGGTGCACTCCAACACCACCTCAACTCCATAATTTTTCCAACTAATTTTTGTTGGATCCAGCTCTCCCATGAACGGTATCGAGTTCTCTCCCACCTCCAATCTTCCTATTTCACCCCCATTCTTTGGTTCAGCCACCTGAACATGGAAAGGGGATCGGCCATATACCGAGTCGTATTTAAACTGTAATTGATAAGCTTCCATATCTAAATCGCCTTTGGTATTAATCGCCACCACATCAACATCATATCTTTCGGCCAAAATTGCTCTTAATACTACACTCCCAATCCTCCCAAAACCATTAATTCCAATTTTTACTCTTTTATTTTCCATTTATTAATCATACCTCATTATTCTCTCCAATTCTTCCCAGGCTTGTTTTGACTCCAGGATTCTTGAATGTCCCACAATCTCGATTCTAATATTTTTCGCCCCCTCCAAAATCAAATTCTTATTTGGCAACACTCGATCATCCACCCTTGAGTAAAAACTAATTATTTTTTTATTGTTTTTGTTTTCTTTAACGATTTTTTTTATCAAAGAGTCACTCGGTCTCATCTCTTCTAAATTCATAACCCTTAATTGGCCAATTATCGATCCTTTCCATGGCGTGGAAAAACATATCGCCATTTTTACTTTTTTATTTGCCTCTTCGTAATCATCCATCATCTCTTTGGCGACCAGTCCACCCTTACTGTGAGTTAGCAGGACCAGCTGATTGTCTTCACTATCTATTATCTCTTGTGCTAATTTTTTTGCTAAAACATCAATTTTTTCCAAACTTTTAAAACCAGCAAATAATTTAACTTTCCACCCTAAACCATTCAAATAATTACCAATATTTGTAAAAAATGAAAAAGTTCCTCCGTAGCCAGGAACTAATATCACTGTTCCTTTTCCCTTATCCCAAAGTTTTGGTTTCTGCCACCTTAGTGATTTGGCATGATAACCCTCCACTAAAACAAATTCCTTGATTAGATCATTTACTACAGTAGCGTTCATGTTCTCAATGATACAAAACTATTCCCAGGCAGGTAAAGTCCCCTTTGTTAAGTATTCCAACATCACTCCGCCACCACTACAGATAAAATCAATTTTATCCCGTAGGCCTAAATTAACAATCGAGGCTCCGGTATCTCCTCCGGCGATAATTTTATAACCCGCCACTTCTGCCACCGCTCTGGCAATTTCCTCAGTTCCCTTTCGACAATTTACATCTTCATATCTACCCATCGCTCCAGCCCAGATAACTGTTTTAGAACTACTAATTATTTCTTTAAATTTTATTATATCCTCATCGCTTAGGTCCATTCCATCTTCCCTCAACTTCGCCACCACTGTCTTCCCTTCTCTTTCGCCAAAGACGGGGTGAGAGAGATTTTGTATTAATTTAGGTAGTTTTCCTCCGATCAATACACAATCAGCAATTTTTTCTAGCTCCGGAAGATAACTTAGCTTGTCCTCCTTTGCTCCACCCAGCAATATTACTAAGGGTCTTTCTGGATTGTCGATTGCTTTCGAAATTTTATCTACCTCCTCCACAAAGGCAATTCCATAGAAACCAGGTAAGTTTTTAAAAAGCATATTTGACCTTTCTTTACGGTGTGACACCGCCAAAGCATCATTTACAAAAAATTGACAAACTTCCACTAACCCCCCTAAAAAGTCGACATCATTTGTTTCCTCTCCCTTCCAAAACCTTAAATTTTCCAAAAACACAATTTGATTGTTCGCCAAAGCTTGATCAATTTTATCTCTATCCCCAACCTCCTCAACAAACACACTTTCTATTAGATTCTCTCCGTTTGGCTCAAGCAAAGACATCAACTCCACATAGATAGGTCTTAAAGACAGCTTTTGGTCGTGTCCTTCCGGTCTTCCCAATTTTCCAATAATGGCAATCCGGCACTCTTTGGCTAAAAGTAACTTGATTGTTGGTATGGATTTAATTAATCGGCTGTTATCCTCGATCATTCCATTTGTTATTGGAAGGTCCAAATCCATCTTTAAAACCACTCTAGTTTTTGGCAATATCTCCTCAACACTCCTTAGTTTCATATTCTTTTATTTTATTAATTCTCCTCACATACCTTTCTTCACTTCCAAAAGGTGTCTCTAAAAAAGCTTTCAAAATGGCTTGATTTTCTTCTTCCGCCACAATATCGGCATTTAGACATAATATATTCATATCATCATCATTTCTTCCTGAAAAAACCTGTCTTTCTGTCAGACAAACACCAGCTCTAATCCCTTTCATCTTATTTGCGGCTACACACACCCCCACCCCGGATCCGCAAATTAATACCCCCTTTCCGTTGTCGGCCACCACTTTTCCTCCAACCTTAAAGGCAATATCCGGATAATCATCATTTTGGTCATAACTTTCTGCTCCCAAATCTCGACACTCATACTCCCAAGCCATCAACCACTCTTTAATTTTTTCTTTCAAATAAAACCCTCGATGATCAGCTCCGATATACACCATCTATACTATACTAACATCCCATGTTCCAAATCGTTATTCATAATCAATCATTTAATTATTCAGTCTCCCGTAAATCAATTCGTTCCCTTCGTCTTCGACTTACTTCATCCACTTCCTTTTCTGTATCTGCCCCTATTCTTATACCCAACTTTATTATCACTCAATTTATTCAAACAAATGCCGATTGGATAATCAAAAACTCTCAAAAATATTCTCCTGATACTGTCTCTGTCTTTGATCTAACAAAATTATCAATTCTCGGAGTTGATTATCAGCTATTAATAAAAGCCACCTCTCGTGATT
>Ga0209800_10001613_pt1 | contig 22721 bp, 22 predicted proteins | sample Higcelweek8metaG_FD_187174 | JGI IMG/M metagenome (GOLD analysis project Ga0209800, IMG submission 187174) | Freshwater pond sediment microbial communities from the University of Edinburgh, under environmental carbon perturbations - High... | ecosystem: Environmental > Aquatic > Freshwater >...
CCAGCGGAGGCCTATGATGATTCATTGAATATCATTTGCTCATATTCTGGAAATACCGAGGAAACAATTGCTTCTTTTGAAGAGTGTTTAAAAAACAACTTACCATGCGTGGGTGTTTCCAATGGAGGAAGAATTAAGGAAATGTGTTTAGAAAACAATATTAAGCATATTGAGATACCATATCCTTTCGAAAATTTTCAGCCGAGGATGGCGACGGGATATTTTGTTTTTGCAATTTTTCAATTATTAATTAATATGAAATTAATTGAGTTCGATACTAGGGCTTTAGATAAGGTATCTGAGAATTTAAAATTGATAAATGAAGGATTGGAAGAGCAAGGAATGGCTTTGGCTAAAAAAATAAAGGGCAAGACTCCAGTTATTTATGCTAATATTAATTTTAAGGCAATAGCTAATATCTGGAAAATAAAAATTAATGAAAATGCAAAGACACCTGCTTTTTGGAATTATTTTCCGGAGCTCAATCATAATGAGATGGTGGGATTTACCAATCCCCAAGCAGAATTCTTTTTTGTAATGTTGTTGGATAGAAATGATCACCCTCAAAACATTAAGCGTTTTGAAGTTATGAAGGATTTAATGGAAAAGAAAGGGATGCAGGTAGAAATAATTGAAATGGTGGGTGAAAATGTTTTTGAAAAAGTTTTTGCATCATTGTGTCTGGGTGACTGGGCATCTTACTATTTAGCTCTGGAGTATGGAATTGATCCGACACCAGTTGATATGGTAGAAGAATTCAAGGAACTAATAAAATAAATATTTTGTCTTAAATTATTTAAGATAGCAAGATATTCTTTTTAATAAATTAATAAATTTATTCGCGTTTTAGTATTGCGAATAGCATAAAATTGTATGATAGTGAAAATTAAATTACTACATAGTAATTTTGAAGATAAATTATGAATAATAAGGAAGTAAATAAATCTTTGGCCATAAAATTACTTGGTCAGAAGATAAAGGAAAATAGAGAAAAGGGTGATAAGCAGCCACACCAAATTAAGCAGGCTGACAGTCATGATTTTAAGAAAAAGGCACCTAAAATTTTATCGAAAATAAAAGGTCTAAGAATCATTCCTCTTGGAGGACAAGAAGAAGTTGGGAGAAATATGACAGTTTTTGAATACGGTGAGGATATTGTGATTTTGGATATGGGTATTCAGTTTCCTGAGGAAGATATGCCAGGAGTAGATTATATTGTACCAGATGTGTCTTATTTAAAGGGAAAGGAAAGTCGGATAAGGGGTGTTATTTTTAGTCATGGACATCTTGATCACATCGGTGCTGCTCCAATTTTATTAAAGCAATTAGACTACCCAACTATACTGGGTAGAGATTTTACTTTGGCTTTGATAAAAAAGAAGATGGAGGATTATGAAAAAGATTCAGTTGGCAGACTAAAGATAATTAATATTAAAAACATTGATCAAAAAATGTCTTTGGGCAGTTTTAAGGTTAGTTTTTTTAAAGTCGAACATTCAGTGATGGATGCAGTAGGTGTTATTCTTGAGACTCCGGATGGAACAGTGATTCATCCAGGAGATTGGACTATTGGAAGAGATGATAAAGGTCAGCGAACAGTTTCCTATGAAGATCTTTCTAAATTGCCAAGACCAACTGTACTTATGTTGGAGAGTTTGGGGGCGTTGCATAAGGAGGAAAAGCATACCCCAGACAGTAAGATTTATGAAAATTTAGAAAAGATTATTAGCACCCCAACGGGTAAGGTTATTATTGCTACTTTTTCTTCACAGGTGGAGAGAATTGGAAAGATTTTGGATATCTGTTATAAATTAGGAAAAAAAGTGGCACTTGATGGCTATAGTATGAAAACTAATATCGAAATTGCTAGGCAGTTGGGATATATCAAGCCAGCTAAAGATGTTTTAATTGACATGAAAGAGGTTAGTAAATACCCAGAAAACAAAATAGTTATAATTTGTACTGGGGCTCAAGGAGAGGATAACGCAGTATTGGCTAGAATTGTTAATGGTAATCATCGATTTATTAAGATTAATAAACATGATAGTATTGTTTTTTCTTCTTCAGTTATTCCTGGCAATGAAAGAACTATTCAGAGACTTAAGGATAATCTTTATCGTAAGTGCGACAATGTTATTCATACAGATATTATGGATGTTCATATTAGCGGTCATTGTAATGCTGCCGATATACAAGCTGTTATTAGGCAAGTTAAGCCAGATTATTACTTGCCAGTTTATGCTAACCATTTCTTTTTAAAGGAAGCAGCAAAACTGGCTGTTGAAATTGGATTCAAAAAAGAGAATATTTTTATTTTAGATAATGGAAATATTTTACAGTTGCACAATAAAAAAGCCGAAATAATAAAAGAAAAAGCTAAGACAGATTACATTTTCATTGATGGACTTGGAGTTGGCGATATTGGACAGGTAGTACTTCGTGATAGACAGGTATTAGCTCAGGATGGTATGTTTGTAATCACTGTAATTATTGACAGTAAAACTAAGAAAATATCTGGGAGTATCCAAATTACTTCTCGGGGATTTATTTATGTAAAAGAAAATTTTGATTTAGTTAACGCTACCAAGGAGGTTGTGAAGAAAGTTGTAGCTAAAAATACTAACAAGGATGATAAATCAAAGATAAATTGGGTAATGATAAATAATGAAATACGTGAGGAAGTTGGTAAATATTTGTTTAAGAAAACAGAAAGGCGCCCAATGGTGCTACCTAACGTGATTGAAATTTGATTACTTTATGATTTTGTTGTAAAATATAGAAAAGGACTTTTTTGTTCTTAAATTTCTTAAAAATATTTTATGGAAAATAAAAATCAAAATAAAGATGATGGGAGTGAGAGCGGTGCTAATGAACTTAATATGAATGAAAGAGTTTCATTTGTTGATCCGAAAAAAATAATAAAAATGGCTGGTATTAAGTGTGGCGATAAGGTAGCTGATTTTGGTTGTGGGGCTGGATATTTTTCTATTCCCGCAGCTATGATTGTGGGTGAGGGTGGAGAGGTTTATTCTTTTGATGTATTGCCATCAGCCATAGAGGCAGTCGAGAGTCACGCTAAAGTTCAGGGCGTGGATAATATTGTAGTTAAACGGGTTAATTTAGAAAAAGAAAATAGCACAAAACTAGCTAATGAGAGTGTCGATTGGGTTATCATAAAAGATGTGTTATTTCAAAATGGCAAAGGAAGGCAAAATATTTTGAAGGAGGCCAAAAGAATATTAAAGAGTGGCGGAAATATTTTAGTTATGGAATGGAATAATAATCTAGCAATTGGACCGGATGGTAAATCAAGAATTACAACCAAAGATATGATTGATATGATTTTTGCCCAAGATTTTGTTTTTAAAAATCAAAATGATGCTGGAGATTATCATTATGTAGTGACAGCAACTAAAATATAGTATCCGTAAAACATCTAAAAAAGACTCATAATATGCACAAAAATAAAAACAAATTAATAAAAGTAATTTCGCTCTTAGTGGCTATCTTTATTGTAGCTCCATTTTTATCTGGTTGTAGTGAGAGTGGTTCTAAAAAATATTTAGTTGATTTGGAAGTATGGGGGGCATTCGATGATAATAGTGACTTTTCTAAGATTTTCGAGGGAGTCAAAGACACTAATCCATTTATTAGAAACATAGTATATAAAAAGATTCCCGTTGATACTTACGAGAATGAATTGATGGATGCATTAGCTTCAGGAAATGGTCCGGATATTTTTCTTGTTAACAATGCTTGGATGCCTAGATTTGAGGATAAAGTGGCAGCTGCACCGGCGGATCTTGTAAATGAGCAAATGTTTAAAAGTAATTTCGTGGATGTCGTAGCAGATGATTTTATAGCTAAAAATGGTGATATTAATGGTGTTCCATTGAGTGTTGACTCATTGGCTTTGTATTATAATAAGGATTTATTTAATGCGGCTGGCGTGACTTCTCCGCCTGCCACATGGAGCGAGCTTTTAGATATTACTAAAAAAATAACTAAGATAGATGATGTTAGCGAAATAAAAAGATCTGGAGTGGCTCTGGGTACAGTAGAAAATATAAATAGATCAACTGATATTATAGATTTGTTAATGCTTCAGAATGGAGCTCAATTGCCAAATAAATCGAGTATTGCATATAATCCAGAATTTAATATAGGTAAAAATGTAATCGAATTTTATACTCAGTTTTCTCGTTTTAGTTCCCCTGTGTATAGTTGGAATAAAAGGATGCATTATTCAATCGATGCTTTTTATGAAGGGGATTTAGGTATGATGATGAATTATTCTTGGCATATAAATACTATAAAAAATAAAAATGCTAAATTAAATTTTGCTATTGCTCCTATTCCTCAGATTTCAAATGAAAAGCCTGTAAATTATGCCAATTACTGGTCTTTTGTGGTAAATAAAAATAAACAAATAAAGCAGGTTGATGAAGAATCTCCAGTAACTAATGAAATTAGGATCCATGAATCTTGGCAGTTTTTAAAATTTCTAACTTTTAAAAATGAAGGTAAGTTTACAGCTATAAATGCAAAAACTAAAAGTACCAAGACTTTCTCAACCAGTATTGATCCAGCTGCCTATTATATAGAGAGAACAAAAAAACCAGCGGCAAGAAGAGATTTAGTTGAAAAGCAAAAAAGTGATACTACGTTAGGGGCATTTGCTTATGGGAATTTAATTGCTAAAACTTGGTACAAGAAAAACTCAAATGTGATCGAATCCATTTGGGCTGAAATTATTGATAGTGTTAATCGAGGAGATGTAACTTATGATCAGGCTTTTCGATTGGCTAATTATAGGATAGGGCAGGTGAATGTGAAATAAAATTGATTTAAAATATTTTATATATTTATTAATTTTAACTTTTATACAAAATCAAAAAAAACAAAAATAAGATATATGAACCCAATTGCTAAAAAAACAATTTTATCTCTAGCTGTGTTTTTTTGTCTTTTTATTTTTTCCAATAGCGCACTTGCTGACGGATTGGTTACGTGTGGCGTCACTGAAGATGCAGGCAATAGATGTACTCTTTGTCATTTGTTTATTGGGATTAGGGATATAATTGATTGGGGAAAAAACATCCTAGTCGTGGCAGCTATAGTAGCGATAGTAGCTGGAGCTATAATGTATATTATTAGTGCGGGTAATAGCGCGATGATGGAGTCAGCTAAGGGTATAATTAAGCAGGCTATTTGGGGGGTGGTAATTGTTCTTGGTGCTTGGGTTATTGTTAATACCATTTTATTTTTAATTACATCCAAACTGTATGATACGGGTGGAGCCCCAGGAAGTGAGATATTTATGGATATTGCTAACTGGAGCACATTTAGTTGTGATACAAAAATAACGGGCTTTTCTAACAATTGCGCTTTTAAATATTCCGAATGGGCACCGACTCCCTGTGTAGCTGGCGACACTCAAACTCGAACAGTTTTATCAAGTAGTCCAGCAGACTGTACAGGAACCCCAATTCTTAGTCGTTCTTGCTCAAATACCACTTTTTCTTGTAGCGATAATAAATGTACCCAGGTTAATGATGCCATAGAAAATAATGCTTATGGAGTCGATCCAGATGCTTTAAAGGCCATAATTGTAGGAGGTGAGGGTTGTAACAATAAACTTTCTTCTGATGGAAAAGGTAGTTGTGGCTATGGACAGGTTTTGCCTAAATATCGAACTACTGTTTGTAATATTCCCGGAACAGCAGAGGAGACATGCGCTGCAGTTCAAAATGATATAGCTTTGGACATAAACTGTGCTGCAAAGTTTATAAAAACTGCTAATCCTAAGCCAGCGTGTACTGCAACAATTGAGGGAATTGCCTCTTGTTATAATACTGGCCAACCCGGACAATGTGCTAAAGCAACGGCCAACTATTGTACTCGGGTTTCAAATTATTTAAATAATTGTAACTAATAAAAAATATGAAAAAAAATTACCTGTATATTTATATTTTTGGAATAATTGCTTTATTTAGTTGGCATGATGTTTTTGCAAGTAGCTTTATTATCAATTTATATTTTGATGACAAGACAGGAAATTTAACTTTTGATAAAGATTCTTCAGAGGGTGTTACAGTTGATGAAGATACCGAAGTTTCTATTGTTGACTTTGTACAAAATGAAAATGTCGGTCCATATATTTTAAAAATATATGATGTAACCGGGAATGAGTTTTCCTCTACTGAGTTTGATAGAAAAAGTGGCTCATTTAAATTAGTAATTCCATATTTTAGTATCGCTAATGAAATAAAAATTGTTGAAAAAGAATCCAAAAAAGAAATACTAAAGCAAGATTTAAGAAAGTATGTAAAATGTAATGGCAATGGTAAATGTGAAACTGAATTGGGGGAGAATTTTGATGACTGCTTGAGCGATTGTCTTAATGATAGATCAGGAGAGGCTTTTAATTTTGATTCAGGGAATCATAATCCTTCTGAGCCAGCTAGCGAGGTGATAGAAAAATCAATTTGGCAAAAGATTGTAGACTTTTTTAAAAATTTATTTAAATATTGAATATGAAAATAAAAAGTTTTAAGATGATTTTTATTTCAGCGACTCTTTTTCTTATGTTTGCTTTTTCTAATTTGACTCAGGCTGCTGATCTAGTTTCTTGTGGTAAGAGTAATAGTGAGGCTGATAGGTGCACATTATGTCATTTGTTTATTGGAATTAGGGACATAATTGACTGGGGAAAAAACATCCTAGTCGTGGCAGCTATAGTAGCGATAGTAGCTGGAGCTATAATGTATATCGTCAGTGCTGGGGATGGTAAGATGATGGAATCAGCTAAGGGCATAATTAAACAAGCTATTTGGGGAGTGGTGATTGTTCTTGGCGCTTGGGTCATTATTAATACGACGCTCTTTTTAATTACTTCCAAACTGTATGATACGGGTGGAGCCCCAGGCAGTGAGATATTTATGGGTATTGCTAACTGGAGTACTTTTAGTTGTGATACAACCGTGACGAGTTCAACTGACTCTTCTTGTGCATATACTTATTCGGAATGGGGGGAATGTACCCTTGATACATCGGGTGTTATGGTGCAAGTAAGAACAGTGACTAATATGCCAGTTGGTTGTTCTGGTGACCCAGTAATTGTGAGAAATTGTGGTTCTACCACCAATTGTATTAGTTATGTTGTAAAGTGGTCACCTGATCCATGTGTGACTGGGAGCACACAAACAAGTACAGCCGTTGGAAGTCCTACTGGTTGCACTATTGATTCTGCAATTTTTGTATCAAGTACAAGGGAATGCGTAGCTACTTCAACTACGCTACCTACTACTGGTTCAGCTACTGAGGATAGTGTAAGGGCTGCTTTACTAGCTAGTGGTATTACTATAAATCGTCCAAACGTTTGTACGGATGCTGATCACACTGGTTGTACTGATGTGGCTGGATTGAAATCCACAACTATAGCGGGTATAACAGATTTTAAGACCAGTTGTGGAAGTAGCTGCGATGTTGTCATAACAGGTGGATCAGAGGGCTATGGAATTCATTCTGAAACAGGTGTTTATAATCATATTAATGGATATAAGGTTGATATTGGATTAACGCCAGAGATAAATAATTATATAACTAATAATTATACTAAGATATCAGAGGTAAGAAGTGATGGTGCAGTTGGATATCGGGATAGTTCTGGAAACACTTACTATAAAGAGGGGGATCATTGGGATGTAACATATAAAGGGGCAGGTAGCTAAATATATTTTTAAAAATAGAAATAAATATTTGTTAAAAAATAAAAAATAGTTTATAATAAATCACATGAGGATAGTAGAAATTGTTCAAGCACAAACGATGGAGAATGCTCCAACCTTTGCTGAAGTCGGTGGCAATGTTGTTAATTTTATGTTGGGTATAACTGGATTTATCGGCGTAATCGGCTTAGTTTTATCAGCTGTAATTTACTTTACGGCTGGTGGAGATGAGAATAGGATAAGTTTTGCTAAAAAATCTTCCCTTTACTCTATAGTGGGTATGTTCGTGGCTTTGGGTGCTTTGGTAGTTTTTTCGCAAATAGATAATTTGTTGAGATAAGTAAAAAATATTTAATAAAGAAAGGAGGTGGAACTATGAAAACAAAAATGAAAAAAATAATGTATGCAGTTTTTTCAGTTGGGCTTATGGCTCCAGTCGGAATTTTAGCCTATGATCCACCAGCAAATACAACTTTACCAGAAGGAAGTGTTACTGGTATAGTGAGTAATATTATGACTTGGATGCTTGGAATTGTTGGTTTCTTGGGAATTATTGGTTTTGCAATTTCTGGCATTCTTTATTTAACAGCAGCCGGAGATGAGGATAGGATTGCAACAGCCAAGAGGGCAATGACCTGGTCAATCGTCGGTGTAATTGTAGCGCTTCTTGGTGTAGTAATAATCAAGGCTGCTAATAATATGCTTGGCGGAGAAGATAGTGAATTTTAATTTTAAAAATTAAACAAGTAATTAAAAAAGAATTTTTTCTATATAATATTTTTTAGATAAAAGTTCTAAACAAAAAAATGAAAACAAAAAAAATGATGTATGGTGCCTTGTCGGCATTATTACTGTCGCCAATGGTGGCTTTGGGACAGTGGGATGTCGCAAGTAACCCATCAGCAGGCGCTGGCTTGCCAGAAGGGACAATATCAGGAATTATTCTCCAGATTATGAACTGGATATTGATCTTGATAGGAATAGTTGGAGTTATCGGTTTTGTTATTGCTGGAATTTTGTATCTTACAGCAGCTGGAGATGATAGTAAGGCTGGAACAGCTAAACAAGCTATGACTTATTCAATTATTGGAGTAATTGTTGGTCTTATGGGATATGTGATAATCCAAGCAGTAAATACAATGTTAGGTGGAACAGCTAATAATTTCTAATTTAATTGAAATTATGTTTAAAAATAATAAAATATTTTTAAAGTTTATGGGCGGTGCTTTGCTAATGATGCCATATTTAGTTTCGGCTCAATATGCTCATCCAGCAAGCACCGGTCTCCCAGAGGGCACCCTAGGTGGAATTATAATTAACTTAATGGACTGGTTGCTTATAGCAATTGGTGTAATTGGAGTAATCAGTTTTGTGGTGTCTGGAATAATTTATCTTACATCTGCTGGAGATGATAGTAAAATAAAGACAGCCAAGAGCGCCATGACATATTCAATTGTCGGAATAATAGTTGCTCTTATGGGATATGTAATAATTCTAGCTGCAGACACCATGTTAAATGAAGGTGCTGGTTTTTAAAAAATATATGTTAAATAAATTTTTATTAGTTTTTTTGATGTTGGGAATATTCTTGGGAGCAGGTTCTTCTCTGGCAATAACTTGCCCGGATACCACAAATTGGGATGCCTCTAGTGGGGTTTGTATCCCAACTACTACCGGTCTTCCTGATAATACAGTCGCTCCTGTTATAGAAAACGTAATGAACTGGCTTTTGATTGCTATAGGCTCAATTGCGATAATAGCTTTTGTTATTTCAGGGATGCAATATTTATTATCAGCAGGTGATCAAAATATGATAGAAACCGCTAAGAGAAATATGAAGTGGTCAATAGTTGGGGTAGTTGTGGCTTTAATGGGAATGGTTATCTTGATATTTGTTTATGATATTTTAGATTTTTAAAGATTTTATTGTACTAGTAGTTTCTCTTTCTGGATTTGGTTTTTGTTTTTAGTTTGTATAATAAATTAAATTGTTATTGAATGAAAAATTTAAGTTCAAAAAAAATAGCATTGATGGCATTATTTTTAGGTGGCCTATCTTTATTTGGATTAGCTAATTTATCTTATGCAGCTTGTCCAAGTCCTGCTCCGGCTGGTGTGATTTGTCTTGATAATCCTCTTAGTTATAATACTGTTGATGGTATATTGGGCGCATTGCTTATACATTTACAAGGAGTAATTGTGGTTATCGCAATGGTCTTTTTGGTGGTTGGAGCACTATTATATATTTTTTCAGCTGGAGATGAAGGTCGAATGAAGGTAGCTAAGGGGGCAATATTTGCAGCTGTAGTTGGTCTGGCAATTGGAATAGCGGCGCCATCATTCCTTAAGGAAATTTATACTGCCCTGGGTAAGGATACAAGTGGGGAGCCATTAATTACTGCTGCTCCAAGTATCACAGCTATTGCAATGAATGTGCTTAATTTTCTTTTGGGTATAACTGGAACAGCAGGAATTATTATGTTGGTAGCCGCTGGAATTGCTTATATGACAGCCGCTGGAAATGAAGGTCAGATTGAAACTGCTAAAAAGATGACCAAATGGTCAATTGTTGGAATTGCAGTAGCACTGGGTGCGTTGGTTATAGTAAGACAGGTGGCAAATTTTTTTAGTTAGATATAATTTTAAAGCTTTTGTTGAATGAAAAAAGCGGGTGCTCGCATTAGCGAGCTCCCGCTTTATATTTCCCGTTCGATGATAATCGAAACGGGGTTAGATTTGTCGTTCTTGAAAATAATTCTCTCGCTAATTTTCTCAGAGTAAAAATCTCCTTGATTATTAACGAAAAAATTTGCAATTGCCGAGAACTCAGAATGCTGGATATCAACTTCGACACCAGCATCTGTTTGAGGGAAAATTATTTTGCCATTGTTTTTTAGGACGATGGCGCCATAGGGGATTTCTGGGTAAGGTTTGAAATTCGGCTCCGAGGAAACGCTGTTATTGCCCTTCCAGGTAATTTTTTTCCAAACAACTTGTCCCATGAATAATTCATAAGCCCCTTTGATACTCACCCTGTATTTACCAGGGGGGACCCTCAAGTCCAACGGAAATACTGCTTGGTAGCCTTTCCCCATTAGCTCTCCTTTTAACTTGGAGAAGTCAAGGGTCACTTTTTGAACCTCTTGCCACTGACGCGTGTCATTTGTTGGCGTATTTGAGGTTGTTTGAGTGGAATTACTGTTAGGCAACGGAACCGATGCTGAGGGCGTATTCATCTGTGATGGAGTAAGCAAGCTTCCTGCATATACCCAGAATTCTTCCCCGGTAGCAGGATCACCCAAACGGACTTTCTCGAAATAGAGGCCATCTTTTTGAATGGTTTCTTCCAAGATAAAGACTTTGAATGGAACATCTGTGACAGCACTTTGTGAAAACTTCGCACCATCGTACTTATAGAGCTTGGTTTCTTTTCCAACCCAACGCTCTTTGAATTCAGAGTTCCCTTGGTCTAATAAATGTCCCAGATAACTCGTTGCACCCTTTAAAAATTCAGGTACTTCTATTTTAATATCGGGGACTTTCAGCTCAATGCCTGTAGATGAGAGGAAACCAGTGAAACCATCCTTGAATAGTTTCCCATTAGTTCCGATCCAGCAAAGGACCAGAAAAATAAAAAGAAACATCCGCCAAGCAAGGAAACCCTTGCCATCCTTAAACAGCAAGATTCCAACTGAAATAGCAAAAATCATGATAATATTGGGTGCAATTCTTGGCCAGATTGCTACCATTAAAAGAATAATGGCAAAGATTCCTAGAATCCATGCCCCGACTCCTTGACGAGCCTTAAATGAGCCCCAGAAAAGGAGTCCGGCAAGAATTAGGGTTCCAAATCCTCCTCCCGGAATTTTATTGTCTGGAGTTGAACCTCCGAAAAAGATAAAGCCTAATAACAAAAAAGTTCCTAATATGAAAATTATTGTGCGGATATTTGCCATTGCCCATGTCCGTGCAACTTGCCAATCTATATTCATTTTGTTCTCCTTATTAGGAAAGAATTTTCTTGATGAGTGCTATAATTAACAGAGTAAAAAATATAGTCCCAGAAATGAATTCCAATTTGTTTTCCCTTAAATATTTCACGATTCTTCTGGGTAGGCTCGTTTTAATTAAGAGATATCTACTTCCAGCAATTTCTTTTTGTCGTTGGTAGATTTCTTCTTCTGTGCCACCTTCATTCACGCATTGCTTTAGTTCTTTCAGAAACTCACAACTTGGATCTTTTAGCGTTATGGGGCTGAAAATAAGACAGGAGCCTTGTTTATTTTCAGGGATGGGTTTTCTCATTTGTTCGAGAAATTCTTTTCGCATTTCCATAAGCATAACCCTGTATTTTCCTTCACTCAGATTAGCAGGATCTTTATTGAGCATTTCTCGAAAATTCTTTTCTATTTGGACAATACTATCTTCTTGAGATGAACTTGTGATAATATTAGACCAAACCTCGTCTTCAATGGAAAACTCTTCTGGTATTATTGACCAAACCCAATCAGGAATCCTTTTTTCTTGTTCAGTCCCAGCAATTGAGTTGCGTGATGTGAAGCCCAAAACCATCGCGGAAATTATTCCAATATTCTGGAAAACTTCCATAAAATTATGAGGTTTCCCAATCATCGGCTTCACTTCTTCATTCTTATCTGTATTGTTTTCGGCCATGGTCTTTCTCCTATTAAATTGTTAAAGAGCCTCTTGGAGACTCAAGTTATTTGTGTCTCTGCGTTATCAGATAAGCCTTATTCTCTGGTGTATTTTTGCATAAAAATGCGCTTGTAAACACCAAGAGGGCAATATATTTGATAACACTCTATATTAGCATATTTTATTGTTTTTGTCAATGATATTTTTTATCTTTCGTTTGACAAAGTTTTGCAAATAATTTATAATCTATATGAAACGATTAAAAAAACAGAGTGTCGTTTCGATAATTAATAAGAAAGAAAAAAGTATGTCAGAAACAATAGACGCAGGGTTTATTGAACAAGTAGTTAAAATGCTTGTAGATAACCCAGAAGCAGTAAAAGTAGAGAGAAAAGTTGATGAAATGGGTGTTCTTATTACCTTGGATGTAGATCCAAAAGACATGGGAATCGTCATTGGTCGCGAAGGACAAACAGCTAAAGCGCTTAGAACTTTGCTAAGAGTTATCGGAGCAAAAAATAACGCTCGTGTAAACCTAAAAATCAATGAACCAGAAGGATCAGAAAGAGCAGAGAGAATGAGAACTCAAGCAACTGTTGCTCCTGAGAAAAAAAGTATTGATGATGTAGTTGGAGAAATTGAAAAAATGTAATCTTAGATTACTTGTATATATTAAAACCATCTGTCTTAGGGCCGGTGGTTTTTTGATTGACAGATGTATTATTTTGTGATATTGTTTTAAGTTACCTGGTGTTGGCTAGTTATTTTTAAATCTACCAAGGAGGAGTCAAAAAATGAATTCTACAATCAATCTTAAACCTTGCAAGGAACAAATGGTTAGCAGTTTTTTGTTAACATTTTTATTTTTGTTTTCTTGTTTTTTGTTGCTTGGATTGGTATTGTCTATTTTCTCTGACCTTAAAGAGGAGGTTCCTTTTTTTCTGAGGAATATTTATCTTTTTGGGTCTTTTCTCCTCTCAACTGGTTTCGCTTTTCTAAACTTTTTCGGCTATTTCTTTATGAGTTATGATTTTAGAGAAGATTCTATCAGGGTAAGGGGGGGAATAATTTGGAAAAGTGATAAAAATATTCCTTATCATAAGCTCACCGATGCCACCTTGAACCAAGGACCGATTCAGCGGATGTTTGGTTTTGCAGATATCCATCTTCAGACTGCTGGTTCTAGTGGAGTAGAAGCAATGCTTTGCGGAATTAATGGGGCGGATAATATCCAAGAAAAAATTAGACAAAAAATAAAGGAGTTCAGTTTAAAGACTTCTGACGATGGGGAAGAGAATGTTTTTGTAGAAATGTTAAAGGTTCTCCGGTCGATCGATTCGAAACTAAAAAATTAGAGTTAATCTAACTCTTAAAAAAGGGATTTGAAAGCAATGCTTTCAAATCCCTTTTTATTTTAAAGATAGAGATAATAAAAAATTTGCCCAAAACTTAAGCCTTCATCCCCGAGTGGGATTTTTTTGTTTTGATAGGCTCCATTGGTGACTAAATATTGGGAAATTATTTTATTTTTACCAATTCCTCCAGCGATAAATAGCTGAGGTTCGTTTTTTGAATCCAATTTTATTATTTCTAGTAATCCTCGGGCGATATAGAGTTGAGCTGTAGCCGCCAGTCTAGCCTTATCTTTGGTTATATTTTTTATCAGATACTCGAATAGGGGAGTATTCCGTAAGACAAATTTTGAATTTTGAACCTTGCCTACCGGCAGGCAGGTTTTGAATTTTGAATCAATTTTTAATGTATAATTTGCTAATGATGTTTTGTCTCCTGAATTTTTTAAAACGATTGGTTTTATATCTAAATATGGCTTGGTGGAATTTTTTTCCAATAAAATACTCGCTTCATGCTTATAAGTTCTTTTATTTTCACAAAAACCCAGTAGGAGCGAAACTGCATCCAAAATTCTTCCTGTGCTGGAGGTTTCTAGGCAGTTAAAGTTTTGATTGAGTTGGGTGTAAATTAAATTAAATTCATTTTTAGAATAATATTTTTTTACAAAACCATAAACCTCTTTTTTAGATAAAATTTTTGCAAGTATTGAGATGAGCATCCTCGCGGGTTCTTTTATGGCCAATTCCCCTCCAATCATCATCTGATTTTCCAGACCCCCAATTCTTTCTGTAATTTTTAATTTTTCATTTTTCATTTTTAATTTAAATACTTCTCCTCCCCATATTTTTTCGTCTATTCCAAAGCCGGTTCCATCCATGGCAACCCCGTAAAATTGTCTTGCAATCGCGGGGCAAGTCCTATGAATTTTACTAGGTGTTTTGTACGATGTATCATGTATTATTTTGTCGCCGATGGAAGCAAATATATGAGCGTGATGATGTTGAACTCGAATGTGTCGGGCTTTAAGTTTTTTGGCTAGTATTTCTCCCCAAAGAGTAGTTCTCATTAGTGGGTGTAAATCAGTTATTATTAAATTGGGCTTAATTTTTTCTTTTTCAAGGAAAGATAAAACTTCTTTTTTAAAAATGTTAAAATTTTTATTATCTAATAAGTCCCCGAAGTCTTTGGATGAGTATATTTTGTTTTTTTTGAAAACAGAAAAATTACCTGCGGATTCAGCTCCCAGGGCTAAGATGACAGTTCTGTTTTTTATTGGTAAATCAAATATATTCATAAGTGTACTTATTATAGCAAAAGTATTTTTTAAAATCCAAGAATATGTTAAAATTTAAGAGCAAACAATAAAACTACAAATTAAATTATGAAAAACAAAAATCAAGAGCCCGTCTCAAGTGCGGTGAAACCAAGGATAGCAATTATAAGCCTTACTTCTTGTGAGGGTTGTCAGTTTGCTCTTTTAGATTTGGGAGAAAAATTTTTAGAGATCGTAAATAAAGTTGAGATGATTGATTGGGGGATGATAGAAGATGAGAAAGATTCTGGAGTGGCATTGGATATTGCAATAGTGGAGGGCACCCCTATAACTGAGCAAAATATATCTACATTAAAAAAAATCAGAGAAAGGAGTAAGATGTTGGTAATAATTGGAAATTGTGCTGCAATGGGTGGAATTCCAGAAATAAAAAACTATCAAGAAGGAAAGAATACTATTAAACACGTTTATCGCTACATTCAAGGCATTGAGAACACTGAAATAAAAGAGGTAGATAACTTTGTAAAAGTAGATTTTGTTTTTCCGGGGTGTCCAATTAATGGAGAGGAATTTTTGAAATATTTCCCAGAATTATTGGCTGGAAAAATTCCTGAGATACCTGATCAACCAGTTTGTGTTGAATGTAAGGCTCGGGGAAATAAATGTATGCTCTTGGAAGGAAAGCCTTGTTTTGGTCCTATGATATTGGGCGGTTGTAACGCAGTGTGTCCAACCTCACGGATGATGTGTCAGGGTTGCAGAGGATTGCGCCCCAAAGGGAACGTTAAGGCTATGCGCGCCACTTTAAAGCGAATGATGAGTGATGAGGAGTTTGAAAATATCACAGAAATTTTTGGATTAAGGGATGATGTTGAAGATAGAGAAAAATTGGAAATGGGTAATCTATAATTTGTAACGTGTAAAAATATGCAAATAAAAATCAATCACATTAATAAAATGGAGGGGCATGCCGGTTTTATGGCTAGCGTTCTTAAAGGAGATGTTAAAAGTGCCAAGTTGGAAGTCAAAGAAGGAATTCGCTTAATCGAAGGAATTCTAATTGGTAGACACTATAAAGATATGCCCGTTATTGCCCAAAGAATTTGTGGTATTTGTCCGGTGGTGCATAATTTAACTGCTATCAAATCAATTGAAAAAGCGATGCATGTTAAAGTTACCAATGAGACTAAAGAGATGCGAAAACTTTTAGAATGGGGACAGATTATTCACTCACATGCGTTGCATTTATTTTTTCTTTCCCTAGCTGATATGCTGGACATCGATAATGATTTAAAACTAGTAGAAAAATATCCCGAAGAAACTAAGATGGCAATAAAAATAAGGGAGTATGGAATGGAAATTGTAAAAAATATTGGCGGACGTGTAATCCATCCGCTTACTAATGAAGTGGGGGGATTTAAAAAGGTTCCAACTCATGAGGAAATTGAAAATCTAATTAAGCAAGGAGAAGAGACGTTGATGATTGCTCAAGAATTGGGAGAATTTATCGCTCAATTTAAATTTCCGGAATTTGAGAGGGAGACAGAATATGTTTCTTTGAGTAACGGCAAAGATTATTCTATTTATGAGGGGGATATTATTTCTAATAAAGGTTTACATATTTCAGTAGAAAAATTTGAAAATAATTTTCATGAATTGCAACGTCCGAATGAAGTTATTAAGAGAGTGGAAACTAGAAACAGAAATAGTTATATGGTGGGTGCGATTGCTCGAATTAATAATAATCCCGGAAAACTTACTCCAAAGGCTGAGCAATATTTTGAATCTTTAGGATACAAGCTTCCCGACTTCAATCCTTTTCATAATGTGATTTATCAGATGGTAGAGATTATTTGTGCCATTGAAAAATCAATTATTATTTTAAAATCAATGATTCAGATGGATTTGAATAATGCGCTAACTAGAGAGTATGAGATTAGGGAAGGCGTAGGTGTGGCTGCAGTAGAGGCACCGCGTGGAACACTTTATTATCATGTGGATATTGATAGTAAAGGTTATATTAAAAACGCTAATATTATTACCCCAACTGCACAGGCTCTAACTCATTTGGAAAATGATATCGCTCAGTATTTGGTGCAGGTAGTTGATCTACCAGAGGATAAACGAGCGCAAAAGTTAAGAGGATTTATTCGGGCTTATGATCCTTGTATCTCATGCGCAGTCCATTAATTTTAGTTTTAATAATAATTTAATCATTTAATAATATAACATATGCATGATTTTATGTTAGCTAAGGAAATAGCGGATAAAGTAAAAGAGGTCGCTAAAGAAAACAATTTAGAGAAAATTTCTCAAGTAGTTTTGGAATTAGGAACCGTTTCTTTGGCTCATGATGGCTTTGAAGAGCACGAAGAGGATATTAGCATTGATAATTTAAAGTTTGGACTAGAGGAGATTTTAAAGCAAGCTGGTTTTGAGAATATTGATTTTAAAATAACTAAGATTGAGGGAGAAAATTGGCAATTGGTTAGTATCGCTTAAGGATAGTTATAATATAATAAAAAATCCGCTCAAGGCGGATTTTTTTATTGCGAGATATCTATTTTAAATAGACCCGAGCTAGTTGTGAAATAGGTAAGGGAATTTTTTTCATCCACCCATATTCGAGTGGCTTGGGTAAGTTCTTGATTGGAAACAAAGGATTGCTTGTTGCCATCTTTATCATATTTATCCAACTCCCCATTTAAGTTGTCCAAGATGTAAAGGGAGCTAAGGTCATCTGTGGTGAAGATTTCATCGATTGAAGAATTGCTATCTTTTTTGAGTTCGAAATTTTGAGTTTTTCGGTTAAATAATTTTGTTACGGAGTCTTTGGTAGTTAGGTATAGATTACCATCGATAGACAGACTAGATATGTTTTCAAAACCGATGTCACTTTGTAGCCAATTAATTTTTTCACCAAAGCCATTATCAGCTCTGGGGTAACGATAGATTTGTTTATTGGCGGAGTCTACTGCATATAGATAAGTTAGGTATGACTCTATGGCCTCAATTTTGGCTGAGCTATCTATCTCAATTGCTTCATCTTTGAATTTGAGTGAAATCGGACTAAAACTAATAAGTTGGTTGTTATTATTAAGTAAGAAAAGGAGTCTCAGGTCACCCATAAAGGAGTAGAGTTTGGCATTTTTAAAGTTATCTGGAAAAGGATATTCTTTTTGGCTACTTACTGCTACTATTTTATTTTTTTCTATTGCAAAAACATTGTTGTCAAAATTAAATACCCCGATTAAGTTTTCACTTTTATATAGTGGAGTAGTTTCTTTATATGATTGTGATGATGGATTTATTTTTAAATCTTCAGTGGTATTAACTTCTGTGTTTGTGGGAGTTTGAGCGTCTTCCTTATTTTTAGAAAAAAATAAATAGGGAACAACAAATATGGATATAATTATTAATAAAGTGATTATTTTTAGTTTGGGGCTCATTTCTAAAAAATTTCTTTTTATGGCGGCTATTTTGGGTAAAATCAAAAAGAGCAGATTCTTAGCTTGATTTAAAATTTTATTAAGTTGAAATTTTTTTTGATTTCTGGCTCGGGAAGCGATTTCAATTTTTTCCATAACTGATTTGACTGGCGGAATCTTATTTACTGTGGGTGATTTTAATATGGCGGTTGTTTTTGGGTTAATGTTTTCTGGTTTTTTAAAAAAATAAGCATTTTCTTCTAGGATATTCTTTTTGCCAGTAGTTTCTATTTGAGGGGGTGTTATTTCTTTTGGTAAAGCTTTTTTAGAAATAGATTTTTTTCTGTCCTGGATGAATTGAGAAATTTGTTTTTTAATTTTATAACTACCTTTTTTGAGATAATTTTCATTGAACCAAAAACTAAAGTCTGATAACTTTTCTTTTGTTAAGTCCAGCCACTCTTCAAATTTGTTTTCTTCTAGATTGGTGTAGTTACCTTCCGCGTCAGTAATGTAAATATGCCCCGTCTTTTCATTGGTATATTCTGAATTTTTTTGGGCATCATTTTCTTCGACATTTACCGCTGGAATGGGCTTGGTTTTTTGATGGGTCGTTCCCTCAAAAGCAGTATTGCCAAATAAGTTTTTTTCAGTAATTTCTGGAATAATATCTACTTCCTTTTGGGGTGCATTTTTTTTGACTTCTTCTGTTCTTTCTTTGGTGTCTATAATCATCGTGCCAGCGATATCGAGCTCATTAATTAGAGCCGTCTTTAAGAAGCGAACGAATTTTTCATTATCAAAAGAAACGGCATTTTTTTCTATTTCTTCCAATGTAAAAATATGAGAAATGTCGTCTGTGGTCAAAATTAATTTATCTCCAATTTCTAATCTTCCACTGGCAATATCCGTAAAAGTTTTTAACGGATTAGCAGCCTCATCTTTGGGAGAGAGATCATTGCTTATTTCCATCAGATTTTTATCTCTCAATAATAAAACCTTCGCATCTCCAGAGACGCTGAAATTAATTTGATTTTCTGAAATGGAGCAAAGGACTGCGTCTATTTTTCCAATCCAATTAACGTTGCCATGTTTAGCTATTTCTGAAAGAGAGAGATTGACTTTGGACAAGGTGGATTCAAAACTTTCTTCGGGAGTTTTTTGGTGGCTAGCAAAATAGGTTTTCTTGGCCACTGAAGATAAAAAATTTACGATATAGGCGGAATCATCGGAGAGGTCTTTTATTTCAAAGATTCCCAAGATGGTGCCTAACTTTTTTTGGTCGATGTTGCGTGAAGAAAAGTTAACAAGTTCTAAGTAGGGAGTGAGTTTCTTGTTATTTACAATCATTATCTCATTTATTTCAGTATCTATTTTTATTTGTTTTTTCGGGGGCATAATTTTTTAGATGTTTTATGGTTCACTCTCTAAATAACAAAAAAATTGAATATAAAATCCAAACTTATTGACTGCGTTAATTATAGCAAAAAAAACGATATCGTTAAAGGGGAGGAGTGAAGGCTGGAATTATGTAAATATTATCTTTTGCTAATGTGTTAAAATGTTGATTTGCTCAAATGCTTGGGGTGGTTGCGAAATAGAGAAATATTGGGTAAAATTGAATTATTAAGAGGCTCATAAAAGAGTTTGTTTATTTAATTATCTATATAACTTTATGAAAGATTTTTTGGTTAGAAGAAGGTTCCTGGTTGTACTAATAGTCATATTGCTTCTCTCGGCGGTTTTGCGGTTTTATAATTTGGGAGAGAAGTCTTTTTCAGCAGATGAATTTTTGGGAGTAAATACTTCTTATGGATATTTACAAACAGGAGAGTGGCGAAGGTGGGATTTTAATTTAGAAAAACCTTTTGAAGATAACGAATATTTTAAAACTTTTTTTGATTTTGATTTTTGGGGTGATGGTGAAGACACTTATACTCGTGCCTGGGTTTATAATTGGCAAGTAGCTCAAACACTTAGAATGTTGCCAGATAGTCAGGAATGGTCTTATCGGGTAGTGAGTGTGGTATGGGGAATTTTATCAGTTATCCTAATTTATCTGATTAGTTTCAAATTTACGGGCAATAAAGTAATCGGAATAATAGCATCTTTTTTAATGGCTCTCAGTTTAGATGGAATAATTTTTTCTCGAATGATGCGGATGTACGCTATGTTTATGTCTATTTTTCTGATTTTTTCCTATGTGGCTTTTAACTTTTTTGAGTCTAAAATTAAAACTAAGTGGGAATTGATAAATAAACTCAATGCAAAGACTGGGCTTAATTTTCTATTTTTTATTCCTTTGATTATACTGGGTCTTTTGAGTATGCATGTCCATCTATTGACGGCTAATTTTATTTTTGTGGCTTTGATTTATTTTATCCTGATGGCTATTTTACAGTTTAAAACGACAAAGAATTTTTTTAATCATTACGTCTTTTATTCTGGACTAGGGATATTAATGACAATAATTTTATTTAGTAATGATAATGCTTTAACTAGTTCGCTAGGTTGGCAAAATCATTATTCTTATTTAAATAAATCATTTTTCGATTACTCTAATTGGTTTTTGGCAGGAGCTTTAATTATCCTGGGAAGCTATTATTTAATAAAAAATAAACAAAGAGAAGGTGTTTTTATTGTTTCTTCATATACTGTTATTTTATTTTTAGCAATGTTTTTTTGGGACAGAAATGTTGGGGCGCAATATTTATTTTTTATTAAGCCATTTCAAATAATGCTAATAGCAACGGGCGTGTGGTGGGTAGCTATTTTTTTGCATGATAATCTCAAAGCATACAATCGGGAGATATATTTATCTTCGATAGTGTTGATTTTGATAATGCTTATTAATTTTGGTTATTTTTTTCAAGCTGACAATCCCTACAATCAAACTTCCCAGTCTGAAAATCCTAATTATAAAAAGGTATTTGGTTATGTTCTGGCACATAAAGGACCAGACGATGTCCTGGTAACTAGGGCATTTAGAAATTTTTATTGGCAAGGATCTAAAATTAGAGTTTTTTCAATGGGTGGTGAGCGCGCTACAGATGATGAAAAAAAAATCACTCTTGAGAAGTTAAATGAAATAATGAAAAATAATCCCTCAGGTTGGATAGTTTATTCAGATAATGATGAGAATTTTATTTCCAAGGATGCACAAAAATATATAGATAAAAATTTGATTAAAATTAATAATTTACAAACGAAAGGGCCCATTAATGTTTATCATTGGGCAGTAGCGGGAAAATAAAATGAAAAAGAAAAAAAAGAAAAAGAAAAAATCAAAATTTAAACTTAATTTAAAAATGGGTGAAAAATTTAGCTTTCTGGGGAATAAATTTTTTTGGATTTTTCTCGGATTTTTTTTATTGGGAACATTTTTGAGAGTTTATAATTTTGAACCTTGGTTGCACTTTGAGTTAGATCAAGCACGAGATGCAATTTTAATTGACGAGTCACTGGATGGTGGCTTCTTAAATCTTCCACTTTTGGGTCCGCGAGCAGGAGGCAGTCTATTGAGGCTTGGTCCGATTTTTTATTATATAGAGTATGGTTTTTCTCTTTTGGTTAATAATTCAGTTCTCGGTTCAGCTTTGGCAGTTTTGTTTTTTTCAATTTTAGCTTTAATCGCTTTTTACTTTTTTATGCGAAGGTGTTTTACTAAAACTATTTCTTTGGCGACAGGGGCTATTTTTGCAACCTCTTTGTTTGTGATTACTTATTCTCGTTTTGCTTGGAATCCAAACTTATTGCCATTTTTTATTTTGGTATTTTTGCTAGCGCTTTTGCGAGCAGTCGATATCGAGAAGGAAAAGAAGCAAGGTTTCTGGATTTTGATGAGTGCTTTTTTGTTTGGTGTATTATCACAATTGCATTTTTTGGCGATGGTTATTATTTTTATTGTAGCTGTAATTTTTCTTATTATTAAGCGACCAAGAATAAAAATGATTTTTTGGGCAGGGAGTATCATGATAGTTTTTATTTTAAATTTGCCTTTATTTATTAACGATTTAAAAAGTGGGGGAGATAATTTAGGGCAGTTAATGGGGACAGTTAATGAAAAATCCGAAGGCAAAAATGACTATGATTTAGTGGAAAAATTAGTTAAAAACTTTAGCGAAAATTCATTGGGTTATTGGACAGTTATGACTGGTTCGCAACAAGCCGAACTGCCCAGAGTGGCTATTGAGTTAAAAAGTCAAAAAATAGAAGTTGATTGCAAAGAGTCTTGTCGAGAAAATCTTTCCAAAGGAATAATGGCGGTAATTTTTATTATTT
>Ga0209800_10001614_pt1 | contig 22719 bp, 14 predicted proteins | sample Higcelweek8metaG_FD_187174 | JGI IMG/M metagenome (GOLD analysis project Ga0209800, IMG submission 187174) | Freshwater pond sediment microbial communities from the University of Edinburgh, under environmental carbon perturbations - High... | ecosystem: Environmental > Aquatic > Freshwater >...
ACTCTTCCTGATAAAAAACCACTCTATCCTTCAAAAAACTGAGATGCTCTCTGTGGTGGTTTTTTAATGCATTCGGGATGGGTTCGCTGAGCGATTACGTAGTAATGACCAATCCGGTTTTAAACTATTTCAAGAAGCCTCAGTAAAAATCGGACTTAATCCGACCCCTTATATTGGAAATCGTTTTATTCGTCTGAATTATTTATTGCGAGATTCAACCCAGGCAAACACATCCATTACAGCCAGATTTGTATTTTGCGATACAAATCTGGCTGGCGCATATCTTATGTTTGATGCATATGCTCCGGGAATAGCAGCACTTGACGACCGTTCACAATTCAAACCTGAAAATTTTCTTTTCCCAATATTAAATCCAGATCTATTAGACACAGTATCAATCCTTGGTCCATGGGATGATAAAAGTAAAAATGAATGCTATTGGATTTACAAAGTCAAACATTTATTCAAAGACGAGTTATCATATTTAGCTCAAACATTTTCTTCCGGCAGGACAATCAAGTACGATTTTAATTATCATACAAATGATTCTTTTGAACAATATGCAGTTGTAATAAATTTTAAAACTGGCGAACGATATGTTTCTAATTTAATATTTCGAAATGATACAGTCTATTTAAATGATTATAAATGTTACCATATATTAAATAGAAAATTTATGGACTTTATTAACAAAATCATAAAATCCAGAAGTGTTTCTACCTGTAATAAGACAGAAATAAGATAACAATTGTAAACGATATGAATTAAGCAGACAGTAAATGTGAAATGTATTTATTCAAAATCACTAACGGCAGAAAAAAATACCAACGTGTAAAGCATTGACAACCGCAAAAACACTCCATCACCTGACGCTTCTTAAAGTAAACTCAGGGATACCATCTGAAAATATTGCCCGTATCCGGAATGCGGCTCATAAGCTGATCGCTGACTGCGGTCAGCTGTTCATATACATCTGCACTCATGGCAGTAGACAGTGCATGAATGTTCTCTTTAACCTGTAAAGCATTGCGGGCGCCGACAAGCGCAGCAGCAACGCCATCACGCATCATTACCCATTGTATAGCAAGCTCCCGCAGGGGAACATCAGCAGCCTTTGCGATTTTGTTTAATTCCACAACACCCGCATACACCTCAGGCCATACATTTTTATCAAACATGACCGTGCTTTTTCTATGGTCACCAGGTACAAGCAGAGGATCACTTGTAAATTTACCTGTAAGAATTCCCTGTGCGATTGTACTGTATGTGACAACCGCGATTTTATTATCTTTACAATACGGTATCAATTCATGTTCCGGCCATCTCCAGAGAAGATTGTAACAAATCTGGCATGCGTCAATAGACCCGGCCTTCATGACCTCTTTCATCTGGTCAATCGAGAAGTTGCTTACCCCGATTCTGCGTATTGCACCTTTTTCCCTGAGTATTACAAGCTGCTCCATCATCGCAGCCAGATCCACATTTTTCTTTGGCCAGTGAATGTATAAAAGATCAAGGTAATCAGTCTGCAATCTCTGCAAGCTTTGCAAAACAGATTCCTCAACATTTTGTGGCGGTGTGTACATCATTTTTGATGCAATAAAGCATTTATCTCTTATTTTATGCAGTGTTCTGCCAAGCAGCTCCTCAGAATGGCCTTTCCCATAACTCTGAGCAGTATCAAAATGTCTGATTCCTGATGCATAGGCAGCTTTAACAGCTTGAATGGAATCACAATCTTTTTGAGATCCCCAGTCTCTGCCGCCTATTACCCAGCACCCCAGCCCCAGTCCGGCAAATCCATCCCTGCAATTTTCGTTTTTCGAGATCATAGTATTTTCAGCTTTTATTTTCAGTATCATCAAGCAATGTAAGCAATGAGCTTAATAATTCCCTGTTTGTCATAGGCTTGCTGAGAATGGCATCAAATCCATGTTTTTTAAAATCATTATTGATCGGATCAAGTATATGTCCGCTGAATACAATAGCCTTGGCTTTGGGATCAAATTCCTTGAGTAGTTTCACAGTCTCTATTCCCCCGAGGCCATACCCAATTGTCAAGTCCATCAATACAATGGAAAATGGGTTCTCTTCGAATGAATTTTTGTAAACATCTATTGTTTCTTCGCCATTTTTAGTACATACCACTTCGCATCCATATCTTTCCAGCAATCGCTCCATGACAAGCCTTACCATAATATCATCGTCCATTATAAGTATTTTTACAGGATTGTACTGGGATTTCTTAGTAAAGCGATTTATTACTTCATCATCATCAGCGGTACAGATTGACGCTGGATTCCGGGTTTTTTCACTTACGAGATTATCTTTGCTGTAATTGCGAATTGTTGCCTCACTCATATTGATCTCCCCCATCATGACTGTGTGACTTTAATAAAAAATACGCTATGATCTTATCATGTAAACAAAATAATACAGGATAAAGCTAAAGGCTATATAGTTTTATGTAATAAATACAAATGATTACAATTCAATATTTCTCTAAAACACTTTAAGACCTCAATTATGACATTTATCATTCTCTGGCAGCTGTATATACTGTAAATTGTTAGTTCCATTTTTTTTCAAACAAATAGAATTTTAAAAATGTATTTTAAATAACAAATAACTGCACTTTGAATATGATTTGATATATCCACAATTTCAGGCAGTGATTATTATTAACAGACATCATAATAAACAGATTTTTCTTATTAGACTCTCTAATCGTCGGTTTTTAAAAACAGTTTACTATACATATTTTAAATAATGGAGATGACATGCAGAATGCGATTGTAAATATATTAAAAGCTATCGGCGAAGATCCGGAGCGCGAAGGCCTCAAAGATACTCCCCGCCGTGTCGAAAAAGCCTATGAACACATGATGCAGGGATACCGTCAAAGTCCGGAAAAAATATTGAAGAGCGCTATTTTTCATGAAGAGTGCAACCACATGATAATTGTAAGGGATATTGAAATTTACAGTATGTGTGAACATCACATGCTCCCGTTTTTTGGTAAATGTCACATTGGCTATATTGCTCAAAATCGCGTTTACGGGGTCAGTAAACTGGCACGTCTTGTAGATTGTTTCGCCAGGCGCCTTCAGGTACAGGAAAGACTTACACAGCAGATTGCTTCAAATCTCATGGCACCTATTGATGCAGAGGGTGTTGGTGTGGTTATTGAAGCACAGCATCTCTGTATGATGATGCGGGGGGTGACAAAACAGAATTCGAAGATGATTACATCTGCAATGCTTGGAAGCTTTCGAAGTGAAAGTGCAACAAGAAACGAATTTTTACGTCTTATCGGAATGGAACGAACCTGATATTATTTAACATTATAAAATTTCCTGACTAATAAAAACATTACTGTCATTATTTACAAAACTTCATTTTTATGATATAATATAAAAGCAAATTAATTAAGCATTCAGACTATCAGACGCGGGGAGTTGAAAATGAGTAATGCTTTTGATATGAAACGTCAGGAAGTTTTAAAACAGATTTCAACAATCAAAACAAATCAGAAACTGAAAAAAAAAATTGAATCACAGGCAACCGTTACACCATCATCTTCTACAGCAATGTCAAAACCGCTTGTAGCAATTTTCGGAAAACCGTCAATTTTCTTAATCAGTATAAAAACAATGATGAACAGCCAGTCACAACTTAGTGTTTTTTCAAGCACAACTGAAACCATTGATACATGTGCAGAAAAAAGCATTCTGAATGTGATCATAGATATTGATGATACAACAGGTATTAAACCAGCTATAGAAATTATCGGCAATTTAAAAGGCATTCAGCCTAATACAAGATTTTTTTGCTGTACCCAAAATACCGCATCAAAAGATGCAACTATTATTGAACAAAAAGGCGCCACACTTATTAGTAAACCTATAAATACCAATTTACTATTGAAACAACTTATTATTAATAGATCAGATTGATATTTTAGACAATTTCCATGATGCTTTTATAATTTACTTATTCAGACGAAACAACTATATTGTCATGTTATTTATTTTAACCTGCATACCGGTTTTTGACCATAATGCATTGGTTTTATATATTGCAATTACAACCCGATAAGAGCTTATCAAGCAGCAGGAGAAGAGAATGTCTGAACAAGTTCAATTTAACAATGTCAGTATAATTACCAAAGCTAATGTATACTTTGATGGAAAAGTTGTAAGTCACACTGTAATATTCAATGATTCATCAAAAAAAACTATCGGTCTGATATATCCCGGATCATTCAAATTCAATACAGGAGCCCCTGAGAAAATGGAAATTATATCAGGTATGTGTACTGTGAAACTTGCAGGTGAATCATCTGGTAAAGTTTATGAATCAGGAACTTTTTTTAAAGTACCGGGTAATTCCTTCTTCGAAATAGCTGTTGAATCAGGTATTACTGAGTATATCTGTTCCTTTGAGTAGATATCTTTTGCGAAGGAATGCACAGTGTACTGCATATCCTTCGTCTATCGCGGCGGATGAATGACGATCTTCTTGATTTTACTTTTAATAGTTTTGCGGTCCTGATATGACGTATTGCATGCAGTAACCTGAAACAGATAGACATTTGGACTCAGCAGATTTCCAGCCTGGTCACGGCCATCCCACACCATGCCGTTACTTGCATTTGTAAAAATGCGTATGAGTTTGCCGCTGAGTGTATATATCTTTACATAAATAGAAACAGGCAGCACTTCAGATGTAGTATTTGATGAATAGAAATAAAATCTTGTTGTCTGCCCCATTCTGAATGGATTTGGATAGTTGAATACCTGATTGAGTTTTATCTCTTCCTGTTCTGTAATTTCAACCTTGATTTTTTTAAGTGAAATATTGCCTACCAGATCCTTAGCATAGATGTTAAGTTCATAATCACCGGGAGAGAGTGAATTTTCTTCAATTTCAACTGATGCATTTCCTTCGCGAAAGTCACCTTCACTGAACTGAAATTTACTATTCATATTTTTCTTGCTTATAACTCCGGGTATCTCAATTATAAGCCCCTCATTTGGACCGCTTCCGCTTACATCAATTCCGCTTTCATCGTACAGATCAATCTGAAATTTCAATGGAAGCATTGATGTGATCTTATCTGTAAAAGAGATATTCTCACCGGCAAGTGAGGCATTATCATATAGAGGCCGAATAGAGATCCTTGGGCCGTCTGGATCATTCTGTGTTGATGAATCTGTTATTGTACCATGGAAAATAATATCTGAATCCACTCCGACAGCGGCATCACGAACTTTTTCCTTCCATGCGTATCCTGTCAATACAACACCTTTTTTATCGTATGACAGGTTCTTAGGCAGGTATACCTTCTGCTCAAATACACCATTTGAAACCGCTGTTTTCCCAATAAATACAGGTGTTCCAGGCATGAGATATCTTATGCTGTTGTCATCTCCCCCGTCTTTCCTGGATGCTGAATCAGGAGCATTGAACAGACTGAGCTTCACATATGCATTTACAGTTCCATTACCGAAATCACTATCGACAGTATTATCACTTTTAAGGATTTTCCCTTTGATTTTTATCTCCTGAAGCGCGCTCAATGTGTCAATATGCGCTCCGTTTTTGTCAACAATATCAAATTGCACACTCTTGCCAGGTGCCACCATCTGCAATGATGGATCACCTAATAGTGCATACGCATGGTGTCCGGAGGAACTATTGACAACCTTTGCCCTGTAAAACGCATTACCAATCTGTGTTGCGGAAGAATCCATCAGATTTCCATAAAACGAAAGCGCAAGAGCCTCATTCTCACTTGCATAAGCTAACCTGGTACTTGAAATTGTCACACATGCACCAGCCCCTGATTCCTTAACAAGTGCTCCTGAAAGACACTCCTCACCCGGAATGTCAAACCTTCCGACATCACAGGAAAATGAGGTAATCAAAGGATACTGTTTACTATTAGTCATTGATGCAATATTGGGTATTCGAAGAATATGTTCATCTGCCCATAATGATTCGGAGCCATGACCGAAATAATTTACGTATGCTACTCCGTTATTTATTTCACTTGTAATTGCCTGTGTAGCTTCCGGTTTTTCAAGTGCTGCATTCCATTCATAATCAAAAAGATAAGCTTTTCTTACATCTAATGACGGCCATTTTTTCTTGCCGAGATCTACAACACGATCCGATGATTTATAATGAGGAGTCTGATTCATAATTGGATCATAATCATTCCCCTGCATATCATCATCTGCAACAAAAAGAGCCCGGTTTCTCCATGCACCAAAATCAGCGGTTGATGGATCTTCCATTTCAATTACTTTTGTAACCATTGCGGCAGCTTGACTTGCAGTATTGCACGGAAACCGGCCTATGACAAGCTGCGGTACAGTCCTGCTGGAAGAAGAGTCCTGAAGCTCCGTATATGTAAAGAAATCCTCATGCAGTAATGTACCCTCCTGAAAGATCGGAATAAAATCAGTTGCACTATGCTTATAATTCTTGGGATCGTAATGCCCGTTTCCCATTAACAAAGCATAAAACAACTCGCTTCCGTTTGTCCAGTTTCTCTTTACATAGACAATAAAATTCCTTATCGCCACCGGATCCTTGTTTCCACCGCTGAACAGCTGATATATTTTATCAATTGATACAATGCAAGGGTTCTTAAAGCCGATCTGTTTCTTATGCGCAGCAAGCCTGATGCTCTCACTTATGAAATCAGGATGACTAATAATAAGGTAGTCCGTTGTGTTTGATGTATTTCGTAAATCATTACATACAAATTTACCGCCGACATCTGATTGCGTAACTATTTGCGGAAAAGAGAGAAATCCGCTGTCATTGCATATAAAATACCGTGCCTGACTCCGGCCTGAATCAGCCCATGTAAAAGTGTCTGAAACAGCACTGCTTATTGTATCAATCAGCGCTATCTCCAAATCATCAGCACTTATTCTGAAAACAAATACCCGCTGATCCTTTACACCGCTCAGGTTATAGTTTACAACTCCAGAGTCATCTGAACAGAAGACCGTCATGCAGGTCTTCCCCTTCTGAACATTCAATTTACTTTGATATGTAAATTCAAGATCCTTAAGGTATAAGACATCATCGCTTTTGTATTCAATATTCAGACTCCTGTTACCCCATCTGCGTATGAAATATCTTGATGTACTGTCTTTTGTTAAAACTGTATCAGAAAATCTTACAGCAAAACTGCTTGTATCTCCGATCATGGTCAGATAACCAGGAAACAATGTGTCAATAAGCGGAATATCAAATGTATATTTAAATGTATTATCACCCTGATATAGCTTCTTCCAGATCCACTCATTTCCCCCTTCAGATTTAATGTCACGCCCTTCAGCAGCTTTACAATACAGTCTGTTTTTAAAATGGGTGTATGATTTGAAAGCTCCTGACGGCTGAGTAAATTTAGTAAACGTCATTCCACTCTGTGATTTAACTGTAAGCCAATAAGCCCGCTGATCGTCATAATAATTTATGTTATATAAATGTGTATGCTTGTATTTCCAGTCGTTTGCACCTGATACATAGGCCAGACAATAGTCTTCGTTATCTACAAAACCATTTCCATTAATATCATAACGCAACATAGGCACCTCTTTGATGCCATCAGGTATTGCACCTTTAGCAGGTATGCTGTCAGTGAGCATTCCTTTATTCGATGCGTAAAGCGCAACCCTCGAAATAAGCAGTTGTGATGATGTACCGAAAAGTTCCTTTAATTTTACTCCTGTAATCTTTATTACGCCATTCTCATTTATAGTGCTTTCACTCAACCCCTTGTGACCATCTCCGATTTTGAAACAGAATGCGTCCTGTGCTGTTGACAAAGGATATAGTTCAACTTTCCTTTTATCAAGTTTGCCCGCACTGGCCCAATTACGGGCAATCTGGTAGTTGAGCAGCAGTTTTGACATCACCATTGAAAGCCGTGATTCTGTTTTTGCAACTGATATCGCATTTGCAGTAGGAAAAACAATAGTGACCTTTCCTTTGAGCATTACAGAACAATCCCCTGTAGCGGGATTATATGCAACAGGACGAATAACACACTGAGCGGTTCTGAATGCACCGATTGACGAAAAAGACGGATCTGATATCCATTGAGATTGAAATACAAGAGGAAGCTGTCTGCTGCTGTCACTCTGTAATTTGAGCGGATATGGAAGATGCATAGGAACAACAGTCTGGGGTATTATTGACACCTGCACATCACCATTGACAGGTATTCCAACAAAAAACGAGTATCCGGGAGTAACTGTCTTTTTGAATTCACCAATATCTGTGTTCTGCCCCATAAATGATGCTTTAACTGAATAAGAGTTCTCATTCATGATGATCGTGGTATCAATTGCATCAATTGCCCATTCAAAAACAAATCTCTCTCTTGTGTTTTCTACAATTGTTACCTGTGCACTGATACTGCTTACAGCGAGAAGACAATAAATTATTAATAAAGTTTTTTTCATTTGATTTCTTTTTTTATGGTTAAAAAAAGGCATTAACTCAACCCCAGGCGTAAGGAAAATAATTTGTCGCCTCAAAGAGTATTAAACGATAATAATTAATACGTATAAATACACATATTATTAAAGCTGATTTTAGAAACTAATTATTTCATAACAGTAATTGGTACAAATTAAAAATGAATAATTATCTGAATTACTCAGTTAATTATTCATTTTGATTTGAGTTAATGATAAAACTTTATTTCTTTAAATACTGTAAGTCTCAGTTATTTCCTGATTTTAAACTTTCAGATACAACTTTTTTATCATTTTCATGAACAATATCGCGAACAGGTAAAGATTTCCTGAATGCATTCTTTTTTTTCTTCTGATTCTTTATTGACTCCATATATTCATGTACGCGTTGTGCCTGCAGAATAAATGCTTCCATGTTTGCTTCAACAAGCTGAGGAAATGGAGAACCATCGGTTTCCACTGAAAGAAAAGGAAATTTGTCAATTAATGAAAATTTTTGAACCTTGCTCTCCCATCCAGGCATCCTTTTTTTACCGTCAATATTCATCTCTCTTTTAAGTATTGCTTCAGAAACACGTGCCGGCATGCAGCCAAAAGGACCTATTGATACAACCCCGCAGGAATCATTAAGTATTTCCCGCAATCCAAGACCAATTGTCAATATAGTTTCACCTCGAAAATTTTCATTTACTAAATGAGAGACACCTTTTATTGTTTTCTCGACTTCAATCATTTCGAATTTTACAAGTTTACTTTCAGATAATATTGATTTTATCCGCCACTCCCACCATTCCTGAACCTGAGCTATCAATCTCATTTTTATCTGATCTTTTAAAGAAAACACTCTTTCGCCAAGTCCTGAATTGACAACATAGTTACTGTAGCACATAAATTCTGAAGTAGGTGCGACACGAACCATAAATCCATTATTTTCAAGATAATCTACAATATTTTTCCTTGAAAACTCTTCTCTTCGTACAAATATTTCACCAATAAGAGATACTACCGGTACATCAGACGGATTTCTGGAAAGCGGTATGGAAGATAGTCTTTGTGCAACAGTTGAAAGCAGTGATGACAGACGCACGGAAAGCCGCCCTTCAAAATAAGCGATAATATCTTTCCAGCACTTTTCCAGTTCATTATTTGCAAATACTTTATTTTTAGCAGTCACAGCAAGCATGCTTCGTATATCACTGAAAACATCTGCAATCAGAATCGACTGCCAGCCCTTGAGAAGTGTCCTCACCCCCATCCCGCCATACCCGTTTTCATCAGTCACTGAGAGAACTACTGCATTTGAAATCTGATTTTTTTCTATCAGATGTTCCATAGTAGTGCCGTACTGACCTAATCTGCAGGGGCCGCCGCCTGTTGCCATAAAGTAAACAGACACTTTTGAATCATCTTTACGATTATTTAAATAATGGATATATGAACCGGTAGTCATGATGTACGGAAGGCATTCTTTACATGATGTATTTTTCCGGCCTTCAAGAAGAACATCCTTATCCGGAACAGGCAATGCTCTGGCATTTATTCCAATTCCCCTGAAAACCGCAGCCATACCCTCAGCACTGTATCTCCCCATTGACGGCACAAGTATTTCCACCTTTTCATGCGAAAGCGGATATTCTGTTCCATCAGAAGCACGAACACGAAGTTCCTTCCCGTTCTGAATAATAGTTGCCTGACAAAACCCGCAATCCTTTGCTGCAATTCGTGATAATCTTCGATATCTTGTAATAATATCAACCGCAGCTTCAATGCGTGTGTCAATACCAGCATCAGCAGTATGCTGATCAAGTTCAAGTGTCAATGACGGTTTTTCCTGCATGTAGCGTCTGAAATAGCCAAGAAGAAATGAATCAGGGCCACATGAAAAGTTGGTAATATAAAATCCGAACAGGTTCTCTTTTTCTTTTACATATTGCGATGCCTTCATCAGTTTCTGCCCCATTCCCCAGAACATTTTATGATGAACACTGTAGCTTTCAACAGGAAGCATGTCATGAGGTATAATTAAAAGGCCGCGTGATGCGACCTTGTGAGGTATTCCCATATTCGCATCACCGGTGAAGGCATTGTAAGGACGGCCGAAAAGTACAACGCCGAATGTGTTTTTATTCTTGTCAAGATATTCCAGAGCTTTTTTCCCATGCTCCATAAGTTCATTTTCAAAAGCACGCTGCTGTACACATGCAAAACGATAAGCTTCGCGGGAAATGCGTTCATTAACTCCCATCTTTCTTGCAATGTCAACCATTTTCTGTTCTTCTGATTCATACCCTCTATCCATTCGGAGTACTGGCGACAATACTGCTATCGCGGCCTGTTCGATTTCTTTTCTGAATGTTGCTTTAAGAAAATAGGGTTCTCCCTGAACAAATACGCAGGTTTTACTGTATGTAGGAACATTTTTAACTTCTATCTGCGCAATGTGAGGAAGAAAAATATAGTCAGGTTTCTTTTTAATCAATGATGAAAAGCTGCCGTGACTGATTTCAGCCGGAAGACAGAACGCAGATTCAATTCTTGCTATTCCATCAGGATCAATATCATCAGACAAGATGACATTGAATCCCAGTTTACTGAAAAAATTTGAATACAGAGGATAATAAGAATGTGTAATAAATGATTTTACAATACCGACAGTACGTGATGGTCTGTCTGCATTGGTATTTATCTCAGCTGTTTTAACTCCATATTTTTCAAATATGAGTTTTTCACGTAATGCCACATAATCAAATTGCTGCGCATCTACTTCACGATTAAGACGCAGATTGTAGTATTTATTGCAGATACCGCCGAATGGGTAGATTTTATCTTCAATGCGGATTCTTGAGATCAGACATTTGCGGTCGCACTTTTCTTTACCACCATGACAAGTAAAACTGTTTTCCTTTATTGCAGCCCGATTGATCAGTGTATCAAGATCAAAAGACATTTTACTGCAGATGCCAAGTTTGATTCTGCTGTCAACCTCAAGTGCAACTCCGTATGCTCCTGTCAATCCAGGGTCAGGAGGAACTATTATTTTTAAATTCATTAATGATGCAATTGCAACAGGTACTGCCTTATTATAGCAGACCCCGCCCTGCATAAATATCTTTTTTCCTACAGGACGGGCACCCTTGACACGATTGAGGTAATTCAATCCGATCGAATACACAAGACCAGCAAGAATATCATTCTTTCCTACACCTTCCTGAGCGGCAATCTTTATATCACTGGAAATAAATGCCGAGCACTGATCTGTGAAATTCGGCGGATTTGTTCCCTCAAGCGCAAGAGGTCCAATCAACTCTGTCGCAATGTTCAATGACTCTTTTGCAGATTCTTCAAGAAATGATCCAGTACCTGCACTGCAAGCTTCATTCATTGCATAATCTGAAGGCACACCGCTTGTCAGAAAGGTATATTTAGCATCCTGTCCGCCGATTTCGAAAATTGTATCGACATCTTTATCAAAATGAGTTGCAGCAGTTGCATGCGCGATAATTTCATTAATAATATTATCAGTCAATGCATGCAGTCCGGCAATCTGCCTTCCTGAACCGGTAACACCAAGTCCTGTTATTGATACAGATGTATCTCCGATCTGCGATCTTATTGCCTTATAGCACTCAATGGATGCATTTACCGGGTCACCATTGGTTCGAAGATATACAGATGCAAGTATTAGTTCATCTCTGCGCCGCATAAGAACAGCTTTTGTTGTTGTTGATCCGACATCAAGCCCCAGGATGCATTCATCACCATGTTCTATAACACCGTGGACAGACTCCTTAAAGTCAACCATATACAACGAATCACGAAGCGGTTTGTGTGTATTGAATGAAATTGCATTTTCAACTACTAAATTTCCGATATTTTCAGGAAACGCAATACAATCATGTTCATATGCCCAGACAGCAGCACCAAATGCCTCAAAACAATCGGCATTGGCTGGAATTTCGAGTCTTGAAAAACGTTTTTTCAGGATATCAACCATTGCATGATTCTTTGATCCACCGCCAATAATGACAGCGAATTCACTTTGAATATCCTTTACAATATCTGTCACTTTATCAGCCATCATGAGACACAGACCTGCGGCAATATTTTCGCGCGATTCCCCTTTGTTCAGAGCATGAGTGCAGTCACTTTTACAAAAGACACTGCATCGGCCCGCAATTTTATGAGCTGTACCGCGTGATGCCATCTCAACAGCCTGTTCAAGTGTCAAGTTCATTCTGCGTATCTGCTGCATAAAAAACTCACCTGTCCCGGACGCACATTTGTTGCCAGAGTGAACTGCATTTATTCCACCGCCTGCGTTTATTGTATAGACGAGCTGTGTTTCACCCCCTGAACTGATCAGCATATCAGGGTAATTATTATCAGTAAATGTATTCCGTATTGCATATTCCACAGCCTGCGGTTCAGATATACTTGTCAGTTTGATATGATTGCGGAAAGCCCGCCCGGTTACTGCCACCCTGTCTATTTTTTTAATTGTCAATGTTTTAAGATAATCTGTAAATGTTTTTCTGGGATTTCCCTCGTGCGCACAGCGAAATACGCTTTCGACAACTATATCTTTATTGTGAATATCGGCAACAACGCACTGCATTGTTGTTGATCCAAAACAGATTCCTAATGTTCTCATCACAACCCGCTTTTCCGATTGTTTTATTTTTAAATAATTATTCGTGACTTATATACTGCAATTATGAAATACCTCAAGCAGATATTATTTTACATTAAAGCAGTTCATTTAAAGAAGTATTCTCAATGTGTATCAATATAATACGAAGATTATATTTATTTATTTCACTGAGAGTATATCTTATAATGCACTCTGTATTCAATAAAAGATTTCAATTTTTACTATCGTACTGTTCAACTATATAATATAAGTTCTGAAGTATGATATGCAAAGAGCAGGAGAAAAAAATGTTTTTTTCTAAAAATGATCCAAAATCTTTAGAGCTGTATTCATCAGCGATAACACTTTCTGACATGGAAGTTTTTATCTTTCCTGAATTATTATATTCACTTATGCTGGCCAATATAATGTCCCCTCAGCTCTGGAAATGGAAAGAACATGACTGGTTCGACTCTATACACAAACAGAGTCCCATGAAACGGATACAGCGTCTCAAACAGTATATAATGGATCATTTTTCGTTCAATCTTGATCTTGACACATGGGGCTTGACTAATAAAAAAGCTGAACTGTCAAGATTTAATTCATTTATAAGTGAGAGCATTTTATCTGAAAGTAATGCTCTCTTCGGTTATGAAGGTGACAGGTATTATTTTGATATTGATATCCGCAAACACTTTGGTCTTGACAAGTACGACTCAGATATTATACCTTACTGGAAAACAGAGACTCTTGAAGCTATGGAAGCCTTTAAATTCAAGGAAGGGTATGGGGCTGGAGCCGGGGAATGCGTTTCACTTGCCGCTTTATATGCGTCAAGCGCCTTCGCGGTCGCGGGTATTCCTTTACAGTCAATTTACATGCTTGCGACCCCGCTTCATTCGCAGAATTTTATTGATATTGGTGATGGTGTCATTACCAACAATAGAAGAATTGTCACAAAAAACATGTGGTATAACGGCACAGAACTGAGTGCCAAAGCCAGACGTGCACTCGAAAATGAACGGATTACAATTATAGCACATAATACAGGCTACATTCACACCGTTTACAATACTGCAACCATATCACCGCATGCATACAGGAATGTAAAAGACAAACTTAAAAATTACCTAAATACAGAGATTACATTTGAAATTCTTGCAAACTTTTTACGACAGAATCCCGATCTTCAGCACTGTTTTCAGATCGCACACAGCTGCTGCGGAAAACCTCGTTATTTACCTGCTGAAACAGCATATCATTATGAGCACTCAAGTAAATTCAGAGTCGGCGATTCAACACAGGACAATCTGCTTCATGAAATTGAAGAAGATGAATATTATACGTCACTTATTCCTCAGCGAATGGTTCTTGGGGAGCTTGAGTTTTTCTTTAAACAGAATAAGGTGATTATTGACAGTTCGAAAACAGTTGAACTGCTCAAGAATTCATTTTGTCATGGGTGCCTTAATACTGAAAAAGTTATCACTGATCTTATTTCTTTCTGCCGGATAAATCCACGTCTCCCTGACACACAGAAAGATTGGATCGAATCTGAACCGATCAATCTTGATGGTGTAAAATCAGCAGAAGAGGCAAAAGAACAGATTGCAGCATACAGAAATAAAAACATTTCTGCAGACCTTGCTTTCAGTGCATTCAGGGATATGTCAGATTCGCCTTGGAAACCATTTTTTAAAGCCGCTCTTGAACGTAATCCAGTCTCCATAAGCAGTTTAAAAGGAATGGATTTATCGCAGGCATTCAATAAAATCAGTGATTTTGAAAATGAATCAATCTATCCGGAGCCGACACGCGTTGCACAACCTGATGAATTATGGAATTTCGGACGGGGCGACGGACTTGAAAAAGCAATCTGCTTTGCAAATTATCTGAAAAATAACTTTGCAGATGATAAATTTACTTTTGATATAAACAACAAGCATGCACAGATAAAGTTCAGAAATAACGATTATCTTTTCAAAACACAGAAAACAGTGACGGTGCCTGATATAAGTGATTATGAATTTTAATGTCTGTTAATTTTTTCAATAAGACTCAGAAAACAGATTAATTGCAGAGAAATGTGTGAATTTCAAATCATCAACATGTTTCCCTGCAATCATTTTTTATGTAGACGCTCCGTGCATTTCGATTTTGTCTTCACGGGCATGCAGATCTGAATATAAAAGATTTATTTCCTCGTCAGTCGCAGCTCTGAACTTTTCCATCTTGTCCAGATCTGCTGATGGAGTATTGTTTTTCAATGCATTTCCATATTCTTCATTGTAAAATAGTTCAATTGATTCAAACATTGGTTTATTATTAAAAAACATTGAAAGCAATATATTTATTTCTTTCATAGTCAGTGGCCTGTTCGCTGCATTCTGACGCATTTTGTCCAGTTTTGCATACAAAGAAGGATAATTTGATTTTGCATAACTTTCTGCCATATATTTTCCTTTCGTTTTTCTTCAATTAATCAGATACAGAAATTTTAAAAACTTGACTAACTTAAATATTCAGCCTTTGGATGTGTTACAAATACTCCGATAGTTGAATGTTCAGGATCCATCTGAAATCCATCTGTAAGAACAATTCCAAGCCTCTCTTCAGCACCAATCAGTTCAAATAACTTTTTCTGATCTTCCAGAGAAGGAAGTCCCGGATATCCGAAACTGTAGCGCCTGCCGACTTTACTGTCAACAGCAAGTGATCGTCGAATCTCAGTTGTAACTTTTTCTGCCAGACATTCAACAATATATGTTCCAATTCCGTTAAGAAGAAATCCCTTGCTGTATTTTTCATCTTTTTGAAAAAGTGCCCTGCAACGGTCACCAAGTTTTTTTCCGATAGTAACTATCTGAACCGCCATAAGATCACCCTCAGGCCTGAAATAATCTGTCAGTGATCTATTATTCTTTCTTGGCATTCTCGGAAATGTAAACGAACAAAGTTCGGTTCTATAATCTGCCGGATTGAGCAGTATGCAATTTTCTTTTTCTGTAATTACAGGAAAAAAACTGTAATATCCCCGTGCGTCAAGCAGATCATCATCCAGTATTTCTTTTCTAAGCATATCAAAAGAGGGTAAAAATTCTTTTTCCTTTACCTCAAGATATGTTTTTTCATCAAGCCTGCCCCCGCCCCATTCAGCCTTGAACAGACGGTCAGTGTCTATTGCGCTCAGCAGACTCTCAGTTGTCCAGGTAAGCATTTCACCTGTGCCAAGAAACGGCGGTTCAACAGGAGCCTCATATTCCAGTATTTCCGGAGCAGCTTCACACGTTTTAGCAGCAGGTTTTATTGTATGACAAGAAACATCTTTTTTCTTCACACCGATCATACTATTTAGATTGTCAAGCATCTTTGATGCATCAAAGGCATCCTTTGCATAAAAGACACCGCCGCTGTATACTCTGTCGTCAAGAAGCGCAATGCGCTCTGCAAACTCCCTGTTTACCGCGGCTCCCCCGATCAGAACAGGAACATTTATTCCCTGCCTGTCAAATTCCTCGACACATAGACGCATCTGCTTTGATGTCGTCACAAGTAATGCTGATAATCCGACAGCATCAGGTTTTTCTTTTTTTACAGCAGAAATAATATCATCAATGGGCACCTGCTTACCAAGATCAATGACAGTATAACCCTGATTTCTCAGAATGGAACTGACAAGATTTTTTCCGATATCATGAACATCCCCATATACTGTTGCAAGAATGATTTTCCCCTTTGATGCTCCGGCCCCGCCCTTCAAGTATGGCTCCAGTATATTCACCGATTCCTTCATTGTCTCTGCGGCCTGAAGTACAAACGGGAGAATCATCTCACCATTTGACATTTTCTCGCCTACTTCAGCCATGGCAGGTAATAATATTCTGTTTAAGATATCTGCTGCAGCAGTTTTTTCCAGAAGCTGATTTATCGTTTTTTCAAGATCGCGCCTGTCACGTCTGACAATTGCATTATGCAGTTTTTCTTCAGGTGTCAACTGTCTGACAACAACCCCGTCTTTTTCTTTGATGTCTTCAGCGGCTGTTTCAAAGTAATTGACAAACTCTAAAAGCGCATCAGGATTCCTGTTGAAAAGAAGATTCTCACCAAGTGTCAACAGCTTCAGGTCATACTTCTCAACATTGTCTCTATGCATCGGATTGAAAATGGCTGCATCAAGTCCTGCCATTACCGCGTGATGAAGCATCAGATTATTAAGCACTCTGCGTGCTTTAGGTTTAAGTCCGAAAGAGACATTGCTGACGCCCATGACTGTTCTTATACCGGGCATTGAGGCCTTGATCTGCCTGAGTGCTTCAAGACTTTCAAGAGCCGCGTTCGCAGTCGCTGTTTCACCTGTAGCAAGTGTAAACACAAGCGGATCGATATATATATAATGTTCGGGCAGACCATATTCTTTACATGCAAGATCCCGCAGTTTTGTCGCGAGTTCAAGTTTCTTCGCAACTGTTTTTGCCATTCCGTCACCATCAATTGTCAATGCGACAACAGGCGAACCGAACTGAGCTGCAAGTTCAAGCACTTTTCGAGCCCGCGCCCCTTCATGTTCAAGATTGATAGAATTTATCATCATGGAACCAGGATTAATCTTCAGCGCTCCGGTCATTACATCGGGTTCTGTTGAATCAATGCACAGAGGTGTATGACTTCGGTCTGATAAATACCAGACAAGGCTTTTCATAGTCTCTGCTTCATTGTCACGTTCATTTACAGCTACACAGATATCAAGAATTGTACTTCCATTGTCAGCCTGTTCCTGTGCTATCTGAAACAGTTCCTCTTTATTATCTGCAAGCACAAGTTCCTTTGTTTTTTTCGACCCCTGTGTGTTCAGACGTTCACCGATAATAATCGGCCTGTCAACTTTTTCAAGATTGACGCCATCAATACCACTTGACAACCAGCAACTTATCTTCTGTATATCCCGTTTTGCGACAGTCTTGCCTTTTAATTTTTCTGCAGCAGCATGAATGTGTGCAGGAGTTGTACCGCAGCAGCCGCCGACAACACTTAAGCCATGTATTGTTACAAGCGGCTCCAATAGATCAGCAAATCCTTCAGGCGAAAGAGCATAATAAGCTTTTCCATCAACGTTCTGAGGCATACCGGCATTCGGCAGTGCTGCAACAGGTACTGGTGAAAGTTCAAGAAGTTTTCTTATTGACGGGCTCATCTCTTTAGGACCCATTCCACAGTTGATGCCGACTACGGCAGCACCAGTACCGATAACTGCACCAAGAAAAGACTCAATGCCGCTTCCAAGCAGCATATGTCCGTTTATGTCAATTGTAATCTGCACCTGTATCGGTATGGATCTATTGACTTTTCTGATACCCTCCATCGCGGCCCGCACTTCAAGAAGATCCTGAGACGTCTCAATGCGCACAAAGTCAACTCCACCATCAATCAGCGCCGATGCCTGTTCATTGTAAATGTCAACAAGCTCATCATAATCTGCACCGGACATATCTGTATTCTTTGATGATGGCAGATAGCCAGTAGGGCCAAGTGACCCGCAGACAAATTGCTGTCTGTCCGTTTTTCCAAAAGTCGTAATCGCTTTGCGGGCATTGACAGCCGCAGCAAAATTTATTTTCTGTACCAGTTTCTCCAACCCGTACTCTTTAAGTTTGGCACGGGTCCCGCCGAATGTATTTGTCTGAATAATATGTGCACCGGCACGGAGATAGTCCTGATGAATTGAAATAATAGCATCCGGATAATTGACATTCAAGATTTCATTACATCCGGATGAACCTTCATAATAATCAGATGAAATATTTTTTTTCTGTATCTCAGTTCCGACTGCTCCATCAAAAATCAATGGAATACGCTTTTCTATAAGTTCAAGATAAGGATGCATCAACAAATTCCTGTCATAAAAAGGTACATTTTATAAATAAATAATCTGATAAAATACATCATGACAACAGAAAGAGTTCTGCTGCATTCTAAAGAATTTTATACAATTTTTTGAGACTGCACTGTTATTCTTCTATTTACCACTTACCATATCTTATTTTAGCGCTAAAAAATGGAAAATAAACACATCTTTTATCTCGCACCCCTCCGTGGTGTTACAGACAACATTTTCAGAAATGCCTTTGAACGGCATTTCGGCAGATTTGATTTTCTGCTTACACCGTTCATTCCTACAGTAAAAGGCATTTCAATAAATCCATCACATGTAAAAGACATCAACCCTGAATATAATGATACTGCACGTGTTATTCCACAGATTATAGGAAATGTTCCATCTGAAATTGCTACACTTGCAAATCATATTCATTCTCTGGGGTATTCCACTGTGAACCTGAACCTTGGCTGCCCGCATCCGCAGATTACACGCAAAAAACGTGGCAGCGGCCTTCTTCCATACCCCGAACTTATCAAATCAATTATTGATGAAACCATATCGCAGATTAAATGTTCTTTTTCAATCAAGCTCAGGCTCGGCCTTGAAAGTGCAGATGAATTTGAAAAAATAATTCCTGTATTGAACAGTTTCCCTTTACATGAAGTAATAATTCACTGCCGTACCGGAAAACAGATGTATGATGGTGATGTTGATCTGGTATCTTTTGATAAGTATTACAGCAGGCTTATAAGTCCGGTATGCTACAATGGCGATATCTGGTCAGCAGACCTGTTCAGGCAGTACCAATATCGCTTCAAGTCAATTAACAGATGGATGCTTGGACGCGGAGTTTTACAGGATCCGTTTTTACTCGCGCAGCTTAGAAGCGATAATCAGTTGAAAAGGGATATTCCCAGAATCAAGTCTTTACACGATGAAATAATGGGCAGGAGTGCGGAAATTCTCTGCGGGCCATCACATTTGCTTGGCAAAATGAAAGAGTTCTGGGGATATATTTCCTTTTGTTTCTCTGACTCAAAACATATTCTCAAGAAAATTCACAAGATTTCAACTGTTAATGGATATAATCATATTGTAAATGATGTTTTCTCAAATGAAACGTTGATTGATTCGGTTGATTGAAATATTCTCCTGATTACACATACTGATTTATTTCATATGATTCAGACATGAGGATTTCAAGACTCTCACCTGTGTAAGCATCATAATTCAGCCCATTTATATCGCAAACTCAGTATGAGAATTGCTTTATCATTGCCAGGCCAGTATGTGGCACCACAAATTTTTGTATTTGGAAGTTCCTTTACAAACACAACTGCGACACCATTTGCAGCGCAAAGTTTTATAAGCTCCGGGAACAAATAGTAACCAGTAAGGTTGTTTAAGATCTACTGCGAAATGGTTTTTTAGTTCTGAAGAGTACCCTTCTTTACTCCATAATCGACACTATTCCATTCCAGACGCCTGCTGCTCCAGTGCTCGCTGATTGTCTGAGTAAAGTCTGCCTGTACCAGTTTAGCTCTCATTTGATTCCATTTTTCATCGTCTTTACGAATAACAATTCCTTCCACAGGCCCGTTGCGACAACTGCTCTTCGCCTCTTTTAACAGTTTCTCCAGTGAATTTATGGTAAACTTGCCATTCCTAATATCTGGTACGGTTTTAAGTCCGGTCGTAACAGCCCACTCATTGCGACGCTTTACACTCCAGAATTTTGACACGAATCTGTCGTATATGTCAAAGAGAAGGAAAAAATCAGACAGATGCGAATAGTCAAGTGAGTGGCGCGCCGCGCACCATTCACCAAAAATAATCAGGTCAGAAGAAAGATTGGATACAATTTCAGACTGGTGTTGCTGCAGCCATCCATTAAGCCGTGAAAATTGACCACTGTATGGCACCTGAAGATAGCTTCCGCGATTTTGTGTCCGGATACTTCCATTTACATCAAGCGAAAATCCCAGGTTAGCGCCATCAATTTTTTCTTCAATGATTACTTCACTTTTGAGTAGTGTAATAGCTTCAGATGGGGAAAGAACTTTATCATCCCTTGGTTCGCCTTTGCCAAGCCATTTTATGTGTGGAGTGTGCGGGAAGCGATAGAAATTATGCATTTTTATTTCGTTGGCAATTGGGGATCTGGTTTATGTGGAAATTTTGTTTTATAAAACTTACACACATCTTTTTTACAGATAAATTCAACCTTTATGCCATGTTGATCAAGTGTTTTCCACCAGTCAAGCCACTTGCAGTCTGCGGCTTGTAATATAGGTGGTTTTTCAGCATGCGCATTTGCAACTGCTACAAATTTTCTGTCTGGTGGGTCAAACGCATCTTGTAGCACTGAATCTGGAAACTCTTCAAATTTATCAGTACTATTTTCATTAATTTTAACAACCTCAACATGCTTATTATTTGCCTGGCGTTGTAAAAGTACCTTAAGAAATGTATCGCCAACTCCTTTTGGCTGATTAGGTTTGGTTTTGTGCATATATTCACCCAAAATCCGAAATCCATCATCAATTACAACAACTCCATGACTTTGTATTTTGTTAAGCCATTTAATGCATTCTGTCTGACATTCAGGAGAAACATCCTGATGCTTACCATTTGCAACAAGTAATACATTTGTATCAATTACAACTTTCATTTTGAAGTATTCACTTGACTGGATTTACGTTTTGCAATTGCAGCAAATGTACGTGCTGAAATGTCGGCCATTTCATCTCCAAAGAAGTTTTCGGGCCAGTTTTCAATTTCGCCAAACATATTTAATTGTAATGGCTCTAATTCTGTTTTATCTGATGCCCGTTTACAAAAGTATACTGCGACATCATCAGGTGATATAATACCCTCTGCAACCCGTCTTTGAAGGCGATTCAGAAAATGCTCTGAATGACTTTCAATAATCAATTGAGCATTGCGTTTCTTACCATTTTCGCAAGCTTGAACAGCAGAAATAAAAACATCGGCAAGCTCTGCTTGTACTTGCGGATGAAGATGAATTTCGGGCTGTTCCATCCATACTGTTGAACCAGGCTCACAATAGAAAGCCTGTATGAGTGCTGGAAGAACCTGAGAAACACCAAATCCCACATCTGTAATTTTTACTTCACTTGATTTCTGGTGCGTTTTTAAAAGCACCTCATACTCTTTGCGGCCTTTGGCAACAGGTTTAACTGAGAAATCATGAATAATGCCCAAATCTTTAAGCCAGTGCGCAATAAATTGTTCAAATGTTGCTATAGTCCTTCCAGGACCGCGATTCAGCTTACGCCCTTGTCCCACAGCAGCAAGCAGTGCGGCAATAGCCAGTTCCCCTTTGTGGCCGACATTTTCAGGAGTTTCACCAGACCACAAATAGGTTCTTTTAGGGTGTTCCCTGAGCGGACCAAGGTATTGTAGATTTTTAAATATTTTTTCTGTTTCAAGTGCAAGATCAGCCATAAAGTCTGCATTTTGGAAATATGATCTACTTTGGTCTGATATACGATAAAATTTTACCGGTTCTTCAAGTGGCCATACACGTCCTGTAAAACGTACAAGTTTGAGTGGAGAACATTCAAGTTTAGATTTACCACCAACCGGATTTGTATATCGTAAAGAGAGAATTTGTTCATTCTTTTTTTGAATTTTATATTCTAATCTTGTAACATGCGGTTGTTCATTCTGAGTTGCTAAAAACT
>Ga0209800_10001616_pt1 | contig 22692 bp, 21 predicted proteins | sample Higcelweek8metaG_FD_187174 | JGI IMG/M metagenome (GOLD analysis project Ga0209800, IMG submission 187174) | Freshwater pond sediment microbial communities from the University of Edinburgh, under environmental carbon perturbations - High... | ecosystem: Environmental > Aquatic > Freshwater >...
CAAGGGGAGTAGGCAGTCCCTGCAATCCTCATAAAATCCCCGCATACGAGTTCCTGCCGACATGCTTTCGATAGATGGGGCCATTTTTCTGTCTTTGGAACAGATCAGCGCGGCCATGCCGACTCTTGACTAGAGTTTTCCAGGCATCGCCCAAGCAAGGAGATCTCAACCCATGCAATTCCCGTTACTGCTGAGATATGCCAGAAAATACTACGGCTACGAAAAAGGCGCCCTGATCATAAGCTCCATTCCAAAATCCGCAACCCACTACAGCTTATTCCTGATTGGGAATTATCTGCGCGTCCACTTCACCGGAGCCGCCGAACCCATCACTCCGGCTCAACTCTATGAACTGTTTCCGAACACCCTGCACAAAAAGACAGTTCCCGCCCCTGGACAGGCTCTGACCAAACAAGCTGGTATTACGGATATTTTATGGGGCCACCATTATAAATACCTTCGAATGTCCTCGGCCAAGAAGATCCTCTTCCTTTACCGCAATCCCCTGGACCAGGCGGTATCATCTTACAACTACACGTTTGTCCTTAAGACGCAGCCGGTTTCTGCTGACCTCACAGGCAAGAGCTTCTCCGAGGCTCTCCCCATTCTGCTGCACCGTTATGCCAGCTACTACATGTTCCACAAAAAAAACCTGCTGGGACGCCAAGCTCTTCCCATAAGCTACGAGGTGCTCATCCGAGACACAAGAAATTCCTTCTACACCATCCTCCACTGGCTGGGCGTCGAGGTGGACACAGACCATATGGACACTGCCATCGCCTTTTCCTCCAAGGACACCATCCGCCGCCTGGAGAAAGAAACCGGCGTTACCGTTTCCAACACCAAAGGCAGCTTTATCCGCGAGGGGAAGTCCGGCGGCTGGAGGGCAGCCTTTTCTGATGCAGATCTCGATCTCGCCAAAAATATTCTGGCCGGATATGGTATTTCCTTCAACGAATTTCTTTTGGACTGACGCGCCCCCTGCATGGGGCGGGGTAGACGGGAGCGGGAGAAAAGGCTGCAGGGTTCAGGTGGTTGAACTGGTTGGTCCCGCGCTTTCTTGCAGGTCCTGGAAGTGTTTCTGGCACGAGCGGCTCCACAGGCCGGGCTCGGTCAGGTGCTTCATGAACTGCTCCACGCTGTTGCCCCGGCCGAAGTAGAAGCACGGCGGGCATTCCTCCAGGCTCCAGGCCTCGCGCATGGCGGGCAGCATGGCCTCCTTCCGTCCGGACACGTTGACGATGGACGGGTGCTGGAAGCGGTCCTTTTGGCGGTTGCCCACGTTGATGGTGCGCACCCCGTAGATGGGGGCCTCGCGCACGCCCGCGCTGGAGTTGCCGATGATGAAGCGGGCGTTCTGCATCAGGCGCAGGAAGTACTCGAAGCGCATGGACGGGAAGCGGCGGAAGCGCGGGTTGGCGTCGAGCGCCCCGTAGGCCCTCAGAATATGCTCGCAACCTGCGTCGTTGTTGGGCGAGATGACCACGAAGTTGTACCCGGACTCCAGGAGCGCATCCGTGAAGTCCTTGGCCCTGCGAGCCTGCTTCTCCGGCTCGGTGGTCACCGGGTGATACAGCGCCACGGCGTACTCGCCGAAACTGATCTCGTAGCGTGCGCGCACCGCGTCCAGGGCCGGGAGATCGGGCGAAAGCATGATGTCGATGTCCGGGGAGCCGATGGTGAACACCGATTCCGGATGCTCGCCCAGCTGCAGGAGCCTGCGCGCCGCGTCCTCGTTGGCCACGAAGTGCAGATGCGAAAGCTTGGTCACGCTGTGGCGGATCATCTCGTCGATGGTGCCGCTGCGCTCCCCGCCCTCGATGTGCGCCACCAGGATGTTGCGGAACGCGCCCACGATGGCCCCGGCCAGGGCCTCCAGGCGGTCGCCGTGGACCACGATCATGTCCGGCGGGTCGTTGGTGACGTGGCGCGAGAGCGCGCTCACCGTGTTGGCCAGGATCAGGTCCATGGACTCGCCGCCCACCTGGTTCTGGGCCGTGAACACATTCTGGAAGCCCTCGCGCTCCACCTGGCGGTAGGTGTGGCCGTACTGGGCCAGCAGGTGCATGCCGGTGACGAAGATGCGGCACTCGAAGTCCGGGCTGGACTCCACAGCGCGCATGAGCGGCTTGAGCTTGCCAAAGTCGGCCCTGGTGCCGGTGAGGAAGAGGATGCACTTTTTCTCGGACATGGACCTTCCGTCGGTTGATCGCTCGCGGCCCCGGCCAGCCGCGCCAAGCTGCAAATCGTCGGCAAAACCGCTGGCACGATCAATAGAGAAAGCGGGCGGGAATTGCAAGGCGGCGCGCCCTGCGTCCCCTTGCGCCCACCCGGCGCGCCATCCCCTTGGCAAGCCGCGCAGGCTTGGCTACTGTCGCTGCAAACAATCCCAAAGGAGCCCCCCCCATGCACACGCCCTTCAAAGCCCTCTTCCTGGCCCTGGCCCTCATCCTTTTGCTGGCGTCCGCCGCCTTTGCCGGAAAGGCCACCGTGCACTTCTTCGTTGTCCCGTCCGCCGTCTCGGCCCAGAATATTCCGGCCCTGAACGACTTCCTGGTCAAGACCGCCGGGGGCTTCACGGCCGCGCGCAGCCACGGCCAAGGCCCGGGCAGCACCGGCCGCAAGGTCAAGCTGGACAACTGGAGCTACACCGTGGCCGCCGACCGCGACCTGTCCAGGGAGATCATGGACTACCTGAAGGAGAACTGCGGCCTGCCGGGCGTGTTCATGCTGGTCTGGGAGGCCGAGCGGCCGGGGCTGTAGCCGCACCCCTGCGGGCGGGCACCCCCTTCTTGGCTTTCCCGCCCGCTTTGGCTAGTCTTGCCCCCACACCACACCGCAAGGAGCCCCACATGACCCTTCTCTCCGCCCAGGTTTCCAGCTACATGGACCGCTCGTCCTGGATCCGCCGCATGTTCGAGGCCGGCATCGAGCTCAAGAAGCAGTTCGGCGAGGACCAGGTCTGCGACTTCAGCCTGGGCAACCCCGACCTGCCGCCCCCTGCCTGCGTCTGCCAGGGCCTGCACGAGATCGCCGACGAGGCCGTCGCCCCCTTCGCCTTCGGCTACATGCCCAACTTCGGCTACCCCCATGTGCGCGAGGCCCTGGCCAAGGCCGTGAGCCAGGAGCAGGGCGTGCCCGTGGCCGCGACCGACCTGGTCATCACCTGCGGCGCGGCCGGGGCCATCAACGCCTTCTACCGCGCCGTCATCACCCCGGGCGACGAGATCCTGTGCCCCTCGCCCTACTTCGTGGAATACGGCTTCTACGTGGAGAACCACGGCGGCGTCCTCAAGACCGCGCCCGCCAAGCCCGGCAGCTTCGACCTGGACGTGGCCGCGCTGGAAGCCGCCATCACCGACAAGACCGCCGTGGTGCTCATCAACTCGCCCAACAACCCCACCGGCGTGGTCTACCCGCGCGAGACCCTGGTGGAGCTCTGCGCCATGCTCACGCGCAAGAGCGCCGGGCGCGCGCGGCCCATCTTCCTGCTGGCCGACGAGCCCTACCGCTTCCTGGCCTTTGACGGCGTGGAGGTGCCCTCGCTCTTGCCGCTGTACCCCTACACCGTCGTGGTCAGCTCCTTCTCCAAGAACCTCTCGCTCGCCGGGGCGCGGGTGGGCTACGCCCTGGTCAACCCGGCCATGCCCGGCCGCGAGGAGCTTGTGGCGGGCATCATCCTGGCCAACCGCATCCTGGGCTTCGTCAACGCGCCCGCCCTGGCCCAGAAGCTGCTCGCCAAGACCCTGGGCTCCCAGGTGGACGCGAAGATCTACGCCACCCGGCGCGACGCCATGCGCGAGGTGCTCGACGCCGCAGGCTACAGCTACCCCCTGCCGCGCGGGGCCTTCTACTTCTTCCCCCAGGCGCCCGGCGGCGACGATGTGGCCTTTGTGCAGCTGCTGCTGGAGGAACGCATCCTGGCCGTGCCAGGCAAGGGCTTCGGCTGCCCCGGCCACTTCCGCCTGGCCTTCTGCGTCGGCGAAAACGTCATCCGCCGCGCGGCGGACGGCTTCAAACGCGCCTTGGACAAGGCCAAGGCATAGGAGAGGCAATGAGCACGAATTCCCAAAAGGACAAGCCCTTGCGCATCGGCTGGATCGGCACCGGGGTCATGGGCCTGTCCATGTGCGCCCACCTCATGGCGGCCGGACACCCGGCCACGGTCCACAACCGCACCCGGTCCAAGGCCCAGCCCCTGCTGGACAAGGGAGCGGCCTGGGCCGACAGCCCCGGCAAGGTGGCCGAGGCCTCGGACATCGTCTTCAGCATCGTGGGCTTCCCGGACGACGTGCGGCGCGTCTACCTGGCCGAGGACGGCGTGCTGGCGGGGCTCAAGCCCGGCGGCGTGGCCGTGGACATGACCACCACCAGCCCCAGCCTGGCCGTGGAGATCTTTGCGGCCGCGCAGAAGAAGGGCCGGCACACCCTGGACGCGCCTGTGTCCGGCGGCGACGTGGGCGCAAAGAATGCGGCCCTGTCCATCATGGTCGGCGGCGAGGCGGCGGTCTTCGACCGTGTTCGGCCTCTTTTCGAATGCATGGGCAGGATCATCCTGCACCAAGGACCGGCCGGGGCTGGGCAGCACACCAAGATGTGCAACCAGATCGTCATCGCCGGGAGCATGATCGGCGTGTGCGAGAGCCTGCTCTACGCCACGCGCGCCGGGCTGGACCCCCAGGCCCTGCTCGGGTCCATCTCCAAGGGCGCGGCGGGCTGCTGGAGCCTGGAGAACCTGGCCCCGCGCATTCTCAAGGGCGACTATGCGCCGGGCTTCATGATCGACCACTTCGTCAAGGACATGGGCATCGCCCTGGAGGAAGCGCGGCGCATGGGCCTCAAGCTGCCAGGATTGGAGCTGGTGCACGGGCTGTACAGCGAGGCGGCCCGCGACGGCCACGGCCGCGACGGCACCCAGGCGCTGTTTTTGGCCCTCAAGAAGCTGTCCGCGTAGCCCCCGCCCCTGCCGCACACCAGCACCGAACGTCAAAGGGCTGGCCCGGGTTCGTCCAGGCCAGCCCTTTGACGTTTGTGCGCCTCATGGACAGCGGAGCGTCAGAACACGCTCTTCTCTCACATGCGGGGCCAACCGCCTGCGGGACTTTTCGAGCGTCTTCGCTCGAAAACCCGCAGGCATTGCCAGGCCACTCCGGCCCAGGCCATACGGGGGGTCCGGGGGCCTCAGGCCCCCGGCGGGGTCCAGGGGCAGCGCCCCTGGCTTCAGGCTTTGGCGGGGGTGCCGGGGGCAGCGCCCTGGCTTCAGGCTTTGGCGGGGGTGCCGGGGGCAGCGCCCTGGCGAGGCTGTCTTGCCTTATGCCGCCTCGCGCATTCTGCGGCCCACGGGCAGGACGCACAGTCCCGCCAGGAGCATGAGGCCGCCGCTCACGCAGAACAGCCCGGCATGGCTCCAGCCTGCGGCCATGAGCGCCCCGCCGAGGAACGGACCGGCGAAGAAGCCCGCGTCCACTGCCACCATCATCAGATTGGCGTTGTAGGCCCGCAGGTTCGGCGGCGAGACATGGAGCATGCTGGCGTTCAAAAGCGGCATGGACAGGGCCATGCCCGAGCCGTAGAGCACGGCCATGCTGAAGAGCACCATCGGTATGCCTGCCCAGCCGAAGAGCGGCACCAGCACGGCCAGTTCGAGGAAGGCGAAGAACAGCAGGCGGCCCTTGTCCACGCGGTCGAGCAGGTGTCCGCAGGTGACGCGCAGGGTGATGGTGGCGGCGTTGGCGTAGGTGAAGAACATGCCGGGGTTGCCCGCGCCGAGGAGCACGGCGAAATCGCGCATGAAGAAGAAGACGATGGAGTGCCCGGCCACCAGGAACAGGTTGGCCAGGATGAGCAGGAACACGGACGGGTCGCGGAGGCCCTGGCGCACATCGGTCCAGCTGGGCTTGAGCAGGTGCGAGGGGTGCAGGGTCAGGGCCAGGGCGCGCGTGCGCCGGCCGAGCGGCCGCAGCAGCAAAAAGGCCGGGAGCATGAGCGGCGCGGCCAGGGCGTAGGCTGCGCCGTGCCCGGGCAGAAAGGGCAGCACCAGCTCCACGAAGGGCGGCATGAGGGCGTAGGGCAGGAGGATGGTCACGGAGAACAGGCCGAAGCCCTGGGCGCTCTTTTCGCGCGGGAGCAGCGCCGTGAGCACGCCCATGAGCCCGCCCACGAGGATGACAAAGCCCAGGCCGTGCAGCACGCGCACCAGCGCCAGCAGGAGGATGGACGTGGTGAAGGGGTAACAGAGCAGGGCTGCGGTGGCCAGACACAGCCCCACGCGCATGAAGCGCACGCTGTTGCCGAGCGTCAGGAACCGGCCCAGGAAGGGCCGCACCAAAAGCGCGGTGAAGGGTTCCAGGGCGAGCAGCGGTCCGCGCCAGGCCGGGGGGACGCCCAGCTCGGTCAGGTAGCTGTAGAAGCTGTAGAAGATGGCGATGTTGCAAAAGGCCAGCACGCTGATGGCGCAGAGGGAAAAGAACTCGAAGGTCCAGATGCTCGGCTGGCCCTGCGGCGGGCCTGCTGGCTCCGCACCCGGTCCGGGAGCAGGCGTTGGGTCGTTCTGGCTCATGCCTGGGCACCGGCCACGATGCCCAGGACCTCGCGCAGGGCCTTCAGGAATTCCTGCATCACCGGGAGCTGGACCGTGCTCACGCGTATCCAGTTGGGAAAGCGGAAGCCGGTCATGGTGCGCACCATGATCCCCCGGCGCATCAGGTGGCGGTACATGAGCGAGTCCGAGGCCGGGGTTTCGACCATGATGAAATTGCCGGCGCCCGTGACCCATTTCAGGCCCAGCTCATCGAAGGCGGGCAGCAGCAGGCCCTTGGCCTGGGCCACCATCAGGCGCGTGGCGGTGATGTGTTCCGCGTCGTCCGCGATGGCGGCGGCGGCGGCTGGCTGGCCCAGGGTGTTGACGGAGTAGACGATGTGCGTGCGCCGGATGTAGTCCACGACCTCCTTCTGCCCGCAGACGTAGCCCACCCGCAGGCCAGCCAGCGCGTACATCTTGGAGAAGGTGCGGAAGACCACCACGTTCGGGTGGCGCTCCATGAGCTCCATGCCGTCCGGGAAGCGCTCGTCGTCCACATACTCGCAGTAGGCCTCGTCGATGACCACGATGGCCCGGCCCGCGACCCCGCGCAGGAAGCGCTCCATGGTGTCGCGGTCCCACCAGGTGCCGGTGGGGTTGTTGGGGTTGCAGACGAACAGGATCTTGGTGCGCGAGTCCATGGCCGCCAGCATGGCGTCGGGGTCGAAGCCCCAGTTGCTGAGCGGGATCAGCCGGGCCTCGAAGCCCGAGAACTCGGCCACCCATTCGTACACGGCAAAGGTCTTGTCCGCGGTGATGATGTTGTCGCCCTTCTCGCAGAAGGCTTTGATGACGCTGGCGATGACCTCGCAGGAGCCGTTGCCCACCAGGAAGCGCTCCGGGTCCAGGCCGAAGCGTTCGGAGAGCGCGGTGCGCAGGGTGTAGCAGTCGCCGCTGGGGTAGATGGCCGAGCGCGTGGTGTCGAAGGCCTCGATGACCTTGCGGGCGGCGGGCGGCGGGCCCAGCGCGTTCTCATTGTTGTTCAGGCGGTGCAGGTGGTCCACCCCGTACTGGCGCATGAGGTCCGGATCCGGGCGGCTCGGCGTGTAGGCTTCAAAGGCCCGGATGTGCTCCGGGACGAGTTCAGCTATGGCCGGGGGCATGTTGGCACACCAGCATGTCGGAAGCGCCCGCGTGGGGCAGCACGAGCCTGGGGACGAAGCCGCAGGCGGTCAGGGCCGGGAACAGCGCGGCCTGCCAGGGCTCGGCGAGGTCCAGGTGCAGCAGGATGTCGCCCGTGCCCTGCTCGTGGATGGCCTCCACGTGCGCTTTCAGGTTGGCCTCCATGTCGCGGCCGTCGAGCAGGGGGCGCAGGATGGCCAGGGAGCGCAGGCGGTCCAGGGTGGTGGCCAGGAGCGAATGTACGGGCAGCCGGGCCGGGGGCGTGGGCTCCGCGGCGAGCAGGTCGCGGGAGAAGGCCAGGCGGTCGTACTCGCGCCGCAGGAAGGGGAAGAGGTCCGGGTGCGCCCAGACGGCCGCGCCCGCGTCCTCGCGCAGGTGGCGGAAGTAGGCGGGCTGGGCCACGGGCTCGGAGCCCTCCGCGCCATGCAGGGAGAGGCTGCCCAGGGACTCGAACCAGCCGCGCGGCAGGTCGTTTGTGGGCCGTTCGCTGAAGGCGCACAAGACCTCGGTGCGGGCCACGCGGGCCAGAAAGCCCTCGATGAGCAGACGGGCCGTGTCCTGCGCCAGCTGGGGATCAAAAACGTACGGGCCGGAGAAGACCACGGCCCGGCGGCCGGAAGCGCGCCAGCAGAGGAGCCCGGCCGGGCGGTCGGCGGCGTCCAGAGCCAGCAGGGCCTGGTACTGGCCCCAGGCCACCATGTCGGCGAAGCGGGCGGGCCGGGCGAAGCTGTGCGGGCGCAGGCGCGCGGGGTAGCGCCCGGCGGCCAGCAGCGCCGCGTGCTGCAAGGCCCCGGCCGTGGGCGCGGGCTCCAGGCGCAGGGGCGGGCTCAGGCGCTGGGGCGTGGTGATGGCCTCGGCCTCGGGGTACACGCGGTCGACCTCGGCGTGCAGGTGGAAGACGTCCGGGCCGGAGCGCGTGAGCCCGCAGCGGTCCGTGGTGCGCGCGGCCACAAGCAGGCCGAGCTCGGCGTCCTCGCCCGCCTCCAGGTCCACGCTGGCGGCGAAGTTGAGCGCGCGCAGGCTGACCTCCCCGGCGCGGAAGCGGAAGTCCGCGCGGGTGAAGGTGCCGCCCTGGGACAGGGTCAGGCGGATGGGCTCCTCGCGCCCGGCGTGGTGGCAGAGGTAGGCGTAGAATTCCTCCACGGCCAGGGAAAGGCGCAGGGCCCCTCCCGCGTCCAGGCCGAAGACCTGGGCGGCGTTCTCGGCCGCGGCGGCGGCGGCGGGCAGAAAGGCCGTTTCGGCTGGCAGCTCCAGCACGAGCTGGGGCGGGGCATGCTGGGACAGGGCGGATGCGGGCACGGCGTCCTCGGGGCTGGGGTGCGGGGGGGCAAGGCCACCCCGATGCGTCAACAATAACAGAGCGCAAAGCGGCGGGCAACTGGCCCGTCTCGGTCCGCTTCGGTCCGGTTCAAGCCGTCTCGACCTGCTTCGGTACATGCCGGAATTGGCAAGCCGGGTGCAGCGGCCTGGTGTCGGTTTGTCCTCGTGTGTCATTTTCGCCAAGAAAATTCCGTGTCATTTCCGGACATGGCCGGAAGCTCTTACAGAATTGTCATAATGAGCGACAAATTTGACTTTGCAGGAGCCGAAATTGTGGCTAAGAAGATTCCGCCGCCACGCGGGGCAGGCGGCAGTCCCTCATCTTTCGGCAATTCCCGGCTGGCGTTTTCATGCCGGGAGCCGCTCACCGTGCCCCATGCAAGGGAGAACCGCATGACCCAGGCGCCCATGATCCAGGCGGGTGACACCGCGTTCGTCCTCATCAGCGCCGCGCTGGTGCTGCTCATGACGCCGGGCCTGGCCCTGTTCTATGGCGGCATGGTGCGCGGCAAGAACGTGCTCGGCACCATCATGCAGAGCTTTTTTCTCATCGCGCTGATCAGCATGGAGTGGGTGGCCCTGGGCTATTCCATGAGCTTCGGCCCGGACGTGGCCGGGGTCACCGGCAACCTGGCCTGGGCCTGGGTCACGGGGGTGGGCGCGGCCCCCAACGCGGACTATGCCGCCACCATCCCGCACTCGGTGTTCATGATCTACCAGTGCATGTTCGCGGTCATCACCCCGGCGCTCATCACCGGCGCCTTTGCCGAGCGCGTGCGCTTCGCGCCGTTCCTGGTGTTCAGCCTGCTCTGGGCGGTGCTGGTGTACAACCCGGTCTGCCACTGGGTCTGGGGCGTGGGCGGCTGGCTCAAGCTCCTGGGCGTGGTGGACTTCGCGGGCGGGCTGGTGGTGCACCTGACCTGCGGCGCGGCGGCCCTGGCCGCGGTCTTCGTCATCGGTCCGCGCCGGGACTACGGCAGGCGCCAGTTCTTCCCGCACAACCTGCCCATGACGCTGCTCGGCACCGGGCTCTTGTGGTTCGGCTGGTTCGGCTTCAACGGCGGCAGCGCGCTGGCCGCAGACGGCGTGGCGGCCACGGCCTTCGTGGCCACGCACATGGGCGGCATGGCGGGCATGGCCATGTGGATCCTTGTGGAATGGTGGCACCGGGGCAAGCCCACGACGCTCGGCGCTGCCTCCGGCGCCGTTGCGGGCCTGGCCACCATCACCCCGGCGGCCGGGTTCGTCACCGCGCCCTCGGCCATCTGCATCGGGCTCATCGCGGGTGCGGCCTGCTACCTGGGCGTGATGTTCAAGGCGCGCCTGGGCTACGACGACAGCCTCGACGTGGTGGGCATCCACGGCCTGGGCGGGCTCATGGGCACGCTGCTGGCGGGCCTCCTCGCCACCAAAGCCGTGAACCCGAATGGTGTGGACGGCCTGTTCTACGGCAACGCCAGCCAGTTCGGCATCCAGGCCATCGGCGTGCTGGCCGTGGGCGCGTACGCCCTGGTGGCCAGCTGGGCGCTCTTGAAGGCCGTCAACGCCACCATGGGCCTGCGCCTGACCCCGGAGGCCGAGAACACCGGCCTGGACCAGGCCGAGCACACCGAGACGGCCTACTCGGACAGCCTGGACGCTGGCGCGCGCATGTAGCCCCGGCTTGATGCAAACAGCAGCCCCCGACGTGGACACGAGCCCGCGCCGGGGGCTTTCGCGTTTGTGGCCTGACGCACACCGGTGTGCGCGTGCTCTGCGTTGACGCCGCCCTGCGCCAGCGGCATAGTGGCGTCACAAAACCCCGGCACCCCGGCAACACGCGACGACACCGACAAGGAGACCCCCCATGGACGCACCGGTTCTGAAGCAGCGCGAAAAGCTCGCAGGGCACATCATCAAGCACCTGGGCAAGCGCAAGATGGACGGCAGCTTCGCGGCAACCGCGGCCGAGGCCAAGGCCGAGGTGCTGCGGCTCATCGGCGAAATGAAAACCCCGGCCAGCGTGATCCGCTGCGGCTCGGAGACCGTGGGCGGCCTGGGCCTGTGGGCGGAGATCGCGCGGCTTCCCGGAGTGACCCTCATGGACCCCTACCTGCCCGGCCTGAGCAAGGAGCAGGGCGCGGAGGTGCGCCGCCAGGGCCTGCTGGCCGACGTGCTGGTGGCAAGCAGCAACGCCATCACCATGGACGGGCGGCTGGTGAACCTGGACGGCATCGGCAACCGCGTGGCGGGCATGCTCTTCGGGCCGAAAAAGGTCATTTTGGTGGTGGGCATGAACAAGGTGGCCCAGGACGTGGCGGCCGCCCAGGACCGCGTGCGCGCCTATGCCGCCCCGGCCAACAACATGCGCCTGGGCGAGGCCAATGGCCTGAAGAACCCCTGCCTGGAGGACGGCCGCTGCCACCAGTGCATGAGCGAGACCAAGATCTGCAACATGTGGACGATCATCGAGGGCCAGCCCGTGCGCGGCCGCATCCATGTGGTGCTGGTGGCCGAGGATTTGGGGTACTAGAGGCAACCGAGCCTTCAGTTACTGGGGGTAAAACGATGGCAGATGCTGAAGTATACAGGTGGAATAGCGACATTACGTGGCACTACCATTCTTCAATGGTCTATGCTGCGCACTGCGCAAGAAACGCCAAAAGCGGCTTCGAAAAATACCATAACGTAAGGTCGTGTGTATATTTTGCTATTGGTGTCCTGGAGAGCGTTTTGAATAGTGAGATGAGATCACACCTGACGCTTGATGGCGTGAGCGAGAGTAAGATCAAGGATCGAATGTTTAAGACTAACCTTCAAGGGAAGATAAAGACATGGCCAAAGGAGCTCTTCGGAACGTATCAACAATTCCGTGACGATGTTTGTGGCACAATTTCTGATATTCAAGCCATACGAAATGAAGTGACACACCCAAAGCGAAGGGATCATTCCATATATTCGCAACTCGACGCACTCGCCTGTATCATTGAAACGGTCGTGGAGCATGTTTCCATTGCCGTTGTGCAAATTGCTGAGTGGAAGAATGTACCTTTCGACTATTGGCTAACAGGCTGGAATTATGTAGGGATGAGCGGAAATTTTGCGGAACCAAGCATTGGGAATAACAGGAATGATTTTGTATATTCGCTAAAGGCTCTGGGCTTTCGCTACCCCGTTTGCGACAACTTACCAGTTGGTGAATGGGAACGAGTTCTTATGACATCCGTTGAGAAATTTGAAATGCTTAAGAAGGAGTTAGATGAGTGTCCACTTGACATTGAGCCCTTTGCAAGCCCTTTCCCACTAAAACCACGCCTTTGTCGGCGGTGGTGGGACAGGGACTTAATTCTTAGTAGCCGACCATCATAGCTGACTGCGGCGTATCATTTTGAGCCCGCCTGCCACACGCAAAAAGCCCCGGCTTGACCGGGGCTTTTTGCGTTGTACGGGAAGGGAGCTCGGCTAGTCTTCGGGGAAGTGCACCTGCACCTGCTCCTCGTCGCCCACGCGGGGCTTGATCTCGCCGATGATGAAGGCGGGCGTGTCCATGGCCGAGAGCCGGTCCATGACGTCGTTGACGGCGTCCTTCTTGACCACCAGGGCGAAGCCGATGCCGGTGTTGAAGATCTGCAGCATCTCCGGCCAGGACAGCTGGCCCTGGTCCTTCAGCCACTGGAACACCGGGGCCACCGGCCAGGAGCCGAAGCGCACGTGCGCGGCCACGCCCGCCGGCAGCACGCGCGGCAGGTTGTCGTAGAAGCCGCCGCCGGTGATGTGGCACATGCCCTTGATGGGCAGGTCGCGCAGGACGTTCAGCACCGGCTGCACGTAGATGCGCGTGGGCGCCATGAGCGCCTCGGCCAGGGTGCCCTCGCCGCCGGGCAGGGGGTCGGAGCCCTTGAGGCCCGAGGCGTCGAAGATCTTGCGGATGAGGGAGTAGCCGTTGGCGTGCGGCCCGGTGGAGGCCAGGCCGATGAGCACGTCGCCGTGGCCGATCTGGGAGCCGTCCACGATGCGGTCGTAGTCCACCAGGCCCACGCAGAAGCCGGAGAGATCGTACTCGCCGTCGGCGTAGAAGCCGGGCATCTCGGCGGTTTCGCCGCCCAAGAGCGCGCACTTGGACTGGTTGCAGCCCTCCACAATGCCCGCGATGACCCGCACGGCGACCTCGGAGTCGAGCTTGCCTGTGGCGAAATAGTCGAGGAAGAACAGTGGCTTCGCGCCCTGGACCAGCACGTCGTTGACGCTCATGGCCACCAGGTCGATGCCGATGGTGTCGTGCCCGCCAAAGGCGAAGGCCAGCTTGAGCTTGGTGCCCACGCCGTCCGTGCCGGAAACGAGCACCGGGGCATGAATGTTGCTGAGGTCAGGCTTGAACAGGCCGCCGAAGCCGCCGATTCCCGAGAGCACGCCCTTGCCGTGGGTGCTTTGGGCCAGGGCCTTGATGCGCTCAACGAACTGATTGGCCTCGTCGATGTTGACCCCGGCGGCCTTGTAGGCATCGGCGCGGTTGGACATGCTCCGTGTTCCTCCGTTTGGTGCGCGGCCCGCAGGTGGGCCGTTGCGTGTCATGGACTCTTCTGTGTATACCGGATCGGGGCGCAATTCAAACCCTAAATCCCGGGCCTGGCGGCCCGGAAACCCCGGAGGCACCATGCGTCAGAAATCCGGCATGCTCGCGCTGGCGGCGGTCCTGCTCTTCCCGGTTCTGGCCCAGGCCCAGGTGAACAGCGTGCGCGGCCCGGTGCAGCCTCCGGTGCGCCTGGAGATCAGGGACAAGGCCCCGGACCAGGCCACGGCCGCCGACAAGGCCCAGACCCCGGACAACGCCGCCCGGCCCTCCAAGTTCCCGAACATCGACACGGCCAAGAACCGCCGGGACTACGACATGAGCACTCCCAAGGCCCACGGCATCCGCCTGGGGCGCGACGAGGAAACGGGCGACACGGTCATGGGCAGCACCCCGCCGAAGAAGAAGCAGCAGATCGATCCCTACGCCAACCCGCCCATCGAGGTCCGGCCCATCATCATCCCGAAGTAGGCCCGCGCCCGGCCGCCCGACCGTGCCGTTTGGCTGGGCTGCTTTGGCCGCGCTGCGGCACAACTCTGCGGGAACCAATGGCTTTGCGGTGCGTGGGCGCGCCGCGTTCAGGAATGCCGACGCCGGGAAGGCCGGGGCTAGCCCTGGCCGATGCCCTTTTCGCGGTAGAGGTCGAGGTTCCACTTGAAGACGAACTTGCCCAGGCCGCCCACCTCGTCGAACTTCAGGGGACGCCAGGTCAACCGCCGGTCGTCGTCGATGAAGCCCTCGGCCACGAACTCGAAGCCCAGCGCGGTTTCGCCCTTTTGCGAGTCGCTGAAGACGTTGCGCAGGACGGCATTGACCCAGAAGGAGGCCGCCGGGGCGCCGGGCTCGGCCACGGCCTGGAAGTGGAGGGAGAAGAGTTCGCCCTTGCGCTGCTCGGGCAAGGCCTGGTTCATGAGGACGTTGTTGACGAGCAGGCGCATGCCGTTGGCGGAAAAATTGTCCACCTTGAGCCCGCGCGCGGCGTCGGTGGCGCTGTCGAGGAGCGGCTTGGTGTCGGCGAGGATGGCGCCCGAGGGCAGCTCGCGCCAGAGCTTGAGGGTGGGCACCTTGCGCTGGTCCACGCTGACGCGCACGCTGCGCCGCAGCTGGGCGCTCTTGACGGTGTCGGGCAGGTCCAGAACGAAATGGATCATGCCGCTGGGGCGCTGCTCCACGGCGCTGATGCGCGTCACAAAGGTCAAAAACTGCTCTCGGCCCTTGGTCTCGCGGTCGTGGACGCGGAAGAAGCAGGAGAGGTCGGAGCCGACCCAGCTGTCGGACGAGCCCTTGAGGGCCGAGACCTCCAGGGTGACGCTCGTGGCGTCGAACTCGATGAGCGTGGCAGTGACGTCCTTGAGGCTCGTGACCCGCTCGTCGAAGTCGAGCTTGAGCTTGGCACGCTGGTCGCGGATGTCCTCCAGCATGTCGAGCACCATCCTGCGCCTGCGCGCGGCGTCGATCTTGTCGTCCTTGACCCAAAGAGCGCACACCGGCAGAAAACCTCGTCAGGGTTATGAGGACCCGAAAACAGCCTTATGGCCTGTCGGGGGCAGGCACGCCATGACACTCACAGGGCGCATGCAAGCCCCGGTCCAGGGGCGAGGCCTAGTGCACGCAGGAGCTGGGCGACTGGTTGGGGTCGGTCCCGCCGGCCTCCAGCTTGCGCCGATACTCCTTGACCTGGTCCAGCCCCTTCCAACCCTCGTACATCTCGGCCCAGTCGGAAAAGGGCAGCTTCTCGGCGTCCAGGTAGGCTTCATGGCCTTTCATCCACACGCCGAAGACGTACATCTCGATCTTGAAGGCCTTGCCGTCCAGGGTGCGCGCCACGACCTCGGGTGCGTACTTGGAGCCGTCGAAGCGCGCGCCCACAAAGGCGCAGACCATGGTCTGGCTCTGCTCGTAGGAGATCTCGGAGTTGTTGAACATGTCGGCCAGGCCGCTTAGGCCTTCGTACTTGCTGTGGATCTCCACCAGGTCGTCCTGGGGTATCTCGATGAACAGCTTGCCGCCCTTCTCGACGACGTAATAGTGCCGCAGCCACTGCTCGAACATGAACACCTGAGCGATGTCCGCCACCGCCGAGGCGTATTGGTCGCCTGCCATGAAAGTCACCTCAATATAGAAGGATTCGCGGAGCATGGCCCCGCATAAGCGATAATGGGCATCATCGGCTTTCCCGTCAAGGGGAACTCGAACGCTGCGGGCAGGGCTGCGGCGCTTTACAAGGGCCGCGATGTGCGATAGGAACCCACGCATCCAAGGCGCGCCAGACGCGCATTTCCCCAGGAGGAACCATGGGCAAGCACAAGAAAGTCGAACGCATGAAGGAAATCGGACGCCGCCGCAAGCGTCGCGAAGAGCGCCTCAAGGAGCGCATCCGCGAGGCCAAGGCAGCGGTCAAGGGCAAATAGGCAAGGTTAGGCGGGCGGCTTTCGGGCCGCCTCATCCTTTCAGAAGTCCGCGCCATGCGGGCAGATCCCCCTCTGGAGGAAGAGTCATGCCCATTTACGAGTACAGCTGCCAGGATTGCAAGCAGATCTTCGAGGACTGGCAGAAGGACTACGAGGAGCGGGACATCCCGTGCCCGGTCTGCGGCGGCCAAGCCAGCAGGCTCATCTCGAGCACCAGCTTCGTGCTCAAGGGCGGCGGCTGGTACGCCAGCGGCTACACGGACAGGCCCGCGCCCCCGGAGACCGCCTCGGCGGCCTCTGGCGCAAGCACGGCGGCCAAGGCTCCCGCAGCCCCAGACGCCCCCGCGGAGTCCTGCGCCTGCCCCGGCAAGGCCAAGCCGGTGGAGACGAAGCCGGCAACGCCCACAGCGGTGGCAAGCTAGAGCAGAGAAACAAGGCAGCCCCCGGCTGCCTTTTTCATGAACGCAGCGCGGCCTTGGCGCGCCCCACGCAGTTGACCGCTCCGTCCTCGCAGTTGATCGCTTCGCTCCTTGCAGTTGATCGCTTCGTCCTTGCAGTTGATCGCTTCGCTCCAGGCGGCCGCCCCCCGCGCCGCCAGAACCTTGCACCCCACAGGAAGAGACGCATGATCGAACGCTATTCCCGACCCGAAATGGCCGCCCTCTGGACCATGGAAGCCCGTTTCGGCTCCTGGCTCGAGGTGGAGCTGGCCGTGTGCGAGGCCTGGACCAGGCTTGGCGCCATCCCCGAGGCCGACATGGCCGAGATCCGCGCCAAGGCCGCCTTTGACGTGGCGCGCATCCTGGAGATCGAGGAGAAGACCCGCCACGACGTCATCGCCTTTCTGACGGCCGTGGAGGAGAAGGTCGGGCCTTCCGCGCGCTTCATCCACCTGGGCTGCACCAGTTCGGACATCGTGGACACGGCCAACGCGTTGCTTCTGGTGCGCGCGGGCAAGATGATCCTGGCCGACATCGACCGCGTGCTCGCGGTGCTGAAGGACATGGCGCTGGCCCACAAGGAGCTGATGTGCATGGGCCGCACCCACGGCATCCACGCCGAGCCCACCAGCTTCGGCCTCAAGATGGCCGGGTTCTACGCCGAGTTCGCCCGGCACAGGGAGCGCTTCGTGGCCGCAGTGGAAAACATCCGCGTGGGCAAGATTTCCGGCGCCGTGGGCACCTATGCCCACCTCTCGCCCGAGCTGGAGGCCCACGCCTGCGAGCTCCTGGGCCTGGCCGTGGACCCGGTGTCCACCCAGATCATCCAGCGCGACCGCCACGCCCACTACTTCACCAGCCTGGCCCTGCTGGGCGGCGGGGTGGAGCGCCTGTGCACCGAGCTTCGGCACCTGCAGCGCACCGAGGTGCTGGAGGTGGAGGAGGGCTTCGCCAAGGGCCAGAAGGGCTCCTCCGCCATGCCGCACAAGAAGAACCCCATCAGCGCCGAGAACCTCTGCGGGCTCTCGCGCCTTTTGCGCACCAACGCCATCGCCAGCATGGAGAACATGCCGCTGTGGCACGAGCGCGACATCTCCCACTCCTCCGTGGAGCGCGTCATCATGCCCGACTCCACCATCCTGGCCGACTACATCCTGCACCGCCTGGCCGGGCTGCTTTCGAACCTGCGCGTGATCCCGGAGAACATGGCCCGCAATCTGGAGAGCTCCTTCGGCCTGTTCTACTCCCAGCGCGTGCTGGTGGGCCTGCTGGACACCGGCCTGCCCCGGCAGAAGGCCTACGAGCTGGTCCAGGCCGCGGCCATGCGCTCCTGGGACCTGCGCCGCCCGTTCAAGGACGAGGTCCTGGGCGATGCCGAGATTCGTAAAAACTTAAGTCTAGAAACTCTTGAAAGATTGTTTGACCCCTGCTATTACCTGCGGCACGTATCGACAGTGTATGCGCGCGTCTTCGGCTAGTGCCAGGAGAGAATAGTGAAAGATTTGAAGGCCAGGCTGGCGCGTCATCTGATGGCGCTCTCTTACGTTCAGGGCGAGGTCACCCTCACCTCTGGCCGGAAGAGCGATTATTATTTCGACTGCAAGCAGACTGCGCTGCACCCCGAGGGCGGTTTTCTCATCGGCAAGCTTTTTCTTTCCATGCTCCAGGGCTCGGGCGCGCGCGGCGTGGCCGGCATGACCCTGGGCGCCGACCCGCTGGTGGCGGCGGTCAGCGTGCTCTCGTACATCGAGGGCCGCCCCCTGCCGGCCATGATCATCCGCAAGGCCTCCAAGGGCCACGGCACCGACCAGTACCTCGAGGGGCTGAAAAACTTTCAAAAGGGTGATACGGTCGCCCTGCTGGAGGACGTGGTCACCACCGGGGGCACGCTCATCACCTCGGCCGAGCGGCTGCGCGCGGCAGGGTTCAACGTCGGGGCCGTGCTCTGCGTGCTGAACCGCGAGGAGGGCGGGCCGGAGCGCCTGGCCGAGGCCGGGCTCACGCTGCAGTCCATTTTTACGCGCAACGAGCTTTTGGCCGCAGCCAAGGGCTAGTCTTCCAACAACGGGCGTCCCAGCTGCGCGAGCCGAAGGGACGGGACGCCGAAACCGACGTGGAAGAGCCTTTGAAAGTTGTACGCATCGCACTGCTTCTCGCCACCTTGGCGCTCTCGGCCGGCCTGGCCCTGGCCGCCGGTCCCGGTGCGTCCTCGGCCGCGAGCGCTCCCGGCTGGGTCACCCAGGTCTCCTCGCACACCGGGGTGCCGGAGTTCATGATCGGCATCGACAAGGACACCCAGACCTTCTTCATGTTCACGAAGAAGAGCCCGCTGGAGGTCTCGCGCAAGCTGCCCTGCACCACCGGCTCCACCCCCGGCGACAAGATGCGCGAGGGCGACATGCGCACCCCCGAGGGCGTGTACTTCGTGGAGGAGAAGGTCCCCGGCAAGCTTGACTACAGCCTCTACGGCGACCACGCCTTCAGCCTGAACTACCCGAACCCGGTGGACCGCCTCAAGGGCAAGACCGGCCACGGCATCTGGATCCACGGCCGGGGCAAGCAGTTCGTCAGCAACGACACCAAGGGCTGCGTGGCCCTGACCGCCCAGGACATCTCGGCCTTGAACGGCCACATCCCGCCGGGCACGCCCGTGGTCATCGCCAAGAAGCTCTCCTGGACCAAGGAGACCGGCGCATCCGAGCAGACCGCGCACCTTCTGGCCGACCGCGTGCGCCACTGGGCCAGCGACTGGCAGAAGAAGAGCGACCATTTCTTCGACTATTTCCAGCCCGAGAAGTTCGCCCAGACCGAGGGCATGAGCTTTGCGGCCTTCAAGACCCACAAGCAGGGCATCTTCAACCGTCAGCCCTGGATCAACGTCATGGTCGACAACGTGCGCGTGCTCCAGGGCCCGGACTACTGGGTCACCACCTTCGAGCAGTACTACCGCACCCAGGACCTCATCTCGGCCGTGGGCAAGCGCTTCTACTGGCAGAAGGACCGCGACGGCGCCTGGCGCATCGTTGGCGGGGAGTACACCGAGGCCTCGCCCGGACTGGAGGCCCGCTACCTCTCCTCCAAGCGCGCCGAGGTGGAGCGCCTGCTCAAGGGTTGGCTGGAGGCCTGGCTGGCTGCGGACGTGGACAAGTACATGGGCTACTACGCCGAGGACGCCACCAACGGCAAACAGAACAACGCCAAGACCATGCGCGACTACAAGGCCGCGTTGTGGGCCAGCAAGACGCCCACCCGCATCGCCGCCGACAAGATCGAGGTGGCCATGCACCAGAAGGGCTTCAAGATCAACTTCGTCCAGACCTATGAGGACTCCGCCGGGCAGTCGGACAAGGGCCAGAAGACCCTGGTCATCGCGCCCAAGGGCGACTCCTTCGTCATCCTGAGTGAATCCTGGAGCAAGATGTGACCAAGGACAGCAATTTCAGCGTCCTGTTCATGCGCGACGACTCGGATGTGAAAACCTTCCGGGTCAGCCCCAGGCGGCTCAAACTGCTGCTTTGGGTCACCGGAGCGGTGGCCCTGGCCGTGCTGGTGGCCCTGGCCGTGGGCTTGCGCTCCTTCGTGGGCTACCGCGTGCTGCTGAACGAGCGCCGCGGCCTGGAGTCCAGCCTGGCCGAGGCCCAGGTGTCCCTGGAGCGGCTGGGCAACCTCGACAAGATCCAGAAGTCCCAGGGGGGCGCCAAGGACTCCGGCCCGGCCAAGAACCTGGCCGAGGGCAAGGCCTCGCCCGCCGTGGCCCAGCGCGTCTTCGCCCAGGTCAACACCGGGGCCATGACCGTGGAGAACCTCCGCAGCCAGTTCGGCGCCCAGACCCTGAACGTCTCCTTTGACCTGAACAACCGCGCCAGCGGGTCGCTCTCCGGCGACATCCGCCTGCTGCTCCTGCGCAACGACGGCAGCCTCATCCCGCTGGAGGTCCCGGCCCAGGACCTGACCTACCAGATCCAGCGCTTCAAACGCATCTCCACGAGCGGCCCCATCCCCGAAGGCCTGACCCGCCGGGAGACCCTGGGCCTGCGCATTGAGATCAAGACCTCCGAGGGGGATCTCATCTTTGGCGAGACTTACGCACTGGGCAACTAGCCTCCTCGTCCTCGCGGCCTTCCTCCTCCTGCCCGCTGGGCCATGCCAGGCTTCCACCAAGAGCGGCTTCGTGTTTTTCGAAGGCACGCAGTATCCCCTTGGCGTGGTCTTCATCCAGGGCGAGGCCCCCGGCCCCACCGTGATGATCCAGGGCGGCATCCAGGGCGACGAGCCCACGGGCTTTTTGTCCGCGCAGGTCCTGGCCGAGAGCCGCGTGCTCAAGGGCAACCTCATCGTGGTGCCCCGCGCCAACGTGCCCTCCATCCACGTCCACCAGCGCGCCGTCAACGTGGACATGAACCGCCGCTTCGACCGCGACTACAACCAGTTCTACGAGGACCGCCTGGCCCGGGTGGTGCGCTTCCTGCTCTCGCAGTCCAGCGCCTTCATCCACCTGCACGAGGGCAGCGGGTTCTACGACCCCACCTACGTAAGCGCCCTGCGCAACCCCTCGCGCTGGGGCCAGTCCGTCATCATCGACGCCAACACCCACGAGCGCCTGGACCTGGCCCGGCTGGTCAACTCGGCCCTGACCGAGATCAACGCCACAGTCAAGGAGCAGGACCTCCAGTTCAAGCTTTTCAACACCCGCACGTTCGAGCCCGACAGCCAGTACGCCAAGGAGATGCGCAAGTCGCTGACCTTCTACGCCCTGGCCAACCTGAACATCCCGGCCATGGCCGTGGAGGTCAGCAAGAACATCGGGTCCCTGGGCTGGAAGGTCAAGCACCAGGTCTACGCCACCAGCGTGCTGCTCAAGCACTGCGGGGTGGAGATCGTGCCGCCCCAGGTGGACGCGGACGACATCATCCGCCTGCACGAGCGCGACCACCGCGTGAAGATCAACGGCCGGTCCATGGACGGCCAGGCCCTGGCCCTGCCGCCCGGCGGCACCCTCAAGGTGGACCCCGGCAGCGCGGGCAAGGACGCCCACGGCCAGGTGGTGGCCGTGTTCGCCTCCGACCGCCAGGGCGTCAACCTCGTGGACTCCCCGCGCATGGCCCTGGAGCGCTTCCAGGAGCTGGAGACCCGCGTGGACGGCCGCAAGGTCAGCACCACCAGCGTGCGCTTCGCGGGGGAGATGCCCCCGCCCCTGCCCGTTGGTCCGCCGGTGTTCGTCTGCTGGCTCAACGGCAAGGCCGTGCAGGTCAAGCATGGCGAGGTGCTGCACGCCGTTGTGGGCGACCAGCTGCTCATCGACGGGGTGCTCGGCAGCAAGTGGAAGGAGATCCTGAACTTCAAGGGCTACGCCGCCCGGCCTTGGTCCAACGACGGCCAGGACATGGGCTGGGAGATCATCCTCGACCCCGAGAGCTTCATCGACAAGTACCGCCTGCCCGGACCCACCAAGACGGTGTCCCGCTACCAGGTGATGCGCGAAACCGTGGGCGCGCGCTCGGCCTTTTTCTATGTGGACATCGAACCGCGCCTGGTCCAGGGCCTCAAGCTGGTGGACGCCAAGGGCCAGCCCGTGACCCTGCGCTGGACCTCTGGCGGCGAGGTGCCGCTTGCGCCCGGCGAGTACACCGTGGCCGATGTGCAGAGCAACGGCCCGGCCAGCCGCCTTTTGCCCGTGCTGGGCAACCGGCCGCTCAAGGCCGGGGAGAAGTTCCGCGTGGAAGCAGGCAGGAACCAGCTCTTGACCCTGCGCCAGTCCACGACCTTTGCCGGGCTGGGGGCCATGACCCTGGTGCCCTCCACGGCGCAGCGCTCCGGCGACATGGCCCCGGACAAGTCCGTGGCCAAGGCCCCGCTCAAGTCCGAGGCCGCCCCCGAGACCCTGGCCGTTGCCAAGCCCGCTGCCAAGCCTGCGGCCAAGGCCTCGGCCAGGAAGCCCGCCGCCAAGGCCAAGCCCCTGGCCAAGGCCGCAGTCGGCAAGACCTCCAAGGCAGCGGCGAGCACGGTCGCCGCCAAGCCCGCCGCCGCCCCTGCGGCCAAGGCCCTGGCCAAGGCCGGTGCCAAGCCCGGCGCCAAGCCCGTGGCCAAGCCCGAGGCCAAGCCGGACGCCAAGGCCATCGCCAAGCCCGTGGCCCAGACCGATGCCAAGACCGATGCCAAGGCCGATACCAAGGCGAACGCCAAGGCCCTGGCTGCGGCCAGGCGGCTCTCGGCCAACCCGGACCGCGTCGAGCACTACTAGCGTTCCCCGGCCCCCTTGCCCCCCCCTTG
>Ga0209800_10001617_pt1 | contig 22674 bp, 17 predicted proteins | sample Higcelweek8metaG_FD_187174 | JGI IMG/M metagenome (GOLD analysis project Ga0209800, IMG submission 187174) | Freshwater pond sediment microbial communities from the University of Edinburgh, under environmental carbon perturbations - High... | ecosystem: Environmental > Aquatic > Freshwater >...
GCCAACCTAATCGAAGCTTTTCCAAAAAAATCGGTTGAAAAAGCCAGCGTCTTAAGCATTTATACCGGTGTGGATTCCGTGTTTTTCAGGCAGGCTTTTATCGCTTTTGTAATAATTCCAGGAGTGAGGAATGTTACCAGCGATAAATACCATATCGTATATATCGAATAATTCCACACTGTCGCCAATTATACGTGTACCGTTGCTTTTGATATTAAGGACAAGCTCGAATTCAGGATGGAAATGCCATAATCCTCCAGTGTCATTTATATATTCAGCAATGAATCCGGTACCATCATCAGAAGATATTTTCTCAAGTTCAGCTACCATGGTTCCTGTATTTAATCAGGTGTTAAATCAAATTTACATAATATTTTATCATTTAAAGTTAATATTCATCTTATAATAATTTTCATATAAAATATTTGAATATTTGGTTTATTTAATATAAATTTGTTATCAAGCTTATGCTATTTGTATAAGAGGAGAAAAGTAAGGGTTGGAAGTGAAAATCAACAGGATTGTATTGCAGACATTGACTTTCACATCGGAGCCTGAGGAATAGCGCCAGCTATCCATGGTTCCATCCTTTTATCAGACAGTAGACACGGGAATTATCAAATAAGACCCGCACTCTGATTTTCACAACCACCCTTTCTCCTCTTATTTTTTTTAATACTTCCTGAACCTTTCATTAATTCATGCTTTTAATGCCATCCGCACAAGAATAAATAATTGCATTATCTTTGTGCATCAAAATTAAGGGGACTAATCTGATCTTAATCCGGATCAAGGGGTAATGAAGACTTATATAAGAAGGCGGGAACAAAATGATCAGCTTGTGGTTTTATTTGGTGGCTGGGGCACTGATGAAAACTGCTTCACCCCTCTTTGCAATGACGAATTTGACTTCATTTTATTTTATAATTATTCAGCAGATGAAGCTCTGGTGCTGCCGGAGATGAAGACCTACAGGAAAATTACACTAATTGGCTGGTCTCTTGGTGTATGGGCAGCTGAATTTTTAACTCCAAGGATTGGCATCAAACCTGATATAACAATTGCAGTAAATGGGACACCTGTTCCAGCAGACGATCGTTACGGAATACCGCTTAAAATATTTGAAGGAACACTGAATAATATTACGGATGAGAACATGGAAAAGTTTTATCTCAGGATGTTTGGCGACAAAAAAACATATTTGCTAAACAAAGACAGGGTTCCTCACCGGACAGCAAAATCACTTCATGATGAACTCCGGTGGCTTTACAACAGGATAATGGAGCAAAAGGAACCCGGATTCAGATGGGATTATGCAGTAACAAGTAAATACGACCGGGTTTTTCCGTCAGAGAATCTAATCACCTACTGGAGTAAGGAAAAAACAACTCATCACATTGTACTTCCAATGCCACATTATTTCTTCCATAACTGGAAATCTTATTCAGATTTCATAAATTTTGTGGAATCGTATAAGAAGAAGGGGATCAATAAAAAGAAAGCTCAGTCTGGAACCGCTACAGGTCTTTGATCAGTATATTGGCTGCTGACTTGGCGATAAGCTTATCAAATTTTTCAAGCATCAATATAACGGCATCATATTCCCTGTTCTTAATGACCATTCTTTGTTCCAAACCTTTTTTGTCAAGACGCGAAAGTACAAAACTCACTGATAATTTGTTAATATCCATTGAAGGTTGATATAACCGCTCTTTCTGGTCATTTTCATGAATTACCGAAACAAGTTCTGCATTGCTCAGATCCTGAAGAATATCCCTTGCAAGCCTGACTGGAATTTTAAGAGTCTTTCCTATAGTTTCGGCACTGATTGGTTTTTCGCCAATTGCAAAATTTCTGATAATCATGTGCATTATCATCAAAATAAGCGCTCGCTTCTGGAATTGGCTGATATTAAGGGCTTCGGATTCAAATTCATATCTAGAAACATTCTGGTTGGCGAATGATAATTCAGCTCCCAGAAGAACAATAGTCCAGCTTGCCTGTAGCCAGATAATAAGAAGAGGGACAGCTGCAAAACTCCCGTAAATAGCACTAAGTTTGGCAATACCCCATTGAACGTCAATATACAGCCATAAAAGAAGTTGAAGAAAAGTACCTATAATAATCCCAGAAACAAGCGCCGGTATGAATTTAACCTTTGCATTAGGCATTACGATGAATAGAACAGTCATTGCTGTCCATGTCAGAAAATAAGGAGCAAATTGTATGAGGAAACTGATAACAGGCTTAAAAAACTTAAGTATAGGTGCATTTGCTATGAAATCAGCAAGTTCTGTGCTGACAAAAACAGTAATACTTCCTGATAAAATAATGAATACCGGAGCTATCAGCATTATAGTCAGATAATCAGTAAATTTTCTGTACCATGGCCTCGAAGATGCAATCTGCCAGATATGATTAAAAGAACTTTCGATATGATTCAGTAACGACATTACAGACCAGAAGAGAATTATAACTCCAATGCCTGCAATATATCCTCCGCTTGTCTCCTGTATTGCATCTCTTGAAATATTGAGCAGCCATTTCAGAACATCCTGCTGAGATGAGAATTCCTTGCTGTTTATGATCATTGCCTCAAGATTCTGATCAAGTCCGAATCCTTTTGCAATGGCAAAGCCGATTGCTATGACCGGGATTAATGACAGAAGGGAGTAAAATGTCAAAGCGGAAGCCCTCAGTTGAACTTTATCATTGGAAAAACCCCTTACAGAAAGCATAATTATGCGTACCTGCTTAATGAGAAATGTTTTTCTTTTCGACAATTCAGAGAGCGGAGTATGCCAAATGGCATCGTTCCATTCTTTTATCTTTTTTATAATCCACGATACAGGATTTACCATTGTATTATGTTTCTAAAGTACGTTATCTGTATGCTGCCGAACTCACTTCCTCAAATATACAAAAACCTTCGGGGTGTTTCACTGTTTAATAAAATTTTTAAGAATTCTGTTTTGACATACCAATTTGAATTTATCATTCTGAATGTAAATTATTACTAATTTCACTTTAGAAATTAGTGATAATGAATATTGATATTCTGGAATTTGCCGATGGTGCAATAAATGCACGCGGCGTAGCTGTTATCATAGATGTCTTCAGGGCATTTTCAACTGCATGTTATGCTTTTGACTCAGGAGCTGTAAGAGTGATAACAACTTCGGAAATAGAGAAAGCTTTCTTTTTAAAAAAAAGTTACAGGAATTCTGTTTTAGCAGGTGAAAGAGATGAAAAAAAAATTGAAGGATTTGATTTTGGAAACTCTCCAACAGAAATAATAAAAGCAGATTTATGCGGAAAAACAGTAATTTTAACAACTACTGCAGGAACAAATGGCCTTATAAATGCAGAAAAGGCAGATGTACTTCTGACCGGAAGCCTTTTAAATATAAGAGCTGTGGTAAAATATATTAAAAAAATCAATCCTTTGCATGTCTCACTTGTTGCCATGGGGTACCGGGCTGCAATATCAGCAACTGAGGACCTTCTTTGTGCAGAAATGATAAGGACGGGATTGACAGGAAAAAATATAAAATTTGATGAACAGATAAAAGAACTGAGGTTTAGCTCAGGGGCCAGATTTTTCATGCCTGAGAATATCTTTCATTCGCCTCCTACAGATTTTTTTCTCTGCACAATGACAGACAGGTTCGATTTTGTTCTCAGGGGTGAAAAAAGGGAAGATATGAATATTGACCTTATAAAAATTGAATTGTAATAATAGTAATGATTCAATGGAAGGAAAACTTTAAAATAGTGCGAATGCAAATTAATAATTATTAATATAGCGACTTCGCAAATTTACATATAGTTGAATATGAGTGCTTTCATCATAAAATAGGAAGGATGTTCCTTCTTTGATGAATTTCACGGTAAGTACAGAACATACTTATCTTATAAAGGCTAAAAAGCCACAGTGCCGGGTCAGAAGAATCGAGTTTTAGTTCCATCCTCTCGCGAAAGCGGATAAAAATTCCGGCAAGAACGAGTGTAATTCTGAAATATCTGAGTTTGTTATAATGGCGTAGCAGTCTTACCGATGATGAAAATGATTTTTTATCAGTTACATTATCAAACAGCATACTCAGGTTTTCAATCCCAAGTTTTGTTTTATTAAGAAAGTCATGGTTTGACTCCAGCCCTTCATGCACTAAACCGTTATCTATATGAAGTATTTTAATTCCTGCATTCTTGAGTTGGTAACTGAGGAGAGTATCTTCATGTCCATATTGCTTCAAATCCTCATTAAATCTTAATTTCGAAAATATAGTTTTATCAATAAGCAGATTATATGTAGTAAAAGATGCATACGGATGTTTATTACGTTCGGAAGCTTTTTCCTGTTCTCTTTTTCTGCCATATTTCCACCTCAGGATTTTATCCGGATCACCAGGAGGACTTTCATGATACAGGACACCGCCACATACAACACGGGAAGAAAACATATAAGGTATCCATTTAAGAATATAAGCTTCAGCAGTTCCAGGCACCATAGTATCAGCATCAATAAATAATATAAAATCGCCTTTTGCCTCAAGTGCAAGTCTGTTCCTTATAGCAGCTCTTCCAATGTTTTGTTCTGATACTATTAACCTCACTCCTTCTGATTCAAGAGATTTGTATCTTGCCCTGTAGTCCTCACCCGAGCCATCATCACCTATCAGTATTTCAGTAAATTCCGGAATTTTCCCAAGGCAGCTTTTCATGCTATGCACAAGTGCCACAATATCATAATTACAAACCGGAATGAGAAGTGAAATAGTCATTTGATCTTGCCCCTGGAATTAACCTGTCAAAAATACAATATATTTCTTAATATCATGTTGTACTTTGTTTGGCAAAGAAATTGCAATGACTAATTTTGAACTTATCTTTTAAAACAGATACTGAAATGAAAAAGAGTGTATTGGGAATTCTTGCTATCCTGATTTCATGTTCATCTTTCGGCCAGATGAAAGATGGCTATGAAATTTCGTTAACAATTTCCGGCTTAAGAGATTCATCAATTTTTCTGGCATACCATTTCGGTGATAAACAGTATTTAAAGGACACCATAAATCTGGATCAAAATGGTCATGGAGTTTTTTCAGGCAAAGAACTTCTTCCTCAGGGGATTTATATGATAGTTATGCCAGGGAAGACTTATTTCGAAATCCTGGTATCCGATGATCAGAAATTCTCACTTACATGCTCGTTTAGTGATTATTCTAATACACTCAGATTCAATGGATCAAATGAGAATACTTACTTCGTTGCGTACCAGCGAAAATGGGTTGAAATGCAGCAGAAGGCGAATTCAATAAACAAAAGGATTCAAGCTAACAGGCAAAACAAAGATTCTTTAAATTTACTTTCCGGTTTGCTGAAAGCCGAGGAAGCATATATGAAATCATATCTTAATAAGGTTATAAGTGATAATAAAGGAAATCTTTTATCTGTCCTGGTAAGATCAATGCTTCCAGTTACATTTCCTGATTTTATTCTGCCGGAAGGTACACATAACCCTGACTCAGTTAAATGGGTAAAGCAATACAATTATAATAAAGATCATTTTTTCGAAAATATTGATTTAGAAGATGAAAGATTGATTCGCACACCTATATTATACGGAAGGCTTGACAACTTTTTTAAGAATGTTGTAATCCAGTCGCCCGATTCCATCAACAAAGAGATAGATAAACTAATCCTCAGGTGTCAGGGAAATTATAAGATCTTTCAGTTTGTGTCTGTATTTCTATTCAATCATTTCCGTGAGAGCCAGATAATGGGACATGATGCGGTACTGGTAAAGCTTGCTGATGAAATTTATCTCTCCGGGAAAGCTGATTGGGTTTCAGATGAATTTAAGGATGACCTTCGCCGCCAGGTTGAGTTACTAAGGCATAACCTGATTGGCCTGAAAGCAGAAAATCTTGTGATGGATTCGTATAAAGGTATTTTTGTATCCTTATATGATGTTAATAAGGAGTTTACAATATTATATTTCTGGGAACCTGATTGCGGACATTGTAAGGAAGCAACCCCAAAATTAAGGGAGTGGTACAACAAAGTCAGGAATGAAGGGATAGAAGTATTTGCAGTGTGTACAACCAGTGATAAAGCGGCCTGGACTAAATATATTGAAGATAATCAGCTTACCTGGATCAATGGATGGGATCCGGAAAGAAATACGCATTTCGACTATTTTTATGATGTTCAGTCAACACCTATGATTTACATATTAGACAGGAATAAGAAAATAATTGCCAAGAAGCTCTCAGTAGAAGACATTCCATCTTTTATAAACAATTACCGTAAATATTTCAAACAGGATTAATATTCTTTAGCCACGAAACGAGGTCATAGATGGAATTGAAATCTATAGTGAAATCATCTTTTCTGATTTCCCATTTTTTATTGGTTCCGGAAGGTATCTTAATACTCAATGTTGTTTCATCTTCTGAAATGGAAAATCCAGCCCTTAATACAGCTTTTTCAGTCCATCTCCTCAAAGTTCCTTCTCCCTGAACTCTTATCATTCCATGGCTTTGATTACGAAATGAAAAACTTCCATCACTTGAATTGAATCCAACGACCGATGACTCAAATAAGTGGTTAAAAGCACCTTTCAGCATCAGATCTTCAGGAGCACCCTCAATAAGTTCTCTATCTGTCAGTAACCATATCTTATCAGTCTGGTTTAATGCAATATTAAAATCATGGGTTGAGAAGATGATAGTTTTTCCTTCGCTTACAAGCCTCAGCATAAGATTTATGATTTCATATTTCCCGGCCACATCAAGGAATGCTGTTGGTTCATCCATAACCAATATTTCGGTATCCTGTGCCAGAACTCTTGCTATCATTGCCCTCTGACGCTCACCATCGGAAAGTTCAGAAACATACCTGTCTGAAAAACTTTCCATCCCAGTCTTAATCATTGCATTACTTATTGCGATCAGACTTTCAGAATCGAGTTTCCCTATCCAGTTTGTGTAAGGGAATCTTCCGAGTGCAACTAGATCATATACTCTCATATTACTGACCATTACAACTTCAGTTGAAATATAGCCGGTTTGCCTGGCCAGGTCATTTGGTGAAATATAAGATATATTTTTGTTTTTAAGCATGACCTTCCCTCCCAGAGAATCCTGTATTCCTATAATAGTTCTCAGAAGTGTGCTTTTTCCTATGCCATTTCTTCCTATGACCGCAATGAGCTCACCTTTATTTGCAGATGCAGTAAGAGGTGGCATAATTATTTTTGTCCGTTTTCCGGTGATATAGCCAATTTTAAGCAGGTCAAGTGTTAATATTTCAGTGCTCTTTTTTTCCATCAGAAAAGAGGTGAAGTTCTTTTATTACGAAGTATGATCCAGATTACTACAGGTATTCCAATAAGCGATGTGACTGAATTCACAGGGAGCATATTTTCTGATCCTGGTAATTGTGAAATTATATCACTTACAAGCATAATAATCCCTCCGGTCAGGATTGTTGCCGGAACAAGTATTGTATGATCTGAAGTTTTGAAAATATTTCTTGCAATATGGGGTACTGCAATTCCTATGAAGCCAATAGGTCCGCAGAAAGCGGTTACACTTCCGGCAAGGATACTGGTGCATGAAAATATTAATGCCCGTGAAAAAGTGACATTCAGACCTATGCTTTTTGCATAATTTTCACCAAGCAACAATGCATTTAGCATTTTGATTGAAATAATGCTTAACAGAACTCCAAATGAAACAGAAATGATGAGTACTTTCAACTGTCCGGATGATAAATTCCCAAGACTTCCCATTGTCCATATAACATAAGCTTTTAGCATTGTTTCGCTGCTGAAGTACTGCATAATGCTTACTACGGCTGATATTCCGCTTGCAAGCATTATTCCGAGAATAAGGATTGTCATTATATCTTTTACCCTAGATGAGATTATCATTATAAGTAACATAACAGCCCCTGCCCCCGCCCATGCTGAAGCAACAAGTATCCAGTTTCCAAAGCCAATCAGATTCCCGGGAATAAAAACCGGGGAAAATCCCAGAATAATAATAGCAACACCAAGGCCTGCTCCTGAACTCACCCCTAACACATACGGTCCTGCCATAGGATTTCTGAATACAGTCTGCATCTGGAGACCACTAAGTGATAATGCAATACCAACTATCAATGCTGTTATAGCCTTTGGAAGCCTGAACTTCATAATTATGGTTTCTATGTCAGATCCGGAATCATTGAATAGGGCATTAAGAACCTCAACTGGTTTAATATTTACCGATCCAAGAAATATATCAAGGATAAAAGCAATGAAAAGCAAAAAGATAAGGACTCCAAAAAGAAGAGCTTTTTGTTTTGCTTCAGCAGCATTGATTGTTACCGGAATTTCAGTTTTATAATTCACAATGTGTTATTCAATTTTCCTGTAATAGGTCATTTCATAATTTTCAAAAATTTCAGGATGGAGAATTGATGCTATATCGCTGAGTATCAGATCAGGATTGAGTACTCCGCTTTCCCAGTAATCATTACCGCCTTCTTTGCTCATCCTTTTATTGTTATTGTAGAGATTCCCTTTCCTGAAGCATGGAATATTTTCAAGTCTTAAGTCAATTGATGATATCTCTTTCTTTGAATTAACAGCGCCTATATTCAGCCAGACATCTGCTTTCATAGCTTCAATATAGACATTCTCAAGATTAAAAGGCATCGAAACATTAGACCTGGTATCACTCCAGAGGTACTTTCCACCGGCATCGCTTATTATCCTGCTGATATATGAATTCCCAGGAGAGATAAACCAGGTATCCCTGAATGGAAGGCCCAACAAGACCATAGGCCTGGTTTTTGTATTTGTTCTGACAAACTCTTTTATTTTATTATAAGAATCAGAAACAGAATTAAAAATGGAATCAGCCTGGGCTTCTTTACAGAAAAGAGCACCAAAAAGTTTGATCCACTCTGCCTTGCCGAGCGGATCAGTTTCAAGGTAATCAGCATTAAACATAACCTTAATGCCAAGCTCTTTTATTTTTCCGATATATCCTGCTGATTCATTCCCAATTCCATACATCATTACCAGATCGGGTGAAGTTTTTATTATAAGCTCGCTGTTCAGTCCTCCCTCATAACCCACATCGCTGATCAGACCTTCATGAACCTTTTTATTCAGCGACTTGTTGAAAATAAATTCTCCTCCGGAGACTCCCACCAACGCATCTTCTTTACCTAATGCAACAACCATTGCCAGGTGTGTCGTTGACATACAAATCATCCTTTCGACGGGAGTGAAAATTATTGTCTCAGGAATTGCATACCGGGGAGGTGTTTTTCCCCTTTCAACCAGGAAATATGAATTTCTGACACCTTCAGTTCCCTGCCATGGATCTATCACAGTCAATATTGTGCAACTGTCGTTTATTACAAGTGATAGTCTTTCAGCTCTGGTCACCTGTTCATTGTCATTTAATAATCGTTTAGTTGCAGAATCATTCTTTCTTTCTCTGCACGAACCTGTCAGAATAAGAATTAAAAAAAAAGTACAAAAAACAGGTTTTTTCATTTATTATTTTCGGAGCTGTAATAAAAATCTGAAAAAATATGATCTGCCAGGTTGAGGATAATAAGCAATTGTCTGGTATGAAACGTTAAAAAGATTCTCAATTTTAAATTGTATATCAATAAGGTTTTTTTTGAGGTTGATTTTATAACCGCTAATTATACTATTTATATTATATGCCGGAAGATGCTCTGAATTATCTGCAGAAGTATAAGAAATTCCTGTGAGATTAGAAATCCATAATGAATAAAAGTTCCTATATTCTATCTGAATTAATCCATTTGCCTGGTTTTTTGGGATATATATTATTTGATTCCCTTCCAGTTCAGTTGATCCTGATTTTATTTCTGAGGCTTTGTTATAAGAATAAGAGGCTTTAAGGTCGATTAACAAGTTGTCGAATTGATATTTCACAGATAATGAAGACTCAAAACCTGATGTATTCACACTTCCAATATTGTCGGCGATCCATATAAAAGATGAGTCAGATGGACGCCACTGGATCATATCCCTGATAAAATTTGAAAAAAGACTCAGTTCAAAACCAGTCATAAGTTTTGAAGATAAATTATGTTTCAGATCATACGCTAATTCAGAAGAGTAAGCATATTCATTTTTAAGATCAGGATTACCTCCCGGATTCCAGTAGCAATCATTTAATGAAGGAATTTTTGAATTTCTGCTCATATTCAATTTGATAAAATGGTCCTCTCCTTTTATGACCCTGTATTCCATACCTGCTGAAATATCAGGCAAAAGGAAGTCGCCACCATCCAGCATTTCCCGTAAAAGCAAGACTGAACCAAACCGGTCACCTTTTCTTCTTTCAGCAGAGAAAGTTGCGGAAGCAATATTACGCGTAACTTCCTCCTCATAATAATTAGATACAATTGAACTAACCTCATTGCTTATCACCATTTTTAACTTTGAATATTTTCCAAGGGGAGTCGTCATTCCTGCCCTAATCACAGTAGTATTAGTCCTGTTTTTTGAATCGTAGTCAGAATAATTACTTGTATAATTCAGCTTTGTAAACAACCATGCTGCTGAAATGAAGTATTCGTTCCTGTTTTTTACCATGTCGTAGTTCACAAGACTTCTCACTGATTCATCTGTTTGTTTTTCACCGGAATAACCATAGAGTGTTGATCCTGGCAGACTTCTGTCAGCTGACTGGTACCAGATCCTTGCAGAAAGTACATTTGATGATTTTCTCAGATAGAACTCCTGAAGGAATCCCCTATATAGAAAATCATTATTTTCTCTTTTAACCATTACAGGATCAGAAGCAGATTCAGTATTCAGATAATAAAAATTATTCCTTGCAGAATTTATAAATAGTTTTGTAACTGACTGAAACATTTCGGTTCCGGTTTTTATTCTAACTAATCCTGAGTATTTTCCAAAGCTTCCGGTACCAGGATTAAGTTCAACCAGAGATTCTTTTTTCCATACTGGTTCAGTTTCGAGATTAATAACTGCGCCAATAGCTCCAGCACCAAGATCCATGGAAGCTCCACCGAAACTTATTTTTATATTATCGATCAGGCCAGCAGGCAGAAGAGAAAAATCAGATTGGCCTGGCATAGGATTGTTGATATTAATACCATTCCACATAACTATTGTATGTCCAGCCGATGTTCCTCTGAATGAAGGTGTTGAAGTACCTCCAGGGCCATAATATTTCATAAATAGAGGTGAAGTCTCATTAAGAACTTCGGCAAGAGAGAGCAGGGAATAATTTTTTAGTATGGCAGAATCGATTGTGGCTATCCTGAACCCGGGTTGTACAGAGCTTAATTGTTTTCTGGTGATCACTACTTCCTTAATGTTTATTGTATCAGGGTGTAAAAGTACCTGTCCGGTCAAGGGGAACATTGTAAAAGATGATACAATAAAAATGCTGGTTCTCAATAATTTATACATCAATCCAATGTTTATATTAATAAATCATATTCCTTATCTGATGACCAGAATTCAGGGCTTTCAGGAAGGTAAGGATTGAATCGCAAGATGATCCGGCGCTTTTTTTCCCGAAAGCTATGAATAATGGTTTGTCTGGCAGGTCTTCTGACTTGTCCCGGTCTTATGAAGCCTTCCCATCCCACTTTTTATTTTAAAAAGCGGAACAGTGGCAGGGGATCATAAAACCTTCATCCCGCATAAGGCGGGATCGGGCATCACAGCAGCGGGTACTGTTACGGATTCTGACCGCATTCCCTTTTCACCTAAATGATTTTATTTCATTGAGGCACCAATACGATACAAATATATACTTATTAATTTACAGGAACCCGGACAAAACAGATTGAAATATCAACAGGTGTTGATAAAATTGTTTCTTTAAAGAGTGCCGCAAGAATTTCTGATTATCAGTTCAGGAGAAATATTGACCTGCCGCTTGAATTTACCTTTGCCTGAATTTTTTATCTCAGACCAGATTATATGAGCTGCTTTTGTCGCCATTGAAGAAAGAGGTTTTCTGAGGCAGGTCACCGGTGTGAACAAAAGGTTAAATCCTGTACCTTCTTCCATTGAGATCAAAGCAATATCCTGGGGAACCCTTATATTCTTACTTCTGATAAATTCCATTACAGGGTAAACCAGGTCAGCCTGAAATACAATTATTGCATCAGCCCGGAATGGAGGTCTGAGGAATTTGTCAAAATGGCTGAAGTCGATTTCCTTATCAGAAGCTGATCTGTCAAGTTCCACAATTAAAGGTTCATTCATTATTTGTGTTTTCGAAATTGAATCCATGATATCATTCAATAAACTGGCATCATTTCTGATCTTCCTTCTATCTGTCACAATGACAATATTTTTATAGCCAAGCATTTTAAGATGTTGAGTTATCAATTCAGCACCTGCAGCAGAATCTGATGTAACAGTATTAAGGCGACCTGATTTTATGGATTTTTCAAGAAGGATAAATGGAAATTCAGTAGATCTTAGTAGACGGATTGTCACTTCGTCAGCGGCTTCTCCAACAAGGATCAAACCGCTGAAGAATTTTTTAAATGCAAGTATCATTCTGTCGAACCTTTGATCGTCGGAGTCTTTAGTGATTATTGAAAAACCCAGACCAATGCTTGAAAAAGCCTTCTGAAGATAAGGAGTTATTTCCATGACAAAAGGATCGCTTACAGATGGGACTATCATTCCTATAACGCCAGGCGTCTCTTCTATTGGAACGACAACATTTCTTTCAACAAGAGGATTAAAATAGCCCATCTGTCTGGCAAGAGCCAGAACCTTTTCCTGAGTATCTTTTCTTATTCCATGCTGATCTGCTTTATTGTTCAGAACAAGCGAAACCAGTGTTCCAGATACACCCAGCCTGATTGCTAAATCTTTGTTTTTAAATTTCTTCCCCATTTCCACATGATGTGTGCAAAAAAATAAATTTAGTTTATTTTTTTTATGTGGTTACGGATTTAAATATTTTTAACAAAATAAGTTTGTTATTCTATCTCTTAGGAGGGTTTATACCTCTCTGTTTTGCTGCCAGCTCAAGCCTTTGCTGCCATTTCGATTTTTTTACAGGTTTTTTCCTGTTTTCCTCGAGGGTTGCAAGGACTTTTTCACTATCAATGAAACGTTTGGAGAGTATATTCTGCAACCATGTCAACATATTTGCGAGAAAATAGTAATAAGTAAGGCCTGCTGAAAAATTATTCATAATCAGCATGAACATAACAGGCATCATATACATCATAACCTTCATTCCGGGTTGATCCTGGCCAGTTGCAGAGCCTGACATTTTGGTAGTGATAATTGATGAGATTGTCATCAGAATTGTAAAAAGACTTACATGATTTCCATACATTGGAATAGTAAATGGCAGGTTTAGTATGGAATCATAAGTTGACAGGTCGGTAGCCCATAGAAAATGTTCCTGTCTTAATTCAATTGAAACCGGGAAAAACCTGAACATAGCAAAAAGTATCGGCATTTGCAGCAGCATAGGAAGGCACCCTCCCATCGGATTTACACCTGCCCTCTTATAAAGGTCCATAGTTGCCTGTTGCTTTTTCATAGCATCTTCCTTCTTAGGAAACTTTTTCCCAAGTTCTTCCACAAGTGGCTTCAAAACAGCCATTTTTGCCTGTGACTGGTATGATTTAAATGTCAGAGGGAAGAGAACTACCTTTATAAGTAAGGTAAGTATCAGGATGATAAGTCCATAACTGCTTATAGATCTTTCAAGCCAGTTAAAAACCGGAATAATCACAAACCTGTTTATCCAACCGATAATGTTTTTGCCAAGAAATACAAGCTTATCGAGTTCGTATCCTTCTTTTCTGAGTGTTGAGATATGATTTGGTCCAAAGTACATTTTCATCCCGATTGATGTTTCGTCACCGGGTGTGAATGGCACTCCAAGTTCTGTAGTGAAGTGTCTTAAATATTTTTTGGAGGTTAATGTTTTTTCTGAAGATACAGATCCATTCAGAAAAAAGTTATCGGTAATTAGTACAGATGAGAAAAACTGATCCTGAAAGGCTACCCAGCTTAGCTTTGTTGTTAAATCAACCTTTTCAATTTCTTTCTGCGATCTCAATTTCAATCCAGCAACTTCATCCTGAAAATACTTGTATTTTATTGAAGTATAGCTATCTTCATTCTGCCTTCCCTTTTCCTGCTGTGGGATATACATCTTCCAGTCGAGTGATATGCTATTCTGGTTTGGAGGCAATATGCCATCCATGTTTTTGAAAGTAACATTATAAGTCAGGCTATATTTATCCGGTGCAAGCGTATAGTTATACTCTATATACTTATCATTATCAGCATAAAGTCTCAAAATAAGACTTTTTGGTTCACTTGATACAACAATAGCTTTTTCTTCAGTGACAGGTTTGAAGTACAGATTATTTGTCTGAACAGCTTTATTATCGACAGTAAAAAAGTTAAATCCAAAGATCGTTGAATCACCTGAAAACAGTACAAGGGGAAGGGAATCATAAGTTCTGAATTCTTTCATCCTAGCAGAATAAACCCGTCCGCCTTTCAGAGAAAATTTAAGCTCAATTTTATTATTCTCAAGAGTTATGAAGTCATTTGTTCCTTCAGAAGCTCCGGCAAAAACACCATATTGTCCCGGATCGCTGACATCCTTAACGGTTTCGGAAGTAGGAGCATTTCCGGTTTCAGTTTTAGTAATAACGGTGTCAACAACTTTTTCCTCAGGAGTAAAACCGAGTTTAATGTTCAGTTCGCTTAGTTTAGCCAGAACTTCAGGCTGATTTGGTTTAAATCTGAGAGCATTAACATATTCAGTCCTGGCATGTTCAAAGTTTCCTGCCAGCATTTCTGTCTCTGCCGCAGCAACAGCTTTTTCAAATCCCTTATTTAACCTGCTGTTATTATAGACACTCGCACCGATAAAGATAGCAAAAATGAGTACTATGCCTGTTATTGTATTTTTATCCATTCTTTCAGTTAAATTTTATAAATACATTATATCTTCTTCACAACCCATCTATCCTATACATGCTTTAATAAACCTGACAAAGAGCGGATGAGGATTAATTACCGTACTGCTGTATTCCGGATGAAACTGAACACCGACAAACCACTTATGATCAGTTAATTCCATGATTTCAACAAGATTTGACTCAGGGTTTATACCTACAGGCACCATGCCATTTTTCTTAAAATCGTCAAAGTATTTATCATTGAATTCATATCTGTGTCGATGACGTTCGACTATTTCTGTTTTTCCGTAAGCCTGATATGCCTTTGAATTTTTACTAATTAAGCATTTATAACCTCCGAGCCTCATAGTTCCGCCTTTATCGATTATGCTTTTCTGTTCTTCCATCAGATCAATAACCGGGTATTTTGTTTTATGATTGATTTCAGTGGAATGAGCACCATCCAGTTGGAGAACATTCCTGGCAAATTCAATTACAGCACATTGCATTCCAAGGCATATACCAAGGAATGGAATATTGTTCTCCCTGGCAAATTTTACTGTTGATATTTTACCTTCAATGCCTCTTGACCCGAATCCAGGAGCAACCAGAATCCCATTTAGTCCTTTAAGTTTTTCAGCAACATTTTTATCAGTGATCTCTTCGGAATGAATGTATTCAACATCGACCTGGCATTCATTCATAGAACCGCTGTGGATAAAAGACTCGGATATTGATTTATAAGCGTCAGGAAGTTCTACATATTTTCCAATAAGACCAACTTTAATTGTATGTTTAGGATTCTTAAGCCGTGTAAGAAATTCTCTCCATTCAGTAAGAGGAGGATCCTGCCCAATGGGTAATCCCAGTTTTCTGAGTACAGTCGAATCGAGTTTTTCACCAAGCATTTTAATTGGCACCTCATAAATAGTTGAGACATCTGCTGATTCAACAACTGCATTTTCTTCCACGTTGCAAAAAAGTGCGACTTTCCTCTTAATGTCTGGATTAAGAGATCTTTCAGTTCTCAGGACTAATATATCAGGTTGGATTCCCTCTTCAAGAAGTTCTTTAACAGAATGTTGTGTGGGTTTTGTCTTTGCTTCACCTGTAGCCGACAGATAAGGCACCAGTGTAAGGTGGATCACTATACAATTCTGCGCACCAAGTTCCCACTTCATCTGACGTACAGATTCAATATAAGGCAATGATTCTATATCACCCACAGTACCACCAATTTCTGTAATTACAATATCAAATTTACTACCAGAACTTACAAGTTTAATTCTTCTCTTAATTTCATCAGTTATATGAGGAATTACTTGTACAGTTTTTCCAAGATAATCGCCTTTTCTTTCTTTATTTATAACTGACTGGTAAATCCTGCCCGTAGTAACATTATTAGCCTGGCTGGTAGGAACATTCAGGAATCTTTCATAATGTCCAAGGTCAAGGTCAGTTTCAGCTCCGTCGAGGGTAACATAGCACTCACCATGTTCATATGGATTAAGAGTACCGGGGTCGACATTAATATACGGATCAAGTTTCTGGATAGTTACAGAATAACCTCTTGCCTGCAATAATTTTGCAAGGGAGGCAGAAATAATTCCTTTCCCAAGCGAAGAGGTAACTCCACCTGTAACAAACACATACTTAACGTCAGCCAATGCAAAAAAGATTTATTATTGAACTATATTATTTCATTATATTAATCATCGAGGCCCGACTGGTCGATCATTTTAACTTTTTCCTCAAGTGTCTTTATCATTTTCTTTGCACTATCAATTTTCTCCTCCACCTCTCTTATCATTGTATCAGCATTAGTTGATTTGGCAAAGAACCCAATATTGTTTTCCCATAGGACAATATCACTCTCAAGTTGTTTGATTTTGACGAAGAATTTATCCCGCTCGGTTCTGACTTTCCTTGAAGCTTTAGGATTTGCCTTCAGATTATCCAGCTTATTCTTATATTTAAGTATACTTTTATCTTCATCCCCGATTTTAAGCTTATCGAATTCAATATTCAGAGCATTACGGTACCTGTTGGTTATTTCATCTTTTTTGTTAAAAGGCACGAATCCAATATCAGTCCATTTTCTCTGTAATTCCTTAAGTCTTTCAAAAGCTGCCTGTACATCAATTCCCGGCTCAAATTTCTCCAGTTCTTCAATTATCGCAAGTTTAGCATTAAGGTTATCTTCGTATGAAGTATCAAGTTGAGCAAAATATTCAGTTTTTTTATTAAAGAAGTGGTCACATGCTTTTCGGAATCTTTTCCAGCTTTTTTCAGATTGTTTCCTTGGCACTGGTCCAACCTCTTTCCATTCTTTCTGAAGCTTAATCAGAGCATCGGAAGTAGCTTTCCAGTCGGTGCTCTCCTGAAGCGTTTCAGCCTGAATGCAAAGGTCAATTTTTAACTGAAGGTTGTTTTGCTGTATCCCTTTATTATCGGCATAGAAACCTCTTTTTTTCTCGAAAAAATTGTCACATGCATCACGGAATCTCTGGTAAACTCTGTTATTCTGTTTTTTAGGTGCAAACCCGATAGTTCTCCACATTTTCTGAAGAGCTACAACTTTTTCAGCTTTTTCATCAAAATCCTTAAAGTTCTTTATTTCAAGAAGGTTAATTGCTTCAACCTCTTCACAGAGAGCCAGTTTAGCTTCAAAGTTTTTGCGTTGATCATCTTTTTGTTTCTCAAAATATTCGTGATGTCTCTTATTGATCTGAGATGTTGCTTCCTTAAATCTTTCCCAAATCTCATTTTTAGATTCCTGAGGAACCGGTCCTATTTCCCTCCATTGATTATGGAAGTCCTGTAAAAATCTGAAAGCATTAACTGCATTTGGTTCAAGAAGAAGTTCTTCAGCTTTTTCGCATAGTAAAACTTTTACCTCAAGGTTTTTTCTAAGGTCCAGATCCCTGAGCTCCTTATTTATTTTTATATAATCATAGAATAATTCAACATGATGGTGATAATTTTCCCAAAGGTCTTTCAGTGAATTCTGGGGGACAACTCCGATTGAATGCCACTCGTTCTGAAGAGACCTGAACTCATGAAAAGTTTTATTTATTGATTCTTCGCGGTTTACAAGTTCTTTAATCTTATCAATTATATCATATTTTCTTTTAAGATTTTCGTACTTTTCAACTTCCTGAATCTTGTTAAAGTCAGTCTTTTTCTCTTTGTATTTTTCAAGGAGATGTTTTACACGTGCTTCAGAGGGATCGACCCAGGCACGATAATCTTCAATTTTACCTCCTCCTTCAAGAAATTTATTTTTTCTTTCGTCAGATTCCTGTTTAAGCTTTTTATAAAACAGTATCTTTATTCTATCAACATCGCCTCGGATTTCAGCAGGAGGTCTGTTTTCAATAATCAGGCCCAGAGTATCAACAAGTTCTGTTTTATTGTAGCCCGAATAATCTACCAGTGGAAGAACAATATCGTCGAGAAGATGACTTTCGACTTCTTCTGTTTCCACAGGGTCAGGAACAACTGTCCTGGCTTTTGCTGACCTCTTTTTTTCTTTTACATCTGTTTTTTCCGTGCTTTGATCAGCAATCTCATTATTGCCGGAAATTTCAGGTTCAATCGCTTTTTCAGCTTGCGGGTTAATCTCAGTTCCGGAGGCATCTTCACGAGCCCCGGATTGTTCATCAAGAACAGAGTCATCCGGATTTTTCTTAGTCATTGTCAATCCTTTCTTGTTTCAGCTCTCATTTAAGTATTCTTCACCATGGCATACCATGGATTTTTAAAGCTACGAAAATATTGAAATATTGTTAAAACTCAAAGTTTTGCTCAAATTAATCTGGTATTCATCAGATTTGAAGCTGATATAACAGAAGCCGGAGAATCAAAAAGTGAATAATCAAAATTTGTTTATGCCTGTTGGTGCATTATCAGATTAATAATATCTTTGAAAAACATAACTTATCAATCGACAGATTTCAGATTTAAAAACATGGAAAAAAAGGATATTGTAATACTTATAGCAGCATTTACTGCTATTGGTTTCAGCTTATACAAAAAATATTTTAAAAAAGATGATGGGAAAATAAATTCCGGGAATAGCCCTAAATCAGGGTCATCTTTTTCGTCATCAGGCAAAGATGACGACTATGAACCTTATTCAAAAAAATAATTTGTTTTCAAATTTTATTTTTTGAAGCAAGATATCTGAAGGGGTTTATGATCTTTTGAAGCAACCTGAGGTCATCGGTTAATATTTCAGCACTTCCCTGCATATTCTGAGTGAATTCAAGTTCTTTCCCATACAAGGTAGTAAGTCCTTGAGTAAGAGAGATTTCGATAATATATGCATCACCGGAAGGTACAAGTGATTTTGATCTGATTGTTCCGCGAACCATCCCGTATTCCAGATAAGGGAATCCGCTTAATTTTATATTTACAATCTGCCCGGCTTTTACCTTTCCAGATCTTTGCATACTCAGTAAAATCCTTCCGATAAATGCACCAGAATTTTCAGGAACGACATTTAAGACAGGCTGGTCAGCGATAACCGACTGGTTTTCACTCCAGTATTTTGTAAATGCAACCTTACCTTTTACAGGTGAAATGAGGAGATAATTGTTTTCCCATATTTTCAATCTTGAATTAAGGTTCATAAACGACTCCTCAAGAATTGAAACAAGTTTTTGTCTTTCCACTTCCCGGTTTATTCTGTAATCAATAAGAAGCTGTCTTTTTTCGGCAAGTTCAATCAGCTTTGCTGAGCGATCAAGTCCAGCCTGCTGGAATTCTAGTCTGATGAGATTAAACGACTGTCTTGATTTCTCAAGATCACTCTCAGAATATACTTTTCCAGAGAATAATAAAGAATCTCTGTTAAATTTCTTTTGTTCAAGAAGAAGATTATCTGAAAGCAGTTTTTCCTTAGTTTTTAGCCTGGCCAGATAATCCTGGATACCTGATATTTCGTAGTTCAGGGAACTAATCTTGTTACCAAAAAAGTCATTCTTTACATAAATTTCAAAATCAGATAAAGCCTTTATAAAAGAAGCATAGTACACCTGTAGTTCACCAAGCCTGGAAAAATGAGGGAATAAATCAGGTGATAGCAATTCAGGTCTAGAAATTGTATCCAAAGTTGCCGTCAAAGATTTTATATCGCTAATATCTGCAGCTGTTTCCATAACTGCAAGCAACTCTCCGGCTGAAACATTTTCTCCGTCAGTTACGTATAATTTATTAATCCTGCCTGTGATTTTTGTAACAAGTGTAACCGGTGGATTTACTGTAGTTATTTCAACTGGTGCCGGTACTATGTCAGGGTATCTTATTATCCACGACATGGTTATCAGAACAACCATGACGGTTAAGATCACTGTTGTTCCCCATCTTATGATCTTACGCGGCGGATTTGATATAATCTCATTTACCGGATCAGAATATAATATTGCAGGTTTTTTATCTTTCATTTTCCGGAATCAATTGCCAAGTTCAAGTTGATTCTTAACAAGGTTGAAATAGGCTCCTTTATTTTCAATCAGCGATGTATGATTACCAGTTTCAACAATTCTGCCACCATCCATTACAATAATTTTATCAGCATTCTTCACTGTACTCAGTCTGTGAGCAACAATAATTACTGTTCTACCCTCAAAAAAGTCTGTAAGATTCTCAACAATAACTTTTTCATTACCTGCATCGAGAGAGTTTGTTGCTTCATCGAAAATTATTATTTCAGGATTTCTGTAAATAACGCGTGCAATCAGAAGTCTTTGTTTCTGACCTTCACTTAGTCCATGTCCATTTGTACCAATTTTGGTATTGTAACCAAGAGGCATCGACTCTATAAATCCTTTGATATTAGCTATTTCAGCTGCTTTTACCAGTTTTTCTTCATCAATGCCATCGATACCAATTGCGATGTTTGCAGCTATAGAATCAGGAAACAGGAAACCGTCCTGCATAACTGCGCCTACTTTTTCTCTCCATATTCTCAGGCTCAGGTTTAAAAGCCTTGTATCTCCTATTAGTATTTCCCCGGTAACCGGCTGGTAAAAACCCAGAAGCAATTTAAGTAAAGTTGTCTTTCCACTTCCGCTTGCCCCTACTATTGCAGTCGTTTTCTTCTCTTCAATGAAAAGATCAATATTCTTAAGAACAAATGGTGAATGGGGTCCTTCATACTGGTACGAAATATTATTAATGAATATATCCTTTTTTTCGGGAAGTTTTCTTACTTTCATTTCAGGGTCAGGCTCTTCATCCTGCATTTCATGAATCTCTGACAGTCTGTCCAGACTCATTTTTGCATCCTGCGCCATTCTGAAAAAACTTATTATCTGGCTTACAGGGACATTAAGTTGTCCGATAATAAACTGAACTGCAAGCATCATACCAAGAGTCATATTACCTTTAATAACTGCAGTAGCTGCAACGACAGTAATAAAAAGATTTGTGACCTCATTAATAAATGTTGCTCCTGCAGACTGATACTGAATTATCCCTAGCCCACGTACTTTAAGTCCGAAAAGTGAAGCCTGGAGTTTTTCCCAGTCCCAGCGCATGCTTAGTTCACTCTGGGTGAGTTTTATTTCCTGCATCCCGTTGACAATATTAATCAGTTTGTTACCTGCCACAGACATCTGCTTAAAACGCTGGTGATCAAGCCTAGCTCTTGATTTCATAAATATGGAAACCCAAATTGTATAAAGTATAGTGCCTGCAAGAAATATAGCCAGGATTCCAACATTGAAAATAGCAAGCACCACTCCAAAGACTACCAAATTAAAAAATGAGAATAGAATTGTAAGACTAGCTGATGTAAGGAATTCTTCGATCCTGTTATTGTCTTCAATACGCTGGAGTATATCACCGGTCAGTTTTGTATCAAAAAATGAAACCGGAAGAGACATCAGTTTCTGAAGAAACCCTGAAATAACTGCAACATTGACCCTGGTACCGATATGAAGCAGCAACCATCCACGGATAAATTCAACTGACATTCTTCCCAGTACAAGTGCAAGCTGGGCAAACAAAATCAGGTAGATAAATCCGATATCGGTGTTATTGATTCCAACATCGATTATTGATTGAGTCAGGAAAGGAAAAATAAGCTGAATAAAACTGCCTATGAGCAGTCCAAGAAGAAGTTGTCCAAAGTACTTTCGATATAGTCTGAAATATTTCAGGAGAAATCTGAACCCTCCAGCTTTATCAGGCTGATCTTCAGTATCATATAGTGCGGGTGTGGGTTCTATTACCAATGCAAGTCCTGTCTGTTTCCCCTCAGTCAGAGTAGTTGCCCAGTTCTTCTCGAACTCTCCGCGCGAAAATGTGATGAGGCCAGTTGCAGGATCAGCGATCCATACTTTGTCTTTGAATATTTTATATACTACAACAAAATGCCTTTGCCGCCAATGAACAATGCAGGGCATTGTCACCTTTTTCTCAAGCATTTCGTAAGGTATTTTTACCCCGAGTGTTCTGAATCCAACCGAATCAGCAGCCTCAGAAAGTCCAAGAAATGACACCCCCTCTTTTGTTATGTAGCACTTTTTTCTAAGGTAATCAAGTGAAAAATTCTTTTTGTAAAACCCTGCTATCATTTTCAGACAGGCAGGACCGCAATCCATCGCATCATATTGTTTTACAAATGGGAATAACATTTTTGGATACCCAACCGTTTAATTATGTGAAGTAAAGATATTTATTATTTAACAG
>Ga0209800_10001622_pt1 | contig 22620 bp, 20 predicted proteins | sample Higcelweek8metaG_FD_187174 | JGI IMG/M metagenome (GOLD analysis project Ga0209800, IMG submission 187174) | Freshwater pond sediment microbial communities from the University of Edinburgh, under environmental carbon perturbations - High... | ecosystem: Environmental > Aquatic > Freshwater >...
ACTCCTGGTGGAGCTTCCGGGCCAACGCGCGGGCCAAAAACGTGGGCTGGCGCATCGACTATTTCTTCGTCTCCGCGGAGCTGAGGGATCGCGTGAAGGCCGCGTGGATAGCCCCGGAGGTGCAGGGCAGCGACCATTGCCCCGTGGGTGTGGAGATCGTTTAGCCTACCGCCGACATCGTCGTGGTTCAGCCCAGGGCCAGCCGCGCCGCCAGGGCCGCAAAGGTCGAGCCCATGAGCCAGGGCCGCGCCCGCTCCAGCCGGGAGCCCGCGGCCGCGCCCTGCCGCAGGCGGCGCACCAGCCCGCTGGCCAGCAGGGAATAGGCCGCGTCGAACACCAGCCCAACCGCCACCAGCATGCCGCCGAGCCACAAGAACTGCGGCAAAAGCGGCCCGCGCTCCGGCGACACGAACTGCGGCAGCAGCAGGCCGCAGAACAAAAGCGCCTTGGGGTTCAGCAGATTGGTCAAAAAGCCCCGCAGCATGTCCGCCAGCAAGGCCTTGCCCTTCGCCCCGTGCGCCTGGGCGGCGGCTTCGCCTGTCGTGTCTTCCGCCGTGCTTCCCGTCGCGGGCCTGGGCCGCAAAATTTTCCACGCCAGCCACAGCAGATAGGCCGCGCCAGCGCCGCGCACGGCGGCGAGCAGCGGCGGGTGCCCGGCGAGCAGCGCGGCCAGCCCCAATCCGGCGGCCAGCACGTGCACATAGCGCGCGGCGGCGATGCCCAGGGCCGTGCGCAGGCCAGCGCGCGCGCCGTGGCTTGCGGCCGTGGCCATGACCAGGGCCATGTCCGGGCCCGGAGCCAGAAACACCGCCACCAGCGCGGCAAGATACAGGGACATCAGTGTGGGCTCGAACATGGTTTCCTCCTGGCGGTCTGCCTCCGGCGGCCGGTGCGGCCCGTTGACCGGATTGGAGGCAGAATACAGCGGCGGAAAGGAAATTGCCTTGCTTTTCCTCGCGATAATTCGGAGAGTAGAGCAAGAATCTGCCGTTTGGAGGGTGCGATGCGAAAGGATATTTCGGGTAAGGCTTCGGACAGAGCTTCGGGCGGTGTGACGGGCGAGGACTCCCGGGGCCTTGCGAAAGGCGCTGCGGCGAACGTGCCGGCAAGCGGGCTGGACGACACGGACCGCGCCTTGCTGGCCCTGGTGCAGCAGGACGGGCGCATGTCCAACGCCAAGCTGGCCGAGGCGCTCTCGCTGAGCGAGACGCCCTGCTGGCGCAGGCTCAAGCGTCTTGAGGCCGAGGGCGTCATCGACGGCTACCAGGCCAACCTGAACCGCCGCCGCCTGGGCTATGGGGTGCTGGCCCTGGTGCAGCTGTGCTTCGGCAACCATTCGGACGACGCGCCGAGCAACTTCGAGGCGGCCGTGCAGCACATCCCGGAGGTGCTCTCGTGCCACAACGTCACGGGCGAGGCGGATTATTTTCTGCAGGTGGTGGCGAAGGACCTGGAAGCTTACGGCCGCTTCGTGTCCGATGTGCTGCGCAAGCTGCCCGGCGTCACGTCCATCCGCTCCAGCCTGTCCCTGCGTGAGGTCAAGGCCAGCACGCGGCTGCCCGTCGCCGGGGGGCGCGGCCGCTAGGCCATGAAGGCGCGGGCCACGCGGAACACGTCGTCGTAGGTGAGCTGCGCGCGGATGGCCAGGCACATTTCCGTGGCCATGTCCATTTTGCGGCGCGCCTGGGAGAGGGCGGCGTTGCGCAGGGCCACCAGGTGCAGGGTGATGAAGGCGGTGTCGAAGCCGTCCGCCGCAAGGGAGAGCCCCTCCGTGAAATAGCCGGGGCGCAGGTGCGGCAGGTATTCGTTCAGGGTCTGCTTGCCGTTTCTGCGGGCGGAGAGGGCGTAGAACAGCATCTTTATGGCCAGGCGGTCGTCCTTCTGCTTGTGGTCCACGCAGAGCAGCACCGGCAGGTCCGCGTCCTTTTCGCCCACGGTGGACATGAGCCCGTAGGCCAGCTCGAAGGCGCGCTTCTCCGTCACCGGCGAGCCGCCCATGAGCCCGGACAGGCGGATGAAGGTGAGGCGCGGGTTTTCGCCCTGGGCTATGCCGCACAGGGCCACGCTGATCATCTCGAAGCGCCGGTGTGACTCGGCCAGCAGCCCCTGGGCCTTGGCGCGGGAGAGCCTGCGGATGAGATCCTGGTCCAAGCCGGAGACGGCGGCGTCGAGCAGATGGCGGATGAAGCGCTCGCTGGTGTTCTCCAACTCCGCAGCCAGCAGGGTCTTGTCGCGCTTGGTGTCGAGCAGCTTCTTGATGGACAGCCAGTAGGCGGCCAGGGCCTCCACCGGCATTTCCAGAATATCCAGCTCGTCCTGCGCGCTGGGCTGGTCCGCGCCGTTCTTCTGGCTCTTGTGGCCCTTTTGGTCCATACTGCGGCTCCTCGGTCCTTGCGGGCGGTGGGGGTTGACGCGGGCGGCAAAAAGACCGATTTCTGGCGCGCGCCGGGCCTTCATGCGGCCCCGGCACCAACCCTAGCGCAATTTCAAACAGGAAACAAACAGGGCGCAGAGCCCCGTCCAGGAGAGAGCATGCTCACCTATCCGGTCATCGACCCCGTGGCCTTGCAGATCGGACCGCTGGCCGCCCGCTGGTATGGGCTCATGTACGCCGTGGGCTTCGGCGCGGGTTGGTGGCTGGCCCGCCGCCGCGCGGCCCGGCCCGGCTCCGGCTGGACGGCCCTGCAGGTGGACGACCTCATCACCTGGCTGGTGGTGGGCGTTGTGCTGGGCGGGCGCATCGGCTACGTGCTGTTCTACGACCTCCCGTACTATCTGGCCAATCCCATCGAGATGCTGTCCATCTGGCGCGGGGGCATGAGCTTCCACGGCGGAGTCATCGGCGTGGTGCTGGTGAGCTGGCTGTACGGCCGCAGCATCGGCAAGAACCTGCTCGAGGTGGGCGACATGGTCGGCCCGCTCGTGCCGCCGGGACTTTTGGCCGGGCGCATTGGCAACTTCATCAACGGCGAGCTGTGGGGTAGGGTGACGGACGTGCCCTGGGCCATGGTCTTCCCCACGGGCGGGCCGCTGCCGCGCCATCCCTCGCAGCTTTACGAGGCCGGGCTGGAAGGTCTGCTCCTGTTCCTCATCATCTGGGCCTATTCCGCAAAGCCGCGCCAGCGCGGGGCCGTGGGCGGGCTGTTTTTGCTGGGCTACGGCTCGTTCCGCTTCTTTGTGGAGTTTTTCCGCCAGCCGGACGCCCAGCTGGGCTTTGTGGCGCTTGATTTCTTCAGCATGGGGCAGCTGTTGTGCGTGCCCATGATCGCCCTTGGCGCGTACTTGATGTGGCGCAAGATTCCGGCAACGGCCCAGGCGGCCAAGGCGTAAGCTAGCGCACGCGCTTCGGCGCGGCCTCGGGCGGGCGGCGCAGCAGCTTGGGCAGGGCGGCTGTGAACACGCGGTCCCAGCGCTTGCCCGTGAGCAGAAGCGCGCCGCGGCCGCCGTCGCCCGCCGGATCAAAGCCCACGCCGTTGGCGGTCTCGGGGTTGCCGGGGTCCCGCGCATCCTTCACACTTTTGGCCAGCTCGCGCCGCAGGGGGGCCAGGTCGAGCCACAGCGCCACCTGGCCGTCCGCCGGGCGGATGACCGCCAGCAGATCCTCCTGCCAGATGTTGGCCACAAGCCAGCCGTTCACCCACTCCAATTCGTTGATGCGCACCACCGGGCGCGCCCCGTCGTGCACGCGCAGAGTCCTGCCCGTCTCGGCCAGGGTGCGCGCGTCGAGAAAACGCAGGGTGGCCGTGCCGTCGCTGACCACGACCTCGCCGCCGTTGCAGGCCAGGCCCCAGCCTTGGCCGCGCAGGGGGCGGCTTTCCAACGACCGCAAGGTGGCCGCGTCGTAAGTCAAAATGACGCCCTCGCGCCAGGTGAGCTGCACGAGCCGCTCGCCTTCGCCCCCGGCGCACAGGGCCAACCCCTCACCGAAGAGCTGCTCCGGCAGGTCGCGCCGGGCCAGCACGCGGCCTGTGGCCGGGTCCACGCGGCGCACGGACGACTGGCCGTAGAGGCCGGTGCTTTCATAATACACGCCGTGGCGCAGGAAAAAACCTTGGGTGAAGGCCGCGCTGTCGTGGGGCTGGCTGGCCAGAATGCGCACCCGCTCCACCGGGGCGCGGCCCTTTTGCGCTGCTGCGGCAGCGGGTTGCAGCAGCGGTGCGGTCAGCAGGCACAGCGTCAGCAGACACAGGGCCAGGCCGGGCAGGACCGGGAGTGGCAGGGCCCGCAGGGGCGGGAAAAGCCGCATCGGGAAGGAAACCGTCCGCTGGCCGTGCGCGCGCCGCCAATGGGGCGGAAGGCCAAGGGCGCGGCCGGACAGCGGCTGGCCGGGCTGAGCCTGGTTTGTCTTCGCCTGGTCTATCTTTGTCTGGCCTATCTTCGTCTGGTCGGTCTTCGTCTGGTCGGTCTTCGTCTGGCCGGTCTCGGCCTGGAGGCACGGTTTGCCGGGGCCTGGCGTCCGCTGGGCTGGCCTGTGGCTGGCTGGTTCCTGGCGGTGAAGATGCGGCGGCGTGCTTATCGGCCTGTCCGTTGGCGTTTCCCGCTGCGTGTCCAACGGCGTTCCAGGCTGCGTTCCAGGCTGCGTTCCCGGCGGCAACGCCCGGCTGGCTAGGCGGCGCGCGGGCGCGTTCACGGCTGCGGAACCTTGGGCAAAAGCGTTGCGGCGACGCCCCGTGCCGCCATGGCCTTGCGGGTCAGCTCCTGGTCCAGATAGCTGAGCCAGACCTCGCCCGTGCCGGTGCAGAAATACAGTTTGCGGCCTAGGGCGCCCAGCACGTCCTGCTTCTTTGGCCGCAGGCCGAAACCGGCCAGGGTGGCCAGGGCGACCTCCACGTTCTTGCGTCCCACGTCGAGCATTTCGCGCAGGTCGCCGTCGTAGGTCTGCTGCAGGGTGTTGGCCCCGCCGAAGAGCTTCACCTCAAGCTCGGCCGGGGGCATGCCCGCGGCGCGGAAACGCTCCACCAGGGCGGCCACGGCCAAGTCCGCGTAGGTGCAGTCCGAGGCCGTGGAGCTGGCCCGTCGCAGGCTTGTGTCGGGCAGCATGGCGTGGAACATGCCGCCCACCTTGCGCCCCGGATGGAAGATCGTGGCTGAGACGCAGCTGCCGAGCACGGTGGTAAGCACCATGGCCCTGGGCGCGAAGGCGCAGTCGCCGATGTTCACGTGGCCCACGGGCAGGCCGAGGTTCTCCGGAGCGGGCAGGGTCATGCTACTTGTGGATGATGATGTCGCCGTAGATGGGCGTGGTGCTCTTGGGACCCGCGCCAGGCTTTTGCGCCGGCTGGGCCTTGGCCTCCGCCGGGGTGTTGAACTGCGCTCCCGGAGGTCTTGAGGCGGTCTGCGCGCCCATGCCGCCGGCCCCGGCCGCAGCCGGGTTGCCTTCAAGGTTCTTGGCGGTCTGCAGCAGCTTTTCGCGCTGGGCCTGGTCCATCTCCGCCTTTTGGGCCATGACGCCCTGCATGGGATCGGCCGCGAGGGCGCTCGCCGGAGCAAGGCCCAAAACGGCGGGAAGCAGCAAAGCCGGAAGCAGGTGGCGAAAGTTCATGGCGTTCCTTTCTTAATAGTGAGTTCCCGCAGCCAGCCCGGATATTTCCGTGGCGGTGAGGGCTCGGTTGTACAGGTATAAGTCGTCGATGAGGCCATCGAAACTGATGGTGCCGTTGCCGCCGATGAGCAATGGGGTGGTTGTGTTGGCGGCCGTGCGCGTTGTTGTGGTGGTTTGCGCGGCTGTTCCGTTGATGTAGATGATGGCCCTGGCGCCGTTCCATGTCGCCGCGACATGATACCACTTGGAGTTGCTCGGCAACGTTGTCGTTGTCGTCACGGTTGTCGTCCCTCCGTTGGTCAGAACCAGGGAGAGTGTTCTGCCGGTGTTGAACCGCAGGATGTACGAGCCGGACTTTGAGACCAGCGGGGCGTTGCTGCTGCCGGTTTTGCGGGCATTGACCCAGGCGGCGATGGTGCCAGCGCCGCCGAGCCGGAGGCTTGCGGCGTCGTTGACGGTGACGAGCCCGTCTGTTCCCGCGGTTGTGAAGAACATGGAGGCGCTTTTGGGCGTGCGCACGTCCGGCCCCCACATGGCCGAGCCGCTCATGGTTCCGTTGTTGCCGTTGGTGCTGGCGTCGTGGATGGTGGCGTTGGCCGCTTCGTCAAAGGTGTAGGCCGCGGCGTAGCCCGTGGGCACTGTGGGCGCGGTGGAGCTTGGCGGGCCCTTGAAGTTCAGTGCGAACTTGTCGATCTTAACGACGTCGGCGTAGGCGCCGGTGCCCATGGTCCAGCCGAAGTAGATCTTGGAGAGCTGCGCGTGCATGCTGGGAGACAAGGCAAAGGTGCGGGACATGGTCGGGGTGTCGGCATGGGTGGCGCCGCAGTTGCTGATGGTTGCGGAGTACGTGTCGCCGCTGGTCACCACCCAGGTGCGCTCCCTGTAGACATAGTCGCCCTGGGCGTTGGGCGTGGTGGAGCGGTCCAGCTCATAGCGCACCAGATACTGCGCGCCGGGCGAAGTGCGGTTTCCGAACAGCCACGCGCTGGAGCTGCGGGCGTAATACCCGTCCCAGCCGTCCATGGATCCGTCGAAATTATAGCTGTTGTAGGGCTCTTCGTCCGTGCCCGCGCCCGCTCCGTGGATGTGGTCGTCACGGGTGGATATGCAGCTTAAGGTCTTGAGCCCCCAGAACAGAAAGGCCATGTGGTCGGCCGAGCTGGCGTCGCAGGCGATGTTGTCGACGGAGTTCGGGCAGACCTGGCCGCAGTTCCTCCAGTTGTAGGTCACGTCGAATTCCGTGCCGAGCTTGGGCGGCAGAATGCTCATGGTGGTGGAGTTGACCACGGTGGCGCCGCTGTAGCCCATGTTCTCGCCGCCGCCGCCGTAGCTGGCGGCCGTGTTGGTGGCCGCGTTCATGATGGTCCAGACGAAGCCGTCGCCGTAGTCGCCGTTGTTGTCGGCCGCGTTCTTCGTATAGTCGTAGCCGTTCGGGTTGAACTGGACCCGGTAATAGGCGCACAGGCCGTTGCCCAGGGTGCAGGCGCCGTTGGCGCACAGCGGGTTGGTGCCTGTGAACCAGGCCGCGGATTGCGCGCTCAAGATGTTGTTGCCGAAGGTGATGGCGCCGGTGGCGGTGTCCTTGGTGATGGAGCCGCTGGTGCCGGTGGCCGCGATGCTGAATTCGTTCAGGTTGCCGGCGAAGGTGACGCTGACCGTGGTGGGGTCGACGGTGTTGGAGGCGGCCACCACCGGCAGATTTACCGCGTTGTCGACAATCTGGTTGGTGACCGGGGCGATGACCGAGCAGCCCTTGCCCGTGGAGGTGACGGTGGCGGTGTAGTTCGCGTCCTCGGTTATGCCCAGGGTGAAGCTCAGGCCGCGTCCCGCGTCCATGGTGAAGGTGGCGCCGTTGAGCGCGGCCTTGACGGTGTTGTATTGGGCCACTGTGGTGCAGGCGCGCAGGCGCGCCCTGGCGTAGCGCAGGCCAGCCTCGGCCATGTAGCGGGCCGCGGTTGCGCAGTTGGGCGAAAGCACGCTCGTCACCGAGGCCCCGAAACGCGTGACGCCGACCATGGCCAGCAGGCCGAAGCTCACCAGGGCCAGGGCCAGGTAGACGGCGATGCTGCCCTGCTGCCTGTTTGCAGGCCGGCCAGAGGCGAGCGCCGGAGGTGTGCGTTGCGGCATGGGCGGACCTCCTAGCTGATGATGGGCGGAGTGATGATGTTGCGCGGCTTGACGGTGATGCTGAAGCTGCCGCTCGTGTCGGTCAGCGCGAAGGTCACGGTGAAGGTCGGCGTGTAGGTGGTGTTGGCGCTCATGGCGCACGAGCTCACGCCGTCGATGAGCGTGTAGGCCGTGCCCGCCACCGAAAGAGTGATGCGTTTGCCCACGGCGTCGTAGGCCAAAATGCGCGCGCCGGTCAGCAGGGCGTTGGACGAGGTGTAGGCGATGGCGGTGCTGGTGACGGTCGGCGCATTGCTTGCGCCCGGGCCGCCGTTGACGTCGCGCAGCTCCGCGGCGATGCGCGTCAGGGCGATCTGCCCTTTCTGGCCGTTCTCCTCTGCCTGGCGCGAGGCCAGCACCCCGCGCGCGCCAAGGTTGAACATGCTCCCCGCGAAGATGGAGATGAAGCCCATGATCACGATGACCGCGATGAGCTCGATGAGGGTGAAGCCTTTTTGGGTGCGCATGGTTCCGGCCCTAAAATGAGGCGGAGCTGTCGGTCGCGTTGGTGCGCTCCTGCGTCAGCAGGGTGGAGAGGGCGACATTGCCCACGGTGATCACCACGGTGAGCGAGTCCTGGCCGTCCGTCCCGAAGGTGTTGGCGTTGCGCGTGAGCTGCACGGCCGTGTTGTTGCTGCCGAACTCCGTCACCACGGCGTCCAGGCTGCCGCTGGTGTGGCTGTTTACGTGGTTGGTATAAAAGGAGACCACCTGCTCCATGGTGCCCTCGGCCCGCGCCGCGTCCTGGGTCGTGGTCAGGGGGGTGGCGCTCTTCAGCAGCTGCGTGCCCATGAGCTTCACCACCACCACGCCGAGGAACCCCGCGATGAGGATGACGACGATGACCTCCACCAGGGTGAAGCCGCGGGAGCGTTTGACGTGGGCGCGCATGGGGCCTCCTATTGCACGTAGCCGGTTTCCGGCGTCACGGTGCAGTTGCCCGTGCCGCCGCCGGCGGTGATGGTGATGATCTGGGGGCTGGCGAGCTTGGCGCCCGTGCCGTCGTAGGGAACGCCCAGGCTGTCGAAGCGCAGGGTGAAGGCGGGCGTCATGGTCATGGACTTGTCGCTCAGGGTGACCACGGTGGCGTTCTCGCCCGGCAGGGTCATGTTGGTGGAGTTGCTGTACTCCGCCCAGTACCTGGCGCCGTCGAACCGCATGGCGATGTACGATGCGCCGCTCTTCATGGCCGAGAGCTGCACGAAACGCAGCTGCGAACGCAGTTCGGCCAGACGGCCGGAAAGCTCGCCGCTCAGGTCGGCCTTGCGGGTGAGCACCAAGGCGGAAAGCACGCCGATGATGATGATGACGGTGATGGCTTCGATGAGCGTGAAGCCGCCGCAGCGGACCTTTTGTTGTGGCGCTGCTCCGGGCCTGCTTGCGTGGTTTGCCTGGGTCATGAAGCGCCTCCGCATCGGCTGATGCAGAAATGTATGCAAAACCCGCACCCGGCGGGGCGGCAATGCTTGCCTGCGGCCCCGCCGGTGGAGCGTCCTAGACCTTGCGGATTTCCACAAAGCCGGTGGTGATGGACCGGACGTGCTGCTCGCGCTTGAGCTGCACATCCAGCAGCTTGGGCGAGGAGAACAGGACTTCTTCTTTGCCCTTGCTGTTCTGGGAGAGGACCAACTGGTATTCTTCGGCTTTCTTTTCGCTCATGTTTCGCTCCGTTTGCCCCCTAGAAGAGGCGCTTGTTGTAGATGATCTTGTCGTCGCCCGCCTGATAGAACCCTTTGAGCCGGGCGCAGGCGACGTAGCCGTGCTTCTCGTAGAACCCGCGTGTGGGCAGGTATTGCCCCCGCGAGGACGTTTCGACATAGATGCCGCGCGCACCGCGCGCCGCCATCTCCGCCTCGGCCCGGGCCAGGATGGCTCCTCCCAGGCCGCGCCCCTGCGCATGCGGGGCCACCGCTATCCAGTACAGGTCGAAGCTGTCCGCCGTGCCGGGCGTTGGCCCGAAGCAGGCATAGCCGGCAAGGCCGCGCGGTCCGGCGCTGTTCTTGCTGTTGTCCGGTCTGGTGCCCTTCGCATTGTCCCGCCCGCATCCGGCGGGCTCGCCTGGCAGCGGTCCGCAATCTTCGGCGAAGACATAAAAGTACCCACTTGCGTCGCCCTTGGCAAGATGCTCCTGCACCAGTTCCCCGGCGATGACGATTTCCTCGGCGTTGAAGAAGCCCGTGGACTCCACCAGCCGCCGTACGGCCTCGGCGTCGCCGGGCTTGACCCGCGTGCGCCAGAGATGGTCCTGCGCGCCGTTTGCCATGGCCGCGACCCGCCCAGGGGCTTCGCTTTGCGGCCAGCCCAAGGCCGCGCCCGCGATGCGCGCCACCAGGGCCGTGAAGTCCAGGTCCGCCTGCCGCGCCGCCGCGGCCAAACCCGCGTCCTCGGCCAGGCAGGGGTTGGCGTTCACGTCGATGATCTGGGGCGCGCCGTCCTGCCCCACGCGGAAGTCCAGGCGCGCGTAGCCCGCAAGGTCGAACACGCGCCAGACCGCGAGAGCCGCCTCGGTAAGCTGGGTCAAAAGCTCCGGCTCCTTTGCCGGAAAGGCGCGGCGCGTGTCCGCGTAGGCGGCGCTGTTCCCCTCCCATTTGGCGGCATAGGTGAGGACGTTGGCTTCCGCCGGTCCGGGGCCGTGGAAGCCCATCTCCGCCGGGGGCAGGGCCTGCGGGCCGTTGGGCCCGGCAATGACGGCCACGCTGAACTCCCGGCCGGGCACAAAGGCCTCGGCCAGGCAGGGCTGGCCCAGAGCCTGGGCGCGTTGCGCCAGCAGTTGGGCCAGGTGCGCGGCGTCGCGCGCGGGGGCCACCGCGTCCGGCCCTATGCCCACGGACCCGTGAGTGTGCTCGGGCTTCAGGATGAACAGCGACGAAGCCGGGAAATCCAGCGCGGGGTCGCCGGGGCGCGGGGATTGCGAAAGCCAGTCCGGCGTGGCCAGCCCGGCCTGGCGCAGGCGGCGCTTGACCTCGCTCTTGCCCGAGGCGGCGAGCAGGGCCTGGGCGCCGCTGCCGGTGCAGGGGATGCCGAGGGCGGCCAGCAGGGCCGGCGCGGCAAAGGCCAGCCGCTCCAGCCCGGCCATGCTCTCCACGAGGTTCACGGCCAGGTGCGGCGGCGCAGCGGAAAGTTCCCGGCGCATGGCGTCCAGGTCCGGGCCGAAGGGCAGCAGACGCGCGGCGCAGCCCAGGCGTTTCAAGGCCCGGGCCACATCTCGGGCCTGGGTCAAGGTGTCCTGGCGGTCCGGCGGGGCGTCCTGCGGCACGGGGTCGTGCAGAATGACGACATCGAGCCCGGCAAAGGGCGTGCCGCTGTGTTCAGAATCGCCCGGCGCTGCGCTGCCGGATTTGACGCTGGTCGAATTTGCGCTGACGGATTCTTCGGAATCGGGCTCCATCGAGTCAGACTCCGCATGGCCATGCCCGGCCCGGTCAGGCTCAGTCCGGTCAGGCTCAGTCCGGTCCGGTTCGGCACGGTCCGGTTCGGCACGGTCCGGTTCGGAATCTCCCGTCGCCGCGCCGCCCGCCGCACTCGCGCCGCGCGCGCCCGCGTTCATCGGCGCACCTTTCTCTCCTTGTCGGGGTCAAGGGGCAGCCGCTCCAGGGCCGACTGCACGATCATGCGCAAAAGGTCCTGGTAGGAGACGCCGTTCATGTTGCACAGAATGGGCAGGTCCGAGATGACGGGGTTGAGGCCCGCCAGCGGATTCACTTCCAGAAAGCTGGCCCGTCCGGCCGCGTCCATGCGGATGTCCACCCGGCCGCCGTCTCGGCAGCCCAGGCCCCGCCACACGGCCAGGGCCAGGTCCATGGCCTCGGCCGCGGCTGGGCCGTCCACGGGCAGATACTGCACCAGGGTCTCGAAGTTGGCCTTGTTGCTGTATGAATATGCGCCGGGTTCGGCCTCGCCGCCCAGGCTCACCTCCATGACGCCCAGAGGCCGCGCCAGTTCGCCCGTGCCCGCGATGCCCACGGTGAACTCCCGGCCGGGCAGGTACTCCTCCACCAGCACCGGCTGATGGAAGCGCTTCAAGAGCACCCGGCAAATGGCGGCCAGCTCCTTGCGGTCCGCCGCGCGGGAGGCGGCGCAAATGCCCTTGCCCGTGCCCTCGGCCACGGGTTTGGCGAACAGGGGATAGGGCAGGTTCACGTCGGCGACGTCTTTCTCCGCGCGCACCAGGGCGAAGTCCGGCGTGGGCAGGCCCAGGTCGCGCACCACGCGCTTGCACGCGGCCTTGTCCAGGCACAGGGCCATCACCAGCGGGTCGGAAAAGGTGTAGGGGATGGCGTAGACGTCGAGCAGGGCGGGCACCAGGGCTTCGCGCCCGGGTCCGCGCAGTCCCTCGGCAATGTTGAAGACCAGGTCCCAGCGCTTGCCTCCGGCCAGCGCGGCCACCAGGCTCTTGGCCGAGCCGATGGGCTCCACCTCGAAGCCGAGGGCGGCCAGGCCTTCGCGCAGGGCCTCGATGGTGTCCTCCTTGTCGAATTCCGCGGTCTCCTCCTCGCTGTACCCTTCGGCAAGATATTCGGAGCGCAGGTCATACACGAGTCCGACGTTCATGCTGTCCTCTTGCCTGCGGCGGCTTTGTTCGCGGCGGCGGCCCCGGAGGGGTCCGGATAGCGGTACAGGCCGCCCGCGTAGTTCTGGAGCACCAAGTCATTCCCGGAATAGCCCACGGTGTAGTCCGGCGCCAGCGGTATCTTGCCGCCGCCGCCGGGGGCGTCGATGACGAAGGTGGGCATGGCGTAGCCCGTGAGCCGCCCGCGCAGGGCGCGCAGAATCTCCACCCCGCGCGCCGCCGGGGTGCGGAAGTGGGCCGAGCCGCTGATGGGGTCGCACTGGTAGAGGTAGTACGGCCGCACGCGGAACGCCAGCAGGCCTTGGAACAGCCGCCCCATGACGGCCGCGTCGTCGTTGACGCCGGAGAGCAGCACGGTTTGGCTGCCCAGGGGGATGCCCGCGTCGGCCAAACGGGCGCAAGCGAGCCTCGTCTCCTCGGTCAGCTCCTGCGGATGGGCGAAGTGCAGGCTCATCCACAAGGGGTGGTGCTTCTTGAGCATCTTCGTCAGCGCCGGGGTTATGCGCATGGGCAGCACCGCGGGCACCTTGGTGCCTATGCGGATGATCTGCACGTGCTTGATGGCTCTAAGCCGCGTGAGCAGCCAGTCCAGCGCCTCGTCGGGCATGGTCAGCGGGTCGCCGCCGGAGAGCAGCACGTCCTGCACCTGCGGCGTGCGGCGGATGTAGTCGAGCCCCAGCTCCCAGCGCTGGCGCAGGGCCTCCAGGCGGCCGGTGCCGCCCATCCCGCGGGAGCGCGTGCAGTAACGGCAGTAGGTGGAGCAGAAGTCCGTGGCCAAAAACAGCACGCGGTTGGGGTAGCGGTGCACCAGACCCGGCACGGGAGAGTGGCGGTCCTCGCCCAGGGGGTCGTCGGCCTCGCCCGGGGCGCGGGCGGCTTCCCAGCAGGAGGGCAGCACCATGCGCCGCAGGGCTTGCCGCGGGTCGCGCGGGTCGAGCAGGCGCGCGTAATAGGGCGTCACGGCCAGAGGCAGCGAGGCCTTGGTCAGGCCGATGGCGCTTTTCTCGGCCTCGCAAAGGTCGAGCAGACGCGCGGCGTCCTCAAGGGTGGTGATGCGGTGGGCGAGCTGCCAGTGCCAGTCGAGCCAGTCGTGTTTGGTCGCGCCGGGAAAATGCCGGTGCAGAAACTGGCGCAGGGGCTGGGGATGGTATTCGGCGGCGGGCGCCGCGAAATATGCGGGGGAGAGGTCTTTGGCTGGTGAGGGGGGCTCTTCGGGGTCCTGGCCGTTTTCGCGGCCGCTGAAGCCGCAGTCCGGAGGTTCCGTTTCGCCCGCGTCCAGAATGGCTGTATCCATGGTGGTCTACCTGCTTAGTTGTTGTAAAATCAATTCTTTCTCTTGCCTGGGCCTGTGGTCTGCCGCACCGTGTCATCCGCACCGGGCGAGTCGTCGTCCGGGCTCTGAATGCGGTAATGCAGCAACCGGACAGTGCGGTACTCCTGGTCTTTGCGAATGACAAGCGCTTTTGCCTGGATGTTCCTGCCCGAGTATGGCGTGAGGTCTATGCCCTGCACCAGGCAGAAGCCCTCGGCGTCCTTTATGAACACCTTGTCCAGCCCGGCCACCACGCGCCCGGAGATCTCCACCGCCTCGCCTTGGGGGTCGGCCTCGGCCGTGGCTTTTTTGGCCAAGCCCGGCTGCGCGGAGCAGGCCAGGGTGGCGAGAAACGCCGCGAGGCAGAGGGCGCGGCGCAATGCCCGGCGCAGACCGAGCCCCGGAGCGGGACAGGAGAGGCCGCTTGAGGCTGTGGCGCAAAGGCGGGGTTGCGGCATGGTGCGCATGAAGGCTCCTTGTGGCTGGCTACGCCCCGGCGCGACCGAATGCGGCGTTGCCGGACGCTGCAGAAAGCCCGCCGCCGGGCGGGTTTGCCGCCACAGAAGCACAAATGGCGAGGCTCGTCTAGATTTTTTATAGCATTGCCGCCAGGCGGTCCCGCCCTTGCGCGCCAGGATGTTTTGGCCTATCGTCCGGCCCTGCGCATGAAACACATGCTGCGCCTAGCACCGCATTCTGGAGGGACTACTCATGACTGCCATTGGCACGCTTCGAAAACTCATTCTCGTCATGGGCCTTGCGGCCATTTTGGCCGGCTGCTCCGCCAACTCGGTGGTGCCGCTGCGTTACCAGCCCTCCACCTCGGCTGGCGCCCAGGTCTGCACCCAGACCATCACCCTGCTGCCCTTTGCCGACAAGCGCACCGACACCATCACCATCGGCTCCCTGGGCGAAGGCAAGAATTTCTACGCCGAGAACGACGTGGCCGAGTGGGTCGGCTGGGCCATGTTCGAGGAGCTCAAGGCGCGCGGCTGCGACGTGAAGTTCCGCGAAAAGGCCGACACCTCCGCCCTCAAGGGTTATGTGGTTTCCGGCTCGTTCGACACCGTGAGCGTGAACAGCGGCACGGCCATGATGGCCAAGGCCAAGCTGCGCGTGCGCGTGAAGGTGGAGAAGGACGGCCAGTTCGTGGTCGAGCAGATCTACTCCGGCGAGCGCGAGAACCTGGGCCTGACCTACGTGGACGCCGCGCAGAAGGTGCTTGCCTCCACGCTCCAGTATATCCTCCAGGACGCCGCCACGGACGTGGTCAAGGCGACCAAGTAGCGGCACGGTGCCAGTACCGGGCGCACCCCCCCCGTTGCGTCCACGGCGGACTGCCAGTCTTGGGGCCTTTGGCCCCTCTTTTCTGGTTTTCCTGCTCTTGGCGCTTGGGCTGGCCGGGCTGGCAAGCCTGGCCAGCCCGGGGGCGGGGCTGGCTCAAAGCCGCCCGGCCCGTTTGATCCTCGCCTGTCCAGACGATATTCCCCCCTATTGCTCCCGCGACGCGAACGACCAGGCCGTGGGCCTGTTGCCGGATTTTTGGCGGCTCTTCGCCAAGAAGACCGGCATTGATGTCGATCTGCGCGCGGTGAGCGGCGCCGAGGCCCTGCTTTTGCTGGAAACGGGCGAGGTGGACGCCCACGCCGGGCTGTCCCTGCGCTCGAACCCCTCGGACAAGGATCTGGGGGGCGTTGAGGAACGCTTTGCCCTCTCCCGCCCGTTGTTCGACCAGGGCCTTGGCCTCTTTCTCACGTCGGACCAGGCCGTGCGCCTGGGCCAAACATCCAGGCAGGGGTTCGATCACGTTGAATATTCAGTCGGGCTGGTCGGAGGCGACCAGACGGCGGCTTTCTTGACTTCCACGTATCCCAGTCTGCGGCAGCGTGTGTATCCAGACTTGGACTCCCTTGCCGCCGGACTGGCCCTGGGGCAGGTGCAGGTGGCCGCCGGGCCGGTGCTGCCCCTGCGCCACAGGCTGCGCGCGCTGGGCGGGGAATCGCGCTACACTCTGCTGCGCAGCTATCCCGGTGTGGTGCTGCGGGCCGCCGTGCGCAAGGGCGACCAGGCTCTGCTCGCGCGCATCAACACCGGGCTTGAAGCCATCAGCCCGGACGAGGTGAAGGCGCTCATGGCGCGCTATTCCGTGGCCGATTCCGGTCCTCCCGCCTGGCTGCCCGGCGCGCTTATCGGGGCCTTGTGCCTGCTGGCGAGCTTTGCGTTTTTGCGCCGCGCCCGCCTGCTGCGCAAGCGGGCCGAAGCGCAGGGACACGAAACCGACCTGCTGCGCGACAACCTGCTGGGCGAAATGGCCCGGCACCGCAAGACCCAAGACCTGCTTCTCTCCGCCATTGAGCAGTCGCCCTCCGGCATCCTCATCGCCTATGCCAACCGCGAGGCTCCGCCGGTTCTGAACTCCCACGCGCTGAACATCCTCGGGCTGGATACGCCTCCTCCTCCCGGCAAATTGCCGGACCATCGCCTGTGGCGGGTGTACACCACGGGCGGCAGGCTGCTGGCCAAGGAGGACCTGCCTTTGGCCGCCGCGCTGCGCCGTGGCGAAAGTCTGGTCAACGCCGAGTTCCGCGTGGTCCTTGCCGATGGCACAGAGCGCTGGATTCTGACCAACGCCGCGCCCGTGCGCGACGCCCATGGCGAGGTGCGCGCCGGGGTCGTTGTGTTCCACGACATCACCGCCTCCCGCCTGGCGGAGCGCGAGCTGGCCCGCTTCAAATTCTTCTTGGAGGCCGGGGTGGAGGAGGTCTACCTGCTGCGCCCCAATGGCATCCTGGCCTACGTCAACGAGGCCGTGGCGCGCAGCCTGGGCCACGCCCGGCAGGAGCTGCTGGAAATTCCCATCGCGGAGATCGATTCCTCGTTGACGCCGGAGGCCGTGTACCGCCTGCTTCTGAGCGTGCGCCAGGCTCCTGTGACCCTGGAGACCATGCAGCGCACCCGCGACGGCAGGCCCGTGCTCAAAGAACTCAAGGTCTTTTACATGCGCTTCGGCGACGAGGAATATGTGTGCGGCTTCGGGCGCGACATTACGGAGCAGAGCCGCCTGGAGCGCGAGCTTGTGAGCACGCGGGCGCTGTTTGCGGCCTCCCTGGAGCAGGCGCCCTGGGGCATCATCATCGGCGACGCGGCAACGGGCCGGGTCAGCATCGCCAACCCCGCGGCGGCTGGCCTGCTGGGCGTTACGCCGGAAACGCTGGTGGGCATGGATGTCAACGGCGATCACCCCATATGGACTTTTCTGGACGCTCAGGGAGAGGTGGTCACTCCCGGCATGACGCCGCTTGGCCGGGCCATTCAGAGCGGCGAGGACACCCGCGACCTTGAGGTGCGCTTCATCCTGGAGGGCGGCCCGGAGCGCTGGCTGCTGGCCAACGCTTCTCCCGTGCGCGGGGCCGGGGGGGCCATCATCGCGGGCATCATGGTCATGGCCGACATCACCAGCCGCAAGCGCATGGAGAACCAGCTGGTGTTCAAGGCCCTGCACGACGCGCTGACCGGCCTGCCCAACCGCGCCCTGTGCCTGGAGCGCCTGCAGCAGATGCTGGAGCAGGCTTGCGCCCGCAATATCTCCTTTGCCGTGGCCTTTGTGGACCTGGACCGCTTCAAGATGCTGAATGACAGCCTGGGCCACTCCTTTGGCGACCGCGTTTTGCTGGAGGCCTCGCGGCGGCTTTCCGCCGGGTTGGGCGGGTTGGGCCAGGTATGCCGCTTCGGCGGCGACGAGTTCGTGCTTCTGGTGGACCGGGCGGAAAACGCGGAGGCGGCCCAGGAGATCATCCGCGCGGCGCTGGAAAGCCTCTGCCTTCCCATGAGCGTGGATGGGCAGGAGGTCCGCCTCACCGCGAGCGTGGGCGTTGTTCTTGGCCCTGGCGAGAACTGCCAAGCGGCGGAGAATATTTTGCAGAACGCCGACTTGGCCATGCACCGCGCCAAGGACGCCGGCCGCGACCGGTTGCGCCTGTTCCATCCCGGCATGCTGCGGCGCGCCCAGGAGCTCATGGCCCTGGACGCCGACATCCGGCGCGGATTGGAGCGCGACGAGTTCCTGGTGTTCTACCAGCCCATAATGTCCTCCAGCGGCGAGGAGGTGTTGGGCTTCGAGGCCTTGGCGCGCTGGCGCAGCCCCTCCCGCGGTCTGGTGAATCCCCACGCCTTTATCGCCCACGCCGAGGACTCCGGCCTCATCGTGCCCCTGGGCGAGCAGATTCTGCGCAAGGCCTGCGCGGGCATGACCGAGTGGCGCAGGCGCTTCCCCGCCGCCCGGCGCATGACGCTTGCCGTGAACCTCTCGGCCCGGCAGTTCATCCAGCCGGACATAGTGGACACCGTGCGCCAGGTGCTGCGCGAAACCGGCCTGCCGCCGGCCCTGCTCAAGCTGGAGCTGACGGAATCCACGCTCATGGGCGACCCGGAAACCGCGCTGACGGCCATGCGGCGGCTCAAAGCCCTGGGCGTGGCCCTCGCCATCGACGACTTCGGCACCGGCTACTCCTCATTGGCCTACCTGCAACGCTTCCCCGTGGACATCCTCAAGATCGACCGCTCCTTTGTGCGCGACCTGCCCCGCGAGGACGCCGACAGCCGCGCCCTGGTGGGGGCCATCGCCGCCCTGGCTGGCAGCCTGCGCCTGAGCGTGGTGGCCGAGGGCGTGGAGAACCGCGAGCAACTCGCCACGCTGGTGGAGCTGGGCTGCCAGGCCGTGCAGGGTTTCCTCTTCTATCCGCCGCTTCCGGAGGACGCCGTGTCCGAGCTGATGCTTGAGATTGAGGAGCGCCAAGCCGCAGCGTCGTCAGACGCGCCCGGTCCGCTCCGCCAGCTTGACGCTCCGGCGTCCATTTCATAATCTGCCTTCATCCGATTCTCCAAAGAGGTTTTTTTGAGCACCACTCTTCTGGATATTGTCGCTCTGGTTGCTGGCGAGAGCCGCGGCCGGTAGCCTTCCCCAAGGCGCACGCCCTCTTCCTTAGGGGCGTCTCCAGCCTCGGGGCGGCCTGATCCGTCCTTTCCCGAGCCTGCCCGTCTCCGGGCCGGTCTTCATCGCTCTCGTCCGGCAGCCAGTCTCCCGGCGTTTCCTTGCCGTTTCCCTGCCGCATGCGGCGCACGGGGCGGGGTCTTGCCTCGCGAGGGTTCGTGCGCGCAGCGCATCACTCGCGGCAGGAAGCGCCATGTGCTCCCAGGCCAAGCCGTGCGGTCCTAAGCGTCCGCACGGCCCTGACGGTGTCCGGCGCAAGCCGGCCCGTGCACATGCAAGAATGCGGGCTGTCGCGCAGAGCGGCCGCCCGCGACGGGAACGACAATGACCTTACGAAACTTGGGTTTTGATCAGTGGTTCGAGGCGAGCGTACTTGACGCAATTCCAGAAGGATGGGCTCTGGCCCGCGTCTGCGCCGTGAACCGGGGCTCCTGCCTGGTGCGCGACGGCGCCCAGGAGGTTCCGGCCGAGCTGTCGGGGCGGCTGTGCTTCCAGATGGACAATCCTGCGGCCCTGCCCTGCGTGGGGGATTGGGTGGCGGTGCAGCACTACAACGACGGCGCTGCGGCCATCATCCACCAGGTGCTGCCGCGCAGGACGTTTCTGCGGCGCAAGGCGGCCGGGCAAGGCCATGAGCACCAGATGATAGCCGCCAACGTGGACACGGCCTTCCTCGTGCAATCCTGCCGCTTCGACTTCAACCCCGCGCGGCTGGAGCGTTATCTCGTCGTGGCTGCGGAAGGCCGCGTGGAGCCCGTCGTGGTGCTGACAAAGACGGACTTGACCGGCGCGGAGGAGCTGGAGCGGAAGATTGCAGCTGTGCGCGCCCGCACCGGAGCCCGTGTCGTGGCCCTCAGCAGCGTCACCGGAGAGGGCTTTGCGGCCCTGCGGGAACTGCTTACCGCCGGGAAGACCTATTGTCTGCTCGGCTCCTCCGGCGTGGGCAAGACCACACTCCTCAACCGCCTGCTGGGCCGGGAGGCCTTTGAAACCAAGGAGGTGAGCGGCACGGGCGAGGGAACCCACACCACCACGCGCCGCCAGCTCGTCATCCTTGGGCAAGGTGCCATCCTCATCGATTCGCCCGGCATGCGCGAGCTCGGCCTCATGGACGCGGGCGATGAGGGGCTTTCCGGCGGCTTCGACGATGTCGCGGCCCTTGCGGCAAACTGCCGCTATGCCGACTGTCAGCACTGGCGCGAGCCCGGCTGCGCCGTCCGCGCCGCCATCAAGAGCGGTGAGCTGGCCGAGGAGCGCCTCGCCAGCTACTTCAAACTTAGGAAAGAGTCCGAGTTCAACGCCATGTCCGCGCTGGAGAGACGCCGCAAGGACAAGGCGTTTGGCCGGTTCGTGAAGGCGGTCAAGAAACAGATGCGGGATTAGAAGCCGCAGATATGAAAAAAGCCCCCGGAGCGGATGTTCCGGGGGCTTTCGTTTGGCGTATGCGGCTTGCTGCTATTGGTAGACCTTGATGTTGTCGCCCGCGCGCAGCTCCGTGCCCTTGATCTTGTTCCAGCCCTTGAGGGAGTCGGCGGTGACGCCGAAGCGCTTGGACAGGCTGTAGATGGTGTCGCCCTGGCGCACGGTGTAGCGGGTCACCTGTTCGCGGGTCTTGGAGGCCTGGACGCGGGTCTTCTGGGTGGCCTGGTCGGAAGCGTCCGGGATGTTGAGCCGCATGCCGCGCTTCACAGCCTTGGTGTTGACCAGTCCGTTCGCCTCGATAAGCGTCTTCACGCTGACCTTGAACTTCTTGCTGATGGACCAGGCCGTGTCATTCTTGCCCACAACATAGTTGGCGCGGGAGGCGGCGATCTTGCGGGTCTTCTTGAGGCCCTCGGGCATGGACTCGCCGGTGCTGCTCTGGGGCAGCATGATGCACTCGCCGGGCTTCATGCTCTGGGCGGCGGAGCCGTTGATCTGGCAGATGACTTCCTGCGGCACGTGATAGAGATTGGAGAGCTTGCGCAGATTGTCGCCCTTTCTCACCTCGTGGGCGATGAAGCCCGCGTGGGGCCGGATGCTGGGATTCTCGAGGTAGGCCAGCATGGGGGCTTTCTTGTCAACGGGAATGGACACGGCGACCTGGCGGTCCGGGGGGCTCACCTGGCGGCGGAAGGCCGGATTCATCTGGTGGAATTCTTCCCAGTTCATGCCGCCGGACTTGGCCAGGGCAAGCAGGTCCGTGCCGCCGGGCACCTGCACTCTCTCCAGCTTGGGCGCGGCGTTCCAGTTGACAGGCTCGAAGCCCAACGCCTCAAGATTCTGGAAGATCTTGGTGATGGCCACGAACTTGGGCACGTAGTGCTGGGTCTCGGTCTTGAGCCGCATGACGCGGTTCAGGCGGTTGTTCTGGCTCACCAGGTCGAGGAAGTCCTCGGCGTTGGTCACTTCAAGCGCGCGGGAAATCTTGCCTTCGCCCGCGTTGTAGGCGGCCAGCGCAAGGTACCAGTCGCCGAACATGTCGTTCAGGAAGGAAAGGTATTTGGCCGCGGCTTCGGTGGAGAGCTTGGGGTCGCGGCGTTCGTCGATCCACCAGTCCACGGTGAGGCCGTATTTGCGGCCGGTGTAGGGCATGAACTGCCACATGCCGCCCGCTCCGGCCCAGGAGTAAGCGTAGCAGTTGTAGCCGGATTCCGCGAAGGGCAGCATGGCCAGATCCTGGGGCAGGCCGTTGCGCTGCAGGCTGTCGCGCACGTAGGGCAGCTGCGTCTCGGCGCGCTTGAGCCAGCGGGCGAAGGTTTCGCGCGCTGGGCCGGTGTAGTAGGCGAAATAGCGCTCCACTTCCTGGGAGTCGAAAAGGTCGAGGTCGAAGTCGAGGCCGCTCTTCTGGCTCAAAATGCGGCGCTGCGCCTCGGTCAGGTGCGGCGTTTGGGTCACCGGGGCGGTGACCTCTGGCTCGAGCATGGTGCCGGTTTGACCGGGGGTGAGGGGCACCGCGGACATTTCTTCGGGCTCGAGGTCCATGTCGTTGTCGATCGCCGGGGTGCGCGGCGCGCCCATGCTGTGGCTCTGGGCGGCGAGAAGTCCGGATTGGGAGGCGCCCTTGGAGGCGGACTGGCGCTGGGATTCGAGAGACTGGCCCTTGACAGGGCTCGCGTTGTCGATATTCATGGCGGAGCACGACCACAGCGACGCGAGCAGACACGCGCTGCTTGCGGTGGTCAGGGATAATCGCACAAATTTCTTCATCAAAATTCGTTCCTCCGTTCGGCGGCGCGGGTGGAGAGGAGTCTCCTGGGACTGACGGACGCCCGCAAAGCGGCCAAGCCCCGTGCACCGATAGTTGGATACGTAAAAAGACACCTTACCCTACACTTGAAATTTTCGTCTGGCAAGCTTTGCACAAGCGCCCGATGAACCTGGAGGTTCCCATGGCTGAGTCTAGAAAATCCCCCCGCCCCAAGGGTCCGCGTCCCGCCGGAGCGTCCGGCAAGTCCGGTTTTGGCGGCGGCAAGCCCAAGGGCCGCGCCGGCGGCAAGCCGGGAGGAAAATCCAGCGGCGGCGACGACGACTGGCGCTCCAGCCCGCCCAAGGGCGCGGGCAAGGGCCCGGCCAAAGGTCCGGCCAAGGGTCCCCGCAAGGGACCGGCCAGAGGCCCGGCCAAGGGACCTTCCGGCAGCCGCTCCGGCGGTCCGCGCAAGGAAGGCGATCCGCGCGTCACCGGCGGCTACGGCAAGCCCCCGCGTGAGAAAAAAGCCCCGGCAAGCACGGCGCGTGTTGACGATTTCGATTTTGACATCGACATCGACATGACCGACGTGCCGCCCGCCGCCTTCCCGCAGCCCGCCCGCCCGGCCAAGAACGCCGGAGATTCCGGCTCCCGGCCTCCGCGCGCCCGTTCCGACGAGCGTTCGGGCGATCGCTCCGGCAAGCCCGCTCCGGCCAAGCTCGACAAGTCGAACAAGACCGAGCGCCCTGGAAAATTCGACCGCAACGGCGTCCCCAACAGGCCCACGCGTCCGGATTGGGCCGATGGCCGCCGCGCGCCCCGCGTGGAGGCCGAGGAGCCCGAAGATGGCAAGAGCGTCACCGCCGGGCGC
>Ga0209800_10001625_pt1 | contig 22606 bp, 26 predicted proteins | sample Higcelweek8metaG_FD_187174 | JGI IMG/M metagenome (GOLD analysis project Ga0209800, IMG submission 187174) | Freshwater pond sediment microbial communities from the University of Edinburgh, under environmental carbon perturbations - High... | ecosystem: Environmental > Aquatic > Freshwater >...
TCATCCGCGCCATTGAGCGCGCGCGCATCAAGCGCATGCCGTTCATCATGTATTCCCATGGCACGGCGGGCATACGCATTCAGGAGGGCACCTGCGGGGTCATTCAGATGCCGCGCGTGACCATGGCCGTGCGCCGGTACATCGACGCAGGGGGACTGTATCTGGTGCTGTACGACACCAACTCCTACGCCGGTCCGGTGGCGAGCTTCCTGGGCTGCTCGCCCTATCAGTTCGCGGTGCGCTCCTCGAACATCGGCTTCGCCGGTCCGGGCGTCATCAGAGAGACCACTGGCGTTGAAGTGCCTCCCAAATATCACAGGGCCTTCTCGGCCTTGTCGCGGGGACACATTCAGGGTATTTGGGATCGGCGCGACCTGAAGAAGAATCTGCACCAGGCCCTGCTGACCATGGGCGGCAGCAATCTTTATTACCGCTGATAAGAACATGAGGGACCGACTTTGCTGAACGTTAAGGAAATGCTTGAAGAGCTGAAGGCCTCTCCCTATGAGGAGATCGAGATCTATACGCCGCACACCGGCGTCATCGAATTTGTGGGCCTGAACACGGGCGACCGCGTTGTCGGACCGAGCGGCAAGTGGAGCGAGAAGCCCGGCACGCTTTTGGCCAACCTGACCCGCGAGAAGAACAAGAAGCCCATTTGCGCCACGCAGAAGGGCATCGTGACCGACATTGCGGGCGAGCACCAAGGCAAGTTCGTGGAAGCAGGCGTGCGTCTGCTCACCATACGCCATTTTCTGTCCAAGGAAGAAGTCATCGCCCGCATTCTGAAGAAGGCGCTGTACCTGTTCTGCGCCCCGGAGCGCGCCAAATACTACTTCGTTCCGGAGATCGACGCCAAGATCAAGGCCGGCGGCGAGCAGTCCGTCAAGCCGCGCGACGGCATGGAGATGTTCATCGTTTCGCGCATGAAGCGGGAAACGCCCCTGGCCTATGCTGGCCCCGAGGGCATCATCTACGCCGTGTATTTCCAGCAGGGCGACAACGTCGATGGCGGCCAGCCCCTCATCGGCGTGTGCCAGGAATCCCAGCTCTCCCTCATCCAGGACGTGGTCAACCGCGTTCAGGGCGAGTGGGAAGAGCAGGACTAGCCATGGGCCGCACGCTGCAGATCCGCGTTTCCGCCTGGACCTTCGATCCGGCCGAGGTGGAGAAGCGCTGGCCGAGCCTCTCGGCTCTGGCCTTCAGCCCTCCGACGCTGCTGCAGCAGGAGCGCGGCGTGCTCGAGCTTACGGACAACCTTGTGGACCGGCACGGCATGGGCGTTTTGCCCAACCCGGCCGGAAAGGCCCTGGCCGAGCCCATCCGCCGCGCAGGAGAAGCCAGAGAGCGCCTGACCGCGGCCCTGGCCGAATGGAATGCGCGCGCGGCCAACACCGCCACGGACGACATTGAGGAAGCCCTGGACGAGGCCGAGCAGGAGGCGCGCAAGCTGAAGCACGTGCCTGGACTCGATTAGCGTTTTATAGTATCGAATCGCCGCAAGAAGACGAATTCCGCAAAGGAGCGACACAATGGCCGGCAGCCTTAATAAAGTGATTCTTGTTGGACACCTTGGGCAGGACCCGAAAATTTCGTACACCCAGTCCGGCCAGCCTGTGGCCAATCTGCGCATGGCCACCAGCGAGCGCTTCAAGGACAAGCAGGGCCAGTGGACCGACCGCACCGAGTGGCACACCGTGGTGGCCTGGGGCAAGGACGCCGAGTTCTGCAGCAACTATTTGGCCAAAGGCGCGCTGGTCATGATTGAAGGCCGTTTGCAGACCCGCAAGTGGCAGGACAAGGAAGGCCAGGACCGCTACTCCACCGAGGTCGTCGCCAACCGCGTGCAATCCCTTGGCGGACGTCCGCAGGGTGAAGGCGCCGGCGCAAGCGGCATGCGCCCTCAGGGAGGCATGCAGCCTCAAAATGGCCGCCCGGCCCAGCAGCCTCAGCGCGGCGGCGGCAATCCGCCCTTCCAGGAAGATGAAGACCTTGGACCGGCGTTCCCGTCCGAGGCCAGCGGCATGGACGACGTGCCGTTTTAGAGAAGAGTTTTCCGGGGGGAATGATTCCCCCCGGACCCCCTCATATCAAGCGAAAAGGCTTGGCCGGGCATGCGCCCGGCCAAGCCTTTTCGCTTGTGGGGTGGGGATGGAGCGCCCACTTCACATCCTGGGACATAACCATGGCTCACCGACGTGTTCCAGCAAAGAAGACCAGAGCGCGCTCTGGGCTTCTTTGCTGGCCTGAGGGGGATCGGGGGGCATCATGCCCCCCGGCCGCCGGAGGCTCTTTCTTCTCCGTCTTCCTTTTCCTCTGTCTTACTCTTCTTCGGCCGCGCCTTCCTGCGCCAGCTTCAGATTCTTCGCATAAGTGGCGGCGCTGATGCCCGCCACGCAGCCCTCTCCCACGGCCTTAGCCATTTGCAGGGGCGCGCCGCAGATGTCCCCCGCGGCGAACACGCCGGGCACGTTGGTGGCTTGGCGCTTGTCGGTGTCGAGGTACTTCATGCTCTCGTCGAGGTTGAGGCCGAGCGAGGCGGCGAGTTCAAGAACGCCCTTGGCGCCGAGTTCAATGAACACGCCCGCAACCGGCAGGGTGGCGCCATCGGAAAGCTCCAGGCCGGTCACCTGCGTTGCGCCCTGGATGGCCTTGACCTTGACGCCCTCGTGCAGAATGGCGCCGCTCTCAGCGAGCTTGGCCTTGAGCGCGGGGGTGACGTCAAAGGATTCGGCCACCACGTGCACGCTCTTGGCGAGGGCGAGCAGCGTCAGCGCGCCACCTGCGGCAGCGCTCTGACCGCCGACTATCGCCACATCCTCGCCCTTGAAGAAGCCGCCGTCGCAGTCCACGCAGTAGGACACGCCGCGTCCCAGCAGCTCCTTTTCGCCGGGCACGCTGAGCTTGTTGCGCGTGGTGCCGGTGGCAATGACAAGGCTGCGGGCGCAAATGGCCGTTCCGCTTTCGGTTTCGATCTGGAAGCAAATCCCCGTGGGAGTGATGCGCAGCGCGTCTTCCTCCAGCACCTCCGCCCCGAAGCTCTTGGCCTGGGCAAGCCCGGTGGCGAGCATCTCTTCCCCGCTGGTATTGAACATGCCGAGGAAATTCTCCACATGAGCCCAGAACAGGCTGCTCTTGTTCACGCGTCCCATGATCAGCACCCGGGTCTTCTTGCGCGAGGCGTGAATGGCGGCCTGAATGCCGGCCGGACCACAGCCGAGGATGACGACGTCGTAGAGAGACTTTTCCATGGGGAGCTCCTTTGCGCGCAAGTGGCGCCAGGAGCGTGAGTTAAGCACGCTTCAGGCGTTCGGCAAGGTCCGTGCGCACATGTTGGCGCACGCGGTCGAGGAGCGGGTCTTGCGGCAGGCTTTGCAGCAGCGTCTCCAGGTAGCCGCGCTCGTTGAGCAGGCGGCAGGCGGAGCGGAAGTTCAGGTCGTACAGCCAGCCTATGGTCATCAGCTTGAAGTCGTTGACGTAGATGATCTCCCGGTAGTCGCCTGGCTCGCGCCGCAGCAAGGCCTCGGCCACGCCTGCGGTGTAGGCCAGTGGTTCGTCCTTCACGTTCAGCGTCACTTCGGGGTGCTCGGAATTCGCCTGGGCAAAGTGGTTGATCATCACCTGATAGATGTCGAGCTTGTCGCTGTCGCGCACCACGCGGGCCACGGTGTCCAGATCGGTGGAAGGGAGATGCGGCAGCGCGCGCTTGTTGTGCAGGTATACCGCGCCCAGCACCAGCCGCAGCGTGGCAGCGGGAACGCCGTCCAGAAGTTTGGCGCGCAGCGCGTGGCGCACGCTCAAGGCCGCGTGGTTGGCGGAGGCCGGGTCGTAAAACGTGCGGAATTCGCGGAATTGCGGAAAGCGCCCGACATCGTGCATGAGCGCGGCCAGGCGGCAGGCCGAGGTCAAGTGCTCCGGCAGCTTCTCCGCCGCGGCGATGCTCTCGGCTATCGAGAGCACGCGCAGGGTGTGGTCGATTTTGAGGCGGTAGGCGAAGGAGTCGCCCGGCGCATCCAGAAAGGGGGCTGCGAAATTCTCAAAGCGTGCGGCAACGGTGCGCACCATGGAATCGTTCATTGGTCGATGGCCCGCTTTTTAAGCTTGTAGATCGCCTCATCGATGCGCCCCGCGCGGTAATCCGCCTCCAACTGCGCATGCTGCCTGCGCCGGGTCTCTTCGGCTTCGCGGTCCATTTCCTTGTCGCGCCAAATGCCGCGCGGACCGTACAGCAGCCGCAGGAAAAGGCATATGCCCCCCAGGATCAGAGCGGAGAAGGCGAAGGTGGCGAGGCTTGTCTCCCAGTCGCCGCCGTACCCGGCGTTGAAAGGCCAGCCGGTCCATTTGGAGGGCAGGGAATCCTGGGAGGCGATGTCGAGATTGAAGAGGGTCTGGACAGCATGGTTCAAGTCGAACATGAAAGATGTGCCTCCGGGCGTGCTCGGGCTGCGCGGAAAGCGCGGCCACGGACGTGAGATACGTTGTGTCGGGCCGTGATGCAAGCGTGGACAAAGCGCAGTGCGCTGGGCGATTGTCTCTTGCCGCAAGTTCAGGTAAAGCACGTGCTGAAGGGAGACGCCATGCGCATACTCATTGCGGAAGACGACAGCACGAGCGCCCAGTACATGTCGGGTCTTCTTACCCGGTTTGGCGAGTGCACGGTGGTCGAGGACGGAGAGCTGGCCCTGGCTGCATACCACGCTGCCCGCGCAGAAGGCCGGCCCTATGAGTTCATCTGCCTCGACATCATGATGCCGCGCATGAACGGACAGGAAGTGCTGGAGGAAATTCGGCGCGGGGAGGCGGAGGCGGGCGTCGCGTCTGGTTCCGGCGTCAAAATCGTCATGACGACAGCCTTGGGCGATGTGCGCTCCGTCATGAGCGCCTACAAGGGCGGGGCCACCGCCTACATCACCAAACCCATTTTGACCGAGCGGCTGTTTGAGACCATGTGCAGCCTCGGCTTTGAAGTCTAGCGAGGATCGAACGACAATGAAGAAGCTTATGAGTCTTTTGCTGGTGCTTGCACTGGCGTGCGTTTTGCTTGTTGATTCCGCCCTGGCCAAGCGCATGGGCGGCGGAACTTCTTTCGGCGGCAAGAGCACCTATAGCCGCAGCTACACCCCGGCGCCCAGCGCGCCCTATGCGCCGAGCTCCCCGTCGCAGACGGGCCAGACGCCGCGCACGGTCACTCCAACACCTCCCTTGGCGCAGTCTCCTGGCATGTTCTCGCGCATGGGCTGGGGCCTTGGCGGCTTCATGGCCGGCGGGCTCATCGGCTCCATGCTCTTCGGCCACGGCGGGGGCTGGGGCGCTGGCGGCGGCATCGGCCTCATGGATATTCTGCTCATCGGGCTCATCGCCTACCTGGGCTTCCGGATTTTTCGCGGGCGTTTCGGCGCGGCAAACATTCCAGGCCCGCAGAGCGTCCGTCCGCAGGATTTGAAGCCCGACCCGCACGCCCGCGCGGAGCAGAACTGGGACCAGCTGCGCTCCCAGCCCCAACAGAACGCCGCGTCCGCAGCGGGAGCTGACCCCACCGGCGGTTTTGGCGTTGCGCCCGCCTCCGAGGCCCCGGCTGAACCTGTTGTGCCCGCTGGCTTCAGCGTTCCAGACTTTCTGGAAGGCGCGAAGACCGTATATGCGCGCTTGCAGCACTCCTGGGACCGCCGCGACTTGAACGACATAGAGCTGTTCACCACGCCCGAGGTCCTGGCCGAGATCAAGCGGCAAGCCGCCGCTGACCCCGCGCCTTCCAAAACGGAGCTGCTGCTCGTCAACTCCAAGCTTCTTGAGTTCCGTGAGGAATCCCAGGACACCGTGGCCACGGTGCTCTTTGATGTGCTCCTGCGCGAGGACGCCAGCGAAGAGCGCCCCAAGCAGATCCGCGAGGTTTGGCATTTCTCCCGTCCCACGGGCGACTTCAAGGCCAACTGGCGGCTCGAGGGCATCCAGCAATTGGAAGATTAGCGCGCAACGCCGTTTTTTGAACGCGGCCCGCCACACCACACCGCATCACTTGGAAGCCCGGAACATTCCGGGCTTCTTGTCGCAAGGAGCAGACATGCTGAAACTGAAGGACTGTTTCAAGGTCTACACTGCGGATCAGGACAAGGCCGCGCCGCCTGCCGAGACCGTGGCCAAGGTCAAGGCCCGGTTGGAGGAAAAGTGCAAGGGCGTGCTGGAGGAAACCAAGCGGGTGGACACCGGCAGGCTTGGAATTCCCGTCTTCTTGAGCATCTGCGGACCCGAGGCGCGGGCCATAATGCCCACGCGCAAGCAGATGGGCAAAGGTGCCAGCCCGGAGCAGGCCGAGGCCTCCGCGTTGATGGAGCTTGTGGAGCGCTTCAGCTATTTCAGCTTCTGGGCTGACGAAGGGAACTTCACCCTCGCCACCTGGGACGAGGCGGAAACGCTCTTTGGCGCGCAGCTCATGGACATTGGCCAGATCTGCCAGTCCGTGGAAGACCAGCTGACCCCGGAGAGCGCCCGGAGGCTCATGAACCTTGTGCGCTGGCGCTTTTGTCCGGCCCTCAATGTGGCTACGGGCGAAACCTGCGTGCTGCCCCTTGATTGGTTCAAGACCTTGAATGAATTCAACGGCTCCAGCGCAGGCAACACCCCGGAGGAATCCGTTCTGCAAGGCGGCTGCGAATTGGTGGAGCGCCACGTTTCGGCGATCGTCGACCGCACCTCCCCGGAATTGCCCACCATTAGCCAGGACACCCTGGACGACCCGGTGCTCAAGGATCTGTGCGACCGCTTCCGCAAGAACGGCATCATGCTCTTGCTGAAAGATTTTTCCCTTGGCATGCCTGTGCCCACCGTGGCCGCCCTTGCGTTTGATCCCGAGACCTTTCCGCGCATGAGTGAGATCGTGTACACGGCTGGAACGGCCGCCACGCCCGTGAAGGCGGCTGTGCGCGCCGTGACGGAGATCGCCCAGCTCGCGGGCGACTTTGAAACCGGCCGGGTGTACGAGGCTTCCGGCTTGCGCAAATTCACCGACCCCGGCCAGTTTGTCTGGCTCACCAAGGGGCCTGCTGTGGACCTTTCCTCCCTGCCCAGCGTGGAGGACCGGAACATCCGCGTCGAGGTGGCCCGCTTGGCCGAGGGGCTGCTCGCCCAAGGCTACACGCTGTATACCGTTGCGACCACCCGGGCGGATCTGGACGTGCCCGCCAACTATAATCTTGTGCCGGGCTTCGACTTCCGCGAGCGCACGGCGCACAGAAGCCTGGGGCTCTTTGTGGGCCGCAAGCTGGCCGAGGAAGCGCCGGACGCCGAAGCCCAGGCCGGGCTTGCCGTGCTGGCCGAAATCGCTCCGGACGCCTATTACCTGCCGTTCTTTCAGGCGCTGCTCGCCCTGCGCCTGGGCGACATCCCCGGCGCGGCGGCTTTGTTCGCCAAGGCGGAGCTGCAGCAACCCGCTGCCGGGGAGCGCGCCCTGTGCGCCTTCTATCAGGCCTATGCCTTGTCGCAGGAAGGGGAGTGGGGCGCGGCCATGCCGCACCTGGACCGGGCCATCGGCCTCGACGCCGAGGTGAAGGAATATTTCAACCTGCGGGGAGTCGGGCGGTTCAAAGCCGGGCAATACGATCTTGCCAAGGAGGACTTCCGCGCCGTGCTCGGTCTCGACAGCGGTTCCGCGCCGGATCTGGCCAACCTTGGACTGTGCCACAAGTTTTTGGGCGAACGCGAGGAAGCTCTCCAGTGCCTGGCCTCGGCCTTGGAGCTGGATTCCAGCCTCGAGTACGCCCAAATGCATTTGGATGAACTGCGCGCAGACACGGGAGAATAAAATTCCCCCGAAAAGGCGGATATACTCCTGGACCGTATTGACCGGGAGCTAAAAATCCATTACTCCCACTCAGACGCGAACAGCCTGTGCTTGATCGCGTCGAATTTCGGAATCAAGCGGTTATGGCTTTTTCCATAAGATCCTAGAGGAGGACGACGAATGGCTTTTCTCGAGTACAAAGGCAAAAAGTTCGAAGTGGATGAGGACGGCTTTCTGTTGAAGTTTGAAGAGTGGAACCCTGACTGGGTTGAGTACATCAAGGAGAGCGAAGGCATCGCCGTCATCTCTGAGAACCACCAGAAGGTCATCGACTTCCTGCAGGATTACTACAAGAAGAACGGCATTGCTCCCATGGTGCGCATCCTGTCCAAGGTGACCGGATACAAGCTGAAGGAGATCTACGAGCTGTTCCCCTCCGGCCCCGGCAAAGGCGCCTGCAAAATGGCTGGCCTGCCCAAGCCCACCGGCTGCGTGTAGTCCACAGCCCCTCAGTTTGCAAAGAGGCGGGAGCTTTTGCCCCCGCCTCTTTTTTTTCTCCCGCCGCAGCCTCTTGGCAACGGCGGGAGATTGCATTTGAAGAGATCTATTTTTCCGGCTCGGCCATGCGGATGGCGCAGAACTTGCCGCACATGCCGCATTCCTTGCCGTGTTCCGTGCCTTGCGAGCGCTGGCGCACCAGGCAGGGATCAAGGGCCGCGTCGGCCATGCCCTTCCAGTCCAGCTTCATGCGGGCCACGCCCATGGCGTTCTCCCGTGCGGTTGCCCAGGGACGGCCCAGGGCTGTTTCGCCCGCCTGGGCGGCGATGCGCGAGGCCAGCACGCCCTCGTGCACGTCCTTGGCATCGGGCAGGCACAAATGTTCCGCCGGGGTGAGGTAGCACAGGAAATCCGCGCCGTATTGGGCAGCCAAGGCGCCGCCGATGGCTCCGGCGATGTGGTCGCGTCCGGCAGCGGTGTCGGTCACCAGGGGGCCAAGCACATAGAGCGGCGCGCCGAAGGTGGCGCGCTTGATGCCCTGGATCTGCGCCTGCACCAGATGCAGGGGCACATGGCCTGGGCCTTCGATCATGACGCCGACGCCAGCGGCCCAGGCGCGCCGGGCCAAAACGCCCAGGGTCAGCACCTCTTCCCACTGGGCCGGGTCGCCCGCATCCACGCCCGCGCCGGGGCGCAGGCCGTCGCCGAGGCTGATGACCACATTGTGCTTGCGGCAGATGTCGAGCAGTTTGTCGTAGTGCGAGAGCAGGGGATTCTCCAGCCCGGTGCGGCGCATCCAGCGGGCCAGAATTGCGCCGCCGCGCGAAACGATGCCAAGCTGGCGCGAGCCGTTCTGGGCCAGCTCCGCGCCGCGTTTGGTGAGGCCGCAGTGCAGGGTCATGAAGTCCACGCCCTGTTCGGCCTGCTTGGCCACTTCGGCGAGCAGCTCCGCAGGCTCAAAACCGGAAGGATCGCGGCCGGATTCCGTGCACTGCTGGGCCACGGCGTAGATGGGCACGGTGCCGAGGGGCAGGGGGGAGGCGTCCAGCATGCGCTGACGGATGCCGTCCAGGTCGCCTGCGGTGGAAAGGTCCATGACCGCATCCGCCCCGGCGTTTTCCGCAACCTGGAGTTTGTCCGTTTCGCCGGAAAGATCGCTGGTGACGGGCGAGGTGCCGATGTTGGCGTTGACCTTGACCCGCGCTGGCTGGCCGATGAGCGTAGCGCGCACGTTCTTGTGCTTCGGATTGCCGAGAAGCGTCAGCGTGCCCTGGTCGATGCGGGCGCGGATGTCCGCCTCGGTCATGTGCTCGTACACGCAAAGCTTTGCCATGTTCTGGTCGAGCATGGCCGCAAGGGCGGGGTTCTTGGTGATGAGGGACATGCGCACTCCTTGTTTCGCCCGGTTGGGCTGTTCAAACAGGGGCATGCGTGGATGGGGAGGCCGGAATAGATCAGGCTGGTCCATTTCCTCCAACGGCATGACCCGTATCAGGTTCCACGGTCGGCCCCGGTGGCAGGGACCCTCTCAGCCCGGTTCACCGGACTCCCGTATGGTGGCTGCTGGCAATGAGCAAGAATCTTAGCTAGCCGTACAGGGGCTGGAAGTCAACAACCACCAGCGGCAGCGAGAATTGGCTCCCTGTTTGGAAAAAACTCGCCCCGTGCCCCTTGCATTCCGAAAACTTCGGGCGTATATCGCCCTTCTTCAAGTGAACACTGAGCACGGAGACAGCCATGAAAAAAGATATTCATCCCACTGTGATCAACGCCAAAGTGCGCTGCAACTGCGGATACGAAGCCGAACTTCTCACCGTCAAGGGAAGTGAAGTGACCGTCGAAATCTGCTCCAACTGCCACCCGTTCTATACGGGCAAGCAGCGTTTTGTGGATACCGCCGGCCGCATCGACCGTTTCCGCAAGAAGTACGCGAACCTCGCCGACGCCAAAAAGTAGCGCACCTGCGCGCACACTGGAATGCCTCTGTTGGTAAGCCAATGGAGGCATTCTTGTTTCTTCCCGTCTGGGCATGGCGCGGTTGAGTCGACGATTCTCCGCGCATCTTTACTTTGCCCGGGCCGGGATTATCTGGAAGGGGCCTGCCGGATGTTCCGGCTGGCGGTACTCTTGGCCATTGCCCCTTGACCATCCAGAGGTTGCCCTCTTGAAACGCTCGCTTTTCCCCTTTTTGTCCGCAAGCTCCACCGTGGGCGGCCAGGCTGTCATTGAAGGCGTGATGATGCGCTCCAAAAACCGTCTTGCCATTGCCGTGCGCAAGCCGGACGGCCAGATTGTCGTTGAGCTTCGGCCCTGGTTCACCCTCACGGACGCTCCCATTTTGAAAAAACCTTTCCTCCGGGGCTTTCCCGTGCTCTTGGAAACCCTGGTCAACGGCATCAAGGCGCTCAACTTTTCCGCCATGCAAAGCGCAGAGGACGAGGAGGGCGAGACGGAACTGACGCCCTGGCACCTTGTCGTCACCATGGTCGTTGCTCTGGGCGTCGCCCTGGGCCTCTTCGTCGTGGTGCCGCATGTGCTTTCCGCCGTCATGCAGTGGCTCGGCCTTTCCGGCGATGTGGAGTCCTTGAGCTTCAATGCCTGGGACGGCGTGTACAAGATGCTGCTCTTCGTCGGCTATATCGCCGCGATTTCCTTCGTGCCCGACATCCGCCGCGTGTTTCAGTACCACGGCGCGGAGCATAAGGTGATCTGGAATTTCGAGAGCGGTTCTCCGCTGTCCGTTGCCGGGGCCCAGGCGCAAAGCCGGCTGCACCCCCGCTGCGGCACCTCATTTCTGCTCTTCGTGCTTGCGGTGAGCATTCTGCTGCACACGGTTTTTGTGCCTATCTTGCTCTCGCTCTACAAGCCGGACGTGTTTCTGCTCAAACATCTTTATATTGTCGGCGCAAAATTGCTGTTCATGATTCCCGTAAGCTGCGTAGCCTACGAAATTATCCGCTTCGCCGGAAAGTTCAACACCAACGTGCTCTGCCGCATGCTGTGCTGGCCCGGGCTGGCGCTTCAGATGCTCACCACCAAGGAGCCTGACGACAGCCAGGTCGAGGTGGCCATGGCCGCCCTCAAATGCGCCGTGAGCGAGGAGGGCTGCTCCTGATGTTCGCAAAGCTTGAAGAGATTGAACGCAGTTTCGCGGACCTTGAAAGGGAACTTGGCGCGCCGGAAGTTCTGGCCGATCAGGAGCGCTACCGCAAGGTGGCCAAGAGCCACGCAGATTTGGGCGCCATTGTGCGCGCCTTTCAGGAATACAAGCGGGTGAGCCAGGAACTGGCGGACAACCATGAGCTGCTCCGCGACGCTGATCCTGAGATGCGCGAAATGGCGGAGTCCGAGGCTGAAGGCCTCAAGGCTCGCCAGGAGGAACTGGATGCCAGCTTGAAGCTCATGCTGCTGCCCAAGGACCCCCTGGACGACAAGAACAGCATCCTCGAAATCCGCGCTGGCACCGGCGGAGAAGAAGCCGCCCTTTTCTGCGCGGATCTTTTCCGCATGTACACCCGCTTTGCCGAGCGCATTGGCTGGCGCGTGGAAATTCTTGACGCGAACCCGACCGATACCGGCGGGTACAAAGAAGTCATCGCCTCCGTTTCCGGCGAGCGCGTGTACAGCAAGCTCAAATGGGAGGCTGGAGTGCACCGCGTGCAGCGCGTGCCCGCCACTGAGGCCCAGGGCCGCATCCACACCAGCGCCGTCACCGTGGCCATCATGCCCGAGGCCGAGGAAGTGGACGTGAACATCCGCACCGAGGACTTGCGCATCGACGTGTTCCGCGCCAGCGGCGCTGGCGGCCAGCACGTCAACCGGACGGAATCCGCCGTGCGCATCACGCATATTCCTTCCGGCCTCGTGGTGCAGTGCCAGGACGAGAAGTCGCAGCACAAGAACAAGGCCTCCGCCATGAAGGTTCTGCGCTCCCGCCTGCTGGCCCAGGAGCAGGAAAAGGCCAAGGCCGTGGAGACGGATATCCGCCGCGCCCAGGTCGGCTCCGGCGACCGCTCCGAACGCATCCGCACCTATAATTTCCCGCAGGGCCGCGTGACCGACCATCGCATCAACCTCACGCTCTACAAGCTGGATGCGGTGATGGAAGGCGATTGCGGCGATCTCATCCAAGCCTTGACCAGCCATTACCAGACCGAGGCCTTGAAGATGCAGGCCTCCGGCTCATAAGGCCCTTGTGGACGGCCCGCGAAAACCCGCGCACCCGCCCGCGCTTTTGACCAGGCATGCCCCCACGGCCGGACTTGACGTTATGCCCGGCACAGTGCGCGAGGCGGTCGCCTGGGCTGAGAGGAAACTCTCTTCGGCTGGGATTGACGCTCCGAGGCTTTCCGCCGAGTTGCTGGTAGGCAGGGCTTTCGGGCTCTCGCGTCTTGGCCTCCTCACACGCCATACCGACAAAGTGACAGCAGAACGCTTGGACGTCTTGCTCTGCCTTGTGGATCGCCGGGCAGCCGGAGAGCCCGTGGCCTACATTCTGGGCGAGCGCGAGTTCTTTGGGCTGGCGTTTCGCGTCACGCCGGATGTCTTGATTCCCCGCCCGGAAACGGAATGCATAGTGGAGGAGGCGGAGCGGCTCTTCCCGGCCAATGCTTCCCTTCATTTCGCCGACTTCGGCACCGGCTCCGGTGCGCTTGCCGTCACGCTGGCGCATGAATTTCCATCCTCTCGCGGTCTTGCCGTCGATCTTTCCGCCGCCGCCCTTGAAGTCGCCCGGCAGAACGCCCTCTGCCATGGCGTCGCAGAACGTCTGGAGTTCCGTTGCGCCGATTTTACGGCTCTCGAACTGCCGCCTGCGTCCTTCGATCTTGTGGTGGCCAATCCGCCATACGTTACCGAAGAAGAGTACGCCGAGCTTTCCCCGGAAGTGCGCGATTATGAGCCCAAGCTGGCCCTGACGAGCCCGGAGCAGGGGCTTGCGCATCTGCGGGGGCTGCTGCCCATTGCCGCGCGCGCCTTGCGCCTGGGGGGCACGCTGCTTTGCGAAATCGGAAGCGGTCAAGGCAAAGCCGCTCAGGCCATGGCTTTGGAGCCAGCCTTCGGCTTTGGCGCGGTCAGCGTTTTCAAGGACTACGCCGGGCTGGACCGAATCCTCAAAGCGCAGCTTTTTTGCCAAAACACCTTGGTTTAAAACAAGAATGTCGCGCCTATGCGACGGTGTGGCAGAAAAAACACAGTTGCTGTTGTCTCGCATGTATAATTTAATGTGTTAATTCAATATATTGAAACGATGTTTTACGTTGGCATCCCCTGTGCATAGTCCCGAGCGTTGGAGGAATTATGCATCAGACCACCATTCGCAATACGGTACGCTGCACGGGAATCGGCTTGCATAGCGGCAAGCAGGTTGAAATGGTGCTGCGTCCCGCCCCCGAGGACACGGGCATTTTGTTCGCTCTGCGCAGCGGGTCTGGCACCTCCTTTCTGAGCCCCAAGCCGCGCCTTGTGGTCGATACCGGCTTGGCCACCAGCCTGGGCAACGGCCACGACCACATCGCCACTGTTGAACATCTGCTGGCCTCCGTGCGCGGCCTCGGCATCGACAATATCCGCATCGAAGTGCAGGGACGCGAACTGCCCATCATGGACGGCAGCGCGGCCTCCTTCGTCTATCTGCTGAATCAGGCCGGTCTGCGCCGCCAGAGCAAGGCGCGCAAGGTCCTCGCTGTCACCAAACCCATTGTTTTCGAGCGCGACGGCAAGTTCATCAAAGCCACGCCGCATGACGGCTTCGCCGTTGACTACACGATCCAGTTCGCCCATCCGCTCATTGGTCGCCAGAACCTGTCCATGGAAGTCACCCCGGATCTCTTCAGCACCGATCTCGCCAAGGCGCGCACCTTCGGGTTCCTGCGCGAGGTGGAGTACCTGCATGCCAACGGCCTGGCCCTTGGCGGCAATCTGGACAACGCGGTGGTGCTCGACGAATTCGGCGTGCTGAACACGGATGGTTTGCGCTACCCTGATGAGTTTGTGCGCCACAAGCTTTTGGACTTTGTCGGCGACATGGCCGTTATGGGCTTGCCCTTGCAGGGCCGCTTCGAGGTCTTCGCTTCCGGCCATGGCTTGAACAACTCGTTCTTGCGCTACCTGGAAGACCATGCCGCAGAGTACCTTGAAGAGCGTACCTTGGCGCTTCCTGTCGCCGCTCCGGCTGCCGCTCCCGCCAAAGCCCCTGCGAAACAGCCCGCTCCCGCGGGGTTGCGCGGCCAGCCCGCCATGGCCTAGCTTTTTTGATAAAGAGAAAACGGAAACGCCCTACGGGGCGTTTTTTTTTGCCCCAAATAAGGCGCGCAAAATCTTTGCGTGATTCCTTCTTTGATCGAGAGAGGAGAAGGAGGGGGGTGATCAGACTCGGGTGTTCAGGCCGCCTGATGACCAGGTCGGCACATCGCCAAAAAGCTCCCCAAGAACGCCGCCAAGCGGAGAAGGGCGAAGCCGCGTCGGGCCAAGCAATTGCGGTTCCTGTCCAAGCAATTCCCGTGTGATGACAGCCAGTTCGACCAACACAAGATTCGCCGTTTCCGGGCGCTCGGCCGTCACCGCAAGCCTTGCGGACGCGCCGGAGATGATCCGCGCCTCAATCCCCCCGCAAGCAGGGTCCGTGGCGCTTAACGCCGTTTCGACAGTTCCATCGGCCCGTGCGCGGCGCAGCATCTCCTGCCGCCGCAAGCCAGGGAGAAGCCAGGGCTCGTAAAGGGCTTCGGCGTTCTGCTCCGCAGCCAGGCTTGCGTTGATCTGCGCGAGGTAGTCCTGCGTTTTTGTCAGCTGCTGAGCGGATTCCTGGTGCCTGCCAAGTGCTTGGGAGAAGGCATCGCGTCTGAGGGACGCTTGAGGCGGGATTGTGGAAACATAGGTCAGGATTGCAGCGCCCTGCATTTCGAAAACCTCGCGCGCGGCGCGGAAGCGTTGCACGAGTCCTGTCAGATCCCCGGCTTCCACGCCTGCGGAGAGGGCTTGGAGCATGATCTCCGGCGTCAGCGCCCGCACGATGAACAGAAGCTGGTCCCCAGGGTTGGCGTTGACCTCAAGGCGCGCCAGGAGTTCTGCTTCGCCGACTTGAACCCAGTACAGTCCATTGGTCTCGCGGCGCAGGATCCGCCCCTTGACCCGCTGGCCGATGCTGTGGCGTGCGCGGAAAGCGGCCGCGCGGTCGCGTTCGCCGCCAGGTTGGCCAAAACCGCTCCCGTAGCCGCTGATGCGCATGGTTGCCGCCGAGCCGGGCTAGATGCCCGACTGGTCGATGATGAGCTCCACTTCGTCAGTGCCGACGCCTGTGGCCTTGGAAAGCTCCTTGACGCTTTTGCCCTGACGATGGCCGGTGATGATGATTTGGCGAAGGAATTGGGGAGAGCGGGCGTATTCGTCGGCCTGCTTGAGAAGCTTGTTCAAAATGATGACGCGCTCGGTGAGGTCCGTATCGAGCCGGGCCAGTTCTTCCTGCCTGCGGCCGAAGCTGTCGACCAGTTCTTGCTCCAACTGGGCGTTGGCGCGCAGTTTGACAAGAAATTCCTCTTGCTTGGTCTGCATGCGGGCAATGAGCGCCTCGGATTTGCGCAGGCGCAGGTAGAAAGCGATGACCACGAAAAGCAAGGCCAGCTCGGTAACGGTGAGGGCCAGAAGCATGAGGGCTGAGATCTGCATGTCGGCACCTGTTGGTTTAACGGTGAAACACCCGGCAAGGTGGTTGCCGATGCCGGTCAGATGCCCGGTTTTAGAAGGAAATGCAATGACCAGGCACCGTGCAGCAGGAAAAGACGCTCAAATGAAAAAGGCGCGCGCGGTTCCAACTGAAGCCGCCGCGCGCCGTATCGCAAAGTGTGCAGATTATTTGGGGGCGCCAAAGGATTGGGCAAACAGGGCGGCGATGGCTGCTCGGCCGTTGTCCTCCAAAAAGCGGGTGCCGGTGCCTGTGAAGTGCGCCTTGGTGATGGCGGGGTTGACCACCGGCTGCCAGGCGTTGTCGATCCACGTGAACCAGCCGTTTTTCACCTGATCGAACACGAATAGCGGCTTGTTGCAGATTTTGGCGAATTCCGCTCCCCAGCCCGTTCCGCCGTTGACGGTGCCGTTATCGAGAATGGCCCCTACGACAAAGACTTCCAGCCCGGCGTCCACCTGGTACATGATGGTGCGTAGAACCATGCGGATGAGCGGGCCGTTGCTGAAGTTGCGGTCAAGCAGCTTGGAAACGTACGTGAGGCTCACGTCCTTTCGCATGAGTTCTTCCTGGGTCAGCATGCGCAGACCCCGGTTGCGCTCTATCTTGTGGCCCTCGAAGGAGTAGTTGACCTCTTGAACGCCGAACCGTTCGGCCTGTTTGCCGAATTCCGCTTCCGCGCCCTGGGCGCCGCCGCTGAACAGGGTGAACTCGCTGGCTCCGGACATAAGGTCTCCTTGTCATGGTGTTTTGACGGCGAGAAAACGCCACACGCCGTTTGTCCAGTATGCACTTTCCAGCAGTGGGAAGCAATGCCGGGAGCGGTGCTGATTTTGTCTCGCGTTTCAAAATGCAAAGGCTTAGTCTTTCCATGCTGAGGAATCCAACGCGTCTTCACAGGAGGATCACCATGCCGACCTGGTTGTTTGCGCTCGTGGTGCTAGGCATCGGCCTTGGAATAGCAATTTTTGTGGATCGGTTGAAGGCAAGACCCGGCAGCAACACCGGCGAACTGCGCCCGCAAAGGGAACGCGCCAAGTGGCTGTATTACTGGTTCCTGGGCCGATTTCCCACAGAAAGGGAAGAAATGGAAGACGAAAAGGGGCGAAAAGGGGGGAAGGACGATTAGGTCAAGGCAGGTTAAATCTTGACGTTGATGATGTTTCCTGACCAGGGCGAGGCATTGGATGACGAGGTTGATCCGATTGTCTGGTCGGTATCGGGAGGGGCCCGGTGGTGCGCTTGGCGCTGCTGCGCTTGCTGCTGCGCCTGCTTGTTGTTGCCGCCGGAGTCGCGTCCCAATGGGTCGAGACCTCCTTCCTTCTGGACTTCCTGAACGTTCTGGTCTTCCTTGCGTTGGTTCTCCGCCACCATTTGGCCGAAAAGAACCTGCTGTGCCTCGTGCGGAATATGCTGAGGCCCCAGAATTTGTTGCACGTTGGGCAGCTGCGAAATCAGAATGGGCAGGTCCAGCGGGCTGGAAGACATTTACTTCACCACGTACTCCTCGAACATCAGGTTGTCGAACTTTCCATCCGCCACATACTGGTTGATGACCAGCAGCAGCTCGCTTCTCAATTTCTCCGCATTATGCTCATCGGCCAAAAACTGAACATCCTTATTCTTCAGGTAGTAGAAGATGGCGTTTCGGGCTGGCATAAGCTTCACCTGAAAATCCCGCACGCTGGCCTGGTCTGTGGTCGTCAGCAGAATGCGCACGATGAGGAAACGTATCTCGTCGCCTTCGCCTTTCTGCTCCACCCAGAACGGATCAAGCCTGACCTGAAGTTCTTGTGGCTCTGGCTTGGCTTCCGTGGCGTTGCCGTGATCTTTCGAGGTTTCCGTCACTGGCGTTGGCGCCGACTTCCCCTTGAAGAAGAACATCTTTATGGACAGCCCCGCCGCAATGAGCAACACCAGAGCGGCGATTCCCAGGAGGATAAGCTTTTTCTTGCGGTCAAGCCCGGACGGTTTCTTCTCTTCTGTGTCCAAGGCGACCGGTTCAGTCGACTTGGGAGGTTCAGGCTTGACCTCTTCTTCCTCTTCAAGGAAGGGCGCGTCCTCAAGGTCAAGCTCGACCTTCTGCGCGCCACGGGAGGCCTCGCTGGTGTCGATCATGGCATCGGACTGCTTGGCCGCGCTTGCGGGCGTTCCCCCGGTATCCTCCGGCTGATCAGACATGAAATCGGTGCCCCTCGGTCAAGGGCCCGGACTTTAGTTGCTGAAGATCTTGTCGATCTTCTGGCCCAGAGTCTCGGGCGTGAACGGTTTGACGATGTAGTTGGAAACTTTGGCCTGCACGGCCTCGATAATATTTTCCTGCTGGGCTTCCGCCGTGACCATGAGGAACGGCGTCGCAGCGTATTCTTCGCTGGAGCGGACCTTGCGGAGCAACTCGATTCCGGTCATCTGCGGCATATTCCAGTCCGAGATGATGAAGTCGATGTTGTCGCGGTTCAGCGTTTCCCACGCGGTGGTTCCGTCGTCGGATTCGACAACGTTGTTGAAACCAAGCTGGCGAAGAATATTCTTGATGATTTTGCGCATGGTCGAAAAGTCGTCAACAACGAGGATGCGCATATTCTTGTCTGCGGGCATGTTTACTTACTCCTGTCAGCCTTCGTTTTCGTAACGCCTGCGGAAACTGTCGCGCAGCTTGGCAAGGGCCTGGGAATGCAGTTGGGAGACGCGCCCTTCGGTGATGTCCATGACCTGGGCGGTTTCCTTCATATTCAACTCTTCGCCGTAATACAGAGATATGACAAGCTTCTCTCTGGGCGTCAATTCTTCTATGAGGCCCGCAATCTTGTCAACCATTTCCTGAAAAGCTGTGGATTGATAGGGCTCATTTTCTGAAAGCGATTCGCTGGTGCCGACGAAATTCTCCTGAAAGGCGTCGAGGCTGACGCAAAGCTGATTCTGCAATGCTTCCAGGCCGTTTTGCACTTCTCGCTGCGACATTCCCGTCTTGGTGGCCAATTGCTCGTGGGTAGGCGTCGCACCCGTTTCGTGCTCGATTTGGCGCATGGCCTCATCAAGCATTTTCACCTTTTGACGCATCCCGCGGGAAAACCAATCCATTCGGCGCAGCTCGTCGAGCATGGCGCCCTTGATGCGGTTTTCGGAGTAGGTGTCGAATTTGATGCCGAGTTCTGGGCGGAATTTACCCAGGGCGTCGAGAAGACCGATGCTCCCGGCGCTGATAAGTTCGCCAAGCTCGACACTTTGCGGAAGCTTGTTCTTCATCCGCAACGCGAGAATGCGAATTTTCGGGGCGTAGTGGCGGACTATCTGTTCCTGGTCGCGGGGGGGGAAATGCGCCCAGGCCCGTTGCCCACCTTCCAACTCACGCCACGGATTGCTCTTGGAAGAGGAGCTTTTTCCAAAAGAACTTGATGTTTCCATCTGCTTTTGCCGTGACCTTCCAAGTATTTATTTTCTCTGCCGCTTGTCTTATGGCCACGCTGGCCGGGCAATCGGGGCTCATGTGCGCAAAGGGCGTTTGGTTGATGACAGCCTTGCGCACCGCTGGGTCAAGGGGGATGAAGCCCACCAGATCAAGGGACACGCCAGAGAGAAAATGATCGCAGGCCTTGTACAACTTCACGAAAATTTCTTTTGCGGTCTTTTCATCCTTGGCCATGTTCACCAGAACGCGGAAACGGTCCACCCCATGATTCAGCTTCAGCACCTTAATAAGTGCGTAGGCGTCGGTGAGCGAGGTCGGCTCCGTGGTCAGAACCACAAGCCGTTCCTGCGCCGCAATGTTGAAGTAAAGCACATTGTCGTTGATGCCGGCGCCGGTGTCCACGATCAAATGATCAATTCCACCTTCTAAGTAGTCCATGGCTTCGAGAAGGTCCAGCTTTTGTCCGGTGGTCAGGTTCACCATGTCGCTGACTCCTGACGCCGCAGGCAAAATGCGGAAGCCGTATGGCGTGTCGCACAGGATCTTTTCCAGCGTCATGCCTTCGTTGAACAGGTGGAACAGGTTCAGCTTGGGCGCGATCCCCAGAATGACATCCACGTTGGCCAGGCCCAGGTCCGCGTCGAGGATCACCACGCGCTTGCCCATCTTGGTCAGCGCGCAGGCGAGGTTCACCGAAATGTTCGTCTTGCCGACACCGCCCTTGCCGGAGGTGACGGAGAAGACCAGGGGGAGTGCCGTCGCAGTCATTGTGCCTCGCCTTATTATGCCGCCTGCTCGGCGTTCTGGCCGGGCAGCGTGTGCTTGAAGATCAACCGCCACAACATGTCGCTCGAGGCCGGGGCAATGCTGTTCTTGAGCCCGGAGCCAAAAGACAGGGCGGATACGGGAAGTTCCGTGAGCCGCGCCATATTGAGCAGCGCCCCGAAACTACAGGCTTCGTCCAGTTTCGTCCAGATGAGACTTTGCAACTGCGGGCACATGTAGCGCTTGGCGATTTCCGCATACTGGCTTGCCGCAAAGTAGGGGGCGAGAACCAGATGCGCGGCCATGTCGATGCCGTCGTCCAGGCCGAGATCGGCCAGGTGTTCGCTCAGTGCGGCCTTGCCGCTGAGTCCTGGCAGGTCCACAAAGATCATATCGAACTTGGGCGCTTCCTTGATGAGCTCCTGCATTTCCTCTGCGCTGCCCGCTTCGCGGAAGGCCAGGCCCGAGAGGTCGGCATAGTGGCGCAGCACGAGCCGGCCCTTGCCCTGGCCTTGGTCGGCCGCGACGACGCAGATGCGTGCCTTGGGCCGGGCGTGCTTTTCGCGCAGGGCCAGGCGGATGAGCGTCAGGGTCTTGCCGACGCCATGCGGCCCGGCAAAGACATGGAACTTTTGACGCCACTTTTTTGACTCAAAGCCGTAACAAGGCGCCACGGACTCGAGCACAGGCAGGATGGGTCTGTCCGGGTCTGCCTTGAGCTCCAGGTAAACGCGCAGAAGCACCTGCATGTCCGCTTCCTCGCGTTCCAGGTACTTGATGGCGACGCGCTGGCGGGGCGTCAGTTCGTCCATGTTGAGCTGCGGCTTCACCAGGGCCATGAGCTGGTCCTTGATCTGCCGCCACTCGCAGGCCCAGTCCGCAGGGGTCGCGTCCATCTGCGGCATGATGCCGCTGGCGTCGCGCGCGGGCATGAGGGGCGTGCTTCTGGATGTTGCCACAGCGTTTCTGGGGTCTATGGCGGCTGTGATCTCGCAGCCCTTGCCCGCCCCGTTGCGCACGGTCTTGGTGCCCAGGATGATCGCCTCATCGCCCAGCTCGGCCTTGACCCTCGCGAGGGCCGCCTGAATATCCGATCCCTTGAAAGTTTTTACGTGCATGGCTCTAGCTCAGTTTCACAGTGGCCAAGGATTGGATTCGAATATCTGCCGGTATTTCCGCCTGCGAAATCACAGGCAACGTTGGCAGGAAGCGAAGCAACAATTGGGCCAAGTGTGGCCGCACTTGGGGTGTGGTGAGCAGAACAGGCTGTCCGTCCGTGCCGATGGCGGCATCCTGCGCGGTGGAGATGGCCTTGATGATCTGCTGGGCCTTGGCGGGCTCGAGCGCCAGGTAGCCTCCCTGGTCCGTGTTGCGCAGGCTGTTGATCAGCACGGTGTCGATGTCGTTGGCGAGCGTAAGGATGGGCAGCGAGTTGTCGCTGGCCAGGAAGCCCTTCACTATGGTGCGTCCCATGCGGGAGCGGATGTACTCGGTGAGTATGGCGGGCTCCTGAACGGCCGGGCCATAGTCGGCCAGCGCTTCCGTAATGGAGAGCATGTCGCGGATGGAGATGCCCTCGCGCACAAGATTCTGCAGCACCTTCTGCACCGTGCCCAGGGGCAGCACGCCGGGGATAAGGTTCTCCACGGCCTTGGGCGCGCGCTTGGCCAGATTGTTCATAAGCTCCTGCACTTCCTGGCGTCCAAGGAACTCGTGCAGGTTGCGGCGGAAGACTTCTGTCAGGTGCGTGGCCACAACGGTGGAGGGGTCCACTACAGTGTACCCGGCCAGCATGGCCGATTCGCGTCTGGCTTCCGGTATCCACACCGCAGGCAGGTTGAAGGCCGGTTCCACGGTGGCCACGCCTTCGATGCGGTGCTTGGCGTCGCCGGGGTCCATGGCCAGGAAATGATCGATGAGAATCTCCGCCGAGGCGATGGGGTTGCCCTTCACCAGCACGCGGTATTCGCCGGGCTTGAGCTGCAGATTGTCGCGCAGGTGCAGCGAGGGGATGACCACGCCCATGTCCAGGGCGAACTGGCGGCGGATGCTGCGGATGCGCGAGAGCAGGTTGCCGTTCTGCTCCTCGTCGACCAGGGGAATGAGCCCGTAGCCGACTTCCAGCTCCAGCTGGTCAAGCGGCAGAAGCGACTGCACTTCCTCCGGGGTATCAAGCTTGGGACCGCCAGCGGCCTTGTCCTTTTCGGCCTGCTGCTGGGCGTCGTGGGCCGGGCGGGTGCGTTCGGCCATGCGGGCCACCCAGAAGATGAGCGCCGCGAAAAGAAGGAAGGGAATGGTCGGCAGGCCAGGCACGAGGGCGAAGACGACCAGGATGCCGGAAACGAGCTTGAGCGCCCTGTGGTGGAAGGTCAACTGGCCCAGGAATTCCTCGCCCATTTTGGCCTCTGCGGCCGCGCGGGAGACGATGATGCCCGAACCCGTGGCGATGATGAGCGAAGGGATGGTGGAGACCAGGCCA
>Ga0209800_10001626_pt1 | contig 22601 bp, 17 predicted proteins | sample Higcelweek8metaG_FD_187174 | JGI IMG/M metagenome (GOLD analysis project Ga0209800, IMG submission 187174) | Freshwater pond sediment microbial communities from the University of Edinburgh, under environmental carbon perturbations - High... | ecosystem: Environmental > Aquatic > Freshwater >...
GGGCGTTTGGGGCTGAGAAACTTTTTACTGGGTCCCGGATCAATTTTCTTTCGCCTTGTGGTGAAGAGAAAACTGTCCGGGATGACCGAGTGAAGAAGTAAGGTGTTACGCTGCGTTTTTGCGGGCGTCGAGGTCGCTTTGGGTTTCGATCGCGGCTTGTGCGGCGGCGAGGCGGGCGATGGGGACGCGGTAGGGTGAGCAAGAAACATAGCTCAGACCCGTGCGGTGGCAGAACTTGACCGATTCTGGGTCGCCGCCATGTTCGCCGCAGATGCCGAGCTTGATGTTCGGGCGTGTGGCGCGGCCGCGTTGTGTGGCGATTTCGACAAGTTCGCCGACGCCTTCTTGGTCGATCGTGATGAACGGATCATGTTCAAGCACGTTCGTGCGATAATAATCGGGCAGGAACGAGCCTGCATCGTCGCGCGAAAGGCCAAAGGTTGTTTGCGTCAGATCGTTCGTGCCAAAGCTGAAGAACTCAGCTGTTTGCGCGATGTCGCCAGCGCGCAAAGCGGCGCGTGGCAGCTCGATCATCGTGCCGACCATGTAGGTGAAGGTCGTACCCGTCGCCTTCATGGTTTCCTCGGCGACGCGGCGGGTCATTTGCTCAAGCACGTCGAGTTCCTTTTTCGTCGCGATAAGCGGGATCATGACTTCCGGCGAGACGGGGATGCCCTTTTTCTTCATCTCGGCAACGGCGCCAAAGATCGCATGAACCTGCATTTCGTAAATCTCAGGATACGAAATGCCGAGGCGGCACCCGCGATGCCCCAGCATCGGATTGGATTCGTGCAAGGACGCGGCGCGGCGCTTGACGATTTCAACATCGATGCCCGCCGCTTTCGCGACGTCCATCATCTCGTTGTCTTTTTTCGGCAAGAACTCATGCAGCGGCGGGTCGAGCAGGCGGATCGTGACGGGCAGGCCGTTCATGATCGTAAACAGCTCTTCAAAATCCTTTTGCTGCATCGGTTGAATCTTCGCCAGCGCGGCGCGGCGGCCTTCTTCGTTGTCGGCGATGATCATTTCGCGTACGGCGATGATGCGTTCGGCGTCAAAGAACATATGTTCGGTGCGGCACAGGCCGATGCCTTCCGCGCCAAACTTGAGCGCCGTGCGGGCGTCAAGCGGCGTTTCGGCATTGGCGCGAACTTTCATCGTGCGCATGCTATCGGCCCACGCCATCAGCGTGCCGAAGTCGCCGGACATTTCCGGTTGAATCGTCTGCACTTCACCGATCATCACTTCGCCCTTTGAGCCATCAATCGTGATGACGTCGCCTTGCTTAATGGTGATGCCGCGTGCTGACATTTCCTTTTTCGCATAGTCGATGTGCAATTCGCCAGCGCCAGCCACACAGGCGCGGCCCATGCCGCGTGCGACGACGGCCGCGTGGCTCGTCATGCCGCCGCGGCTGGTGACGATGCCTTTGGCCGCGTTCATGCCGTGAATGTCTTCAGGGCTTGTTTCAACGCGGCAGAGGATGACTTTCTTACCTTGGCCTGCAAGCTCTTCCGCTTCGTCGGCGGAGAAGACCGCGATGCCCGAGGCTGCGCCCGGCGAGGCGGGCAGGCCTTTGGCTAGTTGTTTGCGCGGCGCTTTGGGATCAAGCATCGGATGCAGCAATTGATCGAGTGAGGCGGGGTCGATGCGCTTAACGGCTTCGGCTTTGGTCAGGACGCCTTCGCCAACCATATCCACAGCGATCTTCAGCGCGGCGGGCGCTGTGCGTTTGCCTGTGCGGGTTTGCAGCATGTAGAGCTTGCCTTGCTGCACGGTGAACTCGATGTCCTGCATGTCGCGGTAATGGCTTTCGAGCTTGAGGCGCACGTCGTTCAATTGCTTGAACGTGTCCGGCATCACTTCTTCCATCGCGGGGAGGGTGGAGCCGTTTTCCGTTTTGCCTTTGATCGTCAAATGCTGCGGCGTGCGGATGCCCGCCACCACGTCTTCGCCTTGCGCGTTGACGAGATATTCGCCGTAGAACGCGTTTTCGCCCGTGGACGGGTTGCGCGTGAAGGCCACGCCGGTGCAGCAATCGTCGCCCATGTTGCCAAAGACCATCGCTTGCACGTTGACGGCTGTGCCCCAATCGGCGGGGATTTCGTTCAGGCGGCGATAGGTGATCGCACGCGGGTTCATCCATGAGCTAAAGACCGCGCCCACGGCGCCCCAGAGCTGTTCATGAACCTCTTGAGGGAAGGGGTGGCCTTTTTCCGTTTCAACGACTTTGAGATAGGAGACGATGATATCTTTCCAATCCTCAGCCTTAATATCGGTGTCGAGTTTATAGCTGTGCGCGCGCTTGACATCGTCCATGACGTCTTCAAATTTGTGCATCGGGATTTCTAAAACCACCGCGCTATACATTTGGATGAAGCGGCGATAGCTGTCATAGGCGAAACGCGCGTCGCCGCTGCGTTTGGCAAGGCCTTCGACCGTTTCTTTGTTCAGACCCAGATTTAAAATGGTGTCCATCATGCCCGGCATGGACGCGCGTGCGCCTGAGCGTACGGAAACCAAAAGCGGATTGGTCGCATCGCCAAAGCGCAAGCCGACGATTTTTTCGACAGTGGCAATCGCGGCGCTGACTTTATCCTTGAGGTTGGCCGGATAGGTTTTACCGTTGCCGTAGAAATAGGTGCAAACTTCTGTTGTGATCGTAAAACCGGGAGGGACAGGCAGGCCTAAGTTGGACATTTCCGCAAGGCCAGCGCCTTTACCGCCGAGAAGATTGCGCATATCCGCGCGGCCTTCTGCTTTGCCGTCTCCGAACGAATAGACCCATTTTTGCGTGTCCGACATCTGGCGTTTCTCCCTAAAGTGGAACAAGGGTGTTTTGGAATCACCCGCGCGGGAGGATAGCCTGCCCCGTGATGAGCTTCAAGGAAACCTGCCGACGCATGAAAATATTAACTATAACAATATGTTGAGAATATGACCTTTTTTTACGATAGCGTGCCCTCGCTTTCTGGCTGTTTACGGGCAATAATAAGGGTCTTCAAAGCCGATTTTATAAGAAAATTGATCAATAAAGGATTTTAATATGAAGCTGCAAGAGTTGGGATTTGTTGTCAAAACTATCATTGATCGCCATCATTTGACACATGAGGCTGTGGCGGGGCTGGCTTCTATTCCCATCACGTCTTTGAATATGTTTTTAAGAGGTGAGCGTCTCTTTAAGCAAGACAGCGATAATTGGCAAAGGCTCTATAAATTTTTGAAGGAAAAGTTTCCAGAAAATCTTAAGGGCGAAGGGGCTGTTCTTGTTGCTTTTCATAAAGGGCGCTCGCTTCAAGCTTTTGCTCGCTCGGTTAAAGAAGAGATGCCGGTGCTTCATCCTGCTGAGCCTTTGATAGAAGGCTCGATTGAAAGCAAAGCGCTTGGCTATGCGCTTTCTTTGATCCGTAGGGACTCTTTTCGCACGAGAGAGGAAATGGCTGAAGCCGTTGGGCTTGAGCCTATCACGATTCAAAATCTTGAATATGGGGTTCACTTCCCGTCTCCACGGAAGCCAACTTTTCAAAGTCTTTTGGCCGTGTACAGTGTTTTGCCTGCTTTTTCGACTTATGGCGCAATTCTTCAGGCTTATAGCGCAGGGAATTCTTTGACGAACTTAGCGCAAGAAATGGAAACGCAAAGACAGAAAGATCGAAACGAACGCCATGTTCTGCGCAAAAACAGCCCTGATGCCGTGGCGTTTGGCAAGGCCATCCACAAGGCGCGGACGAAGGCAAGATTGACGCCTGAGCTTTTGGGGATGTTGGCGCAAATCAATCATACATTCGTGGCGGCTGTCGAAAGCGGTGCCGTCGATTTTCGTAGCGACGATCCTGAACTTTTGAAACTGTTTCGGTCGATACAAAAGCGGGATCCTGCGGCTTTTGCGCCGTTTGAAAAATTGTTTTCCGCTCTAGCCATTGGACGCGACGTGGCGCCTCTTTTGCAAGCGCTTGGCTTTAAGTCCGGCTCTTCCGCATCCTCGCCTCGCCTTTACGCACGGGTCATTCGCGGGAGTGAAAAGGCGGTGGCTCTGGGTGGCATTTTTTTACGCATTCTTACCGAAACCGACAAGCGCATTGATGATGTTGCGCGTGAGACGGGGATGCTGAAATCTACGATCAAAGGCATAAGTCTTGGAACGGTCGTTTGGCCGCCTAAAGATCCGGCTTTTATAAAAATAATGACTTACCTTGAAACCGTCTGCGCTGGATCGTACCAAAGGCGTAAGGGTATCTTTCAAGCCTATTGCCGTGGGCAGGATTTGACGCCCTTTGTTGAGGCGTGGAAGAAAGAAAAAGAAGAATCCCGGTCTGTGCAGCGGTTGCCTTCTGGGTCGCCTGAGGCAAGAGCGGTTGGCAGAGCCTTTGAAAAAATGCGTGAAGCGACGGGCCTCACGCAACGGGCGGTCGCTCTTGAAAACGATGTAGCCGAAACAAGTATTTCAGCGATCGAGCGGGCTCGCACCTCCTTTTCTGCAACAATGCCTTTGTTTGAAAGGTTATGTGCTTTTTATCAAAAGACGTTTCCTAAGGCATATAGCGCCCATCAAGGAGCTATTGCCGCTTATCGTAAGGGGGAGCCACTCACAGCTTTTATTGCCGTCGCTGAAAAGGAAAAGCCGCAACCTGTCAAAGTTGACCGCACGCAAATCATGCCCGGTTCATTCGGAGCGCGTGCGATTGGCGCGGCTTTTTTCAATATGCGCAAAGCTTTGGGTTTGACGCAAAAGGAAGTTGTTTTTGCAATGGGACGTAAGCAGCAAATTACCCTTTCTTCGATTGAAACTGGCGCTAAGCCGCCGTTGCCCAGCACCCCATTTTTTATTGAGCTTTTGGCTTATTACGAAAAGGCATGTCCGGCAGCCTTTAAGGCGAATAAAGGCATTTTGCTCGCCTTACGTGACGGTGGTGAGTTGAAACCCTTTATTGACGCTTGGACCGGTGGTGATACGCAGCAGGCAGCGGCAGATAAAGTTAAATTTGAACTTTTGGCGACGCACCAAAAACTTTTGTGTTCAAGGCGGCTGAGCAAAATGGCGGGGCAAGTTGAGACGGCCAGCTCGTTCACACCGCAAGGACAAGGGCAATCCTTGTTATCCATGCCCGTTGTGTCAAAAGAGTCTGCTCCGGCTTTTGCAGATTTGAGCCTTGAGGCCAAGCCGCGGAATCTTGTGCCTCATACCAATTTGACCGCCAGCTTTACGGCGTCGATTGGCGAAAGTCAGTTTTATGCGGCTGTGGCGCACGCAGCTGAGATCAAACGAAAAGAGGCTTTGTCTATCATGAAGGATGAAGTCGCCAAAATTTCTTTGCTTGCTCAAGAAAACAAGAGCTCGCCATCTGTTCTCGCGCTTGAAGAAAAGAAAGAAAGCTGTCCTCAGGATGGGCCAACCCGGCGGGTTCTGGCTTATCGCTCATTAAACAAAACGCCCCGTCGTTCATGAGGCTGATTCTGGGAAGGGGCTGCCGCCGCGCAGGTCGGGCCGTGCAAGCTTTTGAAGACGACACGCGGATAAACCGCAGAGTCTTCAGCGATTAACCATAATATTATGTTGAGCCTTTGGTCGGGGATGGATACGGTTTGTTCGCACTTCCTCTCAGAAGGATCTTTTTATGTCTGCGTTCCCGTCCACAAGCGCTACCGATCCCCTGTATGCTACGATTTCTGCCCCTGATCCCAATATCAGAGAGGTCGTTGCTATGGCGATGGAGGCTTTGATTAAAGAGACGGCGCAGCGCAAAGGGTTTAAGCCGCGCTTTATTTTACAAGCGCTCACTGTTGCCAGTGGCGATGTGCTCCAGTTTCGGAAATGGACGCCTGCGCCCAGTACGATGAGTAAGAACAAGTGGGGAAGCTATTTTGCCGAGCGCGCGCCGGAGGCATGGGAGCACTATGGTTCTTTTCTCGCCTCGTACATGAGTGGGGCCCGGACTCTTCCTCTGCCAGAACCCGTGTCACGGCTTTGTCTTTTGCGCGATTCCGTTTTGAAAATTATTGATGGAACGGAATGGTATTTGCCTGTTGTTGCCGAAGGGTTAGGGGTGTCTCATCGGTTTCTCGATCAAAAACGAATGCCTGCTTTTTGGGATTTGCCGTCGCGGTTGGACATCGCGTTAAATTGGCCCCCCCTTTTATCGCAGGTGAGCGCGGCGCGATGGCTCCAGCATGGCGAACCTGTTCGCGCGTTTGTTAAATTTGTCTTGCCGTTTTTGGAGGCGGCCACGGCAGCCCTTAGGGTTAAGCCTGAGCCAGAGACGTTTGAGGCGTTGCCAATTCAGTTGCCTGCGGAAAAAACAGCCGTTGAACAAAAGTCTGATTGGATCAACGTTGTGGCAGGATCTCCAGCGTGCAAAGCCTTGGGGCAGGCTGTTCGCGATATTCGTTTGTACTATAATTTGTCGAATATTGCGATGGCTGGACGGCTTAAGATGAACCCTTCATCGTATAACGTTTTTGTTTCCGGCGCATGGCCGATGAGTAGGCGCGCGGAAACATGGAAGCGTCTTATACTTATTCTCCAAGAAGAGTTTCAGGAGGGCTTTTCTAAATTTGGCTGTATTTTGCTGGCTTATGATAAGGGTGAGCCGTTGACACCGTTCATTGATGAAGAAAAGAAAGAAGAAGAGGTGGTTGTGTTGCCGCCTGAACTTCAGCAAAGGATTGTTTGCGCGGAAACGCCAGAGGCCAAGGCGCTCGGTGCGGCCACGCGGGCCGTTCGCAAGTTAGCTGGATGGCGTCAAGCCCCGCTGGCGCGTCAATTAGGATGGGAAAGCACGCATTCCTTGAGCACGTTTGAGACGGGTGGGTGGGTGCCTTCCTTGAGCAGCGGAAAATTTGACGAGCTTATGGCTTTTCTTGAAAAGAACTGTGCGCATGCGCTTCAAAAACATGGCGCAATTCTTTCTGCTTATCGCGACGGGAAGGACATAAGTCCCTTTGTTGAAGAATGGCGGTCCTTTTTTGCCGATGCAGGGCGAGACTCTTCACGCCCTATTCGCGCGAGCCTTGAAGCGAAAGCTCTTGGCGCAGCTATTCGCGACGTTCGCGAAAGGGGCGGGTATTCACGAGCCGATCTGGCAGCTTTACTGCATGTTAAATATGACGTGATGAGCGCCATTGAAAAGGGCGCACAATCTTTGTCGCGCGACGGCAAGCGATTTAATAGCCTTATGGCTTTGCTTGAGGCGACGTGCAAAGCCCAGCTTTGTGAAAACGGGCAAATCCTATTGGCCTTTCGTGCAAGCCAAGATTTAACGCCGTTTGTTGAGGCTCGACAACAGGCGCTTCTCGCGGTCAAGGCGAAGCGGCAGGTTGTCCTATCCGGTAGCCCTGAAGCGAAGGCGATTGGGCATGCAGCGGGGTTTATTCGCCGTTCCTCCAATAAGTCGAGAGTGGATATTGCGGCAACGATGGATCTTCAGCCGCGGACAATATTGAATATTGAGTGTGGAGGCGCTGTTCCCGCTTCGACGAATAAAAGTTTTGTGCAACTGGTGGAGGCCCTTCAACAAAAATGTCCGCAGGCGTTCGCGAAGCATGGTGGCGTTCTTCTTGCCTATCGCGACGGGCAGGATTTAACGCCGTTTATCGGGGTCTGGAAAAAAACGGTTCGTGAGCTTAAGGCTCAAGATAAAGCTCTAACAAAACCGGTTCAGAAGACACCGCTTGCGCAACTCAGGTCAAAACCAAAACATGTTATGTTGGCTCAAGCTAGGGCCTTATCCCCTAGAAAGTTGGCACAGGCTGCGTGCGATGAACTGACTTCTTTTTTTGGGGGACACATCGAGCGGCTTGATGCGGCTGCGCGTTCGTTGAATATGCCTGCGCGGGCTTTGATGAATATCGTTGTTCACGGCAATGAGAAAAATCTTCCCTCTGCGCCAGAGATGACAAAGAATGAATGGCCAAGAATCTTGGCTGGCGTTGATGCGTGTTTGTGGGAAAAGTCTGTTGCACTACAGACATACATGAGTTTTGCGCCTCGCGCTGGTTTGGCGGCTGAGACGGCGGCGCTCACTGAACCCGAACATAAGGCTATGGGGGATGAGTTTAGCGAGACGAAGACAGGCGCTGTTTCGCCGTTTATCCTTTTGGCGCAGATTCCACAAATTCCAGCGCAGCCCTCGTTGGACTCGTTGCCGCAAAAAAAGATGGCGGAGCCAGCTGCACCAACTGAGCCAGTTTTTTCTGTCGTCGATGAATTGAAAGCGCTGCGCCAAGCGATTGTGATTGAGCCTGTTGAAATTCCTGTGCTGCCGCCTGATTCCTCGACGTTGGATCTATCGAAAATCCCTGAGGCTCTTCGTTCGTTGGCGCAAGAATGCCCCGACGCATGGCTTAAGCATGGGGCTGATTTGATGAAGGTGGGGCTTGCGCTTCCTGATGTTGCGGCGGGGGCTTTTCTTCATCAAGAAGCGCCGCCTGTTACTGATTGGCGGCGCGATGTCGCTTCTTTTGTCGCCGAGCACCAATTTGGCGATGGCTATGGCGCGGCTTTGGATTGCGAGGAATTTGCTCGGGTTTTGGGTCATGATCCGTTTGCGCCGCTCGAATCTTATAAGCTGGCCCTTGATGAGGTGTGCCAGCGTCAAGGGTTTGTGCCGCTCAGGCCCCAAAGCGCTGCTGAACGGGATGTCGCTAAGTTGCTGAATCAATACAAAGAAATAATAGGCCAAGAGACAGCCCTGCAATCTAAGCTCGGCTGAGAAAAAAACGAGGCTTTTGATTGCATTCAGCCTTTGTTCCCGGTATATAACGGCCACCGCCGGAGGCCCTTTGGGCTTTCGGCTGCTCCTTGCCCGGGGTTTTGATCCGGGCTTGATCAGTGCGGCTGATGCTTTGAGATTGGCTCAAACCAGCGATTGATCGTTTAGACCCGAAGGGAGTGTGGATCTATGCCATACTACGAGTCCGTCTTTATTGTGCGTCAGGATATTCCGTCCGCACAGGTTGAGGCTCTTACGAGCCAGTTCGCCGATATCGTCAAAGCTCATGGCGGTGAAGTGAAGAAAACCGAACAGTGGGGTTTGCGTAACCTCGCTTATCGTATCCGCAAAAACAAAAAAGGCCATTATGTGCTTTTCAATCTCGATGCGCCGCATACGGCTGTGGATGAGATGGAACGCAACATGCGTCTGCACGAAGACATTCTTCGCTTTTTGACCGTGAAGGTCGATGAGTTTGAGGAAGGGCCTTCGGTCATGATGCGTCGTGACGAACGCGAAGAACGCGGTGATCGTCCCTCGCGTGGTGGTCCCCGCAGTGATCGTGGTGAACGTAGCGACCGCGCCCCGCGCGATGTCGTCGCGGATGCTGAATAATTGTTTTTGTGAATAAGGAGATATGCTCATGAGCATTCAAGAAACATCAGGTTCTTCCTCTGACGACAGCCGTCGCAGCGGGAATGGTGGTAAGCGTCGCGCTGGCGGTGCTGGTGGCGCTGGCGGTGGTGCTGGTGGCGGCCGGTTCTTTGGTCGTCGTAAAAGCTGCCCCTTCAGCGGCTCAGAAGCCCCGAAGATCGACTATAAAGATGTGCGCCTTTTGGGCCGCTTCGTTTCCGAACGCGGTAAGATTGTGCCTTCGCGCATCACGGCTGTGTCTGGCAAGAAACAACGTGAGTTGACCAAAGCGATCAAGCGCGCCCGCTTCTTGGCTTTGCTGCCCTTTGTTAATGATCGCGCTGGCGCGTAAGGAGGATTGACCTATGATTGAAGTTATTTTGATGGAACGCATCGAGCGTTTGGGCTCGATGGGTGATGTGGTCAAGGTGAAGCCGGGCTTTGCGCGCAACTTTTTGTTGCCGCATAAGAAGGCTTTGCGCGCCACCAAGAGCAATCTTGAATTGTTCGAAAAGCAACGGGCTGAGCTTGAAGCCAAGAACGCGACGCTTCGCGTTGAGGCCGAAGCTGCGGCGGTGAAGATGGACGGTTTGAAGGTCGTTATCATCCGTCAGGCCAGCGAAATGGGCATGCTGTTCGGTTCTGTCACGGCGCGTGACGTTGCTGACGTTGCCAAGCAAGCTGGTTATGTCGTTGACCGCTCGATGGTTCAAATCGACACGCCGATCAAGATGCTCGGCTTGTTCCCGGTTAAAGTGAAGTTGCACCCCGAAGTGATCGTTAAGGTCACGGTCAACGTTGCGCGTTCGGCTGAAGAAGCTGTTGTGCAGGCTGAAAAGGGCGCTGCTTTGATTAAGGCTGCTGCGGCTGAAGCTGTTGCTGAGGCTGAACGGGAAGCCGTTGAAGCTATCGGGACAGAAGCTCCGGTTGTTGCCGCTGAAGAACCCGCCGCCGAAGAAGAGGCCCCCAAGAAGGCCAAAAAGAAGGTGACGACGAAGAAGAAAAAGGATGAAGAAGCCGCTGAATAAGCGCTTTCTTTCTTCAAACGTTAAAAACGCCGCTCCTTGCAAAGGGGCGGCGTTTTTGTTTGGGGGGATGGGACGAGGTAGGCTGGTTTTGGTTCTTGTGGCCCTGGATCTCCGCCTTTGCGGAGATGACAGATGAAAGGAAGGGCGCTCAGCAGCTTGTGCCCGGAGGAAGCGTGGCAGGGCAGGCCGGGGTGGGGCCTTGGGCTTTGTCGAGCGCTTTGAGAACGATTTCAGGGGTGAGGAGTTCTGGCAAAGGTAGCCCATTGGGAGCTTGGGGGCCAAAGACGATGGCAAACGGAACACCGTAACGTCCATGGCGTTTGAGAAACGCGGTGATGATGGGGTTGGGGTTTGTCCAATCGGCTTCGAGCGCAACGATATTCGCTTTCTTGAAGAGGCGGTTGCTGACGCTCTCTCGTGACAGCGCAAAGCGTTTGTTGAACTTGCACGTCATGCACCAATCGGCGGTGACATCCACGAAGACGGTCTTGCCATCGAGGAGGTGGCGCGTGAGCGTTTCTTCATCGAACTTTTGCCATTTACTGGATTCCGTTGGGGCGGCGCTTGTGGGCACGGCAGCGAGGAACGCCAGTATGAAAGCCCCTATAAGCGCACAGGCAATGAGGGGACGAGTCAGGCGTTTGTGATGCGGCCAGGCAAGGAGCGCAATCATGACGGCCATAAGAAGGCCTGTGGCAAGCGTTGCGGGTGTGCCCATTTGCGCGCGTAAAACGACCAGAAGCCATAGAGCCGTTCCGGCTAAGCCAAAGCCAAGAAGACGCGAGAGTTTCATCATCCATGCGCCCGGCTTGGGTAAAGCCGCAGCGCAACGCGGCCAAGCGGCGAGCGCGAGGTAGGGTAAGCTCATGCCGAGGCCGAGGGCCATAAAGACCAACACAATATCGACAAAACCGGACGCCATGGCAAAGGCGACGGCTGTGCCTAAGAACGGCGCGGAGCAGGGTGTGGCAAGTAAGGTAGCCAAAGCGCCTGTTGCAAAATCTCCCGCCAGCTTGGGATGGTGGTGGGGGTCGGCGAGGTCCGTGAGAGCGGACGGGGTGCCAATGGTAAAAAAGCCCCACAGGTTTGCGGCGAAGAACGAGAGAACCGCGATCATAAAGACCAAAAAGACGGGATGTTGAAATTGCACGCCCCAACCGATGGCTTGGCCTGTGGCCTTTAGCCCTGCCGTCGCAAAGGCCAGAAGAGCGAAGGAAAAGAGGATGCCGCTGGCTGTTGCGAGAAAGGAACGACGGATGTGATGCTTTTGGCCTCCGCCATGACGGATGAGCGCCATGACCTTGAGCGACAAAACGGGCAAGACGCAGGGCATGAAATTGAGAATAAACCCACCCAACAGGGCGAGGAGGAGAAGACTCCGGGAGGGCAGGTTATGCTGGGGGATATCCGAAGCCGTGGCTTGAGGCTCGATGTGTTTTTCGAGCGCAATGTCATCGTCAACGACGGTTAGTGTCAGGGGGAGCGTTTTGAGCGACGTGGCTTTGGGCGCGTCTTCTCTCAGGGGAATGGTGAAGCGGGCTGTGAGGCCATCGGGGCTGAGAACGGAGGTGGGCGTGTTAAAGGTGAGGCCCTGTTCATCTTCGATAAAGAGGTCGGGGTGGCGCAGTTTCTCGCGGCCTTGTACTGTGATTTGGAGGGCGTTTTCACCTCGTGTAACTTCTGAAATAAGAAGCGCATCACTTTGAGATTCTGGAATCTTTTCTAATGCGCGATCAATCAATGGCGATTCAAGGCCTAGCTCAGCTGACTGCGCGGGCAGCGCGAGTGTGAGGTGAAATTGTTTGGGTAGGCACAACGTTTTGCAAATGAGGAGTGTGAGGTCGGCGTTTAATGTCACCGCTTCGCCCTGTTTTTTGAGCTTGGCGCGCAGCGGGAAGGTGACGCGTTCTTTATAGCCAATCGTCTCAAGGCCAAGGGAGCTTATGCGCTGAGGGGCTGGGTACAGCAAGGTGGCGCTTGCAAGATTGTCTGAGCCGTTCCATGTCAATTGCGGCGGCGCACCGGATTCACCTGGTGTGCGCCAGTAGGTATGCCAACCTGTTGCAAGAAAAACTTCAAGTCCTAGATTCAGTTCCGATAGGCCTTTTGTCCCTTCGTTGGCAGCGATGAGGCGGACGGCGACTTCGTCGCTTTGCTGCCATGCGCTTGATGCGGCCCAGAGCGGCGTGGGTATGAGGCACAGGAAGAAAAGGATAGAACGCAAGAACATACGCATAAAAAGGCCCTTCGTGATTCAACGCTTTGGATTCGCGCTATTATGCCATAAAATGTGAAGGCACAGAGAAAGTCGAGAAGCAGGGTATGGCATCTTCCGTTGAAGAAGACGAGAAAAACAAGATTTCCTCCGGTTGGCTTACGGGCCAGCTCCTTATTGCTATGCCTTCACTCATTGATCCTCGATTCGAAAAAACCGTTTTGTTGATCTGCTCGCATGGGCCAGAAGGCGCGATGGGAATTGTGCTCAACAGGCTGTTTGGTGATTTAAGTTTTCAAGGGCTCTTGGTTCAACTCGGTGTCGAGATAAACGAGACAAGTCCCGAACTTTCCATTCATTACGGTGGCCCGGTCGATCCTGTGCGCGGGTTTGTCATGCACACGACGGACTATGTCCGCGTGGGCACAACTGAAATTACACCTTCAATTGCGCTGACGGCAACCGTTGAGATTCTGCAAGATTTAGCCAATGGCAGTGGGCCAAGCCGCGCGGCGTTGGCGCTTGGCTATGCGGGATGGGCGCCGGGGCAGCTTGAATCTGAATTGCAGGGCAATGGCTGGCTCACCGCGCCTGCCGACGACGATATTGTCTTTGATGAAAATCTTGAGACGAAATGGACGCGTGCGCTCGCTAAAATCGGGGTGAGCCCCACTATGTTGGCAAGCGATTCCGGTCACGCTTGAAGTTTTTGGGCCTCAATTTTGCGCAGCGTGCTGATAAGTTTTCTGCGCAGGGGGCCTCGGCTGTCCGCCGCTTTTTCAAGCGCGGTTCTTGTTTCCTTTGTAAGGTTTAGACCGGCGGCTTCCGCATGATGAAGCGCTTGTTCGGCAGGAAGAAAGGCGACGATGGACGGCGCTTTTTCAGATTCAGCATAATAATATTCAAACAAGGCTGTGTGGGCGTTTTGGGCCGCTTTTTGGATTCGCGTTTCAGCGATCTCTCTGGCTGCTTGCGGGGCGTGGTCATAATAGAACCGAGCCCTTCTGCATATTTCTTCCGGCTTTAATGTAATAAGATCGACAAGAAATGCAGGGGCATTGCGCAGGCGTTCCATTTTTGTGATGGAGGCTTCAATTTGCCCGCGTGTGAGGCACTCTTCGTTTTTCATTTCGTTGTCCTTTCACGCATCGAGCTAATATGGGGCTTTGAAATACGGCCCCATATTAGCTCAAAAACGGCGCGAAAGCGACGGCAGGCATTAGTTTCAAGAGGCTAACGGGCCACTTGCTTTGGTTAATGGCTGCTTTTCTGCCTTTTGACTTCATACAAGGCGGCCACGGCGGCGTTCGAGACGTTGAGGCTGCCGATGGGGCCTTGGGTCGGGAGGCGAACCAGTTCGTCGCAATGCTCGCGTGTCAGGCGGCGGAGGCCTTCGCCTTCAGCGCCGAGGACGAGGGCGATGCGGCCAGAGCTGAGTTTGGAGCCTGAAAGTTCTTTCTCACCTTCTTCTGCTAAGCCTATGCACCAAAAGCTTTCTTCACGAAGAGCTTCGAGCGTGCGCGAGAGATTGACCACGGAAACCAACGGCACATATTCAAGCGCGCCGCAGGCCGTTTTGGCTAAGAGCCCCGTTGTGCCGGGCGCGTTGCGCTCGGTGACAATCACGGCATCGGCACCAAAGGCCGCTGCCGAGCGCATGATGGCGCCGACATTATGCGGATCAGTGACCTGGTCCAAAATGACGACGAGCGTCGGCGTTTTGTCTTGGCCCAAAAGATCATCAAGTGACAATTCGGGTAAGGGTTCGACATCAAGTGCGATGCCTTGATGTACGCTGCCGCGCGGGAGGCGTTTGTCCAGCTCTTCACGTTCCACCATCGTAATGGTGGGGCGGGGAAGGCCGCGTTTTTCGGCTTCGGCAAGAGCGGGCTCAAGCGTTTTTTGGCCCGACGGGGTCAGCCAAAGCGTGAAGCAGCGACGGCGCGAATTGAGCCAAGCTTCACGAACCGCGTGGAAACCCCACAACAGTGAGCCTTGGGTTTGAGGGGCGGAACTGCTTTTAGCAGAACGGCTTACGCGGGGTCTTTCACTTCTTTCTTCAAACGGTTTTGGTTTGAAGGCGCTGGGCTTACGGCTGGGCGCTTTGCTGCGGAAACCTTCTGCGCGTGGGGCGGCATCATCACGGCGCGGGCGGAAACTGCGTTCACCGGAAGCGGCGCGGTCGTCAGGGCGTTTGCCAAAACGCGAAGGGGCTTTGCGGAAGCCATCGTCGCGGCTTTTGAAGCGACCGGGCTTTTTATCGAAAGCGGGGCGGTCATCGTCGCGACGTGGCGGACGGGCACGGAAGCCTTCACCACGCGGGGCGGCTTCATCTCGGCTTTTAAAGCGACCTGGTTTTTTATCGAAAGCGGGGCGATCGTCATCGCGGCGAGGGGCGCGTGGACGGAAGCTGCGTTCGCCAGAAGCTTCGGCGCGATCGTCAGGACGTTTACCGAAGCGCGAGGGCGCTTTGCGGAAGCCCTCAGCGCGCGGCGCGTCGTCGCGGCTTTTGAAGCGACCGGGCTTTTTATCGAAAGCGGGGCGATCATCGTCGCGGCGCGGCGGACGGGCGCGGAAGCTGCGTTCTTCGGAAGGATCCTCGCGGCGACCTTCTGGTTTTTTTGCAAAACGAGAGGGGCCTTTTCTGAAGCCTTCGGCGGCCGCGCGGGGGCTGTCTTTTCTCTGGCTTGAGCCAGCGGGTTTACGGCCAAAAGAGGGGCGCGCGGCAGAGCCGGCACTACGGGGAGGGCGATTTTTCATGTTTTTGAGACTTTCCACTATTTTTTCTTCCGCAGTGAAGCCTGTGGGATTGACAAGCGCAAGCAAATTCCGTTAGGTGACGGCCTTCAACTTGAAGATCCTGTGGAAGGGTGGCCGAGTGGTTAATGGCAGCAGACTGTAAATCTGCCCGCGCGAGCGTACGGAGGTTCGAATCCCCCCCCTTCCACCATTAAAAAACCCCCTTGTTTCAAGGGGGTTTTTTAATGGTGGAAAGAGGACGGTGAACGGAGGGCAGGTTCGACAAAACTGTTCATGTGCGGAGCGCAAATATAACGTGAACAGTTTTGGACGCCGCAGGCCGAAGGCCGAGGCGCCGCTTGACGGGCCAAACGCGTAAGCGTTTGGATCAATCCCCCCTCGTTCATCATTCTTCGAGGCCTCCTCGTTTCAAGGGGGGGCATGACGGTGTTTTTTTATCCCCTCATTGCGAGGCGCGAAGCGCCATGGCAATCTGGAGTTACAGGAAGCAACGTTTATTCTCATGACTCTGGATTGCCGCGTCGGCTGTGCCTCTTCGCAAAGACGGGAGGCGGGGCACGCGGGGGCCCTTGTTTTTCTTAAGGAGAAATGGCCTTGGTTCATCTCTTACCGCGTTTTTCCGTTCGTCCGATGCGTCGCGCTGATTGTGGGGCGGTCGCGAAATTATCTCGCGAGTCTTTTGCCTATTTTCGGGCTTTGGGCAGCAAAGGGGATAAGCCTTCGCGGGCGGATGCGCTTTGTGCGGGCGGGTTTGGGCCGAAACGCGTTTTTCGCGGTTATGTCGCCACGTGTGACAAACAAATCGTTGGCTATGTTTTATGTTGCGATGGTTGGGATTCAGATTCCGGTCGGCCTGAAGGGTTTCTGAGCGATTTATTTGTGACAGAACTTTGGCGGCGGCAAGGGATTGGGGCTTTGCTTTTGCACCGCGCGGGAAACGATTATGCCCGTTTGGGTATGCGCCGGTTTTACTGGTTTGTTTTTTCGCCGAACACAGCGGCCAAAGCTTTCTATGCTCGATGCGGCGCGAAAAAACTTTCTTCTAAGCTATTCATTATGACGCTTGCGGCGTCTCGCGCGAAGCGCAAGCTATGAAGAGATGGGGAACCTCTAATCCCTTGCGTGGCGCTGGGGCGGGCCTCATAATGTGTAGCGGTGGGCTTTTGTTGCTCTTTCCCTTTTTTTGCTTGCGAGGATTTGTCTGATGGGCCTTTGTCATTGTGGTTCCGGCGTTGAGTTTGATGTGTGTTGCGGCCCTTATCTGGCTGGAAAGCTTGCGCCGACGGCTGAGGCTGTGATGCGCTCGCGCTATTCCGCCTATGCGGTGGGGAATATTGAGCATTTGGAGCGCACATGCACCGCCGAAGCGTTGAAAGAGTTTGATCGCGCCGATATCGAACGTTTTATGGAAGAAGCGGAATGGTTGGGGCTTGATATTCACGAAACCACCGATGGCGGCCCTCAAGATGAGACGGGGCGCGTGAACTTTACGTTCCACTATAAGCATCAGGGCAAACCCTATTCGCAGCGCGAGTTGGCCTCGTTCACGAAGGTGAATGGCGCTTGGCTTTATCATGACAGCGATCTTAGCGCGAGCGCGCCGCCTGTGCGCGTGGTGCAGATCGGGCGCAACGATCCGTGCTCCTGCGGTTCGGGAAAGAAATATAAGAAATGTTGTGGGGCTTAAAGCCCTAAGGCGAGCTCATGAACGAACAACGATTTGCGTGTACGGCTTGCGGCGCTTGTTGTTACGGCTGGTTGCCGTTGACGTTGGAAGAGGCGCTGGCGCACGTGGATCGGTTTCCTTTGGCAATCGCGTTGACGCCTGTGCGGGCGAGCGAACGTGGGTTTGCACTGGCGTGTCAATTGGGTGCCGTTTTTCCATCGTCGGCGCGGCAAAAGCTGGCGGTGCTTGTGCTGCCTATCGCTTATATTCCGCCGTCTTGGCCTTGTCCCATGTTGGGGGATGACCGGTTATGCGGGATGCAGGCGGATAAGCCGCTGCGGTGCCGGACGATGCCATTTTATCCCGTGCGCGAGGAGGAGGCTCAAGCCGAGATGCTTGTGCCGCGCAAGGGCTGGCTTTGCGATACGAGTGCGGCGGCTCCGGTTGTTTATCGCGACGGTCGGATTCTGGATCGCGCGGCTTTTGATAAAGAGCGAGCAGCTTTAGCGGCGCAGGCCCCCGTGTTGCAAGCTTATGCGGGCAAGCTTTTGACGCAGAACGCAGAAGTGTGCGCCCGCGTAGCTCAAGCTGCGCAAGGCCGCGTGGCTGGGCGCGTCGTTGTGAACTTTGCGTCTTTCCTTCGCTTTGATCGTTCGATTGATTTTGGCGCTTTCGCGATCAAGCAGCATGAGGTGATGGTGCGCTGGGCCGAGCGGACGGCCAGCGATCCGGCTTTGGCGGAATATACGTCTTATTATAAAGGCGTAGCGGAAGATCTGGCATGGTTTGTGAAGCGCGAAGGCCTGAAACGGGAACCGGAGGCGCAGGCGTAAGGAGCCTTATTGGGAGCCCGCTTGTTCACAAAAAGGCCTTCTTTTGGGCCGTAGGATAGGGGCGCGCTTGCCGTGAATGAGGAGGGGGCGTAAGAGTTTAGGCCCCACCTTAATAGATTCGTTTTCTTTAGGACATCTTATGGCTGCTCAGAAGAAGAAATTTGTGTGGATTCTTGTCCTGCTGCTCCTTTTGGCGGGCGGTGGCTATTACGCTTATGACGCCACACAAACAGAGGGCACGGCGGCCAATGTCGTTTTGGCTACGGTTGAGCGCGGGACGATTGAGGATGTTGTCACGGCGCAGGGGACGCTGGAGCCGCGCGATTATGTCGATGTCGGCGCGCAGGTTTCGGGCCAGCTTAAAAAACTGTATGTCGATTACGGTGTCGCGGTTAAAAAGGGCGATTTAATCGCTGAGATCGATCCCCAGAAATATCAATCCCAATTGCTTGCCGACGAAGCGAATATCAATTCGCTTAAGGCGCAGCTTGAGCAGCAAAAGGCGCAGGCCGATTATGACCGCTTGCAATTTGAACGCGCCAAAAAGCTGGTTAAGACAAAAGCCGTCAGCGAACAGGATTTGGAAGAAAAGGAAAAACTTCTCCGCGTTGCCGACGCCACGGTGGATGCCATCGAAGCGCAAATTGATGAGGCTGAAGCCAATCTGGAAACGGACAAGATCAACCTGAGCTATACCAAGATCTATTCGCCTATAGATGGGATCGTTACAGTTAAGGATGCGGAAGAGGGCGAGACACTCAACGCCAATCAGACGACGCCGACCATCGTGCGGGTGGCGAACTTGGATGTGATGACGGTCAGCGCACAGGTTGCTGAGGCCGATGTGATGCGCTTAACGCCCGGCATGGAAGCTGAGTTTGTGACGCTTGGTTCAACGGACAGAAAATGGTCGGGGAAGATCCGTCAGATTCTGCCAACGCCTGAGACGGTGAACGATGTGGTGCTGTTCGATGCGTTGATCGATGTCGAAAATACAGACCGTCAATTGATGAACGGGATGAGCACGCAAGATTCCTTTATCATCGGTCGGGCTGAGAATGCGCTTCTTTTGCCGAGCAAGGCGCTTGGCAAACATATAGCGGCGCATGACGATAAGGACAAGGGAACGGCCTATAGCGTTCGCGTTGTGACCAAGCAGAACCGTACGGAAGACCGTGAAATTTTTGTCGGCCTTGCGACCCGCACGAAGGTTGAAGTGAAGTCTGGGCTTGAAGAAGGCGAACAGGTTTTGGTTTCTGGCGAGCTTGATCCGGTGAAAAAGCAAGATAAAGGGCCGCCGATGCCGGGCGTGGGGCGCTTATGAGCGAGGCTGCTGCGCGTGCGTGTGAACCGCTTTTGAGTCTTAAGGCGATTTCACGGCATTATCCTTCCGGCGATACCGTTGTGAAGGCTTTAGACCAAGTTTCGCTCGATATCATGCCCGGCGAGTTTGTTGCCATTATGGGGCAATCCGGTTCGGGCAAAACGACCTTGATGAATATCATCGGTTGTTTGGATCGGCCGACGCTTGGGCAGTATTTGATCGAAGGACAAGATGTTGCCGGGTTGAGCCGCGATGAACAGGCGGCTTTGCGCTCACGCACGTTTGGATTCATTTATCAACGCTATAATCTGCTTGAGACGGCTTCGGCGCAGGAAAATGTGGAGCTTCCGGCGATTTATGCGGGGTTGAAGAAAGAAGAGCGCGGCGCTTTGGCGTCTTCGCTTTTGCAGCAGTTGGGGCTTGGTGACCGGACGGGCAACAGGCCTAATGCGCTTTCGGGTGGGCAGCAGCAGCGCGTGGCGATTGCGCGCGCGCTTGTGAATAATCCAGCTATTATTCTGGCTGATGAGCCGACGGGCGCTTTGGATTCGCGCAGCGGCGAGGAAGTGATGGCTCTGCTGAAAAGCCTGAATGGCGAAGGGCGCACGGTTATTCTCATTACGCATGATGAAAAAGTTGCCAGTCATGCGCGGCGGCAAATTCGCATTGCGGATGGTCGCATTCTTTCAGACACGGGCTATGTTGCGCCGGAGAAAGCGATTGCGCCGCGTGAGAAAAATCATGGCGGTGAGCCAATCACGGAAATTAGCGAAGCCGTGAAGATGGCTGTGCGCGCGCTGCGCGTGAATAAGTTTAGAACCTTTTTGACGTTGCTTGGCATCATCATCGGCGTGGCTTCGGTCATTGTCATGTTGGCTGTGGGCGCGGGGAGTAAGCAAAAGGTTCTCGACCAAATTACAGCGATGGGGACGAACTCCATCATGGTGCGCCCCGGTGCGCCGGGTATTAGGCCGACGGGTGAGATTGCCACGTTGGTGACGGCCGATAGTGACGCGATTACTGGGCTTCCTAACGTCAAGGCCGTTGTGCCGGAGCGATCGGATCAATTTACGGTGCGGCGCGGGCAGGTTGACGTTTCAACAAACGTGACCGGCACAAATCCAGCTATAATTGAGGTGAATAACTGGAAAATTGTTTCCGGCAGTAACATGACCGAAGGCGACTATAAGCGCATGGCGCCTGTGGCGCTGATCGGTCAGACGGTGCGGAAGAACCTTTTCCCGAATGATGACAATCCTATTGGCCAAACGATTTTGGTCAAAAATATTCTCTTCGAAGTGATTGGTGTTTTGGGCGAAAAAGGCGGCGGCATGTTTGGCCGCGATCAAGACGATATCATTTTTATTCCTTTTACGACGGGCGCTGTGCGCTTGTTCGGTCACGCCTATTTGAGCAATCTGACGGCGCAAGTTTACGATTTAGATCAGATTGATCAAACGCAGCAGGATATTCACGACCTCCTTTTGGATAGGCACCGGACAGAGGATTTTTCGGTGCGCAACATGGCGACCTTTATCGCTATGGCGACGGAGACGCAAAACACGCTGACTATTTTGCTGGGCGCGGTGGCGGCGATCTCGCTTTTGGTCGGTGGCATCGGGGTGATGAATATTATGCTCGTGAGCGTGACCGAGCGGACGCGTGAAATCGGTGTACGTATGGCGACGGGCGCACGGGCGAAAGATATCTTGCTTCAGTTCATGACCGAGGCCGTCGTGGTTTGCTTAACGGGCGGGGCGGTTGGGGTCGTGCTGGGGATTTTGATGGCGCTTATCGTTAACGCTTTTGGGATGCGGACGGTGCTGACTTTGACCCCTATGGTGCTTGCCTTTACCTGCGCCGTTTCAACGGGGCTGATTTTTGGCTTTTTACCGGCCCGAAAGGCCGCTTATCTCGACCCGGTGGTGGCGCTTTCTTCCGAGTGATCAGGATCAGAAAAGGAGGGAAGAGCTGCGGGGGATTGATGAAAGTAAAAATCTGATAGGCTTGTCGTTTGGTTTCCAGTAGAAGGAATGGTGTTTGGTGTGTGAGCTATTTTATGAACAAGAAGCATTGAAAGTGGAGAGTTGATTATGACAGATATAGATTCCATGGAATTCGGTCGGCAGACAATATTTAAAGGTCTGGACAGCGAAATTCCTTTGTCCGTTCAAAAGGCTTTGTATGCTGAGCATCGTCAGGCCATGGAGCGCCAAGTCGGAGCGTTGATGGGCTTAAGCAAGGACCAATTATTTGGTCGTCTTGGGCGCGAACTTCTGCGCGAAGAGCCCGGGTATCAAGCACTAGAAAAGATTGCCTTAGAGAATCTGAAAAAAATGTTTGATGAATCAGAAACAAAAAAGGCTCCTGTTTTTAGCAACGATGGGCACGTTGGAACAATTTTTCAGGCCATTGATGCAGGAACGGTGGAATTACCGGAAGGGATTACGCCACAGCAAACGTATTATGTTGCTGAACTTCTTACCTCGTTGATTGAACCTCGCCTATCGGAGGAATTTAAAGCGGGCAGTGAAGTTAGGAATTTATTTATGAGACAGTCTTTGTCTTCGGTGGTGCCATCATTTTGTAAACAAGCGGATCTCAGCCGCGCTGTAACGGTTGCAACTGGACTGAAAATTTCGAAGCAACTTGTTGTTGTTGCTGAACAGGCTAAAAAGATTCTTCCCGTATCTTATAAATATTTTATGGGGATGTCGGTTCTTTGCCGTAGTGGAGCCGTCCAGGTTCTGAATGAGTTCATGACAGAAACGATGGCAAAAAAACCCGGCCAGACACGTTCTGATGCGAGACTCAAATATGCCAAATAAGATTAAGGCCAAATGCCTTGAGTTGTGCTTATGTTATTTGATTTTCGGGGATGGCGCTTATCGTTAACGCTTTTGGGATGCGGACGGTGCTGACTTTGACCCCTATGGCCTTGGCCTTTACCTGCGCCGTTTCAACGGGGCTGATTTTTGGCTTTTTACCGGCCCGGAAGGCCGCTTATCTCGACCCGGTGGTGGCGCTTTCTTCCGAGTGATTCGTTAACGATATCAAGGTCAGCCCTTTATTCTTAAACGACTCGCTTGCGCTTCGCCCCGTCCAATGCCAAAAAGAGCCTTGGTTTATGGAAGCGGGCACTCGCGTCCGCGTCTCAGATTTGGGTAGAAGCGTTCATGTTTTCTAATCTCTTAGGTTTACTTTCCGCTGACATGGGTATCGATCTTGGGACCGCGAATACGCTGGTCTATGTGAAAGGTCGTGGCATCGTCCTCAATGAGCCTTCGGTTGTCGCTATCGCGACGAGCCGAGGGGGCAAGCGTCAGGTTTTGGCTGTCGGCGACGAGGCCAAGCTGATGTTGGGCCGTACGCCTGGGAACATTCAAGCCATTCGTCCAATGCGTGACGGCGTGATCGCCGATTTTGAAGTTGCG
>Ga0209800_10001633_pt1 | contig 22527 bp, 20 predicted proteins | sample Higcelweek8metaG_FD_187174 | JGI IMG/M metagenome (GOLD analysis project Ga0209800, IMG submission 187174) | Freshwater pond sediment microbial communities from the University of Edinburgh, under environmental carbon perturbations - High... | ecosystem: Environmental > Aquatic > Freshwater >...
AAAGTCGATGAAATTGTCGATCATAGGATTCAGATCGGCATCGATCCCCGCCTGTTCTGCCTTGATCATGGCGGCACACATAGCCCCTGCATCATCCAACGCATGAGGATGGAGAACCGAAAACATAGCGTGCCGGGCTTCCGGGTTTTGCTGATCCAATTTCAGAAAGACTGGACGGATGTTGGATAAAAATTTCATCCGGCTGAAAGTATAATCGGCATATTTTTTATTACCAGTGGCTTGTGTTGAGAGCAACATGCCTGAGTATGTTACACCCCACTCGTAACTGATCAATCTGAAATCGCCTTGTTTAAACTTTGTTTGAATATTTATTTGGCTGAAGTCTGACAATTCAGTTTGCTGAACATCAACTAATTTAGCAGGTGTCGTCGCATCAAGGTAGTTGTAAACCCTGTCAAGCACCCTGGTAATTTCCTCTGCTTTCGGAACTTTGTAGGGTGTTTCGTAATCGGGTTGCATCAAGTGCAATGGAGTAGTAACATCGTTTTGCTGGTTCACCGTTTGAACTTGAGCATTTACAACAACAGGAAGCAACATAACAGCAGCAAAAATATTTCTGATCATAACCATTAAAAATTAAATGAACAAAAGGGGTCTCTCATAATAGTCAGGAAGATAGTAATGTTTTTTCATATTGAATAAACTATTCAAAAAAATATGGAGGCAAAAGCGCCTCCATATCCTTTGAACAGCCGGTAATTAATATCCGGGATTTTGTTCCGCCTGTTTTTCTTCGGGTGTCAATGCGTTACCATCTTTCTGTATTGCATCGAGGTAAGCCTGAGGAATTGGACGGAGGTTGTGTTTATCCTGAACGTTAGGAGCGGCTCTTAAGTTGAATGCTTTAGCGCGTGCCACCAACGTCTTGGTGCGAGAGAGGTCCTCCCAGCGATAAAATTCACCCATTAACTCGCGTGAACGTTCGTTCAGCAAGAAACATAAGGCGCGATCGTATTCACTTGAATAACCTAAAGTTTTAATAATAGCTTCGTCAACAGCGGGCAAACTCGAAAAGCTTGTAATTGTAAGGTCGGTTGCTTCTGTTGTTTCGGCAATATTATTTGATTCGTAATATGAATTCTCATTGCAAAATGAGTTCGTCTTTCCAAAGCTTGCATAACCAGTTGGATTAGAAGTTGCATTGTATGCAGCGCCGCCATCGGTATAAGCTTTACGATCTTCACCTGCCTTATACGCTGCACGGTTACGTACGGCATTGATATAATCCAATGCTTTAGCGTAGTTGTTCTGACGAATGCATACTTCAGCCGCTGTCAAATACGTATCGGCCAAACGAGCAAGGATACCATCTCGATAACCAATACCATCACCTACAGCTTCGCGTGAACCATCAATAAATTTGTTCAGCGGGGCAAAACGGTTTTGGAAGGTATTTGTGTTCAGAAATTCTCCACCTTCAGCATACGTTGCAAATACACTGGGAATAATTTTTCCTGTCTTTGGATCGGTAACTGTTGTCAAACTACCAGTTGCAGAAAAACGTGTATCATCAGGATTATTGATAACGTACATAATTGAAAGATCTCCAAGTTCATACCCAGAATCTTTTGCTGGATTATTTACCCGATATTTGGTTTTGAAACTCTTCCAAAAACGGGAGTCGTTTACCCGGTCGTATACATTGTAAGCATAGTAATTGGTACGCAAACGCTGATATTCACGGCCACCAGCGATATCACGCTTCATCTGTGGCAAGTTGAGGTATTGTGAAAGATAATAGAGATGAACCTGATTGCCATATTTCCCTCTGGTTGACTTATCGGAAGTAAACTGGGCAGCGAGAATAATCTCATCCAATTTTTCGTTCGCACCATCGGGGGCAGTGTAATTCCACAAATCGGAGAAGTTGGGAGCCAATGTATGATGAGCAATAACTTCATCGGCGAACTTCAAAGCGTTTGTTAAGTCAGCGCTCTTAGTTGAACTATTCCAACTATCGTTGATTTCGCTGGCACGAAACAAATATGCTTTTGCAAGAAAGTGCGCAGCAGCATCTTTAGTCATTTTACCCATAAGTGTTCCGCTTGAAGGCAATAAGTTGTATGCTTCAGTAAAGTCTGCAACAACCTGATCAGCAATCTCCTTTGCAGAAGCACGAGTGAATTCACGTTCGGTAATTGAAGTACTTGGGGTTAATTTTAGAGGCACACCACCATATTGACGAACCAGTTTCTGGTAGTTAAAGGCGCGTAAAAAGTAAGCTTCACCCAAATAAGTGTTCTTTGCCACACCTTCAGGCATATATTCTTTGGCATTCTGCAATAACAGGTTTGCAGCGTTAATACCTTGGTACATATTATCAAAAAGAGTATGTGCCAACGCAGTATTTACATTGACGGCCGTAATCATAGAAGAAAAGCTGCCATCATAAGCATCCCACGTACCGTTTGATGCATCACCACCACAACGAAATTCGTCGGTTCCATAATTGGTTGTTGCAAAGGCCCACTCATAAGCGAAGTGAAAACGCAAATTAGAATAGATACCTACAGCCAAATCCCTAATGCCGTCTTCTGTTTTGAAGTATTCGGTATTCCTCACGGTTGTCTGTTCCTCATCCAGAAAATCGGAGCAGGAAATAGTAGTACCGGCAACCATTGAAAATGCCAGTATTCCTATTAATAATTTTCTATATTTCATAATTATATTCTTTTTATTGTTTATTAGTTAGTTAGCTTAGAATCCCACATTCACTCCGAATACAAAACCGCGGTTCCATGTTGAAACACCCACTACAGGATCATTTGTGGTTCCATTTCCAGCTCTACTTAAATCCATATCTAACCAGTCAATCTTAGAGAAGAGCATACCAGGATTTTTAGCTTGACCATAAACCCTCAACGTCTGCAAACCTAGTTTATTAGCAATTGATTTCGGGAAAGTATAACCCAGATTGATATTCCTGATCTTCACAAATGACCCGCTTCTGTAACCCATTATGTTGTAGTAGGCATCACCAACTCCAACATTATAAATAGGTTTCTGATACTCAGCATCCTTGTTGTTTTCGTTATAGTAGCTAATGCTACGTTGAACGTAACGTCCACCTTGCCATTCGCCACCTGAATTATAGGTATAGCCCAAACGACCATAAAGGAAGAACGAAAAATCAAGGTTTTTATAGGTAATCGTGTTGGTCATACCAACGGTCCAGTGAGGACGGGTATTGCCAATTATCTTACGGTCATTATTTGCATCAATTTTATAGTCACCATTTTGGTCAACCGGGCGAGACCCTCCAATCTGGAACTTATGACCATTCGCATTAAATTTGGCCATCTCTTCAGTATCGGCTTCTTTCCATAAACCATTTGATTCATAACCATAAACAACGCCAAGTGATTCACCGATAAACCAAAGGTTTGAAATGTCATCGGACTTCCCATTAGCTAACGAAACAATTTCGTCCTTCTGCCATGCTGCGTTTATGCTTGTTTCCCATGCGAAGTTCCTGGTTTTAACATTGACAGTATTCAGGGTCATATCAACGCCCTTGTTTTTGGTTTCACCGACGTTATCATACGTTGTGAAAAAACCATTCAAAGCAGGGATATTCATTTGCAACAACAAATCGGTTGTGTGTGAAGCGTATAAATCTAGCACACCAGAAACACGACCTTTCAACAGGGAGAAATCGATACCAAGATTGTATTGGGTCGTTGTTTCCCAACCAAGGTTTTCATTAGCCATAGGCAAGTCGCCATCGGTAATTAAAGATTCGGTAGGAACATAACCAGCGGTTGCCGAAGTTCCGTACGGATAGAACAATGATATAACTCCACCCTTTGTTTTATAAGGTGAGATTGCAGAGTTACCTGTAGTACCTACACCGATACGTGCTTTCAACTGGCTTATCCATCCTACATTCTTAACCCACTGTTCCTGATCCAAACGCCAAGCCAATGCTGCCGAGGGGAAGAATGCCCACTTGTGGCCTGCTGCCAACTGGGAAGCGCCATCCCAACGACCAGATAAAGTAACCAAAAACCTGTCATTGAAACCATAGTTAAAACGCCCCATGTATGACATCAACTGACGATCGGTAATACCTGAATCCCAGTTATCGAGAGATTTAACATTTGTCATGTTCAACGCGTTCCACTTCTGACTTGCAAAAGGAATACCTATCGCACGCATGTAGGAGAAGTTGTTGTTCCAGGCAGAAGCAGTCTGAAGCAGGGTAACCCCAAATGTATGTTTTTCAATTTTTTTATCGTAGTAAATCAAGTTATCGAGTGTCCACGAGAAATCGTTCTCATTCCGCAATGAAGCATAGTTAGGAGAACCAACACGGTTAACCGACATGGCATCGATATAAATACCATTGCGATAGTAACGGAAATCGGGACCAAAGTTAACGCGGTATTTTAAACCCGGCGCAATGTTCAACTGGGCATACAAACTACCCAGAACACGAAGCATGGTACGTTGATTATCGGTGTATTCCCACTCATTAACGGCTGTTTTTATCATATCGTCACCACCCGGGTAAGTGATACGGTTGCCATTCACATCATAAGGAATTGCATAAGGCAAATTGTTATTGGCAGCGGCATAAATGCTACCCGGACCGGAAACCTGACCACCTGTATTTGACTGACCATACTGCTGATTACTGTATGTTGTATTGATGCTTACACCCATCTCGAACCACTTGATTGGATTCAAATCAATACTTGCCTTGGAAGTATAACGCGTGTAAGATTGGCCTTTCTGTGTTCCTTCAACATCCAAATATCCAAATGAACAGTAAGCTTTCATTTTATCGGTACCACCACTAGCACTAATGTTGTGCTCATTACTGATTCCCGTTTGAGTTACCATACTTGTCCAGTCGGTCGTTTCAACCTTTGAACCGTCCCAGGCACCACCAGAATAACCTTTTAAAATATTATTCCATGCATAGGGATCGTTTGCTCCAAGAAAAATTTTATAGTCGTTATCTTGGGTGGGTTGGTCTCCTCTGGGATATTTTGTAGGATCCAAGTAGTAATATGCCCAACGCCTCCAGGTAAGATATTCATCAGCATCCATCATCGTGTTACGATCCTGAATAGTCTCGAATGTTACAGTACCGGAATAGTTAAAACTCAATTTACCTTCCTTACCCTTCTTTGTAGTAACAATGATTACACCGTTTGCACCACGTGAACCATAAATAGCGGTTGCCGAAGCATCTTTTAATACGTCAATAGATTCAATATCTGAAGGATTCAATGTTTCAATACCTGAATTCGACATCACAGGAATACCATCGACTACATAAAGAGGAGTGTTACTTGCCGTTAATGAGCGTACACCACGGATATTAATTGCACCTATTTCACCCGGACGTTCGTTGGACGTAATGTCGACACCGGCAGCTTTACCCTGCATTGCTTCAAATGTATTTGCAACCGGACGCGATTTCAGTTCATCTTCTCCTACACGGATCATTGCACCTGTAACATCGCTTTTCCTTTGAGTACCATAACCTATGGCAACAACCTCATCGATACCGATGTTTGTAATGTCCATCACAACGTTTATTTCTTTTAAGCTTCCGATAAGAATTTCCTGTGTTTCCATTCCTATAAAGGAGAATATCATTTTGGTAGCTCCTTCGGGAACAGTTATCGAGAACTTCCCATCGTTATCGGTTGTCGTTCCAACGGTAGTTCCTTTTACGGCAACCGTCACCCCGAGTAAAGACTCACCTGTTGTTGAGGTAACCTTCCCGGTAATTCTGCTCTTTTGAGTATTTGTGCTTTGCCCCGATATTTCGGAAGTAGTCAGTACAATCTGACGGCCTTCAATGGCATAAAGCACATCGGTACCCTGAAAAAGATCATTTAGAATAGCATCGATGCGGTTATTTTCAACCTGAACATCAACCTTTCGATCTACATCGATGACCTTACTACTATATAAAAAGTAGAATTCTGATTGGTCTTCGATTTGCGCCAACACATCTTTTACCGCTGAATTGTTCATTGTCAGCGATAACATTGTGGTTTGTGAATAGGAATCTATGGCAAAAGTTTGAACCATTGCCAACAGAATAAATGCACAAGTTAGTTTCATTTGAATTAAGATTTTTTTCATTCCCGGTGAGAAACACCATGGAATGATAAGTTTAGATTTTTTTTTCATAAATTTAGATCGTTTAGATTAATAAACTATACTGATTGACCGACAGTGAATGTGCAAGATTCCTGTTGGTCTTTCTTTTATTTTTTGGTTAAATAAATGGTTCGTTTAATCTCATTTTCAATTCGTGTTGTCTTTATAGAGTACTTGATCGGCAAAGCAAAAGCTATGAGCTTAAAGGTTTGTTCAGGTTTTTCATCCTGAATAGTGGCCGTAAGTAAGTATTCGTTTAATTCGGGCGATTGGATAATAATCTCAATATTATACCACCTGCTAAGTTTCTTAATCGCCACATTTAATGGTTCGTTCTGAAGCACCAGTTTACCGTCGATCCAAGCAGTAGAAATGGATGCATTCACTTCATGGTTTACAATTTTTTCAGTCGTCTGATTATACTGAACCTGAAATCCGGGTTCAATTTCATAATTGCGGGAATCTTTTTCCAAACCAATTTTTCCTTCAATAAGAGTTGCCTCGAAATAGTTATCAGCCACATACGCATTCAAATTGAATTTGGTACCTGTAACCCGGGTATTCATCATCGGGTTTTCCACAATGAAGGGTCTTTTAGGATTTGATACAACCTCAAAATAAGCTTCCCCATCAACGTAGACATGTCGTTCTTTATTTATAAACCGTTCGGGATACTTCAGCGTAGTCCCGTCATTAAGCCAAACCATTGTTCCATCCTCTAATAGCACCTTGGTCCGCGTACCCGGCTTGGTCGTTATTATCCGCTCAGATACTGCAACATCTGCGTTGTATTTTACAGTGCTTTTAATGAAATAATATCCAGAGAACAGCAGAAGCGGGAGAATAAGGATGGCAGCAACCCTTGAAAAATAGTGATAGAATTTTTGAAGGGTGAGTATTGGTTGAGGTTCTTGTAGTATTGATTGTTCCTTCAGGCTTATCAGATGATGTACCTGATTGAGCATCCCTTCAAAATCAGGTTTTGAACCCGAGGTTTCCATACGCGATTGCATCCAGATTTCACCAAGAATTCTTCTAACTTCAGATTCATTTTCAGGATCTTTGAGCCATTTTTGGACGCGTTCAGTTTCTGCAACCGAAGTTTTTTCTTCTAAAAATTTGATAATGTCTTGATGATTCATAGGATATTGTTCCGTTACTGATTGTATTACGAAACCTATCTATCCAAACCCCTATTGGCTAATGAAAAAAAAGAGTACTATTAACAGAAAAAAAGAAAATAAAAAAGACTTCCCATGATGGTTGTTTTTTCGAGAGCTTCCCTAAGAGTATGTAAAGCTGATGTCATTTGGTTTTCAACAGTTTTAACCGATATATTTAGTTTTTCGGCTATCTCTTTGTTTGAAAATCCTTGTTCACGGCTGAGCCTGAAAATTTTTCCTCTTCGTTCAGGAAGACTTTCTATTAGCTGATTGGCAATAGTCTCAAGGTTTTGGAATTCAATTTTTATTTCGGTTTCGTTGGTCGTTTGATCTGTAATAGCGAAAAAAGTACGAATTTTTCTCTTTTCCGAATTCTCTTTTCTGATCCAGGAGATGGTTTCGTTGTAGGCTACCGAAAAAAGAAATGATTTAAAACAGAAATGTTCTGAAATCTGAAGTCGTTTATCCCATATCTTCAGAAAAACGATTTGTACAATCTCTTCAGCGATGAATTTTTCTTTGGTTAGACTTAACGCAAAGAGATACAATTTTTCGGCATATTTTCGGAATAACGAATCAAATGCTTCGTGGTCGTTATTTTTTAACGCTTCAACAAATTTAATATCTTCATCCATCCGGGGCTAAGGTCTATTGCAGTTGAAACAAATTTATAAAAAAATTAACATGATTGGTATTTTATTTTAAAATCGTTCTTTTGTAAAATGGCAAAAACGCTTAATTTAGACAATCTAATATTTAATGAATTATACAATACCTTTTATAAATATAAACGAACGGATGTATCTATAATCAAAAGAATCGGTCATCGTATGAAAATAGAAATAAGTAAAATAAATGGGATTGATATTGCGGAAATAATCTCCGAAAATGTTCTGATCGGTGAAGTACAGGACGCGTTGGATTTAATGGCAGAATGCAGCTTTAAAGGTTCATACAATATAATTTTACACGAAAAAAATATTCTACCCGGTTTTTTTGATTTAAAAACAGGAATCGCCGGAGAAATTCTTCAAAAATTTTCTACCTATCGGGTTAAACTAGCCATTGTTGGTGACTTTTCTAATTACCCCAGCAAGAGTTTGAACGATTTTATTTTTGAAAGCAATAAAATGGGCAGAATAAACTTCGTAAATTCAATGGAAGAGGCAAAAACACGATTGTCTAAATAATACAATAACAGACGTAAAATTTAGAATGCACCTGATTCTTCAAAAAGATGTTTTAAATATAAAATGTAAAAAATACCCCAATATTTTTCCCTTCGTAACGAATAGCTTTTTTTGTTCTAACTTATTTCTTAACTTTCCTTTTCAATTCTGAGGAACAAGTTTATCTGGAAATTAGTCTTTTCACAGTTTTCTTGATAAATTTGGCCATCAGTAAACGATTTTAACTGGTTCATTAAGAATAGCATTATGAAACTTCTTTCACGATTTATTTGGTTAATCATCGCCATTTTGGCCATTGTTTTTGCAGGGATCAGCATTGTTCATTTCAGGGCAGAGAACAAGTTAAAACTCATAAAAAATTCTATCAGTCAGGAATATAATCTGATTATAGACAAAATGCTTTCGCCGGAAAGGTCTGATATCTATAATACATACAATTACGGCCTTTGTAATTCAAGCACAACCGGCACATTCTTAATGCAACCCTCTCCCATTCCCGAATTACTCGTTTTTGACCTCGACACCAGTGTGTTGAGCCATTTCAATGTAGATGCCGTTTGGTTTTTCACAGCCGATGGAAAACCGTTTTATTTCACCTCCCATCACGGAGTCAATCAGAATATTCTTTTTACCAGCGCTTCAGAAATCGATCAAATCTTTAAAACAGAAAAGACCTGCGATTTCTACCTGAACACAAATAACCAGTTATTTCGTGTTTTTGGCTCGAAAGTGGGTGAAAACAGTTCACCAAAAGGATATGTTTTTTCAGCTTCGTTACAAGATAACCAATGGGTTAAACTATACGAAAAGGAGATCAATAATTCTGAAATCTGTTTTTCAGCAACCGATGAAATTGTTCCTCCAATTCCAAGGGAAATTATCAGAATTGAAAGACCTTTGCTTTCTTATGACGGATCAACAGCTCAAAACCTCATTGTTACACTAAAACTTCCGTTTCTTAAACTTTGGCAAAATACAACTTCGACCGATAACTGGCTCATGATTTCAGCCATGCTATTAATTGTGTGCTTTCTCATTTTATCCCTCATTATCTGGGTCATCTCCCCGCTGAAAAAAATCTCCAAATCTCTTGAAAAAGGAAATTCTCAAGCCATACAACCTCTGATCAGCAATAGTACCGAAATGGGTAATGTTGCCCGCATGATTGGCGACTATCACCAAAAGACCGAAGAGCTTGAATCGAGCGAAAGCATAAAACGGCATATTATAGAACAAGCCCAGGTGGGAATTATTATTGCTGAAGCATCTTCAAACCTGATTATCACAGCGAATCCTTATGCCTGTGAACTCATCAATGCCCCCGAGGACGCAATCCTTGGAAATGTAACCAACAATTTTTTAGAACCATTATCCGATTCGCAAGTTGAACTTCTAAAAAAGAAAAAGGTTAACATCGAGGGATTTGAAAGTAAATTATTCAATTCAAAAGGCAATGAGATCTCTATTCTCAGAACGATAACCCATATATTCATGGATGGCAGACAAGTGGTTATGGAAACATTTGTCGACTTGAGTGAAATTAAAAACTTGCAGGGAAAACTGGAAGAAGAGAAGAAAAAACTGAGTCTGGCGGTGAAAAACTCGGGACTTATTTTCTGCGAATATGATTTTAAAACCGATGATCTTTCAATTTCTGAAGAATGGAAATTCCTCTTTAAGGGAACGAATGCAAACAATGCCCAAAACTTCATTTCAAACATCTACCCTTCAGACGTTAAAAAAATAACCGATTCTTTTGATTCAATAAGTTCTGGAATTCGCGATACCCTAACCGTTGAATTCAGGGTTAAACATCCCGAACGTAATATTATCTGGATCAATGTTTCCGTACTGATAACCAAACGCGATGAATTGGGAAAACCGAAGCAGCTAATTGGCCTGCTAGAAGATATAACTGAGCGAATTACCGTTCAACAAGAACTGATTAAAGCGAAAGAAAAAGCCGAAGAATCAGACCGGACAAAATCAGCCTACCTCGGGAACATGAGCCATAAAATCAGGACCCCGCTCAATGCCATCGTTGGTTTTGCGAACCTGCTAACAGAAGAAGAACTCGGTGTTGAAGTAAAGTCAAACTTCATCAACATCATACGCCACGATACCGAGCAGGTTTTGCATTTGATCGATGATATCATCAATATTGCAAAAATTGATGCCGAACAACTTGATGTCAACGTAAAAACATCCAGTGCTAACGAATTGATCAATAGTCTTTCGGAATACTATAAAACAAACGAAAAGACCGATAAGATTAAATTCAATGTTAAAACGATGCTTCCCCGCGGAAAGGATATTCTGCAAACCGATCCTGATAAATTAAAACAAGTAATGGACAGCCTTCTAAACAATGCATTCAAATTTACTGAAGAAGGAAAAATAGAGTTGGGGTATTTCATCAATCCTGTTGACCAGAAGCTAATACTGTATGTTAAAGATACCGGAATAGGAATCCCCGATGAACACAAGGATAAAATATTCAACCGTTTCTTCCAGGTTAATTTAATGAGCGAAGGTACTGGTTTGGGTTTAACCATTAGCAACAGCCTTGTTAAACTACTGAATGGTAAGCTATATTTTGATTCCAGGGTGAATGAGGGTTCTACATTTTATGTTGAATTACCTTTTCACGAAGTTTAATCAATGTAAAAATTTGACAAGAAATTTTAATTTAAAAACGCGATTGTTAGGAAATATCAAAATCAATCTTTTTATTTGTAACCATAAAGAATAAAAAAATGGCAAAAAGAACTGCAAATACATGGTGGTGGCACAACTTAAAATTCTCGATCGGAAGTTGAGCAGGCTACTCATGTAAATCAGTGAAAAGATATATTAAGGCTTGTCGGAACTTCCGACAAGCCTTTTTTCATTTGCAACAAAGTGGCAAATGAAAAAAGGAATAAGGAAAAAGTCATTAGAAAAATTAAGCCTGATCAGATATCGAGCATCGGAAAAAACGAATAAGGAACAAATAACAAGAAATAAGAAACTTAAAGATATGAACAAGATTAAAATCAACACCAAAATCACCAAGCTGTCGGGCAGTGTTGCCGACTTGGTGACCCCGGTAAGCGTGTACCTCAAAATGCGCGACCGCTTTCCCAACACACTGTTGCTTGAAAGTAGCGACTACCATGGGTCAAACAACAGCATGAGTTATATCTGTTTCGACGAAATTGCAACCATCGAGGTTAATAAAGGCATCATTACCAAATGTTTTCCCGGAATGGATGCTCAAAAGGAACCGGTGACAACTGCCAATAATGTAGCCGAAAACCTACACAATTTCCTCAATGCCTTCGACATAACTGAAACAAAAGAAAAAGGCATTGTGAATGGGCTGTGGGGTTATACATCGTACGATGCCATTCAATACTTCGAAACGATCAAACTGCGGGAACGGGAACTAAATGAAGCCGAAATTCCTGAAATCCGTTACGCTTTTCATCGTTATGTGATCGCTATTAACCACTTCAACAACGACATTTCGTTGCTCGAAAACAGATTGAACGGTGAAAGCAGTCAGGCTGCCGAACTTACCGGAATCCTCCTAAACCAAAATGTAGTGACCTTTCAATTTAAAACCGAAGGAGAAGAAACCTCGAACATTTCTGATGAAGAGTATATGCAGATTGTTGACGAAGGCAAGAGGCATTGTTTTCTTGGCGATGTGTTCCAAATTGTTCTTTCACGCCGTTTCCGCCAAAAATTTTCGGGCGACGAGTTCAATGTTTACAGGGCTTTACGCCGCATCAACCCCTCGCCTTACCTTTTCTACTTCGACTTTTGCAATTACAAAATATTCGGTTCATCGCCCGAGGCACAGTTGATTGTAAGCAAAGACAAAGCCATCATCAACCCCATAGCAGGTACTTTCAAACGTACCGGCGACGATGAAAAAGACCGTCAGCTGGCCATCGAACTGTCAGCCGATAAAAAAGAGAATGCCGAACACGTGATGCTGGTCGACCTGGCCCGCAATGACCTGAGCAGAAACTCATCAAAAGTGAAAGTGGATACCTATCGCGAAGTACAGTACTACTCCCACGTACTTCATCTGGTTTCAGAAGTTAGCGGACAATTAGATCCCGGAACCAATACAATCAAAGTATTTGGCGACACCTTCCCTGCTGGTACTCTTTCGGGAGCTCCAAAATTTAAAGCGATGGAAATTATCGACCGATTGGAAAACGTAGCCCGTTCGTATTACGGCGGCGCTATTGGGTTCATCGGGTTCAACGGCGACATCAACCATGCCATCACCATCCGTACATTTCTGAGTAAAAGCAACACGTTGATTTATCAGGCTGGCGCAGGAATTGTTTCTGAATCGAAACGCGAAAACGAATTACAGGAAGTGAACAATAAATTGGGTGCGCTGAAAATGGCCATTGTAGAGGCGGAAAATATTAATAAGGAACTTAGCTTTTAAAACAGACGCAAGAATCAAGACACAAGAATCAAGACAAAGACATCTTGATACCTGATACTTGATACTAAAAAATAAAACGATGAAAACAACGACAGCAAAAATATTGGTTCTCGACAACTACGACTCGTTCACCTACAATCTGGTGCATATACTGAAAGAACTAACCCATGGTGGCCCGGTGGATGTGTACCGCAATGACCAAATCTCGTTAGACGATGTAGACAACTACGACAAAATCGTTCTTTCACCCGGCCCTGGTGTTCCCGACGAAGCAGGAATACTGAAACCATTGATTGCGAAGTACGGAGCTACAAAAAGCATCTTTGGTGTGTGCCTCGGATGCCAGGCAATAGCAGAAGTCTACGGTGGAAAACTACTCAACCTAAACAAAGTGTATCACGGGGTTGCAACTCCGGTGAACATTGTTGACAGCAACGACCGCTCGTTCCGACATTTGGTCGATACCATTGAGGCAGGCCGTTATCACAGTTGGGTGGTCGATCCAGACAATGTACCTAATGAACTGATTGTATCAGCCACCGACAACGAAGGACATATTATGGCATTGTACCATCAAATCTACGATGTACGCGGGGTACAATTTCACCCTGAATCGGTTCTAACGCCCAGCGGAAAACAGATTATTGCGAATTTTTTGAACCGATAATTTTCTAATGACTAATGACTTTTTTCTATGAAAACCATTCTGCAAAAATTAATAGAACACCGCACCCTGACCCGCGAGGATGCGAAAAACATCCTGATAAATATTGCCGGGGCAAAGTACAACCAATCGCAGGTAACAGCCTTCATGGCTGTATATATGATGCGCAGCATTACTCCCGAAGAGCTGGCAGGGTTCCGCGATGCGTTAATCGAACTATGCGTTCCGGTCAATCTTTCTGACTTCAACACCATCGACCTGTGCGGCACAGGTGGCGACGGAAAAGACACCTTCAACATCTCAACCTTGTCGTCGATGGTGGTGGCCGGGGCGGGATATAAAGTGGCCAAACATGGCAATTACGGCGTTTCGTCGGCCTGCGGTTCGAGCAACGTGATGGAGCACTTCGGACTCAAATTCACAAACGATCAGGATGCATTGAAGCGTCAAATGGAAAGAGCCGGAATGGCCTACATGCACGCTCCCCTCTTCCACCCTGCCATGAAAGCCGTTGGGCCAATCCGCCGGGAACTGGGGATGAAAACATTCTTCAACCTAATTGGACCGTTGGTTAATCCATCGAATCCTCAAAATCAGATTACCGGTGTGTTCGACCTTGAAACTGTAAGGCTCTACAACTACCTCTTTCAACAGACCGGAAAACAATTTGCCATCGTTTATTCCATGGATGGTTACGACGAAATTTCACTCACCGGCGAATTCAAAATGGTCACCAACACAGACGACCTAATGCTAACTCCCGAAAAGATTAGACTTCCGCGATTGAATCAGGAACAGTTATTTGGCGGTCATACGGTGGAAGAAGCGGCAGTGATCTTCAAATCGGTACTGGAAGGGAAAGGAACCGTAGCCCAAAACAGCGTGGTATTTGCCAATGCGGGAATGGCCATCAAAACGATGTGCCCTGAAAAGAGCATCGAAACATGCCTTGAAGAAGCGAGAAGTTCGTTGATAGGTGGAAAAGCGAAGAAAGTTTTGGAGTTATTAGTAAATAGTCATTAGAAAAATGTAAAACCCATATTTGATTTCCCTATGACTAATGACTTTTTCCATATAGACAGAGCTTCAACTTCATATTTTGCTGAAATACTTGACATCCAGAAGAAAGCTTTTCTTTCAGAAGCCGAATTCTACCAGAATTTCAACATTCAACCGCTCACCCAAACACTTGATGAGATGGTGGAAGAGTGTAACGAAAAGGTAGTATTGAAAGCTGTGATCGATGAAAAAATTGTAGGTTCCATTCGTGCCAATGCCCATGAGAATGGATGCTTGGTGAACAAACTGGTGGTTCTGCCAGAATATCAACGACAAGGTATCGGAGAAAAACTGCTTCATGAAATTGAAAACTATTTTCCCGAAGCCGAAAAATTTACCTTGGCAACCGGAGCCAAAAGCCAGTCAAACATCCGGTTGTACGAAAAGGTTGGGTATAAAATTATCGGATATGAAACGTTTCACGACGGAGTGGAAGCGGTAATGATGGAAAAGAAAAGAGTCATTGGTCATTAGAAAAATTTCTATTCCCTTTTTCCTAATGACTTTTTCCTAATGACTAATGACTTAATTTACAAATCAGAAATAATAAATAGAATGACCATTCTTGACCAAATAAACGAACATAAAAAAATTGAGGTTGCCGCAGCAAAAGCTACCATTTCATTAGCTGAGTTGATGAAATTCCCTGCATACAACAAGCCGATGCCATCGTTGAAAGAGTTTTTGCTTTCACCCGAAAGGACTGGGATCATTGCCGAACACAAGCGACAGTCACCTTCGAAAGGGATCATCAACGGAAATGTAAAACTCGAACAAGTGGTGATGGACTACGAAACTGGAGGTGCATCGGCCGTCTCCGTCCTCACCGATCAGAAATACTTTGGCGGAAACCTGGCCGATTTGAAGGAAGCCACCAGTCTGCTTTCAATCCCTGTTTTGCGCAAGGAATTCATTGTGGATGAATACCAAATTCACGAAGCAAAAGCCTATGGAGCATCCATTATCCTGCTGATTGCAGCATCGTTAACAGCTGAAGAAGTTGACCGATTCGCCAAACTGGCTCACGAACTGGGCATGGAGATTCTTTTTGAAATCCATAACGAGGAAGAGTTATCCAAAATATCATCGCATGTCGACGTTGTTGGAGTGAATAACCGCGATCTGAAAACCTTCAAAGTTGATGTTCTACAATCGGTAAAGCTCGCAAAGTTAATCCCCGAACAGTTCATCAAAATTTCAGAAAGTGGCATTAGCGATCCCGAAACGGTAAAGATGCTGAAAACACACGGATATCAAGGTTTCCTCATGGGCGAAAACTTTATGAAAGAAGCCAATCCGGGCGAAGCCTTCAAAAACTTTATCAAACAACTTTGATTTATTAGTCATGGAAATCACTGAACTAAAACAAATTCTACTTGATCAAAACGCTGATTTTGAGATTTTGACGCATGATAAACCAATTTATTCGAAGCTAGATGCATTGGGTTATTTCAAATTAGAGGAAACAGCTCCAACATTAATTCTGGATACCGAAAATGGTTTTATGGCATTGATCATTTCAGGTGAAAGGGAAAAGATCGACTTCAAACAGTTAAAGAAATTGACAAATTGCAGAAAACTTCAACTTGCCAATTCGGACGAGATCAAGGAAAAACTCAATCTGAAAGCTGGTCAAATCCCGCTTATTGGACACAAATTGCCTTGCATTGTCGATAAAAAACTGTTCAATTATCCGTTTGTTTATGGTGGAACAGGCGATTTATTTCATACCTTGAAAATTAAACCGGAAGATCTGGTCAATGCAAATCAAGTGATTTTAAAATTCGACTGATATGATAACTTACGAAAACATAGTGCCTTGGGGGCGATCTTACACCGAATATGTGATCATGTTCAACCTTACACCCTATTTTCTGTCGAAGAAAGTTTTGGGTTGTGGCGATGGTCCGGCAGCTTTTAACTCGGTAGGCAACGCATTTGGTGGAAATATAACCTCCATCGATCCTATTTTCAGTCTGCCGAAGAAGGAAATTGAACGACAAATTGATAAAACTTTTGGGAATGTAATTAACCAAACAAAAGCCCATCTGGAGAAATTCAATTGGGAGATGTTTGGAAATGTTGAAGGACTGGGGAAAATCCGTATGAAATCGATGCAACAGTTTTTGTCCGATTTTGAACAAGGTTTTGAGGAAGGCCGCTACATTGCAGCTGAACTGCCCAACCTGCCTTTCAAGGATAACACTTTCGATTTGGCGCTTTGCTCCCACTTTCTGTTTTTGTACTCCGATCACCTTGATCTTGATTTTCATATTAAGGCAATCGACGAGATGTTGCGGGTAGCCTCCGAAGTACGCATTTTTCCGGTTGTTGATTTGAATGCCAACCGATCGGCTCACCTTGATGCCATTATGGGAAACTTTCCAAATAGTGAATTGATCAAGGTGAATTATGAGTTTCAGAAGGGCGGAAACCAAATGCTAAAAATTAGCCATTAGGAAATAGTCAATAGAAAATTCCAAACTGCGAATTGATCAAGGTGAATTATGAGTTTCAGAAGGGCGGAAACCAAATGCTAAAAATTAGTCATTAGGAAATAGTCAATAGAAAATGAAAAGGGAAAAGGTCAAAAAAATACAAGTATGCACTTCTCAATTCCCCTCCTTGGAGGGGTTAGGGGTGGGTTTTCTAATGACTAATGACTCTTTTCTTGAACAAATAAATGAATTTAGATGATAGTAAAAGTTTGCGGAATGGGCGATACAGCCAGAATGCACCAACTGGCAACACTGCCAATTGACATGCTTGGGTTTATTTTTTACCCCAAGTCGCCGCGCTATGTGGTTGGTAGAATCGATCCTGAGGAAATTGCCAAACTGCCTGCAAGCGTTCAAAAGGTTGGCGTTTTTGTCAATGCCGAAAGCGACGAAATCCATGAAATAGCCGAAAGCTATTTTCTCACAGCCATCCAACTTCATGGAATCGAATCGCCTGAGCTTTGCCGCGAACTGAAGTCCGAAGGGTTCACCATTGTAAAAGCCTTCAACCTAAATATTGAAAATGATTACGAAGCATACACCCCTTATTGCGACTACTTTTTGTTCGATACACCCTCGGTAAAGCATGGCGGTACCGGACAAAAATTTGATTGGACGTTGCTTGAAAACTATACCGGCTCAATCCCGTTCCTGCTCAGTGGCGGTATTGGACCCGATGATGCGGAAGCAGTAAAGAAAATCAATCATCCCAAGTTTGCAGGAATCGATATCAATAGCAAGTTTGAAATTGAACCGGGAGTAAAGAATAAAGAACAGATAAAAAGATTTTTGGGAAAAGTCATTAGTCATTAGAAAAAGAGAGACTTTTCTAATGACTGTTTCCCAATGACTTTATGAAGAATAATAAATAAATCAAAAATAAGAAATGGATTACTTAGCTAACGATTCAGGGTACTATGGCGAATTCGGGGGAGCGTTTATCCCCGAGATGCTGCAACCCAACGTGGATGCACTAAAAGCCTGCTACCACGAAATCATCGACTCGTACGAGTTCAAGCAGGAGTTCATCGACCTGCTGAAAAACTACGTCGGTCGCCCGTCGCCGCTCTATTTTGCCAAGCGGCTGAGCGAACGTTACAACGCAAAAATCTTTTTGAAACGCGAAGACCTGAACCACACAGGATCACACAAGGTGAACAATACAATCGGACAAATCCTTTTGGCAAAGAAGATGGGCAAAACCCGCATCATTGCCGAGACTGGCGCAGGACAACATGGTGTGGCAACAGCTACCGTTTGCGCATTGATGAACCTTGAGTGTATGGTTTATATGGGTGAACTGGACATTGAACGCCAAATGCCCAATGTAAAACGCATGGAAATGTTGGGAGCCAAAGTGGTTCCAGCATTGAGCGGAAACAAAACACTGAAAGACGCTACCAACGAAGCTATGCGCGACTGGATCAACAATCCGGAAGACACCTATTATCTCATCGGTTCAGTGGTAGGACCACACCCCTACCCCGAAATTGTTGCCAAGTTCCAGTCGGTGGTCAGCGAAGAGATTGGCTGGCAGCTCGACGAGCAAATAGGCCGCACTTCGCCCGATTACATTCTGGCCTGCGTGGGCGGCGGAAGCAATGCTGCCGGTGCATTTTACCATTACCTCGATGACGAAAGTGTTCAATTAGTTGCTGTAGAAGCTTCCGGATTGGGAATCCATTCAGGCGAAACTGCGGCAACCATGGCTTGTGGAGGTGTGGGTTTTATCCACGGATCGAAAACCATGCTAATGCAGGACGATGATGGTCAAATCATAGAACCTTACTCCATCTCTGCTGGTTTAGATTATCCCGGAATTGGCCCCATTCATTCAAATCTTTTCAAAACCGGACGTGCACGGTACATTGATGCCACCGATCAGGAAGCGTTGGATGCAGCTTTCCTGCTAACCAAAATTGAAGGGATTATTCCCGCACTGGAATCGGCACACGCCTTGGCCGGATTGAACAAACTCGACCTGAAACCGACCGATGTAGTCGTGGTGAATATTTCGGGACGGGGTGATAAGGATATGGATACGTACATTAAACACATGAAGTAAAATAAAGGGAAAGAGTCAATAGTCATTAGAAAACGTGTCAAAGATGATTTCCTAATGACTTTTTTCTAATGACTTTTTCCTGATGACTAATGACTTTTTCCTAATGACTAATGACTTTTATTATGAACAGATTACAACAAAAATTTCAAGATAAAAAGGAGAACCTGCTGACGGTGTATTTCACTGCAGGTTTTCCAGAATTGAACGACACGGTAACCATCATCAAGGAGCTGGAAGCTGCCGGTGTCGATATTATTGAAGTGGGAATGCCCTTCAGCGATCCTGTGGCCGACGGCCCAACCATTCAGGTAAGCAACCTGAAAGCGCTGCAAAACGGCATGAGTATCAAACTGCTGTTCGAGCAGCTGAAAGCGATCAAAGACGAAGTGAAAGTTCCCATTTTGCTGATGGGCTACATCAATCCGGTGTGGAAGTTCGGAGTTGAAAACTTTATGGCTGCCTGCGAAGAGAGCGGCGTTTCAGGCCTTATCCTTCCCGACATACCACTCGATGAATTTGTAAAGGATTATCAACCGCTGTACCAAAAGCATAACCTCAGCAATGTCTTCCTGATTACCCCGCAAACCAGCGATGAGCGCATTAAAGCTTATGATGCAGCGTGTAACGGGTTTATCTACATGGTTTCTTCGGCCTCAACAACCGGAGCCAATAAAGCGGTTGATGAAGGAAAACAGGTGGCTTACTTTAACCGGGTAAAAAGTTTAGGATTAAAAAATCCAACTCAAATCGGGTTCAACATCAAGGACAAAGCCTCGCTCGACCGGGCCTGCACGTTTGCCAACGGCGGTATTATCGGCTCGGCTTTTATCAAAAAGCTGGGTGAAGAGGGTGATTTGAAAACGAAAGTGAGGGAGTTTGTAAAGAGCATTCGGTAATAATTTCTATTGTGAACTATGTGCCTATTGTGGTTTACATTATTCACCACAATAGGCACAAAAGGGCACATAGTTTTATTTTCCAAAAGCTTTGGGGTCATAAAATGAGTTACACTCATATTGTTCCAATTCGCTATGACCTGAAATATTTTTCAATAATGAGTAATCTTCAACAAGTGGTTTAAATTTTGCACCATATTGACTCAAACAATTAAAATGCAATAATAAAAGCTCTTGCGTTGATAATTGCGCTCTTAAAATATTAGTATACTCCTTTTGGTTTGAAATATTCGAATTATGTACAAACTTCACTATGTGATACAGATTTCTAAAATAATGACCTAAAATAGTTTCTCTTTTTTCAAAAAAAGAATTATAAACATAATCAATAAATTGTCTGCTTTCTGAATAATTATTTTTCTTACCAAGTTGGTTATAATATTCATCACGAAACTCCATATAAAATCGAACGAAACATTCCCTACCACCTACTGTAACTTCCTTCCTTTTTAAAATATTGCCATACTCATCAGGAACATTGTAAATTATGCTCATTTGTATAACTATTTGGTTGTGAAGGTTAATCATATTGAAAAAAGTAGTTTCAAATTGTTGTTTGGTCATTACCTCATTCTGAGTTCGAAGAATTTTCTGACTCTCTTCAAGTTCTTTTTTTTGCGATTTGTAAGTCATGTAAAGAAGTAGAAAGGCCGCTCCAGAAAAGAAAGGAGCAGTTACTCCACCCATAAAATCACCCAGATTATTATACCTATCAATGTTAATTGTAAAGCTTCCAATCTTTGCGCCGTTAATTCTATCAAAGGGAATAAATAAAGCCAAAATTCCAAAGACTAATAATCCTATCGCAATTATTAATCCCAAATCCCTTTTGTTTGGTTTTTCTTTCTCAGATTTGGTTATATTTGAATTCATCTCTATACTTTTTAAACTGAAAACTTATTCCCAAAAATACTAAAAATCAACAATGAACGTCACTTTTAAATTTTAGGTAATTTTACACCAATTAGATTAAGTAATGGCAAAGAACGTTTCAGAACCACAAGTGGATTATCAACGCTCGAAGCAAAGTGTTGCGCATTCAAATGCTGTAGAAAGTAAAATAAAGATTTCTTCACTCCGTGGAAAACTTAAAAAACAAGACGAGACTAAGATTGACAATCAAATCTCAACCTTACGACAAGAATGGCAACGCGATATTTGATTTCAATATTTCAGCTTCTTTGAATCCTGCCGGTTATCCCAGAACAGCAACAGTTCTATCTCTTTAGCTTTCAATCTATATACCAGAGAATTTTGTTTTGTCAAATAACCAATTCGAATGTTCTCATGACGGACTGAACGTCTAAACATTGATGGATTTTTAGAAATCAGAAGGATAACTCTTTCAACCTCATCCATAAACTTCTGAACAGAAGTATTTCCCCATTCTGAAGTCAGATAAGCAAGAACCTGATCATAAGACTTCAACGCCTTGGATGACCAAATTACAGTCATTATCATCGATACTTTTCACGAATCATTTTCATCGCCTCCTCGTGGCTAAATACTCTTCCTGCATCTGCATCAGCAATGCCTTCTTCGATTGCAGCCCGCATTTCATCGCTGATTTCGTCGTACCAATCACGCTCAGGCTCGGTATGCCCTTCCAGTATGGAACGAATCTGATACAACATTTCTTCATCGTTCACATTGTCAATCATCCGGTGCAAATCCGATTTTAACTCTGAATAATCCATGGCAACTATTTTCTTCAAAATTACCCAATTCTCATTGAAAATCAAGCTTGCTTAAACCAAAAACCTAACGTGGTTTTACTCGAAACCTAACGTGGTTTTGTCCGAAACCTAACGTGGTTTTGCCCGAAACCTAACGTGGTTTTAACTGAAACCTAACGTGGTTTTTTGCAGAACCATGTTTTCTCAAAAAAAATGCCTCCATATTGTCACAAAAAACATAAGTTTAATGTTTGGATCATGCAGAACGGGGCAAATTTGTTTGCCAAAGCAGTTTTGTTTGCGACGAATACGAACTTCAGATCAACCCGTCGAAAATGGTTTTCAACAATGGAATGATTTACGGACTTCAAAAATTAAAAAAGAGCGAAGGGGTTCAGCTACGGTTAGCCCGGTTTAAACTTGAATAGAAAATCAAAAGAGACAGCTCGAAAGGGCTGTCTCTTTTTTGATGGATGGATTGTTATATTTTAGATTACTTTATCAAAAATTTCTTCATTTGAATGCTCCCATTCGAAGTGGTTATCTTACAAAAATAGAGCCCGGGATTAAATACTGAAGCGTCAAAACTCACTTTATTAATTCCTTTTTGATAACGCCTGTTTGCAACAACTTTTATTGTCTTTCCTGTTAATGTAAGG
>Ga0209800_10001637_pt1 | contig 22468 bp, 19 predicted proteins | sample Higcelweek8metaG_FD_187174 | JGI IMG/M metagenome (GOLD analysis project Ga0209800, IMG submission 187174) | Freshwater pond sediment microbial communities from the University of Edinburgh, under environmental carbon perturbations - High... | ecosystem: Environmental > Aquatic > Freshwater >...
AACGTACGAAGTGTTAACTGTGTGCCTGGCTCACCAATTGATTGTGCTGCAATAACTCCAACTGCTTCACCTTTTTGAGTCATCTTACCAGTAGCTAAGTTTCTACCATAACATTTCGCACAGATTCCTTTTTTAGCTTCACAAGTTAATGGAGAACGTACTTCAACTCTTTCGATTGGAGATGCTTCGATTTTCTTAACGATTGCTTCAGTAATTTGCTCACCTGCTTCAACTAAAATTTCGTTATCAAGTGGGTTAATTACATTTTGTAAAGCTACACGTCCTAAAATTCTTTCTCCTAAAGTTTCAACAATTTCTTCGTTTTTCTTTAAAGCAGAAACTTCAATTCCTCTTAATGTACCACAGTCAACAGAGTTTACAATAACATCTTGAGATACATCGTGTAATCTACGAGTTAAGTAACCAGCATCGGCAGTTTTAAGAGCCGTATCCGCAAGACCTTTACGCGCACCGTGAGTAGAAATGAAGTACTCAAGAATCGAAAGACCTTCCTTAAAGTTAGATAAAATCGGGTTTTCAATAATTTCACCACCACCAGCTGTTGATTTTTTAGGCTTAGCCATCAAACCACGCATACCAGTTAACTGACGAATTTGTTCTTTAGAACCCCTTGCTCCAGAGTCAAGCATCATATATACCGAGTTGAAACCTTGTTGGTCTTCACGGATATTTTTCATTGCTAGCTCTGTTAATTGAGCATTAGCTGAAGTCCAGATATCAATAACTTGGTTGTAACGTTCGTTATTGGTAATAAGACCCATGTTATAGTTCATTGAGATACCTTCAACTTGTTCTCTAGCATCCGCAATTAATTGTGTTTTTTGTTCAGGAATACGAATATCACCCAATGAGAATGATAATCCTCCACGGAATGCATTTTTATATCCTAAATCTTTCATATCATCTAAGAAAGCTGCTGTTGTAGGAACATCAGTAACTTCTAAGATTCTACCAATAATATCACGTAATGATTTCTTAGTTAAAACCTCATTGATATATCCAGCTGCTTGTGGTACTACTTCATTAAATAATACTCTACCAGCAGTTGTTTGAATGATTTTATATACTAAATCTCCGTTTTCATTAAAATCTTTAGCACGTACTTTCACACGAGCATTTAATTCTAACTTACCTTCGTTCAGGGCAATGTTTACTTCTTCTGCAGAATAGAAAGTCAAATCTTGACCTAAAATTTTCTTTTCTGGAGTTGATAGACGCTCTTTGGTCATATAATAAAGACCAAGAACCATGTCTTGAGAAGGTACAGTAATTGGAGCACCATTTGCAGGATTCAAGATATTGTGAGAAGCCAACATTAATAATTGTGCCTCTAAAATAGCTTCTGGTCCTAGTGGTAAGTGAACCGCCATCTGGTCACCATCGAAATCGGCGTTGAATGCCGTACATACTAATGGGTGTAACTGGATTGCTTTTCCTTCAATTAACTTAGGTTGGAATGCTTGAATACCCAATCTGTGTAACGTAGGAGCACGGTTCAGTAATACTGGGTGACCTTTAATTACATTCTCTAAAATATCCCATACAACTGGCTCTTTTTTGTCGATGATTTTCTTAGCCGACTTAACTGTTTTAACAATTCCTCTTTCGATTAACTTACGAATAACGAATGGTTTGTATAGTTCAGCAGCCATATCTTTTGGCAAACCACATTCGAACAATTTCATTTCTGGTCCAACGACGATTACTGAACGAGCAGAATAATCTACACGTTTTCCTAATAAGTTTTGACGGAAACGACCTTGTTTACCTTTTAATGAATCTGATAAAGATTTTAATGGTCTGTTTGATTCTGTTTTAACAGCAGAAGCTTTACGTGTGTTATCAAATAATGAATCTACAGATTCTTGTAACATACGTTTTTCGTTTCTTAAGATAACTTCTGGAGCTTTAATCTCCATTAATCTTTTTAAACGGTTGTTACGGATGATAACTCTTCTGTATAAATCATTTAAATCTGAAGTTGCGAAACGACCTCCATCAAGTGGCACTAACGGACGTAATTCTGGTGGAATAACTGGAATTACTTTTAAAATCATCCATTCTGGACGGTTTTCTCTGTTTAAGTTAGACTCACGGAATGATTCAACAACATTTAAACGTTTTAACGCTTCTGTCTTACGTTGTTTAGATGTTTCGTTATTAGCAGCGTGACGTAAACTATAAGAAAGTTCGTCTAAGTCAGTACGAGCTAATAAATCCATAATACATTCAGCACCCATTTTAGCGATGAATTTATTAGGATCGTTGTCATCTAAATATTGATTTTCCATAGGAAGTGTATCTAAAATATTTAAATACTCTTCTTCTGTAAGGAAATCTAATTTTTGTAATGATTCACCATCAGCGTTTTTAGCAATACCAGCTTGAATTACTACGTATCTTTCGTAGTAAATAATCATATCTAATTTCTTAGATGGTAGACCTAAAATATAACCAATTTTGTTTGGTAACGAACGGAAATACCAGATATGAGCAATAGGCACAACAAGGTTGATATGTCCTACTCTATCTCTACGTACTTTTTTCTCTGTTACTTCAACACCACATCGGTCACAAACGATTCCTTTATAGCGAATTCTTTTATACTTACCACAAGCACACTCGTAATCTTTTACTGGACCGAAAATACGTTCACAGAAAAGACCATCTCTTTCTGGTTTGTGTGTACGATAGTTGATAGTTTCTGGTTTTAAAACCTCACCTCTAGATTCTCCTAAAATTGATTCTGGAGAAGCTAATCCTATCGTAATTTTGTTAAACCTTTTTATTTGGTTCTTATCTCTATTATTTCTATTATTCATCATAGTTTTTACTATTGATTTACTTGCAATTAAAAATTGATTTTAAACAGCTTTAGCAATGCTACTTTTCTGTTGACTCGAATTACTTCTCTAAACTTCAAACCTAAATTTTGAAGTGCTAGTTATTGTATTTGACACAATAAATTTTGTCTGTACAATAAAAAATCGGAACGGTTTACGGTTATAAATCCTTAAAAACTTTTAAAAAAATAGTAGAGAGCGTTGCGATACAACGCCTCTACAATAATATTCTATATTTATTCTTCTAATCTGATATCTAATCCAAGACCTTTTAATTCATGCATTAATACATTGAATGATTCTGGTAATCCTGGTTCTGGCATAGTTTCTCCTTTTACGATTGCTTCGTAAGTTTTAGCTCTACCAATAACGTCATCTGATTTAACAGTTAAGATTTCTCTAAGTGTACTTGATGCACCGTATGCTTCAAGAGCCCAAACCTCCATCTCTCCGAAACGTTGACCTCCAAATTGCGCTTTACCTCCTAAAGGTTGTTGCGTAATTAATGAGTATGGACCAATAGAACGAGCGTGCATTTTATCATCAATCATGTGTCCTAATTTCAACATGTAGATTACACCCACGGTTGCTGCTTGGTGGAAACGTTCTCCTGTTCCTCCATCATACAAATACGTATGACCAAATCTTGGAATTCCTGCTTCGTCAGTAAGTTCATTAATTTGGTCGATTGTAGCTCCATCAAAGATTGGTGTTGCATATTTTCTACCTAATTTTTGTCCTGCCCATCCTAATACAGTTTCATAAATCTGACCAATGTTCATACGAGATGGTACCCCAAGTGGATTCAATACGATATCTACTGGTGTTCCGTCTTCTAAGAATGGCATATCTTCATGACGAACGATTTTTGCTACAATACCTTTGTTTCCGTGACGTCCTGCCATTTTATCACCCACTTTTAACTTACGTTTTTTAGCGATGTAAACTTTAGCAAGTTTCAAAATACCTGATGGTAATTCGTCTCCCACAGTGATTGTAAATTTCTCTCTTCTTAACCAACCTTGTAAATCGTTTAATTTGATTTTGTAGTTGTGAATTAAGTCATTTACCATTGAATTTGTATGGTCGTCTGTTGACCATTGCCCTTTTGTTAAGTGCGCAAAATCTTCAACAGCTTGTAACATTTTTTTAGTGAATTTTTTACCTTTTGGCAATACTTCTTCACCTAAATCATTCATAACTCCTTGTGAAGTTTTTCCGTCAATGATAACAAATAATTTTTCAATTAATTTATCTTTTAATTCATTGTATTTAACTTCAAATTCGTTTTCTAATTTGTCAACGTCTTCTTTATCTTTCGAACGTTTTCTCTTATCTTTTACTGCTTTCGCAAATAATTTTTTATCTAAAACTACACCATGTAATGATGGAGAAGCTTTTAATGAAGCATCTTTAACATCACCTGCTTTATCACCGAAGATAGCTCTTAAAAGTTTTTCTTCTGGCGTAGGATCTGATTCTCCTTTTGGTGTAATTTTTCCGATTAAAATATCACCAGGTTTTACTTCGGCACCAATTCTAATCATTCCGTTTTCATCTAAATCTTTAGTAGCTTCTTCAGAAACGTTTGGAATATCATTTGTTAACTCTTCGTTACCTAATTTAGTATCACGAACTTCTAACGTATAATCGTCAATGTGTAATGATGTAAAAATATCATCACGTACTACTTTTTCAGAAATTACGATTGCATCCTCGAAGTTGTACCCTTTCCATGGCATGAACGCCACTTTCAAGTTTCTTCCGATTGCTAATTCTCCGTTTTGAGTAGCATAACCTTCGCATAATACTTGACCTTTTTCAACTCTATCACCTTTTCTTACGATTGGTTTTAAGTTGATACAAGTACTTTGATTGGTTTTTCTATATTTGATTAATTGATATGTTTTTTCATCTGCTTCAAAGCTAACCATGCGCTCTTCTTCAGTTCTGTCGTATTTGATAGTGATTTTATCAGCATCAACATATTCAACAGTTCCACTACCTTCAGCGTTGATTAATACTCTTGAATCAGAAGCAACTTGTCTTTCTAAACCAGTACCTACGATTGGAGCTTCAGGACGTAATAATGGAACGGCCTGACGCATCATGTTAGATCCCATCAATGCACGGTTCGCATCATCATGCTCTAAGAAAGGAATCAATGAAGCTGAAATAGAAGCAATTTGATTTGGAGCAACGTCTGTATAGTGTACAGCTGTTGGTTCAACTACTGGGAAGTCACCTTCCTCACGCGCAATAACATTATGCGCAGTAATTTTACCAGTAGCATCCATTTCAATGTTTGCTTGTGCAATCATTTTTCCTTCTTCCTCTTCTGCACTTAAATAAACTGGAGTTGATTCTAAATCTACTACACCATTTGTTACCTTACGGTAAGGTGTTTCGATGAATCCCATTCCGTTTACTTTAGCATAAACTCCTAGTGAAGAAATCAAACCAATGTTTGGTCCTTCAGGTGTTTCAATAGGACAAAGTCTTCCGTAGTGTGTATAGTGAACGTCACGCACCTCGAAACCAGCTCTTTCTCTAGATAAACCTCCAGGTCCAAGGGCAGATAAACGACGTTTGTGTGTAATCTCTGCTAATGGATTCGTTTGATCCATGAACTGAGATAACTGGTTAGTTCCAAAGAATGAGTTAATTACCGATGATAATGTTTTAGCATTAATCAAATCGATAGGCGTAAACACCTCGTTATCACGAACGTTCATTCTCTCACGGATAGTTCTTGCCATACGAGCTAAACCAACACCAAATTGTGCTGATAATTGCTCTCCAACAGTTCTAACACGACGGTTTGATAAGTGATCAATATCATCAATCTCAGCTTTTGAGTTGATTAATTCGATCAAATATTTTACAATTGTAATAATATCTTCTTTTGTTAAAACTTGTTTTTCCATAGGAATATCAAGGTTTAACTTTTTGTTCATTCTGTAACGACCAACTTCACCTAAGTTATAACGTTGATCAGAGAAGAATAATTTATCTATAATACCACGAGCCGTTTCCTCATCAGGCGGTTCCGCGTTACGTAATTGTCTGTAAATGTGTTCAACAGCCTCTTTTTCAGAGTTTGTTGGGTCTTTTTGTAACGTATTGTGAATAATGGTATAGTCAGTAGCGTTATTATCTTCTTTGTGTAAAAGAATAGTTTTAACGTCAGCTTCGATTATTTCTTCAATATTATCTTTGTCAAGAATTGTATCTCTATCAAGGATAATTTCATTACGTTCAATTGAAACCACTTCACCAGTATCTTCATCAACGAAATCCTCATGCCAAGTGTTTAAAACACGTGCAGCAAGTCTTCTTCCAGCATATTTTTTGATACCAGTTTTAGACACTTTAATTTCTTCAGCAAGGTCGAAAATTTCCAAGATATCTTTATCTCTTTCAAATCCGATAGCTCTAAATAAAGTGGTAACAGGTAATTTTTTCTTTCTATCGATATACGCATACATTACGTTATTGATATCGGTAGCAAATTCAATCCATGATCCTTTAAAAGGAATAATTCTAGCCGAATATAGTTTAGTACCATTCGCATGAAAAGATTGTCCAAAGAATACCCCAGGAGATCTATGTAATTGAGATACAACAACACGTTCTGCTCCATTGATAACAAATGTACCGCTTGGAGTCATGTATGGTATTGTGCCTAAATAAACATCTTGTACAATAGTTTCAAAATCTTCATGTTCAGGATCTGTACAATATAATTTCAGTCTAGCCTTTAAAGGTACACTATGTGTTAGACCTCTATCAATACACTCTTCGATAGTATATCGAGGTGGATCAACAAAATAGTCAAGAAATTCTAACACAAAATTATTTCTTGTATCAGTTATTGGAAAATTTTCCATGAAGGTATTATACAGCCCTTCGTTGCCTCTTTCGTCAGATTTTGTTTCTAATTGAAAAAAATCTTTAAACGATTTCACTTGAATATCTAGAAAATCTGGATATTGTGGAATGTTTTTTGTCGAAGCAAAATTTAATCTTTCAGTCTGATTAGCAATCATCAATGGATAAAATTTTGATTTAAAAAAAGTAATTTTTTGTGTAAATACACTGTTTTAACAATACTTCCTTTTTAATAACCAATACATCTTTAAAATAAACCAGGAAATTTAGTTTAATTTTTTTCTTCGTTATTGATTACTTTTTTGTGTATAAAAAATACAATAATTTAATATACGCAAAATGGTTTAGGTCTTTGAGAACACTCTCAAGACCTAAACCTAGCTTATTTATGAGTATAAATTATTTTAACTCAACTACAGCTCCTGCTTCTTCTAAAGCTTTCTTAAGACCTTCAGCCTCATCTTTAGAAACACCTTCTTTTACATTTGTTGGTGCAGCATCAACTAAATCTTTAGCTTCTTTAAGACCTAAACCAGTTAATTCTTTAACCGCTTTAACAACTCCTAATTTAGAAGCACCAGCTTCTTTTAATACTACTGTAAATTCAGTTTGCTCAGCAGCAGCTCCAGCATCTCCGCCACCAGCAGCAACTACAACAGCTGCAGCAGCAGGCTCGATACCATACTCATCTTTTAATATTGTTGCTAATTCGTTAACTTCTTTAACTGTTAAGTTAACTAATTGTTCTGCGAATTGTTTCAAATCTGCCATTTTTTCTATCGTTTAAAATGTTTTGTAAAAAATATAATTTATTTGTGCGTACTTATTATTCTGCTCCTTCTTCCTTGTTAGGTTGATTTTTAAGAGCTGCAATAACTCTTTGAGCAGGAGATTGTAATAATCCAATGATTTCTCCGATAACTTCTTCTTTAGATTTGATAGCTACTAAGCTGTCTAATAAGTTGTCACCGATGTAAATTTCTTGGTTAATGTAAGCTCCTTTAAAAAGTGGTTTTTCACCTTTCTTACGGAATTCTTTAATGATTTTTGCTGGTCCATTAGCGGTATCAGCAATAAACATAGAAGTATTTCCTTTAAGAACTGTAGATAAATCACCAAAGTCGCTATCCGAAGCTTCCATTGCTTTTTCAAGTAATGTATTCTTCACAACTTCTAATTTAATTCCAGCTTTAAAACAAGCTCTTCTTAAGTTTGAAGTAGTATCTGCATCTAGTCCTGAAATGTCTGCTAAATAGATAACATTAACATCCGCTAACTGTGCAGTTAAATCTTTAATCGCGATTGATTTTTCTTCTCTAGTCATACTAAAAATTTTTAACTACCAATTATACTGCTTTAGGATCTAAAGCAATAGCAGGACTCATTGTACAAGATAAGTGAATAGACTTAATATATGTACCTTTAGCTGCAGTTGGTTTTAATTTGATTAATGTTTGAACGATTTCGTGTGCATTGTCATAGATTTTATCAGCATCAAAAGATACTCTACCTATTCCAGCATGAACGATACCAGTTTTATCAACTTTGAAATCGATTTTACCAGCTTTTACTTCTGCAACAGCTTTAGCAACATCCATAGTTACAGTTCCTGTTTTAGGGTTTGGCATTAAACCTCTTGGTCCTAAAACACGTCCTAATGGACCTAATTTACCCATAACAGCTGGCATAGTGATAATTACATCAATATCAGTCCAACCGTCTTTGATTTTTTGAAGATAGTCATCTAAACCTACGTGGTCTGCACCAGCAGCTTTAGCTTCCGCTTCTTTATCTGGAGTAACAAGAGCTAAAACTCTTACATCTTTACCAGTTCCGTGAGGTAATGTTACAACCCCTCTTACCATTTGATTCGCTTTTCTAGGATCTACTCCTAATTTCACTGCGATATCAACAGACTCGTCAAATTTTGCAGAAGCAACTTGTTTAATTAATGCAGAAGCATCTTTTAAACTGTATAGTTTATTCTTCTCAATTTTTGCTGCAGCCTCTTTTTGCTTTTTTGTCAATTTTGCCATTGTCTAATTCTTTTAACGATTAAAAAGGAGCATTCCCTGTTACTGTTATACCCATAGATCTAGCTGTACCTGCAATCATACTCATAGCTTTCTCTAATGTAAATGCATTTAGATCTGCCATTTTGTCTTCAGCAATAGCTTTAATTTGGTCCCAAGTAACACTTGCAACTTTTTTACGATTTGGTTCACCAGAACCAGACTTTAGTTTTGCTGCCTCTAATAATTGAATTGCAGCAGGTGGCGTTTTAACAACGAAGTCAAAAGACTTGTCTTTATACACAGTAATTTGTACTGGTAAAACTTTGCCAGGTTTATCTTGTGTTCTAGCATTGAACTGCTTACAGAACTCCATGATGTTAACCCCAGCAGCCCCCAAAGCAGGTCCAACCGGTGGCGATGGATTCGCTGCACCTCCCTTAACTTGTAGTTTAACTACTTTACTAACTTCTTTTGCCATTTTTAAAAAAATTTAGCACATCTATCAATTGGAAGCGATTGATGTGATTTATATATGTAACGAAAATTATACTTTTTCAACTTGCATGAAACTTAACTCTAAAGGTGTTTTTCTTCCGAAAATTTTCACCATTACTTCAAGTTTACGCTTTTCTTCATTTACTTTTTCGATAGTTCCATTGAAACCATTAAAAGGACCATCGATAACTTTTACAGTTTCTCCAGTAGAATAAGGAATAGAAACACTATCTTCTTTAACTGATAATTCATCTACTTTTCCTAACATTCTGTTTACTTCAGATTGTCTTAATGGCACTGCATCTCCTCCTTTAGTTTCCCCAAGGAAACCAATAACTCCAGGAATTGATTTAATGATGTGAGGAATTTCTCCTGTTAAATTTGCTTCAATCATTATATAACCAGGAAAATATACTTTTTCTTTGGCTATTTTTTTACCATCTTTAACTTGAACAACTTTTTCAGTAGGAACTAAAACTTGAGAAATATAATCTGCCATACCTAAACGAGCAGTTTCTGTTTCTATGTAAGCTTTAACCTTGTTTTCCTGACCGCTTACAGCTCTTACCACATACCATTTATTCACATTATTGTCAGCCATCTCTTGGTATTATTTTATAATGTTAAAAAAACCTTCAAGAGCTTTAACAAACAACTCGTCTACACCCCAAGTCAATAGAGCGAAAACTACTGAAAAAACAGCTACAATAATTGTCAAACGTTGAACATCAGCCCAAATTGGCCATGTTACATTTGTTTTTAATTCTTGAAATGCTTCAGATATGTAATTAACTACTTTTGTCATCTTAATCTTTATTTGCACGGGCGGAGGGATTCGAACCCCCATCAATGGTTTTGGAGACCACTATACTAGCCCTTGTACTACGCCCGTTTGTTAAAAAACCAGCAGCGAACTGCTGGTTTTAATTATTATTGACTTATAATTAGTCTAAAATTTCAGTAACCTGACCAGCACCTACTGTTCTACCACCCTCACGGATAGCAAAACGTAAACCTACTGATAATGCAATAGGACTTAACAATGTAACATCAATAGTTAAGTTATCACCAGGCATAACCATCTCTACTCCAGCTGGTAAAGAAATAGTACCCGTTACGTCAGTTGTACGTACGTAGAACTGTGGACGGTAGTTATTGTGGAATGGAGTGTGACGTCCACCTTCTTCTTTTTTCAAGATATACACCTCAGCTTTGAAGTGAGCGTGTGGTTTAACAGATCCTGGCTTAACAATAACCATTCCTCTTTTGATATCTTCTTTAGCGATACCTCTTAATAATAAACCTACGTTATCTCCAGCTTCACCTCTATCAAGGATTTTACGGAACATCTCAACTCCTGTAATAGTAGAAGTTAATTTATCAGCTCCCATACCAATGATCTCTACTGGATCACCTGTATTAGCAACTCCTGTTTCGATACGACCTGTAGCTACAGTTCCACGACCAGTAATTGTAAACACGTCTTCAACTGGCATCAAGAAAGGCTTATCAACATCACGAGCTGGTAATTCAATCCAGTTGTCAACAGCTTCCATTAATTCCATAATAGTAGCAACCCATTTTGGATCACCATTCAATCCACCTAAAGCAGAACCTTGGATAACTGGACCATTATCACCATCATATTGATAGAAAGATAATAAATCTCTAATTTCCATTTCTACTAATTCTAATAATTCAGCATCATCAACCATATCCACTTTGTTCATGAATACAACCATTCTAGGCACACCTACTTGACGACCTAAAAGGATGTGCTCTCTTGTTTGTGGCATAGGACCATCTGTAGCAGCAACTACTAAGATAGCACCGTCCATTTGAGCAGCACCTGTAACCATGTTCTTAACGTAATCCGCGTGACCTGGACAGTCAACGTGAGCGTAGTGACGGTTAGCTGTAGAATATTCTACGTGAGATGTATTAATAGTAATACCTCTTTCTTTTTCTTCTGGAGCATTATCAATTTGATCAAATGATTTTGCTTCTGATAAACCAGCATCAGCTAATACTTTAGTAATTGCAGCTGTTAACGTAGTTTTACCGTGGTCAACGTGTCCGATAGTTCCAATATTTAAATGGGGCTTCGAACGATCAAAGGTTTCTTTTGCCATGATTTAATAATTTAATCTTAGTTATATAATTAGTGTTCAAAAAATAAACTTTTTTAAGAGCCAATGACGGGAATTGAACCCGTGACCTCTTCCTTACCAAGGAAGCACTCTACCCCTGAGCTACACCGGCTTTTGTGTGTTCAGAAGTTAGCCATCAGAATTCAGAAAAACCAAATCCTTCTTTCTAAATTCAAAATCTCGTGGGGAGAGCAGGATTCGAACCTGCGAAGACGTAGTCAGCGGATTTACAGTCCGCCCTCGTTGGCCGCTTGAGTATCTCCCCAATTCTTTTATATTCAGTTACTTATAACTTTGAGCCGATGGAGGGACTCGAACCCACGACCTGCTGATTACAAATCAGCTGCTCTAGCCAGCTGAGCTACACCGGCAACTTAAATATAAAAAGTCCGCTATTTCTAACGGACTGCAAATGTATAGAATTTATTTTTGAATCAAAACATTTTTTATCTTTTTTTTTAGAATATCAAATTGCTCTTAATTTTTCTTTTCGTTTTACAATTACTCGCTCTAAAGAATCTACCGCTAAATCAACTCCTTCTTCAAATGATTTTGCTGTTTTCTTAACCACAAAATCATCACCAGGTACATTAATTTTTATTTCTACTGTTTTATTTTCTTTATCACTTGTGTTTTCTAATCTTAAAAAAACATCAGACGAAATGATCTTGTCATAATATTTTTCTAATTTATCCAACTTTTCTTGAACAAAATCGACTAGTTTTCTGTCTACATTAAAATTTACTGCTTGCAAATTAACTTTCATATCTTAACGATTAATAGGTTATACAATTGAGCTATTATTTATTCCTAGGATGTGCTTCTTGATATACTTTTTTTAACTCAGCCAAACTGCTGTGTGTGTAAATTTGGGTGGAAGACAAACTAGCATGTCCTAATAACTCTTTTACTGAATTTAAATCGGCTCCATTATTAAGCAAATGCGTTGCAAATGAATGCCTAAGAACGTGTGGACTTTTTTTTGTTTTTTGTGACACAGTACTAAAGTACTCATTTATTAAACGATAAACAAACGATTCACTGACTTTATTTCCATTTTTAGACAAAATTAACATCTCTTTTTGGTTAACACGCTCTAAATGATTTCGTTCGTGTTTGTATGCTTCAATCAGCTCAATGGTACAATTTAGCAACGGAATTATTCGCTCTTTGTTTCGTTTACCAATAACTTTTATGGTTTTTTGAGCTGTGTCCACATTATTCAAAGCAAGGTTTATCATTTCTGCTCTACGTATTCCGGTAGTGTAGAATAGCTCAATAATTAATTGGTTTCTGATTCCTTCAAAATCGTTAGAATAAGAATTAAATTCAAAAACATCTTGGAGTTCTTTTTCTGAAAATGGAATTTGAACTTTTTTAGCAGTCTTTAATGATTTATGCTTTAACAATGGGTTAACCGAAATTTGCTTCGTTTTTAAAAGAAATTTATAAAATGATTTTAAAGAAGAAACTTTTCGATTTACAGAAGTGGCTGAAATATTATTTTCTATCAGAACAACAATCCAACTTCTTATTTGAGAATAACTCACTTCTTCTAAAATTATATTATCATGAAAATCATTTAAATAGATTTGAAAAGCTTGAACATCAGAAACATATGCTTGTACAGTTAAAGGAGAATAATTTTTCTCTTTAACCAGATAATCTTGATAAGGTTGAATGTTTGATGTCATAAAAAAACCGCTAAAAACAAAGTTACACTTTATTATTTAGCGGTTGATATAGTTATTCAAAAAAGATACTAACTTTCTAAGTTGTCTCTCATGTTTTGAATGTAAGCTGCTTTTTGAATTTTAGCTCTGTTTGTTACAGATGGCTTAATGAAAGCTTGACGTGCACGTAACTGACGAACAGTTCCTGTTTTATCAAATTTTCTTTTATAGCGCTTTAATGCTCTATCGATATTTTCTCCGTCTTTAATTGGTATAATTAACATAATATTGACACCTCCTCTCATTAAGGGTGCAAACTTATAAAAAAATTATGAATTACAAATTATAAATTATGAATTATTTAACCGCTGGTTTATAATTTTGTTTATCGATAATCATTTTTGATAGAATTTCTTTTAAAATTTCTGAAGTTCCTCCGCCAATTGGTCCTAAACGACTATCTCTTAACAAACGCGCTAAAGGATATTCTTCCATATAACCATAACCACCAAGCATTTGTAAACAACTATAAATAGTTTCGTCTGCTACTTTTGTTGATTTCAATTTTGCCATTGTAGCTTCTTTAACTACATATTCTTTTTTATCTAATCGAGCAACGGCTGCATAATTGAAAACTTTACAATGTTCAACATCTGTTGCGTGTTCTACCATAGTATGTCTTAGTGCTTGAAACTTGTTGATTGTACTTCCAAAAGCTTCTCGTTGTGACATATATTCAATCGTATATTCTATTGCATATTCTGCTCTTGCATGCGCATTGATTGCCATAATTAGACGTTCAAAGGCAAAGTGTTGCATAATATATGGAAAACCTTTTCCTGCTTCTCCCATTAAATTATCAGCAGAAATTTCTACATTATCAAATGCAATTTCAGCCGTATCAGAAGCCCTCCAACCTAACTTATCTAATTTTGTAGCCGAAATTCCTTTTAAATTTGTATCTACTAAGAATATACTAATTCCTTTATTACCAAGCTCAGGACTTGTTTTTGCAGCTACTACATAATAATCGGCATAAACTCCATTAGTAATAAATGTTTTTGATCCGTTAATTATGTATTTATCTCCATTTTTAACAGCAGTAGTTCGCATACCAGCAACATCACTACCTCCAAAAGGTTCAGTTACACACAAAGCACCTATTTTTTCACCAGCAATACTTGGTACTAAATAATCTTGTTTAATACGCTCACTACCTTCAGCATTTAAATGTGTCATTGCTAAATAAGCATGAGCCCACATAGCTGCTGCAAATCCAGAAGATTTAATTTTTTGAAGTTCTTCTAAAAAAACAACTGTATAAAACAAATCTAAATTCATTCCACCATAAGCTTCAGGATAGTTGATTCCGAAGAAACCCATTTCGCCAAATTTTTTCCATATAAAACGTTCAATTGTTCCCGTTTTTTCCCATTTTTCAATGTGAGGAACAACTTCTTTATGTAAAAAATCTCGTAAACTGGCTCTAAATAATTGGTGTTCTTCTGTGAAGTATATTGAATTCATAAAGGTAAAATTGTTTGATTTTTATTGTATTTTTTTAGAATTCCAAATATAAGGCGATTATTTTTATTTTTTCGTTAGGCATTCCCTTAATTTTTGTTAAATCCGCAATATCTTTAATTCCGTTATTCATAGTTCTATACACTACAATTTCTTTTGCAAGAGCATAATTGAAATACGGAAATTTTGCCAATTCTTTCATAGGCAAATCATTAATTGCAATTTTTTTAATTCCAAAAGTATTTTTTACAAAGAATCGCTTTTGCAAATCATCAATTGCTTCTGGACTAATTCCCCACATAAACTGAAATTGTTCCATACTAACAAAACCGCCAAGCTTTTCTTTTTCGGATAGAATCTTATCAGCTAATTTTTCGCCAATCCCATAAACTGCAATTAAGTCTTCACGAGTTGCTATATTGATGTCCTTTTGAATAATTGAAACTTTTTCTTTAGGAAGAAACTTATGAAATTTCTCAGAGGTGCTATTCGATTTATTTGCAACCCAATCTGGGAATTTAAAATAGGGTGAAATTTTACTTAATACTTCATCCGAAACCTTAGTTACTTTTTGAAAATCTTCTGAAGAGTTAACGTATTTATTTTGATTTCGAAATTGATGCAAACGATCAATTTCTGCGACAGATAACCCTAATTTGTATCCTTTGTAATCGGTTATGAAATTTGGGTTAAACGGATAAATCGTATCTTTTTTAGTAGCAACTTTTTGTTTTAAGCTATCAATTTCATTTTGGACTAACAACCACGCTTTGTCTTCTTTGATTTCTTTTTTCTGAAATAAATTTTCGGATAGAAAAAAATAAGACAATTGTCCAAAAAGAATGAGTAGTAATAACAAGAAAATCCCACTTCGGTGTTCTCTTGAAAACATGAAGTAGGATTTTATTTTGTTCATTTTATTTTGATTTATTCGTTTTTACGTATTAATTCATCATCGTTTTCCTCGAAAGAATCTGGCTCTTGTTTTGGAGGTGTACTTAAAACCAAGTAGAAAAAATATCCTGTAACAGCTGTTACTGTTCCAACTGCTGTAAGCATTGTAATTAAAGCTTCTGTTTTCATGATTATATTCTCCCTTCTTTTTTACGTTTTTTATAAGCTACAAATACTAGATACGAAATACCTAAGAATACTAAAAGCAATAATAATCTTGAAGCATTTACAAATAAAATAGTTTCGTTTAATACTTCTAATTCTTTAGGATCTGTTGTTGTTGCAATTTTTTGATAAATATCCTTATTGATGATTTTATCCCATACTCCAGGTAAACTTGAGAAAAAGACAACACCCAAGAACAAAGGCGTAACATATTTAATAATGAATTTATATACACTAGGAACTTTAATATCAGCACCCGTTGTAATTTCTTTCCATCCTTTATCCATTCCAAAAATCCATGCGAAAAGTATGATTTCAAAGAAAGCAAAAACTACTAGTGAGAAAGTTCCTGCCCAGTAATCGTATTCGTCAAAAACTCCGTAATTGAAAAATAAAACCGTTGGAAGCCCTAAAATAAATACCAATCCTCCAAATGCCCAAGCTGCATTTTTGTGTTTCCAACCAAACTCATCTTTTAAGAATCCCATAACCGGAGTTCCCATTGCTAAAGAAGACGTAATTCCTGCGAAAAACAACAAACCAAACCAGCAAACTCCACACAATATGGCTAAAACTGTTCCCCATTGTTCAAATAAGAATGGCAACGTTTTAAATCCTAATCCTAAACCTCCTGTTTGTGTCATTTCTAGTACTCTATCAACACCTAAATATCCAACAGAAATTGGGATAATAATTGCAGCTCCTAAAACTACCTCCACAAACTCATTCATCCAACCTGCACTCATAGCATTCAAAGCAATGTCGTCATTCTTTTTAACATAAGAAGCATAACATTGGATAGAACCCATACCTACAGAAAGCGTGAAAAATATTTGTCCAGCAGCAGCCAACCATATCTTTGGAGACCAAATAGTTGAAAAATCAGGTGTCCATAAGAAATTCAAACCTACAGAAGCATCATTGATTGCTCCAGCAACTCCAGCCTCAACGTTGAAAGCCATAATTGCTAAGAAAACACCAAAAACAATTAATAATGGCATACCTATTTTAGCTACTTTCTCAACACCACCGCTTAAACCTTTAGATAAAATCCAAGTATTTAAAAGCAAACATACTAACCAAAAGAAAATAGTTTCAAAAGGCATTTCTAAACCTACGTAGCTGTTAAAAAAACCAGCTACTTCGTCTTGAGTTTGTCCAGCAAAAGTTCTTGAGATACTATGCCAAACCCAGCTTAAAGTCCATGATTCTAAATAACAATAGTAAGCAGCAACGGCTAAGTTTGTAAAAATCCCGAAAACACCAATGTATTTCCAAAATTTTCTTTTATCCATACTATCTAAGATAAATGGCGTACTGTGATGACCGTATTTTCCACCGAATCTTCCCATACTCCATTCTACGAATAGCAACGGAATTCCCATTAATAAAAAACAAACTAAATAAGGAATAATAAAAGCTCCTCCTCCATTTTGAACTGCTTGAACTGGGAACCTTAAAAAGTTTCCTAATCCTACAGCATTTCCAGCCATGGCTAAAATAAGTCCAACTCGTGAACCCCACGATTCTACTTTTGCAGTCATATAATTATATTGGTTGTTAATTTTTCAAAGATAAGAAAACAATCTAAAAAACAAATAAAAGTTGCGTTTAATGAAATTTTACAAGTCAAAAACTGAACTTCTTTTAGCTTTTATCATATCTTTTAGCTTTAAAAGGAATGCCAATGTCAAATAAAATCCAAATCCTAGACCAACGGTTATAAACGAAATATAAATAAAAAACAAACGCACATTTGTAGCTCGCATTCCTAACCTATCGGCTAAACGTGACGCAACAAAAAAACCATGTTTTTCAAAAAAATGCAATAAATTCTGAACCATTGATTAATAATTAATGTTCAAAAATACAATTAATTTTTAAGTAAATGAACACCCACAGCACATTGTAAACATTTTTTAGCTTCGCAATATTCTTTCTTTAGTTGCAGTAACGATTGTGTTTCAAAGGCATTTTTAGCAACAACTCCAATTGCAGAAAATTTATTAATAACAATATTTTTTTCGGGCTGAATTGCTTCTATCAAATCAATTATTTCTTGAGAACTTTCTTTTTGCAAGCTTTGTTCATAAGCAAATCGAACAGGAATAATTGTATTTATCAAAATCAAATCGACAAAAGAATACGCCATTTTCTTCTTCTTTAAAACGCTAATTTTATCAAAATTATAATGTGTTTCCCAATAATTACTTACTTCAACTTTGAATAAATCATAAATTTCGGAAATTGTTGAACAACTCATAATTTTGGAAAACAAATTGTGCTCCTTGTGATATAAAGCTGCCAATTGTGACAAACGAATGGTTGGGAAATTATCGGGTCTGTGTTTAAAAAATTCAGCTTTATCAAATACATTTTTAACAATTCTGTATTTATGAACCAAATAATTATAATCTTGTTGCAACTTTTTAGTATAACTATCTTGAAAATTAATTTCTAACATATTGGCTTGTCCAAAAAACAAAGCTTCTAAGTTTTCAACAGCAAATGATTCTTTTCGTATGACAGAAAAAGGAATTGATTTTGCCATATTTTGAAACAAAATACCATTTGTATTTAAACCAAAATTCTTAGCTAAAAGACAAAACAAAACCGCTTCCCAATCATTATTTGAGTTTAGTAATAATTGTCTAATTTCTGCTGATTTTCGTTCTAAACGTTCAAAATATAAACGTTCTTGCCAATTTCTAAAAACAAAATCATCAACTTTACCGATATCGTTTTCGCAATAAATCCAAGATTTTTGACTGAATAACGATTGATATTTATGTAAATCAGACAATGCTACATATTCCTTAAGCTCTAATGTTGGAATTTCTGAATTATCTTTTCTGAAAATCGGCACATCGTGTTCCCAAACGACATGTAAAATCACCGAATAATAATTCGAATCTTTTTCGTGATTATGCACATACCAATCTGATGACTTGAGATGTATTTCTACATTTCCTGCCCATTTTTGATTGCCAATAATAAGTTGTGCATTGAAAAAATCAGGTCCAGTGAGTTGCAAATATTGACCTGAACTGAGAATCTGAATAGATTCTCCAGATGTAGTTTTTAAATTGGCAATATCAAATTTCTTGAATTGCCACACGTGGTGCAAAAAATCTTCTTTCATTCTGTATGGCGTATATAATTGAAAAACAAAGATAAAAAATTATATTTGCTGAACAACTCAACTTTTATGAAAAAATTTATAACCATCACATTACTAAGTCTTTTTACGTTTGCGCAATCTCAAACTAATGAAAAACCATCAAAAGGACTAATAATTACTTATAACAGAAGTTCAAATGGGAAGTTAATCGAAAATCAAGATGCGATTTTAGTTTTCACAAATAAATCAGAAACGTTGATCACTTCTGAAAATATGCTTAGAAGAAAAGCTTTGTTTCCATACGAGCAAACCTTAATCAATCGTTCTAAAAATAAAATTCTACAGGTTACCCAACTAAAAAGAAAAGAATCTGTGACCACAGTTGACAGTGTTTCTCTTGCCAAACAAAACTTTGAATTCTTAGAGGAAACCAAAACTATTTTGGGATATAAATGTAAAAAGGCGAAAACAATTATTAATTCCAATACCATTGAACTTTGGTACACGAATGAATTGCAAGTAAAAGGCGCACCAACAACTTTAGGACAAAATATTGGTTTGGTTTTGGAAATGGTTCGTAATGGTAATTTTGTGATTTCGGCTACTAAAATTGAAAAGATAAAATCTGTTATAATATCTGATATTTTACAAAGCAGCACTACCAAAAGTCCTGTTTTAGATGGATTGACTTATAAAGATTTGGTTTGGAAAAGCCGTTTTACAACGATTAAAGTGTTTGAAAATGAAATCATTAATTTTTCAGACGCATCAAAATCAAACGATAGTATTTTACGATTTGCCAATGGAACAATTATTTTAAAGAAAATTACTTTTCCAGAAATTAAAAAAGGTGATTTAGTTTTTTTAGACTTAGCAGAACAATCCAATGGTGATGCTTATGACAGAACGGGGTCGGTTTTTATGATTCCGCAAGATAAAAAGCAATCATTTTTTGATGGATTACAAAATGGAGCTAAAACTTTACCTATTTATGAAAACGGAAATGGAAAGCAATATCAGGGTGTTGTGGCAACTCCAGAATTTTCTCCAATAATTGAATTGATGCGATTTTTTACGCCTTTCGGAATTAAACAATACAATCACATTCAATTGAAAGATAAAACTTGGCACGAAATTGTTCCGTATCGAATGGACATAACCGATTTAAAATCAAATTTATCAGGAAAAACGGTTTATGTTGGAACTTTTATTGGTAATTATGACAAAGGCGGACACAAAATTTCGATGAATATTACGATTAATCCAAGCGAAAGTTCTTTGGATAAAACCAATATTTCTATTCCGTTATTTAATACAACAAACGTAATGGAAATGACTGGACAAGAATATGCCACAATGTTCAATCATGAAAAAGGATTGGAAGTCACTTTCACTTTAGACAAAGAAATCAAAAACGCAAAATTGCGCTACATTACCACTGGACATGGTGGTTGGGAAAACGGCGACGAATTTGTTCCAAAGAAAAACACCATTATTTTAAACGGAAAAGAAATGTTTTCATTTATTCCATGGAGACAAGATTGTGGTGGTTACCGATTATTCAATCCGGCTTCTGGGAATTTTAATGACGGATTATCTTCATCCGATTTGAGTCGTTCAAATTGGTGTCCTGGAACAGCAACGAATCCAATTTATATTGAATTAGGAGATTTAAAAGCAGGAACACATACAATTCAAGTTAAAATCCCACAAGGTCCAAACGAAGGTGGAAGTTTTAGTGCTTGGAATGTTTCAGGCGTTTTACAAGGAGAATAAAAAAAGACGTTCAATTGAACGTCCCTTTTTTTAAATTATTTTATTGAACCAATAATATCATATTTAGTAATAATATGATGTTTTCCATTTCCTAAATCAACTAAAACCGCTTGGTTATCTTTAGTAATTAGTTTAGAAACATCTTCTACTGGTGTTCCAATTTTTACGATTGGAAATGGCTTACCCATAACTTCGCGAATTGGTCTTTCAGCAGTGTTTTTATCTGAAATGAAACTTTGGAACAAATCCGATTCATCTACAGAACCTACAAATCCATTTACATCAACTACTGGAATTTGAGAGATTTTATATTTTCTCATTCTTTCAATGGCATGAGAAACTAATTCTTCTGTACGAACAATTACTAAAGGTTTGTCGATATGTTCTTTGATTAAATCTTCTGCTTTTGTGATTTCTTCTTCTAAGAAACCTCTTTCGCGCATCCAATCATCATTAAACATCTTTCCAACATAACGACTTCCAGAATCGTGAAATAAGACCACAACTACATCTTCTGGACCAAAGTGTTCTTTTAACTGCAATAAACCCTTTACAGCGGCTCCAGCAGAGTTTCCAACAAAAATCCCTTCTTCTAAAGCGATTTTTCTTGTATAAACAGCTGCATCTTTATCGGTAACTTTTGTAAAACCATCGATTAATGAAAAATCAACGTTCTTAGGTAAAATATCTTCACCAATTCCTTCAGTGATATACGAATAGATTTCATTCTCATCGAAAATTCCGGTTTCGTGGTATTTTTTGAAAACCGAACCGTACGTATCAATTCCCCAAATTTTAATATTTGGATTTTTTTCTTTTAAATATTTAGCTACACCTGAAATCGTTCCTCCAGTTCCAACTCCAACTACAAAATGCGTAATTTTCCCTTCTGTTTGTTCCCAAATTTCTGGACCAGTTTGTTCGTAATGTGCAATAGCATTACTTGGATTATCGTATTGATTTACGTACCAAGAATTTGGAATTTCTTCTCCTAATTTTTTAGACACGGAATAATAAGAACGAGGGTCAGTTGGTTCAACATCCGTTGGACAAACGATTACTTTTGCTCCAACAGCGCGTAAAATATCAGATTTTTCTTTAGATTGCTTATCAGAAATTACAAAAATACATTTGTAACCTTTTACGATTGCTGCTAAAGCTAAACCCATTCCTGTGTTACCTGAAGTTCCTTCAATAATTGTTCCACCTGGTTTTAAACGTCCATCAGCTTCTGCATCTTCAATCATTTTTACAGCCATTCTATCTTTTACAGAATTTCCAGGATTGAAGGTTTCTACTTTGGCTAACACTAATGCGTCAACTTCGGCAGTTACTTTGTTTAATTGCACTAAAGGCGTATTACCAATAGTTTCTAATATATTTTTTGCGTATTTCATTACTTATGAATGTCTGATGTTATTTTTTGCAAAGATAGTGTGAATATTACGAATACAAAAATGAAAATGATTAGCGAACTAACCCTGAATGAATATTGTAGCTTGTGAGGGTGCGAACAACTACTCATGAAAGCAGGAAAATGAACAGCAAAAATTCTCGAACGATTTGTTTCTATTTAAAGAAATTCCAGACTAAACCAAAACGAACAATAAAATCTTGATAAGGGTAATTTGGCGCAGAATAGAAATTATTTCCTGTCCAAGCTGAATTGAAATGTTCTGCTTTTAGGAAAATTCGTGTTTGACGCACACGCGCATTGATGAAAAAATCAAACATTGGAAAACCACCAATTTTAGTTTCGTTTTGCACATAAAACTCACCAATTAACGGATTGTAGTCGTTTGCATAATATTCTGTAAAATATTGAAGAGTAACACCTGTT
>Ga0209800_10001639_pt1 | contig 22453 bp, 9 predicted proteins | sample Higcelweek8metaG_FD_187174 | JGI IMG/M metagenome (GOLD analysis project Ga0209800, IMG submission 187174) | Freshwater pond sediment microbial communities from the University of Edinburgh, under environmental carbon perturbations - High... | ecosystem: Environmental > Aquatic > Freshwater >...
AAATGATACCCCGGTCAAACTGATAAATGGCATAATTTCCCGGACTGAACTCTGCAGAAACATTCTCCTGCAGAGAAAACAAAACAACTGCGAATACAAATGCTGTTTTCATAAAAACAGCCCTGCTGCAAATACACCGATCCTTTAGCGCTGATGTCATTAAGAGATTTCCTTTCATGTTCTGACTAATGAATTCCAAGTATTTACTACACATCTGAATATAGCAGTCCGGTGTGCGGACGTCAATCTAAATCCGGTGTTAAACTGATCAGGATAACATATGCAGTTCACTGAGCGGAGCCGAAGTGAACCGCCCCCCGCGCTAAACTTCTTTTCCAAAACAAATTAAAAACTGATTACAGTGCAGCTTTACTGATTCAATTATCTTGACAAAGTCAGTAAGTCCTATTTAATTTAGTAAAGAATCGCCTGATAAAACTTGACCTTTTATGATCTGTTAATTTTCTTTTCCCTTATGTTTGATAAGACAAGCCGGTGGTTTCTGACTGGTTTTGCGGGGTTTTAGGGGGCGAGATACAAGATTTACAATTTCATTTGCGTTTTTTACTATAAATATTTTAGAAACTGAGACGATATCCGGTGTAATTTTAATTTTCCCTGTCAAGTATTTCACGCACTTTAGAAAGAAGCTGTTTTGCGGTATACGGTTTACTGATAAAATCAATACCCTCATCAAGCATTCCCTGTTTGTCTATAACTTCGGCTGTATATCCTGAGTTATAGAGAATTTTTGTTTCCTGATGAATGGTTTTCATTTTTTCACTTGTTTCTTTTCCGTTTATTCCCGGCAGTATAACATCTGTTATAAGCAGATGAATCTTCTCATTATAATTCAGTGCAATATTCAGTGCGTCTTCTCCTGTTTCAGCAGACATTACTTTATATCCTGCCTCCAGAAGAATATCCATACAGAATTGCAATACAAATTCATTATCTTCTGCTATCAGTATTGTTTCGTTTCCAGCTTTTAGTGTATCAGGTTCTTTTAAATTCATTTCTCCAGTATTTTTACTATTTACTACAGGGAAATACAGTTTGAATACTGTTCCTTTTCCAACTTCAGAATAAACCTCAATAGTTCCGCCGGCTTGATTTACAATTCCATAAACTGTTGACAACCCGAGCCCGGTTCCCTTTCCCTTCTCTTTTGTTGTAAAAAACGGTTCAAAACATTTATCAGCAATCTCTTTTGTCATGCCTGAACCTGTATCTGAAACTGACAGCATTACAAACTGACCAGGTTTTATATTCAGGTGCTGCTTTGAGTATGCATCATCAAGAATAGTATTTTTTGTCTCAATTATCAGTCTTCCGCCATTGGACATCGCATCTCTTGCGTTTACAGACAGATTCAGTATGATTTGTTCAATCTGTCCCGGATCAACCTTTATTTCATTCAGACAATCATCTATTATCATGTCAAGAGTTATATTTTCACCAAGCAAAGTAAGAATCATTTTTTGAATGTTCTTTATTGCATCATTCAGGTTCAATATTTTTGGTTCAATGACCTGTTTTCTTGAGAACGCAAGCAGCTGTCTTGTAAGGTTTGCAGCACTCAATGCCGCTTTCTCGATCGTTTCCAGTTTAGTATAGGCTTTGCTTGAAGTTGAAATATATTGCTTTACAAGTTCAGCGTTTCCAAGAATCGCTGTCAGCATGTTATTGAAATCATGTGCTATGCCGCCTGCAAGCCTTCCGATGGATTCCAGCTTTTGCGAATGTAAAAGCATCTCCTCAAGTTTCTTCTTCTCATATTCCATTTTTTTCAATTCTGTAATATCAAGAAGTGTCGCAACAATGCCTGCACTGAAATCATTTGAATCAAGAGTATTAAAACATATAAGCACGTTTATTTCATTTCCGTCCTTCTTTCTGAACCTGGATTCTGTAATAACCATACCGTTTTTTTCAATCTGTTTGTAAAGGCTGCCAATACGCTGGTACTCTTCATCGTCAAAGTAAAAAATTCTGGCGTTCTTTCCGATAAGTTCATCTGCATTATATCCTGTAATCCTGCACAGAGCTTCATTTGTCATACTGAGAACTCTGTTGTAAAGCAGTGTTATCCCGGCAGGGCTCGCATTGAATATTGACTGCATCAGACTTTCATTCTTCTTTAATGCCTGCTCTGCCTTTTTAATTTGGGTTATGTCAAGAATTGTTGCGACAACCCCGGTTTCCATGTTATGGAGGTCAAGTGGATTCAGACCAATAATAACATTGATTTCAGTTCCATCTTTTCTCCTGAACCTCGATTCAATAATACCTGGACTCATTTTTTCAAGACCACGATAAATCTGACCGACCCGATTATACTCATCATCATCAAAATAAAGAATCCGTGTTGACGTTCCGTAGAGTTCATCTTCAGAATAACCGGTAATCTGGCACATCGATTTGTTGATCTTGACGAATTCCCTGTTTACAAGCATTACAATACCTGTTGGACTTGCCTCAAAAATAGATTGAAGTATTGCCTGATTTTCCTTAAGCTGTTTTTCAGCCTGCTTCATTTCTGTTATATCCAGTAGTGTCGCAACAACACCGGCATCAATATCATCTTGATCAAGCCGACTGAGACAGAGCACTACAAATATTTCCGTTCCATCTTTCTTTCTGTAACGGGTTTCTATCGTTTCGCTTTCTTTTTGGTCAAGAGTATTGTATACAAGTCCTACGCGGTTGTATTCATTTTCATCAAAATAAAGAATCCTGCTTGATGAATTCTCGAGTTCCTCTTCTGAATAACCTGTAAGACTGCAGAACGCCTTGTTTACTTTAACAAACTTCCTATTGACTAATTGGGCAATCCCGGATGGACTTGCATTAAAAAGACTCTTCAGGAATGATTCATTTTCCTTGATTATCTGTTCAGCTTTTTTGAGATCTGTTATGTCAAGAACTGTTGTTATGACCCCATCATTGAGATTATTGCGATTCAATGGACTCAGGGACAATAGTGCATTTATCTCATTACCGTTCTTGTTCCTGAGATATGCTTCAGTCATTGCAAATCCATTTTTCTCAAGTTCCTGATATACAGAACCTGTCCTTTCAAAATCTTCATCTGACATATATACAATTCTTGTACTCTGACCAATCAGTTCATTTTCAGAATACCCTGTGATCCTGCACATAGCATCATTAACTTTTGTAAACTTTCGATCAAAAGCAAGTGCAATCCCGGCAGGACTTGCTTCGAAAATACTCCTTAAAAGAGCCTCACTCTTTTTTATTGCCTCTTCAGCCTTTGTCTGCTCGGTAACATCATGGTACACACCTTCGATACCAATAACCTTGCCGCTTGAATCTTTGTAAAAGTGGCTGTTTGTCCTGACAACTACAGAAGTGCCATCACTGCGTTTCAGAGTGACTTCATACTCGGAAACCATTCCATTCACTTTCATTATTTCAATCAGTTTCTGTCGTTGTTCCGGGTATAAATAAAATTTTTCGGCAATATTTGCACCGATCAGTTTTGAAGTAGAAGGATAACCAAGAAGTGTAGCCGCAGAAGGAGAAACAAATGTAATATTCCCTTCAAGATCACATCTATAAACAGCATCCTGCATATTATTTACAAGCGTACGATAATTTTCCTCATTTTCATAAAGCGCACGTTCAGTACGTTTTCTTTCTGTGATGTCACGGGCAAAAGTTGTAAACCCTGTAATAGCTTCACTTGCAATAATCGGACATATACTTTCCTCATACGATCTCACATCACCATCCGGATTTGCCAGGTCAAATTCAATAGTAAACGATTCTCCGGAAAGAGCCCTTTTGTCAACTGCCTCCCAGTATTTCTGCATTGTTTCAGAAAACAGATCAGAGGGTCTCATTCCAGGGTATATCTCTACTTTAAAAAGTTTACGATAAATATCGCTGTAGGCTTTGTTGAATACTATCAGACGACGTTCTTTATCATAAGAGGCAATTATATCATTTGTACTGCCAACTACAGCCTGAAGGTTCGCAGCAAGATTCTTCTGATTTTCTTCACTCTGTTTCTGATCAGTTATGTCAATATTGCAGCCGACCATCCTGACTGGATTTCCATCTGCATCCCATTCAATAACCTTGCCTCTTGTCAGTACCCATACGGTTGAGCCATTTTTATGATGATTACGCAGTTCACATGAAAAAGGTATTTCTCCATGACTTTTTACATGCGTATCTAATTTTTCCATAGCGATTTTAAAATCATCTTTAAAAATAAATAGAGATACTGATTCCCGCATGTTTGGAATTTCATTGTCTTCATAGCCAAACATTTTTTTCATTGCCGGACTGAAATATTCTTCACCAGATGGAATATCCCAATCCCAATAACCAATACGTCCATTATCAAAGATTTCCTTGAATATTGACACATCAATAAACTTTTTTGGTTCCATATAGATTCAATATTTTAAAGTTATATCAAATAAGTCTGTAAGCACTATAGCGAATTACTGATTATCAGAAACAAATTTATACAATTTTTTTATATGCGAATTGAACAGACATATATCTGATTGATTATACAAACATTGCAATCAATATTGAACAGAAATCTCTAATCTCTTTATTTTTCTTCCGGAGCGAATCGTCTTTTACCAATATCACCTTATGATGACAAATGATAATTTACATTTTTGCAGAGACCTCATATCTTTTTTTTCACCTTAAAGCGAATAAACTTTCTCGGTTGATTCATAATAATCGAGGAACAATGAAATTTACCAAAGAAAAAACCGAAAGATCTTTTATTGAAGCCGGGTTGGCAGATTTCAGGGGAATCATTATTTAAAGCATATACTGATTAAATATTTCTAAAATGTTATGTCCATATATATTATTTACAAAATGTGATTATGTGAACACATCGAGAGTTCGTATGTGTTCACAGAAGTGCCGGAGCATTATCTAAAAATCGAAAACGCCTGTTTCTGAACGCCATTATCAATGACAAACAGATAAGTTCCTTTGGTTAATTTTGTCAAGAGAACAGGATTGGAAATTGTTGCTGGTTGAACGACACGTCCCCTCATATCGGAAATCATAACTTTTGTATTCTGTGATGATGGTGTCCAGTAGATCCGGTCTCCAATGCGGCTGAAAGATAATGTCCTGCTTTTGTAAACAGATCTGTTAATTACTTTGACATCGGAAGTTTTTATCATTTGTACATTATCTATATAAATTGGCAATAGAGAACCTCCGGCATTTATTTGAAATATTCCTCCAGTGGTGCTGGAATCGGGAGTAATTGTAATAGTAAATGACTGTTTTTCAGCGGTCAGGTCAATAGACGCCCCGCCTTGATAATGCCAGGTTTCAGCTGATGAGAGCCCGACAAATGCACTGCGCGAATCTGTCGACCAGGCATCAAGGGTTATTGTATAGGTGGCTCCGCTATCCAGTTCAAGATTGCTTTGTGATAACTGAATACCCCAATTCAAAGTGTCTGTATTGGTTATATCAATGTTTGCCTGTGAATTATCAAATTTATTGACAGCTTCGTTGCCATTTGCAGTATCTACCCAGAAAAACCAATCGGAATCGCTTGAAAAATCGCTGTTTTTAATCATATTTTTGCCATTGTCAGGAGTAAATATCGCAACAAGTAAAGTATTTTCTTCTATGGTAAGCTTTAAAGGGTTATCGGTTGAAGCAGATGCATCACTCCACGATTTAAACAAAGAGCCTTCAGAGGGTACAGCAGTAAATGTAACCTCGGTGCCTTTTAAAACCTGCGTAGCGCCTGGGGATACTGTTATTGATCCGTTTCCTTGTACGGCTGTCAGGATTTTTGCCGAATCCGGACTTTGATTTGCGGGTCTGGCAAGTAGTCTGTCACGTATCCATTTGCCTGATTTTGACAAATCTGAATCTGCCCATATACCTGATGTTGACGCGCTGGGAACTAATTCAGAGCAGGGTTCAGGGATATTGGAGAGTGACCAGTTTGCCCAGGAGATTCCCTTGATATCAGCCCAGTCCAGCCAGACTTTTGTTTCATCAAAATAGAGAGTGCTATCAGTTTTGCCACCTGCGGCATCAGTAGTACCAAATTCTGTAATGAATATTGCTGCGCCTTTACTCATGGCTGTTTCCGCATTTGTCCTGACAGAAGCGCCATGCGTTCCTGCGTAAAAATGCAACGTATACGCTACATTTGTGTCCTCTAACGGATTTTTTGCCGCAGATGCAGGATCTGATGACCAGTTCGGGGTTCCGACAACAATGAGGTTGGAGCTGTATTTTCGAATCTCAGGAATAATCGAATCGGCATACTTACGGATATCATCCCATGTATCATATTCATTGGTGCCTGTTCCATTTACATTATCAGGTTCATTCCAGATTTCCCATATGATATTAGGAGTATTCTTGTAAGTTTTGGCCATTTCAGAGAAGAATTCTTTTGACTGGGTGATATGAAGATTTGCGTTATGATCATGCCAGTCTACAAGGATGTAGATACCATTTGTTATTGCAGCATCAACTACCGTTTTTGCATATGTCAACTGCTCCGTTGGTTTTTCAAGGTATCCGCCTGGATTCTCAACTGCAATTGCAGCTCTGATCAATGATGCATTCCAGGTCATTGCAATATTGCTGATAACGTTGCTGTTGTAAAATTTTTGACCACCCCATATCGACCAGTAAAGGCTTGGCCCTGCGAGCTGAACTGGATCTCCGTTTGCCCCGACGATTTTTGCCCCCTGCTTTTTAATCGCCCCGTATTGTGAAACTGGCGTTGCCTGAAGGTTGAAAAGAGTAACATTAAATAGTAGGATCCCAAACAACCAAGACTTCATGATTATCTCCTTACAGCGGTAATTAAGTATAAATGAAAGATATCAAACAGTATTTAAAGTTAAAAAATTCTAATACTCAAAACTGCTTACTTTTCTGAACATTTTTTTAAGGTGGGCAAATCTTTATGTAATAAACAGATAATTAAAATTAATGAGAAGAAAAACTTTGAAAAATGTGCATATGCGGCAGATGCACATCAACGAAATGAATAAAAAAATCGTGGAAAATGGTTATTTTTTTAAAGCAGATATTCTGAATTGCCGGGGTGAGATGCCTTCCATTTCTTTAAAAATTCTATTAAAATGTGTTATACTGTTATATCCTACTTTTAAGGCTATATCGACAATGTTTCTGTCCGTTTCTAATAATAGGCGTTTCGCTTCGGTAAGGCGGATTGCATTAAGATACTGTTTATAACTACAGTTTTTCTTCTCACGCAGAATCTGAGTTACTTTGTTAGGCAATATTCCGACTTCACTGGCAATGCGGTTCACGGTAAGCCCGGGATCTTTATATTCATTTGCAATATAGGTTACAATTCTATTTAAACACTGATCAGAATTGTTGTCTACAACAAGTGGCTTATAGGAAATGACAACTTTTTTCTTTTCACTCTTCGTAAAATTTCTATTTAAAAAATAAAGAAATCCATAAAACAGGAACCATCCAAGGCATAAATAAAGAGTCAAGAGGGCTCTTTTAACCATATCTTTACGCATAACTAATTTATGAATGGTAAAAGTATAGGGCTGGTTGGGCTCGTAAATGTATCCGTTTTCGATTATTATTTCAGCAACTTCCTTGAATGTCTCCTCCGGAAGTGAATCATCCGGTAATTTATTAATAACATACCACCATGTTGGTGTAGTGAAGGATTTAACAGGAACAGTAAATTGTTGTTTCTTTTGCTGACATTTAAAGGTTTTTAAAAAATAGCGGTATGAAAGAGCATTTGCTTCATCAGTGTATCCTGGTATAATTGTGTGGAAGAAAATATTTAAATCCAGTTGTGTTTTCGATTCCAGATCTATTGAAAAAAAATCATATGCAGAGAGATTCTTGTATCGGGAAGCTTCTTTAAGGACAAATTTGATCCCGGCATATGGATATTGCAGTTTCTCACCCAGAGTATACCCTACAGTGATTGCAGATGAACTATTGTCACAAAAGTCAACTCTGGAATTACCTCCATTGGCTTGATCACTGAATTCAATAATATTGTTTTCAGGTATATCGGGATAAATTGATACCTCACGTTTATAAAAGGATATTAAAAAAAAGAGAATAAAAAGGCCTATTGGAATTAAATAGAGCTTTTTTGTATGTATAAAACGAAGTGCGTTCAATAAATGCTTCATACGTGTACCAATCTGGCAATAAAGAAGCTATAGAAAATATCTATAATATTTCACTACCATCCCATAGAAATTCAGAAACGTTGACAATATAGCTGGCCATTTAACATGTTTAAAGTCTACGAAAAATTTAAACAAGGATTGCTACAATGAAGCCAGCTAAGCACTAATTTACATTATTGAAACAGGTAGTTGAAAATATTCCGGCATATCTTGTTGCAAAAATTGCAAAAAAATATGGTATTGGTAAACAGTCACGTACATTTTCACCTTGGAGTCATGCAGTATCAATGCTTTTTGCTCACCCTGACACACGCACTAAGTCTCAATATAGAATAAAAAACAGGATTCACGCAGTGTTTGCCACAAAAACAAGGGAGCCGGGCACGGCGAAACAACAACGAACTACGTGGCAGAAATTCGTGCTTCCAAATTGAATTGAACTTTGACAAAAGGAATAAAAGTAATGAATAAAGAATGTCTTTTTCTTGACGTTTTTACGGATGTACCCTATGCAGGTAATCAACTTGCTGTATTTCCTGATGCTAGCGATTTGACATCCAATCAAATGCAGCGGCTTGCGAATGAAGTAAATTATTCTGAATCAACATTTATTTTTAATAGTAAAGACAAAGATGCTGACTTCGAAATCCGCATCTTTACTCCAAAACAGGAAGTCCCGTTTGCCGGACATCCAACCATCGGAACCGCATTCGCTATATGTAAAATTCTTAATTTATGGACAATCGACAAACAGATACTGAGACTTAAAACGAAAGTTGGAATTATTCCATTGGAATTCAAGCCCGATATTATCTGGATGAAACAAAACAGGCCGAATTTCCAGAATAAATATACAGACAAATTAGCTATAGCAGAACTTATAGGTTTGACACCTCAGGATATTTCAGATAAATTACCAATTCAGGAAGTCTCAACTGGTAACAAAATTCTGATTGTTCCGATTGTTTCTCTCAATTCAATTCAAAAGGCAAATGGAAACGCAATATTACTTGAAGAATTTTACAAACTGACAGGATGTTTAGCACCATATTTGTTCACAACCGAAACTATTGATAAAAAATCAACCATTCATTCAAGATTTTTTGCACCGCATTGCGGTATACTTGAAGATCCTGCAACAGGATCTGCTGCAGGACCATTGACCGCATATTTATTACATCATAATGTTTTTGGATTTGATTTTGAGTTGATTAACGAACAAGGCATTGAAATGAATCGACCTTCAAAAATTCATATGAATGGGAAGATAGAAAATGGTGAATATATTGTCAGAATTGGCGGTTCGTGCGTATCTGTCGGGAAAGGTGAATTTACAATCTAATTTCGAATAAAGAATAGATAAGAAAAGTCCGGTTCATTTTTATAGATCCTGCTCAATCGGGCCTGCGATCGTTCTGATTTTTTATTCTTACAATGTAAATACATTCAAAACGTCTTTGTTGTCATTTAAATAACACACAATCAAAGTTCTTTTAATCCACCGCATCCTCCAACAGCTCCGATTACTGTTTTGGTATTTCTCTTCTCTGATTCTTTTATCACCTGTTAACATTGTTCTGACTGTGCCTGTTTGTATTATTGACGTAGGGGTAATTCGTGAATTGCCCCCGCGTCAATCGCGGATGGTGAAATGTCTTCGGGGACATTTTTATTATGTCTTTTTTTAATAGAGCTGATGCTATACATGTACTCTCCTAATCACAGGCATTATCAAGCTCTGTCGGCATAATTCTAATATTTATCAACACTTCGGCTTATCCATTTTGATTGCATTCCGATAATTTCAATGTTACTGTTAATAAATAACAAAAATGCCTGCAAGGGAACATTCCTATTTAGAATGCAGCATACAAGGTGTTTGGATTTTTAATTTTCAATAATCCGGAAAACGATTACCGGATTACCGTCTGTATATAAAGGAGTTAAGCAGATGAGATTTCATATATTTGCGCTGTTACTGACAGCTGGGCTGTTTTTGACAGGATGCGATGATTCAGATTCATCCCCGACAGAACCTTACACATCCGGAAATTCACAGGAGATCGGAACATGGATCACTGCTGCCGGATGTATCTATTCATTCAATGGCAAATGGACCGTAAGGGGCATGCTTGATGTTTTAAACAAGTCATTTAATAATAATACCAGCCAAAACCAGGCCATTTCATATACCAGGAAAAATGGAAAAATCAATTATAAAGTTTTGATGATTACTGATTATGGCACACTTTTAGTAGACGATTTTATCAGTTTTACTATTCTTACCGAAGGACGGTCTGCTCTTATAGACGGAGACACGGCTTACTATATTTCTTCAAAAAGCACATGGGACATCGAAAACCTGCCTGTATTTTTATTGGAAACTTACCGAATACTGCCTTCGATTGTTTTTCCTGAATTAGATGGTAGATTACTCCTTGCCGGAGACTTGACAATACTGAACTCAATTACAAAAGCAGCAATAATGTTTGATAATAAATTCATTTATTCAGTGGAGAACAGTGGACAGCCATCAAGAATGATAAGTTGCTATATGTCAAAGGAAAACACAGTACACGCACTGGTGGGTATTTATAAAAACAGTGCTTACCCACCGGCATACATTACTTTTACCCTGTCAAAGAATCAGTCTGTTTATACCCCGAAGCCGCGGTTCATAGATACAGCCTCCGGTATTCAAGCCACGAGTCTTTTTATTGACTCCGATTCTGTATACATTGCAGGTGATGATGCCGAGAGAAAACCATGCTACTGGAAAAACTTCAATCGTGTAAACCTTGAATTTCCTGCGTCATACAGATATGGAAAAGCAAACTTTATTCAGAATGTAAACAATCATATTGTTATTACCGGTATTGTAACACGCACATACACCAGTTGGATTGGCGGAGGAGAAACTGATTCAGCCTGTTACTGGATTGATGGAAAATTCGGGATCGGTTTACTGGATACAACCATGTTCAGCGGGAAACAATACGGCTACAAACATATTGGCGGCAATGATTATCAATTGTATGGTTATGGATCGGCGAATTACCTTTCTGTTAATAGCAGCCATGTTCTGCTTGAGAAACCTGCCCAATATGAACTTCAGCATGTTTTCAAAATTCTTGAATCTCCGGATGGAGAACCGGTTGTACTTGGTGAGAATACAAACTCAATTGCCAATGGCGATGTGAGCGGCGGATACTGGGGAATATCAGGAGCATTCATACCGACAACCTACAAACACTACGTACCCGAATGTGGCGTATATAATTCCAATGGAACGATGTTTCTTGGAATGTACAAAGGGATCTGGTCAAACGGCACCTATGTCGGTGCCTGTATGAATACACTGGATAATTTTGAAATAACTGATATGTATCTTTACAATTAAGTTTAATTGACATCAGATTAAATTTCAAATTGATCTGATGTATCGCGCGTCCTGTGAACATTTATAAATTTGCATGTCAGTGTTAAACTATAAATTTTATTACTGCCAGGTTATATTCATTATGGTATATTAAATTTAAAACCAAACCGATACTGCAGAACAGGGAACACCATGGAAACACGATAGGATATTATTGAATTCCTAAAGACCAATCGTGAATTTTTAAATAAACAGTTTCACATTGAAAAAATCGGCTTGTTCGATTCATTTGCCCGAAACGAACAGACGGCTTATAGACAATCCCGGCAAAATGAGCTGAAAAACTTCTTTCAACCTGCCGCATCACTTGACTTACAGTAAAATCAGTTTTTTTCTGTTACGGTGGTGAAGCATTTTTCACCACTTTCGTAAAAAATCCGACTCAAAAAACACCATGCTCGAAAATTATTGTATATTTTCTTAATTATGAAATGCTTTTGTTACAACTTAAACTATGCTGCACAACCTGATAAATGCAGTTTTTCAAGGCAATTTCCCGGTAAAACGCATCACTTAAGAACAAAATAATCAATAATCATAAAAGGAGATTAAATGAAAAACATTCTCAGTTCACTTTTCATTCTCGCTGTTGCAGGCACATTATCACCTGCTTTTTCACAAATGGGAGGAAACTATAAATGGAATAATACCGGATCCCTTCCTTCCGGCATTACGCACTCCACTTATCACAGCACCCTTATGAATACAGATATAGGTTATAATGTATATCTTCCGCCAAAATACAGCAGTTCCACTGACAGTTATCCTGTTGTTTACTCTCTGCATGGTATGGGAGGAAATGAGGGATCAAACTGCCAGATCTATTCAGGAGTACTTCCTGACGCAATCAGCAGTAATGAAATACTGCCCTTTATTGTTGTCTTTGTAAATGGCAGAGGCAATACATTTTACAGCGACTCAAAAAATGGTACTGTAAAATGTGAATCTTCCATAATAAAAGAACTCATTCCGCATATCGATTCAACCTACCGTACAAAGGCAGATCGCAAATCAAGGGCAATCGAGGGAATATCAATGGGAGGTTTCGGTACGCTTCTGCTTGGATTCAAGCACCCTGATATTTTTGGAAGCATTGCAACTTATGATGCCGCCCTTGTCACTTGGGACACCATCAGCCAGCAGCAGTTTGATCAATCAATCCCAAATGATATTTTTGGCAGTGACAAACAATACTTTCTTGACAACTGCTACCCATTTACTTTTGTGAAAAAGAATCTGGACACAATAAAGTCACTCGGCATAAAGGTCCGCATGATCGATGGTGATAACGATGTTCAGATGGGGCCTCTTTACAGTTACAATTGCGCAATGAGAGATACTCTGAAGGCAAACGGGATAAGTATCGAATTCAAGACAATTCCAGGCGGCGGTCACGGTGCAGGCATGAGTGCTGCAACTGTCAAAGAGAATCTGGTCTTTCACTCTAATAATCTCAAAGCACTGGCAACAGCCGTTCAAAGCAGGAGTGTTTCAGGGCAATCTGCGGCAAATGCAGTTTGCGGCTCTGTCAAGTTCTCCACAATGACCGGTTTTCATATACCGGGCAATTGGCAGAACTCTGTAAATTCAGTAATGTTTTACGATTTGAACGGGAAACACCTTGGGCAGTTGCCTATAGGTAAACAAAGCTTCATAGACGGCAGTACAGTTAAAAAACTTTTCGGTTCAGGAACATATCTCATAAAACCAGTAATGTGATATATTCTACATCTCATCATAATCACACAGGCCAATGCCTGTGTGATTATACTATTCAAAAGCTGGCCGCAAACCCTTAAGGGCTATTTAGCAAAAGTAAATCATACCTCGAAAATGAAACTCTCCTGACAGTGCAGCACGCCATGCAATGCCTGGCGTTCTGGAAATCAGTTATTCCTGCTGCGTCAATACGAAATTAGCTGTTACGATTAAATCAGATGTAACATTTGTTATTGTCAATGGATTGTCTGAACCGTTATAGCCTCCAGTCCAGAATGTAAATGTACTATCAGTGCCTGCAACTGCAGTAACAGTTGTGCAGCTGTCGCCATGAGCAACAGTTTGCACTTTTGTTCCGCCTATTGTGCCGCCTGGTCCTTCAATAAATGTTACTGTATATCTCTTGATATCAAAATTTGCTGTAATTGTCATATCTGATACAACATTTGTTATTGTCAATGGATTGACAGTACCGGTATAATCTCCGCTCCAGCCTGTAAATGTGCTGTCAGTACCTGCAACTGCAGTGACCTCGGTGCTGCTGCCGCCATAAGCAACAGTTTGCACCTTTGTTCCACTTATTGTACCGCCTGAACCTTCAGTAAAAGTCACAGTATAAGTCTGAATTGCAAAGTTCGCCTGAACCTCGGCATCACCTGTTGTCAATGTTACTTTTGTATTGAAATCAGTTGGATCTTCAATTGCCGGATTCCCGCTGATCACAGTCCAATTTACAAAATTATACCCGGTATTCGCACCTGCTGCTATAGGCGTTTCAATGCCATGATTTACACTCTGAGGAAAAGTACCGGCCGGGGCAATTATCACTCCGCCTGCTGCCGCAGTAACTGTCAATTGATACGTATTAATTGCGAAATTCGCAGTGACGTTTTTCGCCGAGTTCATTATCACACTTGCTGACAAATCAACTCCGGCAGCATCCCCGCTCCAGTTTGTAAAGTGATAATCAGCAGCGGGATTTGCTGTAAGAGTAACAACAGTTCCGGAATCAAACGGTCCCTGCGAAGGACTGACCGCAACACTTCCGTTGGCTGCATTTACAGATAATTCAAACACCGGTATCGTAGATAGTTTTCTGCTTGTTGTCCAGCCGCTGCGGCTGCCGGAATTTTGAGCACTGACTCTCCAGAAATATGCAGTACCGTTCGAAAGTCCTGAAACTGTTTTAACCGTGTCTGTTAAAGTTGAATCCTGAAAAAAGAGATCACTGAATCCGGCATCACGTGCAACCTGTAAAAAGTAACCCTCTGAGGCATTCGCTGATCTGCTCCATTTAAAAGTGACTGTCTTTGGCTGTGCCGACACATTATCATCCGGATATACTGGTACAGGCAGACCGGGAATGGTATTTGCCACTGTGATCCTTACTACTGCTGTATCCATGAGCACTGCGGCAGAAACACTGCTGTCTATGGCGACAAATTCTATATTGTAAATTGCAGCATCCTGAATGTCAGGTATCCATGAAAATGCTCCTGAAAGAGTCAGCACCGCACCTTCAGGCAGATTTGCTGCAATGTAGCGAACCGGATTGCCATCAGGATCATCTGCCTGAAGCTCAAAACTGATCAGCTGTGTTTCGTATACTGTGCGTGCAGTGGAATCTGTAAATACCGGAGGTCGATTTACATTAAGAACATTCAGAGTTATTCTTGCAGTGTCAGAGAGAATTGCGGATAAATTGCTGTTATCCTGCACAATAAAGGTTACAACACAGCTCCCGGCCTGCGTATAATTTGGCGTCCAGCCAAACACACCCTCTGCAGTGAGTACTGCTCCGGCGGGCAGATCAGGAGATAAATAACGTAACGTATTGCCATCAGGATCATTTGTCATAAGCTGAAACGAAAACGGCTGGTTTTCACTTATACTTTTCGCCGACGAATCTGTAAAAACCGGTGCCCGGTTGACATTGTTCACTGTAATATTTATTGTTTGTGAATCCCGTAAAATGTTGTCAGATACGTAGAATGTGACAGGGTACACACCAGCCTGAGTATATGTCGGAGTCCATGTGAAATGCCCTGATATAAGTGATGTTCCCGAAGGTGCGCTACCCATTGTAAAGACAAGGCTGTTATCATCGGCATCGGTCGCTGTCAGATTGAACGCAAGCTGTGCACTTTCATTGACAATCTGATTACCAGGACTTGTCAGCACAGGAGGAGCATTGACATTATTGACAGTAATAGCAACTGTCTGACTGTCACTCAGAGAGGGTAATACATTATCACGAACATAAAACTTTACATAATATACTCCTGTCTGAGTATAGTCGGGCCGCCATGAAAATACATTTCCGTCAAAAACCGAACCAGATGGCGTATTGCCTGCTGAATATATTAAACTGTCGCCATTTTGGTCTGAGGCTGCAAGAGTAAACTGGAGACGCTGATTTTCAGAAATGGATTTATTACCGGGGTTTACAAGTACAGGGGCACTGTTAAAACTGCTTACTCTGACCGCGACAGTGATTGTATCGGAAAGTGATGCATCGCTTGCTGTAAACTTGACATATTGAGTTCCGGCATCTGAAAATGAGGGTGTCCATGAGAACCTGTCTGCACTGATTGTCGAGCCGGCAGGCCCGTTTATCATACCATATCTGATTGAATCATTATCCGGATCTGAGGCCGTCAATGTATAACTCATCACCTGGTTGACAACACCGGAAATTGTTCCCGGATTGGAAAGCAGCGGTTTCTGATTTGTATTATAAACGGTTATGGTGATAGTCTGAGTATCACAAAGAGAAGGTCTGCGGCTCCGTTCCCTGACAATAAATTCGACCTTGTGCTCTCCGGAACTGGATAATGACGGCGTCCATGAAAACTTGTTACTGTCAAGCTGTGCGCCATAAGGGAATGTTGAACCGAAAGAGAATTCAAGCAGATCATTATTGGGATCAGTTGCATTAAGCGTAAATTTGAGATTCTGGTTTTCATTGACTCCCTGATTTCCCGGAAAATGAAAAACAGGCGGCAGGTCACGTGAAAAGACTGTGATGTGCCAGATAATGGAATCTGACTGCCTGCCATTGCTTGCCGAAATGATAATAACTGCGGCTCCGGTATCCGCTTGAGCGGGAACCCATGTAACCTTGCCGGTTATACCATCGATAACAATACCTGACGGTGCAGGGTTGACAATAGAATACACAAGCGGTCTGGAATGAGGTTCGTAGGCACTTATCACTGCGCTGCATGTGTCAAGCGCTGTGACTGCTCCCGGCAGGCTTGCGGGATCAGTAGTGATTATTGGTGTCGAGTCTGATGCTGCCAGTACGACTACCCGCCATCTGGTTGTATCAGCATCTCCCCAGGAATCAGCAGCAGTCAATTTGAATGTATCAACACCGACATTGCCGGCAGTATAGGTGAATGATGTTTTAGACATATTGGATACAAGTGAAGTTACTGTTCCAAATGTTACAGGTGTACGTGTTAATGAGAAAACCGGCGAAATATCATCATCTGTTGCAACTGCAGAGAAAGATACGCTTGTGTTGAACACAACAAAAGTATCATGTGGTACTTCTGTAAATACAGGCGGTTGGTTTCGTATTACAATTACCGATTTTTCTGAGCTGTTCCGGTTGATGCTTTTATCGGTTGCCATAACTGAAATCGTATCTTTTCCTTTTTTAAGATGGCACGTGGCGCTAAAGCTCGGATAATTGAAAACTGCCTCTGCCCCATTTACTTTTACAGATAGAATCTGACTGGCATCGGTAATGGTTCCGCTAATGAACACAGCAGAATCAGCTATATGCTGAAGTGCAATGGGTTTGTTGATCACAATCATAGGAGCAACAGTATCCACAGCCTCTTTTTTATAGAACACATGCAGAGGGTTCAGCCCGATATTTCCCTTGACGTCAACTGAGCGGACCACAAACCGGTTCAATCCCTCCTGAAGTTTACTGACTGTTGAATAGGAAGTATCAGCTGTATCCAGACTCATCCTTACACTGTCAAGAAATATTCCTGCCGTTCCGGACTCATCACGGGCAAGCAGTTTGACAATCAGTGTATCTGTATTGACAGTATCGGTCCAGTCATTTGGGGCCAGCAGCGCCATAACAGGTGGAGTCTGATCAAAATCCGCCGGAGAATAGTAAACCTTTATGTCAGCAACATTCCGGTTTCCATTTTTGTCAACAGCAGCGGCAGAAATAACATTTTCACCTTCGTTTAGAGTAATGGTGCCGCGCCATGTAGAACCGAATAGCTGCATAGCGACATTGTCATTAAGAGTCACCCCGGTTACACCGCCGACATCCGCAGCCTGCAATGAAACAACACAGTTTCCGCTGCTGAGAGTATCAACGCTCAGGGGAGACAAAAATTCTATTTTGGGACCAACAGTATCAGATGGATCGGTGACCAATATTTTAACAATCTGCGCAGCCGATTCAATTTTTTTGCTGTCACGCACTTTGACCATAATTGTTTTTGTCCCGGCCTGATTGAATGAGAGTGTAATCGAGCCTGAGTCAGTTGTCCGGGAATACTCCTTTTCGTCAATAGCCCATAGATATTGGGCAACAACCGCACCTGTATCAGTGGAATTCACTGTTATAGTAAACGGAACTCCGGTTTCGACAGTTGCAGGTATGACCGGTGCATTTATGGAAGTAATCACAGGTGTGCTGTTTTTTATAGTAAGCCATGCGCTGTCTATTGCAGAAGTTTCACCTTCAAAATCAACCGCCTTGATCCGAATAATGTTACTTTGCGTATTAAACACTTTTGAAATTATTATTGTAGCAGTTTCAAGACCACTTATACTATCTGAAAATTCTCCATCCCCATTCCAGTCTATAAAAAACAGCTTGATAGCCCCATTTTTGCCGCCGATTGCAGTATCTTCCCAGGTGATTGGTATTTTTACACTATCCTGAAGATAACCGGTAATCAGACTGTCAAGGAAATGAACATGAGGAGGGGTCCCTGGTAAATAATTAGACGAGTATATATCAAAAGGGTTATCCCGGTTGCAACTTATAATTAAAAAAGAGACAATAAATAGTACTATACAGATAGCAGTCGACCATGAAAGTCGCGTTTTACGATGTTTCATTAAAACCCCATGGACTATAATTCTAAAGTTATTGTTAGAAAAGTCTGAAAAATATCAAATGCTTTGCCGGAGTTGGCATCAGTTGCACAATAAGCAGCCCTGAACAGGTGCGATATAATTATAAAAACCAAAAAAAAGGCATATTCAGCAAAATCTATATTGACGATTTTCAGAAATAAAATACATTTATTAATTGCAATTAGTGAAAATAATTTTCATTTTGTCTTTCTTCAGACAACAACCTCCTGTCAATTTATTGTTAATATTTCAATTTCAATTAATTTAAAATGCACTCTAAATAAAAACCTATTTATTTTACGTAACATGCTTAGACATAGTTTTTTGGATCCATAGTAAAACTGAACCGATGTGCAAAAATGACTTTTTCAATAAATAATTACTCTGAATTAAGAAAAATTCCTGATGGCGGAATGAATGAACTGTTTCATGCCTTAGAAATCAGGACGCGCCGTAATGTCATGATAAAAAAAGCAGCATTGGATCCGGCTCACCCGACATATTCCTTAAGACAGTTTCAAACAGAAATCTACAATGTTTCATCGCTGAAACATGAAAACATTATAAGAATTATTGACTATGGTTTTGATGATGATCATTTCTATATTGTCATGGAATATATCGATGGCTCAGATTTAAACACGCTGATTTCAACGAGTACCTTTAATCGGGAGCTCTGCCTCCTGATTGTACTAAAAGCACTGTATGCACTCAATTTTTTACATGAAAAAGGCCTTGTACATGGTAATATCAAACCATCAAACCTGCTGATTGATAAAAACGGCCGGGTTGTACTTTCTGACTTAGGTATTTCACAGGTAAAAGCGTATGGCTTCAACTCCCAGAATAATCACGGGGATTCTACTTCCGCTCTGTTTATAGCTCCAGAGCAGATAAACCTGGTTGCCAGACAGGCTGGTCTTGATGGTGATCTTTGTAAAGGGAATGGAATTACCTCCTTTATTTATAATGAGTTATCATTAGAACTCCCTTGCGCGCTTAATAAAGAAGGCATGGAATACGATCTGTGGTCTATTGGTGTTATTTTATACCGAATCTGCAGTGGTTCTTATCCGTTTCAAAATAAAGATCTGGCGGGCCAATTATCTTTAATCAAACATTCAGCCCCCCCCGAAATTCTTGGTCTGGTGCCTGATCTGCCTCAGCCGATTTCCGAAATGATCGGTAAGTGCCTCCAAAAAGTACCAAACCATCGTCCTCATTCAATTTATCCGGTTATTAACGCCCTGCAGAAAAGTCTCTCCTCAAAGGTCATCAATGAGATAGACTCCATAATTGCAGCCCAGATTCAGGGTGAAAAGGTCTTATACCCCATTCCGGAAAAAACTATTCCTATACCAGACAATATTCTATCAGCCGATCTGAAATCGCAAGTAGAACAAGATTGGAAATTTGAATATAACAAAGTTAAAAAAAATCAACCGGTTTCTTTACAATCTGTAAAATCATCCGGCTTTAAAAGTCTTCTGTCAGGGATTTCACATTTTTTCAACCCGCACATGCGATTTTCGCGACCAGTTATTGCGCTGATTACACTTGCAGTTCTGGTTGTCGCAGGTATATTATTATTACTTTTCATAAAACCTGCTGCAAAGCTTGATCAGATTGTCAGCTCCACTTCAACAACTTTTGAAAAAATGTATGATCCACCTGTCAAGCCTGAAATACAGACATTGAATCCGGCAATCCTGCCGGTTCAGGATTCCGAATCTATTGAAACCATGCCCGCAGATACAACCGAAGAGAATGATAGTAGTACAAAATCAAATTTACAGAAAGCAAAGGCCGGCCACATATTGCGTACCCCAATGAAAAAGTCTCTCCGGACATTGACTAATGCTGATCAGGTCAATAATGAAGGCAACGGAAATCCAGCTGATTTGACAGGTGTTCTCTATATAACTGTCAACCCGCCTGATGCGCAGGTATTTATCAATGAGGCCTTGACAACACAGAAAAAAGGTATACGGCTTTCAGGTGGAAATTATACTATTTCCGCCAAGGCTGCTGGGTATCAGACATATGAAAAAACAATCTCCATTGAACCCGGCAAAACACTGCAGATTTCACTTGAGCTCAAGTCCAGTGTCTTGGGCAACGGCCAGCTGCATATCTATTCCTACCCATGGGCCAATCTGTATATTGATGATGAGCTTACCGGCACTACACCGACACCTTCACCGGTGTCGCTTGTTGAAGGTAATCATAAAGTGGTTTTATTGCGGGATGGTTATCAGAAATATAACGAAACAGTGATTATTAAAAATGGTGAAGTTACACGTCTGCAAGTTCAGTTAAAGAAAACTGATGAGCAATAGGTGACGTGTACAATTTATTTTTTTGAAGCTTCATGCAGAAAAAAATCTGAAATAACAGTGGTTTACAAATCAGGTTAAAACTTATAAACCATGGCAACACCATTATTCAAGCCACTGACACTTACAGATGATTCATGCCTGTTTAACAATCTGAGAAAAAAAACGGTCACAACTCCGCAAACCAAAGTGCACCCGGCTCCGCCTGCAATGGAATATGTGTACTCGTTCCATTTTTTATCCATCAGAGCCTGATCTGTTTTAAGATCTGAATAGTCGTTGTAGGCAAGATAACCGTTGTAATACAGGTATGCAGCTCCTCCTGCCGACAATACCACTGATGAGAGCAGTAACGCCGCAACTGCACCATGTTTTTTCTCAGGAATTACCACTGGTGTAGGTGTTCGTGGCGGTGGCGGTGTCAGTGGCAGTCGTGTCTTTTCAATCCGTGACATGCGTTTTTCCAGCTTTACCTGATTGTAAATAAGCGCGATATTGGGTGGAAATGCAAGAGTATCTATATCAACTAATGAATCTTTTTCAAGTGCTATATTGAAATACTTCTTGGACAATTCGATCTGATTGATCATACCATACGAAAGCGCGAGCATTTTATAGGACTCCACACTGTCACTGAAGGTAGTCAGACTCGGCAGAACCAGATTGATACATTCCACTGCACGGCCATAATAGCCGTCACGATAGTTTGAAGCACAAATCCTGAGACTTTCCTTGGTAATAGAACTCGAGTCCATTGCATAAGAACTGGTAGAAAAAATCGACACTGAAATCAGTGTTAGAAAAAACAAGTAACGCATGTTGTTATTGCCTTAAAGCTATTAGGTATTCAAAAAAATTCTGGTTCTAATATAAAATAAATACCAGCAGAATCGCAGTACCTTTTTCATTAAGTGATAATGGGCGTGAAAAAGTTCATTTGCAAGATAAGACTCTGCAGTCATGTAAAATCCTTCGGCGTATTATACATTGTCAAACAAGTGGTCAGGTTTTTTAGGGTGATGAAGTATACCTGTGAGGTTATGTTCATTCAGCTTTCAATTTTAAACAATTTATCTGTCTGTGATAAATTAATTACTATATATCTGTCATTATTTAATTCAGCAGGTAATTTATCTTTCAGTATTGATGCAATAAATTGTATGTTTTTTGTATTGACAAGATTTGCGATTTGCAAAAGCTGATTACCATGCATGAGTTCTTTTTTGTCATTAAGCAGAAAGTGCATGCAGGGAATGTTCTCTTCATCTGCAAAGAGTGTGTAGGCAATATCAAAACAGGAGATCTCACCCTGTTTTTTTCCTGAACTGAAATTGATGTTAAATGCAGTAAATTCGTAAAGACGTCTTCCTTTTACTATTTTTGGATCAAACTTCAATGCATATTTTTCTCCATATAGCCCATACGAAACAGATGAAAAAAACTGATTAAACTTGTTAACCTGCTCTTGAATTTTAATGGAAAATTCATCAGAAAAAAGCTTATCGTCAATTGTAGATAGTTTTACATTAAGTTCAGTCAATTTTGATTCTACATTATTCAATTGACGCAAGGTGTTTTCATATTCACCTTTTGTATGATACTTAGCATTAAGCTCAACAATCAATTGTTCAAGCATCTCAAAAGAATCA